>Ga0209347_1000599_pt1 | contig 84525 bp, 79 predicted proteins | sample AutmiccommuBRH23_FD_187382 | JGI IMG/M metagenome (GOLD analysis project Ga0209347, IMG submission 187382) | Deep subsurface microbial communities from Mt. Terri, Switzerland - Autotrophic microbial communities BRH/23 (SPAdes) (version 2) | ecosystem: Environmental > Aquatic > Deep subsurface >...
CAAATGTGCAAAGAGTTGTCAAAAGCCAAGCATCAGGACTATCGTAATTTTCTCTGTATCACAGGCACTAAAGTACCAAGTCACGAAGCTCTAAGTCGGTTTTGCACACTTTTGAGTATTAGCGACGATACGATAAATGAACTTTCCAAGCCTTTTTAAGTCAAAACAGAGAAGATGGAAGGTTTCTTGAACCTGATGATTGCGGCGTTGGACCGTAAGGCAGTTTAATATTTTTCGTTATTTTGTAACAACCTCTAATAAGACCCCTATGGGACAAGCAGAAGTTGACGGAACTAAATGGTTCAAATTACGGATCTGGAGACAGGCAATTACTGGAAACACATGGCATGACGGCTACCGGTAAAATTTCCTTCCAAAGTCTAGCCGCTCTTGTGCTCCCGAACTCCGCGAGATGATAAAGATTATGTTCTCGTAGTTAAAGAGGGAAAAGCAGTGAGAACTACTGTTCGTATTGGCCTTAAAAACGAGGCATCCATCATGGTGCTTCAAGGGGACCGCATTGTGATTGAAGGGGTGGAACGATGAATGGGAGTACATGAATAGTTCATCTTCATACACTATGAGGATTGTCCGGAGGATACAGAATTTCTTAAAAATAAATTCAAAGCAGAGAGAGCTTGATTTTGTCAGGCACTCTCTGCTTCTTCGTTTTGCATAAATGAATTAACTTTTTATGAACTTGAACGCTCAGTTTTATCCTCGGACTCCCCTGAGGTCGCAGATTTGAATTCAGTAATTCCGTTTCCTAACGCTTTTCCGAGTTCGGGCAGTTTTCCGGGACCAAAAATGATTAAGGCAATAACTAAGATAATGATTAAAGCAGTTGGCGTCATAAAACCAAATGTTATCTGCATAGTTTATCCTTTCCCCTAGAGTTCAGCTTGTCTATACAATTCGGGACTCCTAGCTTGATCCAGTGTTACATAACTCTCGGTTAACAGCACGAGAGCTTTATAATAGTTACTCTGAGCGGAGGTTCTGACATCCAGACAGAAAGCCGGTACCCATTGCGTTAAATGCTCCCCCAGTAATCGCTGCCCGAATTGCATCGTTCTTAAGACAGCCGCTTTGTTATCCTTTTCCCAAGCCTCAACTTCCATACTAGTAAAAAGAGCCAGGCCTTCCAATTCTGCACTAATATGGTCCGGCATTTGGGGGGGATTAACTTCCAGCCCTGCCTCCCTGTATAGATTTTTAACGGCTAGGGTTGTTTCTCCCATCAAATACCCAAAACTCCCGTCTTCAAGCCTTTCCCGGTAGCAAGCTTCATAAGGCGGGCAGGGAAGGTGTTCCGGCCCAATAAATAATCGGGTAAACTCGACACGCCACTCGGTCAAAGGCTGCTGCAGCTCTGGCCACTCCTCGTTAAAAAAGCTTTCCAGTAACTGCAAGCCCGCTGTTAGCTCCGAATTTTCCGGGTTCATGCGGGTAAGACAGTGTTTCAGTTCAACTATGATGCTTGGCTCAGCCTGCACTTGATCAAAGAGCTCTTGAGTTGGTTCGGTCCAGAGCAGGGCCAGAGTCCGATAGACCGCTTGCCGATTGGAAGCCATCTCCATCAGTGCTTTTTTCTTAATAAGCGTGAGACTGGGTTGCATGCCCTTCCCCTCCCTGGGTGTGAGAGTGTTCTTCCTGCTTCGGAGTGAATAAGACATAGGCACCCAAAGTGTAGAGAAGAGTAATTAAAGCAATGACTCCTAGGACGATGGTTATTTCCACCCAGCTTGGCGTATAGGATCCTAGGGTTGCCCAAATATTCGGTACGACCTCACGCCCTGTCCGGAAACTGACCGGTAAATTGTATTTCCCTAAAGTCACGCCGGGAGCATAGTCGAGCAAAGGCAATAACATGGATGAGAATAACAACCAGATCCGTTTAAAGAAGACGCCCATGACCACCAGCACCGAAGATAAAACAACAAGGGTCATATTCTCCCGGTTTTTGCGGAAGATGAGAATCATAAAGGGAATCAAGGCTCCTAAAATGACTTCACCCCAGAAAAACGGTGCCAGGCTTCCTGTCAGCATTTGATTGATATAGGCCATCAGGCGCTCTTCAGCCGGGAATAATGCGGTGAGAACTTCGGAGAAAACAAAGAAAGCATCGACGGCGATGAACACACTGAGCAACCCCGCTAAGGTGGAGATTAAGCTTTTTGGGACGTTAAAGAGGCGGAATTTATTTAAGGCAACGATAACCACCAGCAATAACGCCAAGCCTGAATCAAGCGCTGAGGCGACAAATAAAGGTGCCATTAGGGCACTATGCCAGGTAGGACGGGCGATTTGCAGGCCGAAAATCCAAGCCGTGACAGAGTGGACAAGAATGGCAACCGGCAAGGCCACGCTCGATAAGATTTTGATGGATTTCTCATTGGGATTGGGGCGGGTCATATGATACAAGTAAAGCAAAGAGATAACCAAATAGACGGTTATGACTATAACGTCCCAGATGAGAGGGGAATTGAACTGGGGATGAAGAAGCAGGTTCAGCATCCTTTCCGGAGTCCCTAAATCCACCACAATCAAAAGCGCTGCCGCAATAATGCAAACAGTAGAAAGAAGCACCGCCGGCTTCGCGACCGGTTTAAACTGTTTGATATTAAACACTGTGGCTGAGGAAGAAACGATCAATCCGCCGGCCGAAAGTCCGACAAAGAACATAAACGATGTGATATACAGGCCCCAGGAGACAATGTTATTCATACCTGTGACAACCAAACCCTGTGTAAGCTGATAGATCCAAGCACCTATCCCTATTACCGCCAAGATGCCTAAGGTCACTGTCCAAGCATTAATTATTCTTTTACGTGGCATGAATCTTTCCTCCTTTCTAACGAATGTAGTAAACTTGCGGCTTTGTACCCTTGTCTTCCAAGAGCCTTTCCGCCTTTCGCTCCCGGATCAGGCGGGAGACCTCGCTGGTCGGATCATTCAGATCCCCGAAATGCCTGGCCCGCTGCGGACAAGACTCGACACAGAAAGGCAACTCTCCCTTATTCGTACGCTGTTCACACATCGAGCATTTTTCGACGACCCCGCGTTTCCGTTGGGGAGTATCAGCAGACCCCACATCATGGCTGGGAATCTTTTTCGGCTCCTGCCAGTTAAACACCCGCACATTGTAAGGACAAGCTGACATACAGTAACGGCAGCCGATGCAGCGCTCATAGTCAATCAGGGTTCGTCCGTCTTCCGCCTTATAAGTTGCCCCGACAGGGCATACTTTAACACAAGGTGCATTCTCGCAATGCTGGCAGGCTAACGGAAGATGGCTCATTTCCAGATAGGGATATTCTCCCTTAGGGGTATCCATATGTGGCCCGCCTATGGTTTCAATCCGATTCCAGAACATGCCCAGCGGCACATTGTTCTCCAGCTTGCACGCAACCGCGCACGTGTGGCAACCGACACAACGTTTTAAGTCAATGACCATGCCATATTTTTTCTGAGCCATGAATTACACCCCCTCGGCCTTTTTAAAATCAACGCGAATATCGAAGAAGGAGAAGTTTGTGGTTTGCGGTTTACTCTTGGCATGGGTTAGCTCCTGATGATGCCCTTTAATATAATACTCGTCCCACCAACCTTGCTCCAGGTTCATCATTCCGGGGCGAATCGCTTCGCTGAACAAGCATTTAACCAGGACATGCCCCCGGTCGTTAAAGATCTCAATCACATCCCCGTCTTTAATTCCCCGAGCCTTGGCGTCTTTGGGATTGACATGGGCTCTGGGCTCCGGATTTAGTTCAAGTAACCAAGGGACATTGCAATACGTGGAGTGAATCCTGAAACGGTTATGCTGTTGGTTAAAGACGATTGGATATTTTTTCGCTTCAGGACTATCCGGCCCGGCTTCGATCGGCCACTTATGATAGGGCAGCTCCTGCCCGTAGGTTAAGGCTTTTTCCGAATAAAATTCGACCCTGCCGGATTCAGTTTTAAATCCGTTTTGATACGGGATAAACGGACGGGGAAAGGCCCGGGCCATACCGTCTCTTTTCAGCTTTTCCATCGTTACTCCGGCATTTTTAAAGACCGGGTCATCAATGAAGGCTCGGCTTTGTTCTTCCGGGCTTCCCTGGAAGTACTTGCCAAAATCAAGACGCTCGGCCAGCCCTTTCCAAATTTCCCAATCCGGTTTGGCTTCCCCTTGTGGTTCAACCGCTTTGTCCCGGTAAAGGAAGAAAGGCATTTCTCCGCCCATTACGATTTCTTCCGTTTCATACCAGTGCGCCACCGGCAAAACGATATCCGCATACTTTACACTCGGTGTATAATACAGATCGGCGACGACCACCAGATCAAGCTTGGGTAATACTTTTTGAATCCAGCGGTTACGATCTGTCAGTTGGTTGATAAAGTTGCTGCACATCGCATAGAGGACTTTGGTTTTTCCTTGTTCGACATCATCTTGAATGGTGATTAACCGTTTCATGGTATAGAACGTCCCGGCAGGGAATAGCCACCCTAAATTCGTCATTTCAAAGGGACCAAAGAACAAATTCTGAATGTTGCCGCTTTTGCCGAAGTTCCCTGTCAGGGCCAGCAGGGTGGCAATCCCCTGGCCTATGACATCCCCATTGTAGTAACGGTCAATCCCCATACTCCCGCGGATTCCACCCGGCTTAACGGTGGCAAACATACGGGCAGCCTTACGGATATCCTCAGCTGGCAGCTCACAAATTTGCGCAGCCTTTTCCGGAGCATACTCGTCCGTCAATTTTTTAAGCAAAACAAACGAGGTGTTGCATTTTACGCCGTCAATCGCTTGACTTGCCTCTAAAGCCGGTATAACTCCCGGAGTATCGAATGCTTTAGCTGTACCGCTTACGGTGTCCCAGACCATATATTTTCCAGCCGCACTTTTTAGGAACTTCTTGTTATCTTCCCGAACCAAGAAAGGTGCTACGGTGCGCTTGAGGAGGAAATCCTGGTCATAGAGCTTTTCACTGATTATCACTTGCTGCATACTCAAAGCTAAAGCCGGATCACTACCAGGTTTCAAGGAAAGCCAAAGGTCAGCTTTGGAGGCCATAGTCGAAAATCTTGGATCAACCACAATCAATTTACAGCCATTTTCAAGCGCATCATTGATAAAACGGGTACTCTGAACCTGGCTTTCGGACATACTGCTTCCCCAAAGAATCACAACTTTACAGTTCTTCCAATCCGCCGGTTCGTTGGACGTAGCCCCAAAGGCCGGCCCTCCGACCACCGTGCTGAACCCGTGCAGCATGGCTTCATCAATGCTGCCGCTGAAGAAAGTACTCTGCAGCAGACCGGCAAAGCGCAGGATTCCTCCGAATCCTCCGTTGAGAATGCCGTAATTCCCGGAGCCACCAAAGAGAGCCACGGATTCTTTGCCGTGTTGCGCTTGGGTGTCCTTGAATTTTTGGGCAATCGTATTCAAGGCCTCATCCCATGAAATCGGTTCCCACTTGCCTGAACCTCTTTCCCCCACTCTTTTCAGCGGGCGGGTGATCCGGTCCGGATGATAAATCCGCTGGACATGAGATAAGCCTCGCAAACAAACGCGGTTATAATCTTCATCTCCTTGGGGGAAAGACCCCATTTCAGTTTTTACCACCTTATCGTCCCGCACGGTCACTAAGTGTGAACACGTCTGCCAGCAGTTAGGAGAACAGACGCTCCGTACTTTCTTCTCATTGACCGCGGGTGCGGCAGTGGCTGTGGTTTGTTTGAACCAGATGGAGGATCCAAGCCCGGCTACGCTCAGACCGCCAAGCGCTGCTGAGCCTTTAAGAAACCCGCGTCGGGAAATACCAAAACCTTGCATTTCCTTGTCTTGCATCATATAACCTCCTTCTCACAATTTCTCGTCTTCTTTCGGATTAAATCAATGAACCTTTTGAATGGGTAAGGGGTAAACACAAATGCGATTGTGAGTTGTTTCACCTCCGTTAACGTACTTTATCCTTGTACAAACGACCCTCACAGGAATCTCTTCCTGTGAGGTCTTGCCTAGTAATAAATAATTCGTGATTTGGCTTTAATGACCTTTGTCTGATCCTCCAACAAAAAAGACCGGTTGATTGTTGTTTTGCACAACCTCCAACCGGTTTCTGCTCAAGAATTTTTTACTTCCATTTCTTTTGGTGAATAATACGTAAGGCAATATCCAGATTAAACTGGACACTCAATTTAGTTAAATTCATACCCAATAAGTCCTGGACTTTTTTAAGTCTATATCTTAGGGTATTAACGTGAATATAGAGTTTTTGGGCTGTGATGGTCAAGTCCCCATTACAACGGAAATAGGTGCGCAAGGTTTCCATCAATTGCCCGTCTTGTTCTTTATCGTGATTCAGCAGCGGACGTAAGGTATGAAAGCAGAAAGTTTTTAATTCCTGTTCCCCGATCCGATAGAGCAGCGCTAAGATACCCAATTCATCATAATAGGTTATTTCATCTTGCTTATCAAAAAACCGTCCTAACTCTAAGGCCGTTTTCGCTTCTTGATAACTGCGGTAGAGTTCCTCCGCTTCAGCATAGATGTGCCCGATTCCTATGGAGAAACTAACAGGAAGTCGCGGATAAATATCCTGCTTAATTTTTGGGATGAAAACATCAATTTTCAGCTTAAGTTCAGAAAAGGACAGGTTCTTATCAAACGGTAATAAGAGTACGAGCGCCATGCCCCGCCGGGCGAGAATCGGCTTAGGCCAATGCTGAGCTAAATAAACCTCCCATAGGTCTTGCAGCCTGTCTAAAATCTCTTCTTCTAAATTCTCTTCAGCATCCAGTTCGATAACGGCCACAACATGCGGACAGGATAAATCCAAACCCAGGGAGCGCGCACGCTGAATGATGGTCTCTCTGTTTTCAAAGTTATTATAGAGGAGATCGTGGAGAAATTCATTTTTGTATTGCAGTTGAATCTCTTGCAGTTCCTTTTGCTTCCTCATAGCCACCAGTAAAGCTAAACGGGACTCCTTAAGGCCAGCCGCAAACTCCCTGTTCCAAGGGCTGCGGGAGAGGATGATGATCACATAACCATCAAGCCCATCTTGATATAAAGGCAAAGCCACATAAGGCATCACGTGGGGTTCTTTCTCTTGAATCAAAACATTGCCCTCGAAGATCTCACCAGATTTGAGTTGGGAACTTACCCCCGAAAGAGGGAAAAACTCTCCGAAATAAAAACTTTCCTCCGTTTTGACCTGGAAAATAAGGATTTTGCCAAAAGGATCTGTCACGATGATTGGGTTCTTAAAAAACTCCATCAGAATCTTCGCTAAGGAAGGTAATCCTTCACCGCGGCTCAATGCTTCCAATAACTTGGTTTGCAAATGATATTCCTTCAAAGATTATCCGCCTTTCCAATAAAGAAACTTGTAGAAACCAACAAAACTTCCGTGCTGACATTGTAGCTTTCTACAAAGATTTTTGCCGCCACTGTAGGGGAAGCCTCGGAGGTAAAAAACGAACCGAAGGTCGGGTCAAGCGAATGTCCGGAAACCCGGGGATGGTTTTGTGCAGGCCGGGATCAAGTTCCCGATTAAGGCAAATGGTGTGCAGGGCACCATTGACACACGACTCTTCACAAAACGGCCGTTTTCCTTGATCTAAGCGCTCCACACAGAGATCACATTTGTCCACCTTACCCGTGGCCTCATCATACTGAGGAGCTTCATAGGGACAAGCTTTAACACAGCGGCAGCACCCGTCACAAAGTCCCGGATCATGCACCACAATTCCATCGCGGCGTTTGCGGTAGGTGTGATTCGGGCACACCAGGAAACAAACCGGGTTTTCACAATGATTGCAGGATAAGGAAAGGTAATAGATTCCCGTTTCTCCATCCTTTTCCCAATCCATACATTTGACACGCCGATAACGCTGGGTCTCAGGGAGGTTCCGAAAATTCTTACAGGCTACTTCGCAGGAGCGGCATCCCATGCATCTTGTGACATCAATTAAAAAACCTATCTGTCTCATATTGTGCTGCTCCTTTTTAACCATTAGACGGCAGAAAGGTTGACATAGGTGTCATACAGGGCAATCCCGGGCTGGCCTGTTCCCCGTATTCCCATGTCACAGGACTTGCCATCAATTAAACGATTAATTTGAGTTTTACCCGGAAACCAGCCGGTATAGGTCAAAACCGTGTCCTCCGGTACCGTGGCGGTGATTCGAACCGGCAGGACAACTTCACCCAAATGATTGTACACACGGATCCGGTCATTGTCTTGGATTTTTAGTTTTTGCGCCAGCCGAGGATTGATTCTCAACTTTGGTTCATCAATACCCCAACTCAACCAGTGTAAATTTGTAAATTGGGAATTGCTTCCCGAATTGAGGTGGGGGGTTAACAAACGGTATGGATAATGGACGGGAGGATAGAAACCCCTGCTGAATTCCGGCAAAAGCGGGAAGCCGTCTGCCAGTGCCAGCCCGGATTTAAGCTCCAACTTTCCTGATGGTGTAGGAAAGTTCAAGTCCGCCCAGGCGAGAGGAGAAACTCGAAGTTTGCGAGGTTTTTCCAGCAACTCGGAGAAAGAGGTTACATTAAGTGACTCCAAAAGCTCTGGCGATAATTCTTGAGCCACCCATTCTTCCTCACTCCCGACTTGAGGATCGCAAACACATCCTGGAGCCAGTTCATTTATTTTATGTGCCAAGTTCTGAGCAATTTGTAAATCTGAGCGGCATTCCCCTCGGGGCTCAATCGCTTGTTGGTTTACAGCAATCCAGTGATGCCAATAACTTGGGACAAGATCCCATTCCTCAAATTGAGTCGTGGAGGGAAGAAAGATATCGGCGAAATGGGAACTCCGGTTCAGGAAATGATCCGCTTGCACAACTAATTCCATTTGTTCCAGGGCTGCTGCCAGCGCTCCGGTATTGGCATCCTGCCAAAGATCTCTCCCGGCTAAGAAAAGCATTTTAACGGGTGGTTCAGAGAGCTTGGACACCTCTTCGGCAAAATTATTCAAACTAACCGTACGGATCGCAGGTTCTGCTTTTTTAAGAAACGCATCGCGCGTGTGCCAGTTCAATAAGCGCCAATGCTCCTGACTGGGATAATAGACACCTGCTCCGGAGACCCCGATATTTCCGGTTAAAGCAGCAAGGGCTAAAATCCCCCGGAAATTCTGCCCCCCGTTGGCGTGCCTCTGCAAACCTAATCCCAGCCAGATGCACCCTGGACGCTGAGTTGCATAAAGGTGAGCGACCTCTTGCCACGCTTCCCTGGGTAAACCCGTTTCCTTTTCGATCCATTGATCGGAGAGGTTTGCAACATATTGGATAAATTCTTTTCCGCCTTCGACGAATTGCTGTAAAAAATCTTGATCATGGATATTTTGTTCGATGATATACTTAGCCATCCCCAAAGCCAGAGCGCCGTCGCTCGCGGCTTTCGGTTGAATAAAAATATCGGCTTGAGCAGCGGTCGCTGTGAAGACCGGATCAATGACAATCACCTTGGCCCCATTTTCTTGAGCCTGATTGATATAATACATCTGGTGTAAAGCCGTCCAGGCAGGATTTCCTCCCCAGATTATGATAATCTTGCTATTCACCATATCCTCGGGGTCGGATTTGCGCATATCTCCAAAAGTGTAGAGAAAGGCATCGAGTCCTGCTGACCAACAGGAGGTTCCATTGACAACCGTAGACTCTAAAGCTGCAAAAAAACCATCCAAGGCATAATGCAGGATCCCAATATTCCCAGTCTGTTTATTGAAACAGATTGGCCGAAATGAACCGTATCTTCCTTTTAATTCAAGCATTTTGCGCGTCACGATATCCATCGCTTCGTCCCAAGCAATCCGGTGCCAACGGCCAGACCCTCGTGGGTATTGCCGCATGGGGTGCAATATGCGTTTTGCATCGTAAACCCTTTGGGTATAGGCGTATCCTTTGGAGCAGAGCTTCCCTCTGGTAAATCCATGCTCCGAATCACCCGTGACCCGAATCAGTTTACCGTTTTCAGCATAACTCAGCATGCTGCAGGTACAGAAGCAATTGCGCGGACACACGTTACGATAGACTTCCATGAGGAAACACTCCCAATACACCTGAAGTAACTTTGTATAAACATTTGCTATTATTATAACATAACTCAATAACAAAATTTACATAATCAATATTTTCCTGTTCACCTAAACGATACACTCGATAAACCCTAAAAGATGTTCCCCCGAACCTCTTTCACGCTGTACAAATACATACCCCAAACCCGCAAAGCATAACTGACAAATTTAGATCCTTAGGCAAAATTAAATCTGGGGTAACTCTTTGGAGTAAAAGAGACTTTGCAGTCTTCAAACGTCTGGGTGTGGTGCACGTGTCAATGAGATGATCGCGAGCATATCCTCGACCTATTGGCCTACGATATAGGTTATTGAACCCAACGTCTGAAATGATTCTTAACCCCTTTCCCCGCATGACTTCAACCCCATTCTTTGCCAGCAGATGCTCTGCACCCATCCTGAGACTTTTTACCACTCGGTCCTTTCTGGCCTTGCCAACGCTAGCATCGACGAACGAAACCGTTGCTGTTATGCCCAATTCTTTAGACTTATTAAGCATAGATAAGGCTTCCGATGTTTAAGTAATGCTTTAGTTGGAATAATCCCCTTAAGTAAGAACAAGCATACCATAAACAGAAATGCAAGAGAGTCATCTATACCTTCTGTACAAATGACTCTCTTGTTCTGGAGTCCCTGTTTTCTCGACTCGATAAGATTCTCATGTCGCAGTACCGCTAAATGTTGGAATACATTCGACTGCTCAAGCTCCAGCACGGAAATGATATCACAGACACACCGTTTTGTACTTACTTACATAATTAAAATTCTGGTATATTTAAAGCAAAAGTATTTTATGAGGGTGCAATAAAAATGAATAATAGCCTCAAACCGGGTTTATTCTTCGAATTTCAGTTTAAAGTCCCGGAAAATAAAACTGTCCCATACTTTATCCTGAATCCTCCGAATCCAAGTGATGCCTTTGTTTTGGCTACAGGCTTTATGGTAGGATTAATGCAAACTCCCGGTTAATATGATTTGTCCTGATGAGCTTTAGCCTTCTCAATTAACAGAATACTTAAGCCAGCACCCATTATAATTATAACTAACTTGCTTATGAGATACATCTTCCACTGCAGCATAAGAAACATGGCAACTGCAGCGCCTGTAGACACAACCCCAATTGCTAGGGCTACTGTTGAATTTTGCCAAGAGTTAATCCGACCAACTATGCTAAGAAACAAAAGTTCAAATAAGCCTGCTCCGATACCTATTGATAAAGACGAAATTACCCTGGCCATCAACCATAGAGTTGAATCATTCCTTAAATTGGCTACAGTAGTAATCCCTGAAATACCCAAAAAAATCAGCAAACCTGATAGCGAAACCAGCAATGAAAAAGGAATGCTGACCATCCGCTTATTTAATTGCAATGAAACTATCGCTGACCTATTATCAACAATTTCTAAGTTAGGGTTCCAATAAAAACACAATGTGGCCATTGCCGCTACCCCTGTATAAAACAGAGCAAGTATAACATCTGCCATAGCGCTGAGAATGGGTATGTTGGCTTGGGCCATACTATCTGCAAAATAAAAAATTACCACTTGAAACGCGATGGTCAGGAATCCTAATGCTCCTGTAAGGTACAAAAAAAATGGTTGTTTGGTTATCCTGCCTTTATTGTTGAATACGTATTGACCAAGGCTATTGCAGGCGTATTTTTGTTGTAAAAAATCAAAGACTGCAACAATAAACAATAAAAAGATATCTAAAATTAGAACCCTTATAATACTGCCTCCCGCCAATAAGGCACTAGGTCTTAGCAATAGGCCGATAATGAACCCGAGAAAATATGCAGCTTCTGTCAATGCAAGCCACGAAGACTTTACCATTGAAGCAATGTTAGACCGCAATGATCTGCTCAAGAACCAGAATGCATACCGTATTATTAAAACTAGCAAAAATAAACATGCCATAGCTCCAGACAAAGGCAAGTTTTTCTCTATGAGGAATGCATTGCCCCACACAATGCCCAAAAGTGTTATCGAGCTAAAGATGGTAGCAATAGAAATATAAGCCAGTATACGACTGCGGCAGTAGCATTTCACTGCTATTAGCAATCCTAAGCTAAATGCACTTCCAACTAAAAAGGCAAAAATTGATCCGCTTCCAAGCATTGTTAATTCTGAAATACCCTTTGCTGCACTTAATACAGTTCCTCCCCCTATAGAGGTAAGTAAATTAGAACAAATTAACAGCCAAATCTGCCAAAAGCTTTGTCTGGATTCAGTTGAAGGGTTTGTTTGAGAACCTTTCATTAAAGAACCAGCTCCCACGTCTCCCCAACAAGGTCTTTGCCAAAGCTATGGTGTTCTTCCTGTTCTACCAGTTTAAATCCAGCTTTCTCATAAATATGCCGTGCCTCTACAAGTACGCTGTTGGTCCATAAAACAAGCTTCAGGTAACCTGCACGCCTTGCAAAAGTAATGCACTCTTGTACCAAGCGGCTTCCGAGCCCCAATCCACGTGCCTTTGGCTCTACCAAAAGGAGTCGCAGTTTAGCCACCGTATCACTGCTTTGAACAACGAACACCGACCCCACAATTTCACTATTCATCTCTGCGATTATGCACCGCTCACGTTCAGGTTTGTAGTTGTTAATGAACTCCGCTGCAATCTGAGCCACAAGTGCCTCAAAACGTTCATCCCAACCATACTCCTGGGCGTACAGCACACCATGGCGGTGGGTAACCCAGCCCATATCACCCGGCTGATGACTTCTCAGGAAAAACGCTTCAGAAAATTTGAAGCTTTTCTTATCGAGAATGTTTTCAATATCGTGCATAGATTTCAGGAGCTTCTGTTGATCTTCTTCACTAAGTTCACTCAACATCTCGGCTACCTCATCTCGTGAACGTTGATCTAAAAGTGAAAATAATTTCATGCCTTCCTGTGTAAGACGAATAAGAAACTGTCGGCCATCGTGCTCTGAACGAACTCTCTCAGTAAGCCCTTGTTCCTCAAAGCGAGCTAAAATACGACTAAAATAACCCGCATCCAATCCCAATGCACGGCTTAACTTTGTAGCAGTTGGATTATCGCTATTGGCAATTTCAAACAAGATTCGCACTTCAGTAAGGGAATACGAACTGTGCAATAATCCTTCACGCAGGACACCTATCTTTCGTGTGAAAAATCGGTTAAATTCTCGTACTTGGTCGATCTTGTTATCAGGTATATTTTTTTTCACAAATATCATCCTTTCATTTTGATTGATTTAAATATATATTATATAATATACTTGACTTTGTCAACAAATTATTTGACTTTGTCATACGTTATAAAGTATTCTTTAAATCTTTGTCTTTTTTCTGATGTTTAGGTCATTTCTTTAGAGTGAGGAGTTCACTGCACAGTTCATCATGAACCGTAGCATAGTTCACCGAAAAGCAGACAGACCTTCCCCTTGGCGGAGAAGGTCATTTTTCTGCCCCTTTAACTGGAATCCTGCTGTACCACATAATACAGGTTGCTGCTCTTGCCGCCGTTCTCACGCCATCTCTGCTCCTTGCGCAGACGGCCGCTTTTTTCAAGGTCAGCTATTGCGCGCTTGACCGTGCTTCGGGACAGCTTCAGTTCTTTGGCGATGGTACCAATCGCTGGATAACATTTACCCTCCTTGTCGGCACGATCATGCAGATACATATAAACTGCTCTTGCTCGGTGCGGCAGCTCCGAAGAATAAAGAGAAGAGAAGAAAAGTAAGCCACAGCTTCACCTCCTATTCAATCCGAACAGGTGCTTTTGTCCTGATCGGCGCTTCTGGCTCTTGGATCGGTGTGTGGAGTAATCCGCCCGATGCGGCAGCTCCGGCATCAGCTTTCTCCGGCACATCTACACAGGCAGAGTGCCGACGGATGATTTCTTCCTCCACTCTGCGCCTGTTGGCATACTCCACCTCTCTGGCCGATTGTTCGGCGATCTCATAAGGCTTGCCGAAGGTAATGCCCCATTCCGTGAACAACTTCAGTCTGGTACGCATCGGGTAGGCGCCGGTCTTTGTGACGATAAAGCGGCCTTTTGGCATGGATTTGAGTTTGTCGGGGGTCATCAACGGTCGCTCGATCATCTGCAGACTCTGCGACGGATCGTTTTTACCCCGGCTGACCGAGCCGCTCATGACAGTCTTGCTTCCCATGGATTTCGACAAAATCTGCGCCGATTCGCTGTTGGGAGCAAAACCGCCGAACACAGTATTCTGACAGTTGTCTATAATGATGGCCGAACCCTCTCGGCCATAGTTTTTCTCCAGCTGTGCAAAGCTCTGTATGATGGCAACGATGGACACGCGTCGGGAGCGGGAAGCGGAAAACATCATCTCTGCCGACTCAATTTTAGGGATGGTACCGATCTCGTCGAGGAACATCATCACACGGTTGGGGAGCTTGCCTCCATGCTCGTCGGCAACCGACAGGATTTCACGGTAGAGCTGCTGGACGATCAGGCTGATGATGAAATACTTTGTGTTATCTTCCTCCGGCATTACAAGAAAGATGGCGCTTTTACTGGTGTAGAACCTTTCCGCATCGATTGCCGTGTCAAAGCACAGTATCTGCTCCAGCTCGGAATCCAGAAAGGCGTTTAAGTTACATCATGCTTCATTGTTCAGCTCCTTTCTCGGAAAAACAAAAAAGGCGCTGCCTTTTTTGTAAGACAGCGCCTTCTCGTTCTTTTATTTATTTGTATAGCTCACAGCAATCTGCTGTAACAAAAAAAGCGCCCTTCAGCTTCATAAGAAACCAAAGAGCACTATTTGTCCGTTCACTTTTCATTCATCCCATCACCGGGCCTCCGTAGCCGAGGCCCGGTAAATTATTTTTCATCTCCTGCTCAAGTTTTAAGGAATAGTTTTAGTGACTCCAAAAGCTGACGTAGATTTCGCTGTCAGGAATTTTTATGGGCCGCTGTTCAAAACCTTCGCCGTAGCCATCGCTGTTTTGTCCAGTCACAAAATCAAGAAGCTCAGCGATTTCCTCTCCTGAGAGGGACTTCTTCAGCCCGGCAGTCATTACTCCCCACAACTCACCGTCGACAATCTCAACGGACGGGTACAGGCTATACACCTTTTTATTGAGAGCTTCGTCGTGGATGTATTCTGCAAGACCTCGATCGTTTTCAAAGAAACGATTCTCCTTGGCAATGGCTACGAGGATAGCATCCTCATACGCTACTGCTTCCGCAGGGGAGATTTCCATCGGATTGTACTCCATCCCATATTCGCCTTGGGTGTAGGTGATGATCTTCAGAGGAAAAAAGATACGCATCCCCCCTGAACCCCTATTAGCAAAGTAGAAGTTACCAAGGAAAATGTCCGCATCCATTGGGTTTTCTAGCGAGTGAAAGCTATTTTTTACCTAGAGAGAAAATAGCTTTCACTAATTTCAATGAAGAAAAAGAATGACCAAATACAAAAAATGGCTGGATTCCTCCACTTGCGCTTTTGCTTACTTTAATATTCTCCTTTAATTACAAAAAACGAACCCCGAATTGTTCCAGCTAGTTTAGACTTCTGCCTAGCAAACTTAAACTTCTCTTCTAACTCCTTTGGTATCTCCATCCCCTCAGAAAGCTTAAAACCAACGGCCCGCTTCTTAGGGTCATCAACCGTATACATGACGTTGATCACAAGACCATCCTCATAAAAGACGTAGGCAAATTTGATATTTTCCACTTGAAAACGCGACGTTTCTAAAGGTTTGGCCGCAAACTCAATATCACGTTCTTCTTTCAAAATTCGGTTCACATAATCAAGGGTCTCCTGGCTTTCGCTAGCTGGTACGACCGTAAATTCATGCTTGTATTTGTTCATAAAGTAACGGGCTTCATTAGCACGTAAACCAGCAAGCGCTTCTACTACAGGTGAAGACTCTAAACCAACCGTAGACACATTTTTGAAATCAACGATATAGGACATTTCCATTCCTCCTTTTTTCTCATTATTTCCTAACAACAGGAATCCACATTTCCCCAAATACTAAGCCGTTCCGCTGCCCCATCTCAACCATTGCATTTGGCCCACCAACATAGGCAAAATTCTTTGCTTCTGGCAAGACTTGACCAAAGGCAAGGCCAGAAAGCTTATTATTCAATTCATCAGCCGTCTTCCCTTCCCCTTTAACAACTAGGTATTGCCCCTTAGGAAATTGGATAACTCTGGCTTCTTCTGGTGCCGATGCCTCTGTCATGACGCCAGCATAATGCATCATCTTGTTATTAATCGCTTCGTTCACGGCAAAAACGTAGTCATTTATGGCTAGGGCTTTTAAAGTGACAAGCCTTCCATCTTGGCTGACGGCCTGCCAAAAGTCTGACTTTTCCTTGTTTAAGCCAGCAAAGTCTGTGTAATCGCTCTTAAGCTCAGTTCCAAAACCTAAAACGGTAAAGCTGTCTTTTTCTTCCAGGGTATAATCTGCCATATTCAAAACCTTCCTCTTTTTTAAATTAATCAAATGACTTGTCTGCTTCACTTGATGGGTTTATAATAGCCTTAAATCACGTCAAAAAATGATACTGTTTAGGAGTCCCGATGAAAAAAGTTGAACGGATTAATATAATCATGCGGTATATCAACAACCGCGCCCACTTTACAATTTCTGAACTCATGCGAGAATTTAACATCTCTCGTTCGACAGCTATTAGAGATATCAGAGAAATTGAGGCCATGGGGGTGCCACTTGTCGCTGAAGTTGGAAGGGATGGGGGTTATTTTGTCATGCACAACTCTGTACTGCCCGTTGTTCGCTTTACCGATAATGAGCTCAAAGCTCTTTTTATTGCCTTTATGGCCACAAGAAATCAACAACTTCCCTATCTAAAGAGTCGTCAGTCTTTAGCTGAAAAATTACTAGGCCTCATCTCAGAAAACCAGCAAGATGACCTTGTTCTTTTAAATCAAATCTTGCTTTTTGAAGGGACCAACCCCAATAATCCTGACCTGCTTGATCTTTCGGACCTCCCCCATCCCATGTTGGAAAAACTCATCCAAATCCTTCTTTTGGATAGCTATTTACTGATTACAATCAAAGAAGAGATGGAAATAAAGTCTTATCCAATTTATCTCTTGCACCTTTATCATGAAAAAAGCCTTTGGCTGATTGAAGGCTTTGACTTAAAGGAGGAAAAGAAGAAGATTTTTCCTGTCGACCATCTCACCAATATCAAACCCTACCCGACGAAAAAAAGATTAAGTAAGAAAAAGATTTTAGAAAAACTAAGTAAGCAGGAAGAAGAAAATAACCTTATCCTTGAACTTGGTCCGAAAGCGATTGCCCAGTTTAAAAAATACCATCCTTTAAAAGTTTCAATTTCCTATACGAATCCTTACCAAGCCACAGCCATTGTAAAGACTTTTATCAATGTTAATAAGCCCGAAGAATTGACCGAAATAACAAATTGGCTGCTTTTCCTAGGTGGGGATATCAAGGTCAGGGAAGTGCCAGAAGAAGTCTTAGAAGGTTTACAAGAGAGATTATGTGTTATACTGCCATAACACTTACGCTATAGTATGTCAATAATTTTTGATTTTATTTCTGTAAAATAATAGTTATCATCCACTATATCTCCGATGTCATCTATAAAACGGGTAAAAAAACGGGCCGAGAAATGCACTTTTTCAGCCCGATTTTTGCTCTTTTTTTGCTCCTAAACCACTACATATAGTGGTTGACCCGCCTTATTTGCCCTTCAAACCACTATTCGTCATCAGAACTATACTCTCAACGTGCTGCGCGCAAGGAAACATATCCCAAATTAGCCTACAATAAAGTACACCAACGTGCCTCGGAACCATGATTCGGATAATTGAGGTTTAAGGCAGTACATTGGTCTATTCTTTATAATCGAATCAAAGCCTTTCGAAGGTTTCCTTTAGTAACAGTGCATCTTTTTCCACCATAGGACCTTCAGCTATTATACAACCTTTTACGTTAAAGTACCTTATAGCCTTCAGGCAATCCACATAATTAAAGTCACTTTGTAGCAACGGGAGATGGTTCAGCTCACCTTTTCCATTGTAATTTACTCCTCCCATATGAATATGTAAGTCTTCCAAAGCCGATTTCCCGAGTTCATCCGAGACATACTGAAGTATTACTGCAAACTCATTAAACCCTTTTAGTTTGCCGTTATATCTTGCGTGTATATGTGAAAAATCAATACACAATTTACAAGAGCTAATTTCTTTACACAAAGATACTAGTTCCTCAAGTGTGCCAAATTGTGTCCCCTTTCCAGTTGTCTCTAATCTATAATCTACCCTGATTAGGGGAAGGCGTAATAAATTATCCCTTATGGTATAATACGCATCTTCTTTGGAGTCTCCCAAGTAAAAGCCTGGATGAAAAACTAGACTCCTTCCTCCAACTTTGGACAGCTCTTCCAGAGCTTCTAAGATCCTTTCTCTGGATTGTTCCTGTTTATCCGACTCATTTGCATTTAAATTTATGTAATGCGAGGCATGTGCTGATAAGTAAAAATCATTTATTAACTTGGCTTTTAATATAAGGCCCTTATTGTTATCCGTAACATTAACGATGTTGAAATTAGGAAAAGAAGCTGGACTACCTGTTAAAGAGAGATTGTTGCAACTTTTTTATCGTTTAGCAGAACAATATGGACAAAAAACGCCAACTTCGACGTTGATAGATCTGAGAACGAATTAATTAAACCTAAAAACAATCGGAAATATAAATGCTACAATTGCTGTCCAAATGAAATAAACATAGAGATAATCTGTCTGCCATTTTATTAGCTTAGCGAAATCAAATTTCTTCTTGAAATACCCGATATATAACCAGGCAAGTCCGGCCAGGTTGCCCAGCAAAGCCAAATTCTCCCCCAGCGCGGCCAGCTTATTGGGGGTAATTCCAAAGGCGGACAAGCGGAAAAGTATAGCCGATAAAGCAACCCCGTCGATAACAAGTGCCGTCAGGATCAGGGCTAGATTCAAGTAATCAAACAGATTGGCTGGCTGGCGAATATCTCTCGCCGAAACGACGTACAATACCAACCCCAGTACTAAAGCCAGCATAAAATCGAATCCAATTAGGAACTCTCTTTCCATAAATGGACTATTACCGGTAATAATCATAACTATTAAGAAAGCAACCATAATTATTAGGAAGAGCGGACTGAAATATTTTGGCCAAAATGGGTGCAAAGTTCTCCACCACGCTTTTTTTGGCCTCTACTAAATAAACAGTAATCATGGCTGCCGCACACCCTCCATAAATCAGTAAATACTCTGCAAGAAATTTTTCGACGTCAATTTGGATGGCTTCGAAAATAACTAGCGTGAACAGGAATAACACCATTACACCTGCCATGACTAATACACCATAGATAAAGGCTTCACCTGTGAAGCGTATAAAATTCATTCTCCCTTTGCTGCCTTGCCACTCCCTGCCTATATAAGTTGCTCCGACGACCAACCACAAAAACAAAGGAAGATGAAAGATGGTAAGAACTTCTGTATGGTGAGGATCAAATGACGGATAAACATTGATAATCACCGCTGCTAGGATAAAAATCCCCAGTATCGTTGCCCATGTTTTTAACCCTGCTTTCCTCTTGATTAAGAAAAAAGCCGCTATAAAAGGTAAAATAAAGAAACTCAAGTTTTTAATGAAGAATATTTTAATTTCACCGTCTTGATCAAGTAATCCGAAACCAAAAAGTTCAGGAATTTTGAACAGTGTCCCGGCTAGCAACGCAAAAATCACCACCAGGGTAATATCGCGCCGATTCAGCTGCTTGGCCAGTGAATCTATCGGATCTACTAATAAATGTTTCCACAGGCTCTCAGTATTTACTTTGGCAAACTCATGGGAGATCGCATCGACATTTCCTAAACGTTTGACACTAATTAAAAAGGATTCATCTGGCGTGAGTCCGGCTGCAATTAAGTCTTCGATTTCGTCCCGCAAATGATTCTCCAATTCATGAATATCGGTATCGCTCAAATTACCATGGGCTCTTAAATGATCACTCCACGAATGAACCTCTGTCTCCAAATCAAACATCTTGATCCTCCTTACGAATTACTTTCTTCATTCCAGGTCCTGGCAAGAGCATTATGAACTATTTCCCACTGCTTTTTTTGCTGTTCCAACTCGGTTAACCCACTCTCTTTAATCCTGTAATATTTACGTTGCCGGCCTGCCTCTGATTTACTCAAGTAAGATTCAATTAACAGATGTTCTTCCAGACGATGTAATACCGGATACAACATACCTTCCGTCCAAATTAGTTGATTCTCAGACATCTCTTTCACGCGCTTGATAATCGCATAGCCATAACTGTCATTTTCCTTGAGAATGGCCAAAATGAGTGGGGTAGCAGAGGCGGCTACCAAGTCTTTAGATACATTCATTCAATTCCCCCACTATACCTAATACTTCTATGTATATTTCACATTATACCTAGAAGTATTAGGTGTGTCAATTGTCAGTATTTTACTAATTGTAGAGGAAAGTCTAACTATAAATATTTAAAAAAGGAGATGTAATTTTAAGAAAGATAAACGATCGAATCTATCATGGTATAATATCAGGTACGTAGGCGAATGTTATAACATTAAAGTATTGAAAAAAAACCTAGGAGAGTGTTAAATTTCTCCCCCCCCATTTCCTCCTCCCTCATCCACTCTTCAACTCAAAAACAAAATGCGTTGGTGTGAGAATTTCTGATCAGCGCCTTACACACCCGTTCATTCGGATCGTGTGCTTGTTCTTTTATAGTACCAATGCGAAGCTTCTTTTTCCTGAAAATCATCATCAAGAAGTTAAGTTTCTTTATAACGTCTAGTCAGTATCCCTAAAAATAGAAAGTAGCAAATGAATAACCCCAAGACCAATGAATTAACACTGGTCTTGAGGTTGTTTCTGTTCTTCAATATAAAACAAACGATCAATTGTCAATTTTTCGAGAAGTTTTCCAGTTCGTTGAAAGTAAATGTTGATTAAAGCACGATGGATTAAAAGACATAATTTGATATTTGGGATAAACTCACCCCGCTCTAACCTACTACAATATGATTTTTGCACTCCGATTTCTTGAGCTAACGCTCCTTAGGTGTAGTTCAAATGTTGCATCGATGCACCATTTGGCCTCTCTTCCCCAACGGGGGAAGAGAGTATAGACCCGTACTCCCGGAAGGTTTTCATCAGTCTGCTGGCTGTGCTTCGGGAGTAACTCACTGATTCAGTCAGCCATTTGAGCCACTCCCCATGGGGTACCAGCTCTTTGGCTTCCGTCAGTCGCCGTCCGATCTCAACGGCGTTGCTAAGCAGCATTTTGCCGCTTTCTTCCTTGATAAAGTTAATCTCGGACGCGATTTGCTCAGGCGTCCTGTTGGAAATTTCCGTCCTCATACCGGCTGCCATCCTTTTACGGAATGTCTTTTAGATACCGCTATAGGATATGCCGAGCCCCAGACAAGCGTGAGGGCTATAGCGCCAATAAAAAAATGCGGTTTGGACAAAGATGCTTCCCTACAGTAACCATAGTAAAAGCAAATCCATATTATATACAACCATGCCGAATCCATCGGCCTCTGGATCAAGGGGGGAGGGAAAAGAGATGCCTATCATTGACAAGCCGTTGACTTCAACCTTAGTGTTGAAATATGAAGACGGGTTGACACCTGCCGGCGGTCCTCAAATCAAGCAAAAGAGCTTAAACTACGTGAGGCCAGATGCTGATCATGGATCCCTCCACGAGGTTTCTGCCGCCCTATTCAGTCTCTCGGAGAAGCCGCTCACTGCCGTGATTTTGCGTGATAGTACGGAGTTAGTGGAAGAACCGGAAGAATAATACCCTCTCACTCTTGGATGGGGCTGTGTCGAAACTTAGTTTCACGCAGCCCTTTAAAAGGGAAAACCTTCCCTAACAATAAAGTTTCGGAAAGGTTATAAGTATCACTATAGAGAGTCAGCCCAAAAATTGATTTACTTCAGAACCGGATTGCTCTTTTTTCAGGTTGTCGCACTCCCTGGCCATGGGTAGCTTAAAAAAAGTTCTTTAACTTCTGCAGAAAAGCTTTTTTCCATTACGTTAAATTTGCGGCAATATTTCCGAAGAAGATAATGGGCAATTAGAATGATGTCTTCTTTTCTTTCTCTAAGTGGAGGGACGGACAAAGGAATCACATTTAAGCGATAATATAAATCCTCTCTAAAAGCTCCGCTTTTGATCTTTTCCTCTAAAAGACTATTTGTTGCGGCGATGATGCGTACATCAATGGGAATGGGTGTACTTCCCCCAATTTTTTCAATCTCTTTGCCCTGAAGAACCCGCAGCAGTTTTGGTTGTAAATATAAAGGCATATCCCCGATTTCGTCGAGGAGGATCGTTCCTTTGTGAGCCAATTCGAGCTTACCCAGCTTCCCATGTTTGTTTGCTCCTGTAAAAGAGCCGGGTTCATATCCGAATAATTCGCTTTCTAAAAGATTATCCGGGATCGAGGCACAATTAATTGCGACGAAGGGATACTGGTTTCGGCTGCTTGCTTCGTGAATTGCCCGAGCAAAGAGCTCTTTTCCTGTTCCGCTTTCTCCTCGAATTAAGACGTTGGAGTGAGTTGCAGCTATTTTCTTTGCCGTGTTTAGGGTTTCCACAAAATGAGGATCAACACCCAGGATGTCGTTAAAACATATACCCGTCAGCTTCAATGGGTGACCACGCTTTTTCAGCAGGGATATATTCTATAAAACATTTACCACGCACGTCACACTTTTTGAAAACCAGTCCATCATCAAACCGTTCAGAAAGCCACTGCTTTTTTGATGCTACTTGGCACAACCTCCGCAGACAGCTTTAGTTTAACATACTCTTCTTGAAACACATTCTCGTAAAGCTCCTTAGACGTTACTGCTTTTTTATCAAGCAGGATATAGACGATTTCGAATAATCGGCTAATTTGCATTTTGTCACCCTATTTCAATATACGCTTATAAGATGACACCATCAAGTCATATTATAAGCGACCTATAATTCAGCATGGTGAAAAGTAACATTCCAAACACCTTAAAACTATTTACAGTACATAGGGGATATTGGCAATTGCGCATTTTAATTTGCATAACAATACTATTCGAGTAGTAATTAACAATATCAGTTCGTCCGCTAATGTTCAGAATCATAGCGATCACCTCTTATTACCTTTGGCAGTATCAGGCATAGCGCTTTTCCAATCCTAACAAGTATTCTTTGGCAGGAACACCGGCGACATAGCCGCCCCAGCTGCCGTCCTGCCCGATAACCCGGTGGCAGGGAACAATGATAAGGATTGGGTTTTTGTTATTTGCCATGCCTACGGCCCGGCCGGCCTGCGGTTTGCCGACTGCTTTGGCAATGTCTTGATAGCTGCGGGTTTCCCCGCTGGGAATGGCCTGCAATGCCTTCCAGACCGCCATTTGAAACTCGGTGCCCTCCAGCGCCAGGGGCAGGTCAAATTCCTTGCGCTCACTGGCAAAGTATTCCGTGAGCTGAGAAGCCGCCTTTTGAATTAGCGGAGTTTCAGCAATATCCTGGCCCGCGAGGGCCTTTTCGCTGCCAAAGAACACTCTGGAAATAGAGCCATCATCCTCTTCAATCCCAATCGTCCCGATGGGGAAGTCATAAAAATACATGTTTTTTATAATTACACTCCTTACTTTGTCATGAAGTCCCCCTAAAACATACTAAGTTGGCTGAATATTTGGGACGGTGTTGTACGATCAGTTATGATTTCGTCGCCCCGTGGATAGCCAGTAATCATCGGGGCTTTGGGGTCATGCACAGCCACACGCCGTTGTGCTGTTTTCTGACTTGACGTAGCATAACAATAGGTGCAGCCATGTGTACAAGTGTCATAAGCGCCAATGTCTACGCTCTCAATACAGCAACAGGCCGCGCGCTGGTTCGCGTCATTTTTGGCAATAATGCGTCGGCCAATTATTTGCTCAACTAACGTTTGCTCGATACACGCCCCATGCTTGATACCGTATTCTGCAAGGTCAATTTCTTCTGCACAGGTGTAGAGCGCCATGTTATGTTTTTTGGCAATTCTTGAAAAATGGGATGCTATGGCAATCATCTCATTATGCGACATGGCCTGGTATCTATCGCTTATGCTCTTATATGGGTCAACAAAACTAAAAACACACCGTTCTGTGTATGCGTGAAGCCTCTCGCACATTTCAGCAAAGCGCCCCACATGCCAATCTACCGAGTGTTTGGCATCCACAAAGATAGGATCATATCGCCATACCGAGCGTTGGGCACTTGTGCGCTTTGACATTTCTATAAATGCCTCAATTAGCTCTGGCTTTGGAGGCAAGCCGCTTTCCACCGTTTCATTATAGGGAGTTAAGGTAAATTGGATGTAGTATGAATACCCCATTGCATCAAGCTGTTTCAGCCTGTCAAACATAGGAATCGGGTTTTTTGTCCAAAAGACAATGCAGTCCACGATGTCGGGCGAAAGTTCCACACGCCCCAAACGGTTAGGATTGCGTGGATTAGGCATGAGCGCGTAGCCTTCCTGTAATCTGTTAATAAGCCATTCTGAATAAAATGCCGGTATGTCCGTTCTGCGACTTGCACTAATAATCACTTTTTCTCACCTTGCGTCCGGAAAACGTTCGAGGGTTTTATTACCGACAAACTTCGCATGTATGGTTGGAGCGATTTCGAGTCGTTAGGAGAAAGTATCCGCCGTGCCCTCAGTGCGATTCTGTATGCGGCACTTATTTAGCAGGCTCTCCGCAAAAGTGTAAGCGTTTTGTCAGTAGACCCCCTTCTGTTTGCCTCATAAGAAATCGGAGTATTGTGGTATAAACAGGCGCAAATTGTCGTAAAACAATTCCGGATTGTCCGTAATCATTTTACGGCGTTTCTTGACTTTGTCCTTTCGAAACGATAAGATGAGGCTAAAAGGGGGAGCATTGATGCTAAAGCTGTTTAAGGTAACCGGATTTAAAAACTTTAATAACACCATTCGTTTTGATTTTTCTGATGTCCGGGACTACAAATTCAATAACTCCTGCGTAGCAGACGGTCTGCTGGAGAAAATAATTGTATATGGCAAAAATGCAGTTGGCAAGTCCAACCTCGGCCTTGCTCTGTTTGATATTGTTTCGCATCTGACCACGAACAACGTCACCCCAGGCCTTTACGAGTACTATCTGAATGTCAATAACAAAACAGGCTTTGCTGAATTTCACTATGTGTTTTCCTTCAGTACGGGCGAGATTGATTATCGCTACCGAAAAAATGAAAGTCAGGATTTGCTATATGAAACAGTTTTAATTAATGACAAGCTGTTGTTTCAATACGATTATGAAGATAAACGAGGCGACTTGTCCGGACTGGAAGCACTGATGCCCACGCTAAACCTCTCATTCCGCGGAAACGACTCGATTTTGAAGTATGCTATCTCTAATTCCGCGCTGGTGGATGATCATCCACTCTATCAAATGCTGCGTTTTGTCTCCCACATGCTCTGGTTCCGCAGTCTGGATGAAAACAGGTATATTGGATACAAGGCCAAAAGCAATGATTACTTTGATTTTATCTTTGAAGGGGACATGCTCAAAGAACTGGAGTTTTTTTTGCACAAGGCTGGTCTCAAAGAAAAGCTGGTTGCCAAGAAAGACCCGGATGGAAAGAGGCGGCTGTATTTTGACGGCCGCGTTCCGCTGCCTTTCTTTAAGGTTGCGTCCAGTGGCACCAAGGCGCTATACACCTTTTTCTACTGGCATAAGACCGCAGCGGATGTTTCTTTGATGTTTATTGATGAATTTGATGCCTTTTATCATTATGAGCTGGCCGAAACTATTGTGAAGCTACTGGAAGAGATGCAAGGATTCCAGACAATTTTGACTTCACACAATACGAACCTGCTTTCCAATCGTATCATGCGTCCCGATTGCTATTTCATTCTGACCGCCAATAAGCTGACTTCCTTTGCCAATGCCACCGAACGTGAATTGCGGGAAGGACATAATCTTGAAAAACTGTATATGAGCGGTGAGTTCAATGCCTGAGAATAAGCGAAAAATTCTCATTCTGGTAGAGGGGGCAAAGACGGACACAGCGCTCATGGCACGGCTGCTTGCCATCTACGGCATTGATGCACAATACAAAATTGTCTCCTACTGCACTAACATTTATACCCTTTACAGCGAGATGTTTGTCCAAAGCGATCCATCGGTAATGGACCTTTTACAACTTCTAAAGGCGCGTGAACCTGCCTCGGAAAAGAAGCCCATTTTTGACACCACATATACTGATGTCCTTTTGATCTTCGATCTTGATCCGCAAGCACCGGATTTTTCGCCGGAAAAGATTCGGCAGATGGCGGAATATTTTGTTGAATCTTCCGACATGGGAAAGCTATATTTAAACTATCCGATGGTTGAGTCATTCTACCATATGTCGTCGATTCCCGATGACCGGTACAACGACTACGTTGCAACTCTGGATGAGCTGCAGGCGGGGACCTATAAAATACGCGTCAACCGGGAAAACAGAAATCACGACTACCGGAAATTTGCCGTTAACAAGGAAGAATGTAATGTCGTCATTCAGCAAAATATTAACAAGGCACGGCATATCATCCATGAGGAACCAAATTTAGAATGCATACCGGAACAAGCACATATTCTGGAAGCTCAGCTTGCCCTGCTCTCCAAAGAATACAAAGTTGCCGTCCTAAGCACCTGTCCTTTCTTCATCTCCGATTACAGTTCCACACTGATTCATAATAAGCAATAGCCTGAGGAGAATTGACTTCCCTCAGGCTATTGCTTATTATGAATCACCTTACACAGTGATAAGCTCCATCGCTTTGCTTTTAAGGATTAAATATTATTTTTATCATTGTACCTTCGTTCAGCTTACTTTCTATTTTAAGTTCAGCATCATGAATTGTGGCGATTTCTGCACATAATGAAAGCCAAGGCCCACCCCGCCATTAGCCCTTGATCTGGATTTATCGGCAGTAAAGAATGGCTCAAAAACCTTTGTGATGTCTTCTGCAGAAATACCAGTCCCTGTATCTTTGATTTCCAGAATTATAGTTGCTTCAGTATCCCTATGCAAGCTTAGGGCTATTTTATCCCCGCTCTTCGAGGCTTTAATCGCATTGTCAACCAGGTTGGCCAGTATAATTTTCATCAAATACTTATTCATCAAAAGACGAAGAGGCTCGGCCGATAGTTCCAGATGGATATTTTTCAGCTCCAACTTGGGGGTAAAGGAATTTTTAAGATCGATGAAAAGCTCTTCAGGGTTCTCTTCTTTCATCACAAAATCTTCTTTCCTCAGCACAATCAGATCCATTAAGGTCAATGCCAGTTTTTCCAGTCGTTTTCCTTCTTCATAGATAAAGCTTAACGAGTTGATAAAAATCTCTTCATCATATTTATTAGTTCGGAGATAATCAGCATAGCCAATGATGGAGGTTAAGGGAGTCCTTAGTTCATGGGCCAGGTTATCAATAAAACGTTGCTTGTCCTCTGAGATTTTTTCCAGCTGGTTTATTTTATCTTCGACCACGCCAGCCATCGAATTGAAATTTTTGGACAGCAACCCGATCTCATCATTGGACATTACCTTGACTCTTGCGCTAAAATTCCCCTCGGCTATGGTCTGGGTTGATTGGATCAGCTTATTAATGGGCTTTACGATAAATTTACTTAATACGATGGTTACGATGACCAAATTCCTGAGACAAGAAGATTTAACCTGAGCAGAAGGTTTAACAGGTTTTCTCGATTGTTATAAATACTCGAAATATCCTTAGCATAAGAAACCTTATAGGTATTGTGATCCAAATCAACTTTCTTCGTTATAAATAAATACGTCTTATCCCCCAAATCCCGTATGATGTAATTTACTTGATCGGAAGCTATGTTTAATTCATCTAATCAGTCAGCAATCTGATTAATTCCATCCACAGCATTAACTGCACGGATACTGCCTTGGACGCCGGATATTATGATCAGTCCCATTTTATCAAAGAATTTATGAACCTTTCGGGTTTAACGCCTACGGGTTATATCAAAAATTTGCTGGATAATGGTTATGACAAGAAATTGCATGTTATTGCCTGAGATACTCTTTCAGCTCCTTTCTCGTAAAAAAAGCGCTGCCTTTTTGCTATTCTGTTTATTATTTTGTTGCTCCATGCACGTATCAATGTTAGATAATTTTCCATCCTTAAGCATTTCCCCAATATAGGTTGACCCCAATATCAAAATACCGCCCATAATCTGAGGGAGTGTTAATGTCTCTCCGACAAAGATCACACTGAATAAAATACCAAATGAAGGCTCTAAATAACTGTAGTAACTGGGATCAACAAACAACATAACATATGCCCAATGGTTGATATCTTTCGGTGCACATCTGTGAGTCATCAATGGTAGTATAATGACACCGTCACCTGATCCATAATGGATAGTCCTGTCGTTCAATGTAAAGTCGGTGGATCCCACTATTATATACCCTAATGAAAGTTCATTAAGGACATGAGACGATCAGATTCATCAGCGTTAACCTTAAATTCTCTCTAAATTAACTTCTAACAAAAACATATCAATCTCCCCTTTAAAGGCTCGTTTTCTGGGATACAGCTTTTTATAGTGATCAATCAAGGCCCGCCTTCCATTCAGCTTTCCATTCGACTCCATGGTTTCCCCTAAAGCTGTTATCAGTAGAGCCGCCTTGTAGTAGCTTTTGCGATAACCTCCTCCGACAATCGCCTCCGCCCTTTTATCCACTTCTGCCTCCAGCCATGGTCGGTATTTCTGATAATGTTCATCCGATAAAGGCACTTTTGCTTTCCAGTATAAAAACCGCGCCGCCAAATCTGCCCCATCGCCTTCCATAAATCCTATCCGGAATTTCAATTCATTTAACAGCTGGTGCCCGGCTTTGCTAAGCTTAGGGCTTCGATCCAGCAACAGCATAAAAAGGGGAACGGCAATTCCTTTAAACTGACTGCTCCAGCCCAAGAAATCTTTATCTCTTTGGCATTCTTGGTAAATCAACTCAAACTCTCTGTTGAAAAAGAGAATAACCTTCTTCTGATCCTGGGAAATTGCATTAGTCAGCATCTGCTTGTTATTATAGTAGCCTTCTCCACTCACATTGTCCGTCAACATTTTGGCGTACTTAGCCCCTTTGTCCGCTCTGTCCTCATAATCCGGCAGTTCAAACAACCTCAAATAGTGATTCAGCGTTGATTGGGAGTCAAAAGCTGCCTGATAGCACTCTGCAAGAACCTTCGGGTGGTTCAGCCGGGTGGCGGCTTGCGCCGTTAAATCCGCAATCCTGCCCCGGATAACCAGCTTCTCGGGCAGTATTTCAATAGCTTCCAATCCCAGCTGCTCACAGTCCAACTCCTTTCCTTCTTCAAGGAGATAGGCACAAGCGCGTTCATATAAAGCAGGATGCCGTGTCCCTGCTTCCCGGGCTGTCTCGCATAAACAGCGGATGCCTTTTCCATCTAAACAGGCTTCGGAGAGCAGGTCCGCAGCCCTGTCGCCGGGGGTCTTTTTCAGAAAAGAGATCCACTCCTCCATAAAGGCGTCTGTCCCTTTAAGCTCTTCCGGCCCGACAGTAAACAATTCTTCAATCTTAATGTCCTTACACATATCCCAGGAAAAATATTGGTAGAGGGCAGCGGCCCTGGCCTTGCCCTCAGCAGCCTGATAGGTGGCATACATCAAATTTAAAGCAATCTGCTTAAGATTCAGGCTTACCAAGTTTTCATCCACGAGCTCCTTCAGGTCTAATAGAAGAAGGCCTCCTATTCCCAGGCCCCAATACTTCCTGAGGACAGCTATTCCCATTTCCCCCCCATGTCTTTTCCTGACCCTTGTCCCGCCTTGAAAAGTAACAAAGCCTGCAATTTCGCCGTCCATTAAGCCTAGGATGATCACAGAGTTATCCGTTCCGTTTTCAGAGCCAATGATTTTCCCCTCCGTTTCAGGGGTTATTTCCAGCTCACCCTTGCCAAAGGAGAGAAAGTCCGACTCCCCGCTTATGCACACTTTAAACTTTGCCATTTCTTCCCCATCATTTTCAGTTGCTTTTCTGATCAGAAATTCCCTGCCATTTTTCAGGGTTACCTTTTTCATGGCTATCCACTCATTTCTTTGTCTAATCTGACTATTTTCCCAGGAATAACCGTCTCTGACATCCCTAAGTGATCCGCCTCTCTACTGCAGAGTAACTCCGGAAAACCCTGCCGTCAATCCAAAGGCAATGATTCTCAGGAAATTCTAACAACTATTGCCACTGGCCGAACTATTGTTATCTTATAGCAAAAGCCCTGTCTCTTTAAGATGAGACAGGGCCTGTTGCAGTAGTTATTGCTTTCTGGCGGCAACGGAAACCTTATTGGAAAGCTACCGGAATTCAGTTAGACAGCCACCCCGGCGGTGGGCCGCGAGGCTTACAAACTAGGGGTTACTCCTTATCATTCGAATGCATTTACTTATCATTATCCAATAGTTTCCTTGAATATCTACACTTATTATGGAGAAATTATAATTAATGATTGCAATCAAAGCTTCAGAATTAAATCAATATACAGTAAGAAAATAATCTACAAGGAGGTATTAGATCATGGCTAAGTACAAATTACCAGTAGACAAAAATCAAATAGCAGCTCAAACGGGTGTTACTCTTGGTCCAGACAGTACTTCTCGTCAGAATGGTACCGTCGGTGGGGAAATGGTTAGAAAGACTTTTGAAAGTTTCGGAAAGACAAAATAATCTTCTATCCGAGATATATCCAAAGGTCAGTAAATTAATTACTGGCCTTTTATATCATTGTCCATGGCAAAATACCAGTAAGCTAGATATATACAAAAGTCCAAGTTTCGCAAGACGCCACCCCGGCGGGTTTCGCCTTGAAATATATCTATGAGGTGATCTAAAAATGAAATGTAATGTTGGTAAAACCGAGCAAATTGTTAGAATTGTAATCGGCGCAGCGATCGTTCTTTTAGGTTTATACTTTAGAAGTTGGTGGGGGCTTATTGGACTCGCGCCAATAATAACAGGTTCAATTCGTTATTGTCCCGTTAGTGATGTCTTAGGAATTTCGACTTGCGATGCTAAAAACAAGCAATAGTTTTCTCGTCTACGGTCTTATGAATTAAGGCCTTTTCTTTTTGAAATAAAACAAATTCTGATATACCTTGTCCTTTCAATTTTATTACTAGTGCAATCGTTTCTTCTGAAAACACACAATAATACGCAATTATCCAAAATTAGTGCCCATACTCATTTAACAATTGCCTAATCAAGGATTTGAGAGCGAGCTACGTCTTTATCTCGTTCATGTTTTTTTATTCTATTTTCCCAATAACGTATTCAAACCCGAAACGTCTGTAATCCTCCCAAAAAAGGTTACGGTTTTCAGGAAATTGGGATGGTTCACGCAGGCGTTTTTGTTCGTTAAGTGCTTCTTCCTTTGGACGCTCTTCCGTGTACAGTTCTTTTAATGAACAACTGATGAAAATGATTATCCTCATGTATTTCTGGGCTTTGATCTGTCGTAAAAAGAAACCCCTTATTGCTGTTTGCACGGCTCCAACCGTCTCTCTTCGAACGAAATTGTACACTGACAAGCTTTCCACCTTTTTCTCGTTCAACTAACCGTTTATATTCCTCCCAGATTAGCGGGCTGGGAATACTATGACAAATCAAATCGCAAATATATAACCGGTCCATAAGCGATGAAGTGCCCATAAATCCGCGCAGCCCTGCGGCCTGGCAAGGGGTTCCGGTGAAAAGAACCATGCGATCCTTTTGCAAGTCCGCCTTAATCTGAGCATAGGTATCCCCCATATCGCTCTGCACATATTTAGAAATTCGCATCCTGTCCCGCTGCTCGGGCGTTTCCGCCCGATGATGAAGAACATGAAAGTCCTCGTCATAATCCGCACCATAAATTACACCGTTCTGCCGGAGAATAGCATCAGAAATAGCAGTAAATGCGCCCCCTGATGTCGATTGCCACAAAACCTCCTGTGATTTATGGCGCGCCGCATAAAAGCGGGGCATACCACTATTTTTGTGATTACCTTTATGTGTTAATGGACAGATTTGGGTACACCTGCCACAAGCAACGCAACAGGCCTGGTCAATTTCTGGATACAAAAAACCTTCCTCGTCCGGCTTCATGGTAATGGCTTGTTTGGCGCAGACGCTGTAACAAGCACTGCACCCGCAGCAATCCTCTTTTCTTAGGTAAACTGATTTCATGATTACATACCCCTTCACTACTTCACATCCTACAAATGAGTCACAGTTTTCTGAGTCAATTATACCTCGTGTATTAGGCTTATGATACAAAAAAGCTAGCTCTGCAATAACATACTATATGCCTTAAATTTTAAGATGTATAATTCAAGAAAATACTTTCAAAGGAGTTTGCTTCATGAATATTACATCTTTTTTAATATACTGCTTTATTGTTACATTTACACCTGGGCCTACAAATATTGTTATATTGTCCACAGCACATAATTTTGGGACAAAAAAGGCAATGGAATATGCATATGGAGCAACTATTGCTTTTGGTTTATTACTTGGTATTTCCGCTATGTTGAATACTGTACTTATAGCAATAATACCAAAGATTTTAATTGTTATGCAAATAATCGGAAGCTTCTATATGCTCTATCTTGCTTATCAAATATACAAAATGGATGTGTCAGAGTCGGCTGAGATACAAACTGCGACTTTTGTTTCTGGCTTCCTTATGCAGTTTGTAAATCCAAAAGTCGTACTATTCACAATGACAGTAATTCCAAGCTTTGTTATGCCATACTATACTGCTCCGCCTGCACTTGCAGTATTTGCTGCAGCTATAATAATTATTGGATTTTGCGCATTTGTTACATGGGTTCTCTTCGGTGTAATGTTCAAGGAATTTTTGAAGAAATTTCAAAAGACTGTTAATATAGTTATGGCATTATTTTTAGTTTATTCTGCGATAATGGCATCTGGGGTAATTGAGCTAATTAAGAGGTGATTCATATGGATAGATTTATATATAAAAAATCAACTGGTGTTACTGCGTTGTCAGCAAGCTTTGCTGATTTTAAATATAAAAAGCACTCTCACAAGGAGTATGCATTAGGTGTAACACTGCGAGGTATTCAGCAGTATAACTTAGATGGTAATTTTCAATCATCATATCAAAATGGTGTTATGCTTTTTAATCCGGAACAGCCGCATGACGGTATGGCACATGATAAGACAGGTATTGATTATGTTATGGTATATATTGAGCCAAAACTGTTTTTAGAGATTCTTCAAAAGAAGGATATAGTCCGCTTCTCTTCTCCAATTGTATATAATTACAGGCTTGAACAAAGAATACTAAACCTTTCTTGTGCAATATTAAGCGGAAAAGATGAAGCATTGTGCAGTGAATTGCTTTTATCTCTTGCCGATAGCTTTACCCAGCCCAATCTTTTTATGAGTTACAGGAAGGATAATGATCTAACCAAAAAAGCAAAGGATATGATTCATTCCAGCCTGGAAAATGTACTAAGACTTGATGACATTTGTAGAGAACTTGATATTTCAAAATTTCAGTTTATCAGAATGTTTAAAGCCGGTACTGGAATTTCGCCATATCAATATTTTCTAAACTGCAGGGTAGAACTTGCAAAGCAGCTAATAGAAAAAAACAAAGATGTTTATTCGGCAGTAGCAGAATGTGGTTTTGTTGATTTAACACATTTAAATAAGCATTTTAAAAGTATTTATGGAATAACAGCATTTGAATATATGTCCTCCCTAAGTTAGGGAGGCATAGTGACAAAAGACAATACTCCTTATAATCGGCTTTTTTCATGAGTCTAATGCCTGCCGGCGCTTCGGTCCTGACAGTTGAATTTAAGGTTAATCTACTTGCCCCAGCGAAGGGCGAAAGGTTTGTAGCCAGAGGGATGGTAGTCAAGCCGGGGCGGACGATAACGGTTTGCTCAGGCGAAGTTTTTGCCCTAGGATCAGAAGAGCCCAAATTGGTTGCCACAATGACAGCAACGATGATGACGCTTCAAGGTCGTCCCGGAGTCGCCGAGGATTAAGAACTAAAACTCTGTGTGATAATTAGAAGAGAGAGTGAATAAAAGGATGAATAGTGAGACTAGAACTGAATTAGCTGTTTGTGGATTGGATTGTACAAGATGCGCGGACTATGAAAATGGCGAGATCAAGAGCTTAAGTGCGAGACTGGCATATCTGCTTAGAGGTTACGAACGAGTGGCAAGTCTGAAGTCGGTAAATAACCCCCTCTTCAATGAATATCCTATATTTCTCGAATTTCTACAGCACTTTGCCCAAGGAGCTTGTGGTGGTTGCCGGAGTGATAATTTACGGTGTCCAATCGAATGCCATGCCAAAACTTGTCATCGACAACATGGTGTGGATTTTTGTTATAAATGCAACCAGTATCCATGCGACAAACAATTTGAAGGCAAGACCAGAGAAAGATGGCTGGAGCGAAACAATCGAATGAAGGAAATAGGCGTTGAGAATTATTATCCGGAACAAGGTAAATCGCCCAGATATTAACAGAAAGTCTATTGGGAGTGTTATTTAAGCAAATACCGTTGAAAGATATCCCTTTGTGATTAAGGGACTCGTATCCAGTTTTTTATCAGTGATCAGACTCATTAGCCGGCGCATGTTGCCTAGGGAGGCCAAACCCACTTTTACAGTAATATTTTTCAATAGCAAGGTTTGGATGGGAAAATCGATGTTGCCAGGGAAAAGCCCGACAATCGAGAATATTCCTCCTACCCCTATCACCTGAGCAGCTGTGTTGACTGTTGCCGGGAGTCCGATAGCTTCAATAGCTGCATTCACCCCTTGTCCATTAGTGATCTCCATGATTTTAGTTACAGCATCCTGCTCTGTCGAATTGATGACATGAGTTGCTCCCATGGTTAACCCTGTCTGTAGACGATTAGTCAAGATATCGACTAGAATGATCTTAGAGGGAGCAAATAATCGGGCTGTCTGGATGGCACAGAGGCCGACTGGCCCGGCCCCAAAAACGGCCACTGTATCTCCAGGTTTTAAGGCGCAGTTATCCACTGCAAAATATCCTGTGGTTAACATATCCCCCGCAAAAATAGCCTGTTCATCACTTATTTGATCAGGAATTGTGACCAACGATGATTCGGCATGGGGAATCCGCACAAATTCAGCCATTCCACCGGGTAGATTACCCCAATTAGAGCCACTACCAAAAATAGCCGAATTCATACATTGTCCGTAATGTCCCTTACGACAATTTTCACAGACACCGCAATAGGGTGCAGGCGGGGCAGCAACCCTGTCTCCCAGTTTAAACATTTTTACATCATTACCAACCTCCTCCACTATCCCAATAAATTCATGACCCATAATAAAGGGTGGACTTGGTGGGAAATATCCATCTACTATGTGAACATCACTTGTGCAAATAGCCGTGGCTGTAACTTTTAAAATCACATCCGTTGGATTTTGGAGTATTGGCTTTGGCACTTCCTCCAAAGCGACCTGTTTAATACCCTTAACGACTGCTGCCAGCATAATATTCATCCACTTAATAGATCTCTAATCAAGTCTCCTTTCACGCTGTTCTCTGCTTTCAAAGCAATCAGTTGTTTAAGGAACTCCACAGAACAAATCGTCGTAGCGTGCGTAATAGCCGCAATTTCGAAACTTTCTAGTCCGTCACGAATGCAGCCCACTGTAAGATAGCCAAAAATTTCTTCTTCCACAACTATAGGAGCAACCAGACGCGGATACTGACTAGGAACATCCTTTAAAACCGGCAGCTTGATTGATTTCTTTTTATGGGTCATTTCCCGATAATAAGTTCGTCCCGGCCCGTTTAACCAGAACTCCTGTGACAAACTAGGCATAATAAAATCCTCATCATGTTCAGATCCTGCTAAAGGTTTGGCAAAATATAGAGGTTGAAAAAAACGATCCTCTAACAATACCGTCAATTGCAGGACATTGCTTAAGGTATTCACAACTTCTTTTAATCCCTGACCCTGAACAACCTGCTCCGTTAAAGCATTTTGAATCTGCATTCTGAAAATCTTGGGAACCTTCATCGCTAAGAACGTTGCCTTCGACAGAACGAATCCACCCCCTCCAAAACCCTGATCATAGCTTAAGTTGTATTAATACCGAATTTTCTGATTATTTATTATTAACAATACTATCTTCTATCTATTGATCTGTATATGTACATTTCTACGAATCATAGCCCATATTTTGGTAGAATATATCTGAATAATCTTACAAATAGTCACAACTGTTCTCTGAACGGTCGTCTTGTCTTGTCTCAAAAAACAGAAAACCGTTTGCCCTAACCTTATCGATCAGTTGGACAAACGGATACTCTCACTCATAATGCCTAATTAATAGTGTCAGTCAGTCAATCCCCTCGAAATTTTATCCCGTACTTCTTAGCTTTCCTAGCTATTGTTGAATGATCCATGCCCAAGGCTTCTGCCGAGCTGCGTGTCGAACTGTAAACCTGAGCGGCTTTATGGATTAGTTCTTGTTCTAAAAGTTCTCGCGCTTTTTTCAGGTCCATTAAACCGCTTACCAGCACGCGACTTTCCTGGTCACTCTGCAGGTCAAAATAATCACTCAGAACTTCGTCGCCCAGCTTAATAACATCACAGGGGGAAGATACCACGAGACGCTCAACAACGTTTTCCAACTCCCGGACATTACCCGGCCAGTCATATGAGGTTTCGAAATAGCGTATTACTTCAGGCAGGATTTTCTTCTCGATATGATACTTTTCGTTATACTTCTGGAGAAACGTTCTGACTAGGCCGGCTATGTCCCTTTTCCGTTCCCGCAGAGGAGGAATGTGAATAGGCACCACATTTAACCGGTAAAACAAGTCCTCGCGGAAGGTGCCTAGTTTAATCATAGCCTTAAGGTCTCGATTAGTAGCAGCAATAAATCTGATGTCCGCCTTTACCTGCTTAACCCCGCCGATGCGCATAAAACGCAGCTCTTGGATCACTCTAAGCATCTTAACCTGAAGGCTGAGCGGTAAATCTCCGATCTCATCCAGCAAAATGGTCCCTTTGTCAGCTACCTCAAGCAGACCCACTTTGCCTTCCCGGCCAGCCCCAGTGAAAGCTCCCTTTTCATAACCAAAGAGTTCAGACTCTAATAAATTTTCCGGTATAGCCCCGCAGTTTATGGCCACCATAGGTCCTTCATGGCGTTGACTGACTCGGTGGATCAATTTAGCCACAACCTCTTTGCCCGTTCCTGATTCACCGGAAATCAAGACGGTGGAATCAACCATAGCGACCCTTTGGGCTAATTCTGATACTCTCCTCATTGCAGGACTGTCCCAAACTACATCCTCCACGTCCAACAACCGTGTGCGAAGTTCTAATAGTTCTGAATGATACCTTGTCACCAAATCTTTGAGCGCCAATACTTCGGTTGCATCGCGGAAAATGGCCACGACACCCGTCATTATTCCTTGCTCAAAAATAGGTGTGATATTAGCGACAATATCAATGCCCACCGAAACTATATGTGCGTGGTCATCAACCACAGGCTTTCCTGTCCGTAACACATCGAGAATGTGGGAATTAGGCTCAATCTCAGAGACCTTTCGTCCCAACACCTTTTCAACTTGAACCCCAAAACTACGGGTGTAAGCTGGGTTGGCATAGAGTATGGTCGAATCCAGAGCAACTATAATGACACCGTCGTGAATTGAGTCCAAGACGCTATTCGTTAGCATTCTGCCGTCCCCTTTGAATCAATATCTAAGGAACCATGGAAGCAAGTTTTGGAAGTCTGATTCCTAGTTCCACTGGCGCACTTTATCACCTATCTGTGTATTTGGGCTCTGCAGCTTTTCAGGCGCAACGGTGCAATCGTGCACATAAGGTTCCCCAGCTTAATATTAGCACTATGTTAACCCAGTGAATAGAGCATATATTGTAAGTACTCGCTATTATTGACCTTAGACTAAGCACAAGTAAACTTGTTCGGAACAAATAAACTATAAGGGTGGGCACGTTTTTCGTGCACCACCCAGCTGGTACTAAAAAATATTTTGAGCACTATCATCGAAGCTTACATGGTTAATTGACCCAAGACAGGTTTGTAAACACCGACCCTTAATAAGAGGTAAAATAAGAAGTAATGCCCTACAAGATCAGCAGCAGTGATTAAACCAACGACTCCCGCGCCACCAGCTGTACCCACAAAGTAAGACATTAGCAGAGTAAATATTAGCCCAAACCCGAGGGCTAAGACATAGAATGGCAAGGCGTAAGTTCCGCTAACAAGCAGACGCAATGATTCTTTGGCTGCAGCCGTAGCATTGGTCATACTCAGTAAATAGAGTCCTATGACAATCAGATTTGTTATCAAAAGAACTATTTCCATATTACTTAAGAAAACAGTTGCTATAGCTACTTCGGTGAAGCCAAACTCAATCAGGAAAAGAGTAAGCGTTGTTCCGCCCAGCAAAGAGTAAAATAAACAGAGCACAGGCATCATGGCCGTATTCCATAAAGGAATAGAAGGCGAAGAGTTCATGAGAAACCCGTCATAAATCGCCACAACAAAAGCACTTAGCCCTGCAATCAAAGCGAATACCGAACTAGCAGCACTCCCAGCCGGCGAAATCAAAAAGAGTGTTCCTGAGACCATCATGATCATCATAGCCCAAAATCCACGAGCAACCCAGGATGTTCCAGGTTTCATAAGACCTCGCCAAAATCGCTCCGGTCTCCCCAGATAGAGCAGGTGGGCACCACCTTTACCGACCAGCACAATCAATAAACCCACTAAAGCTCCTAGCCAAGAATTCGTGAGAAAAACTGACATTAAAAATAGCCCTGAACCTATTTTTCCGAAAAAGAACGCCGCTGCTATCAAAGTTGCCCATTCTGTTTGGAGACGAAAACCGGAGACAAATTCGTTCCCTACCAAAGGCATGGTTTTTGGCAATTTGAACACCTCCTATTCTATATAATAAACGGAAGGTTCCGTGTTATCCTCAGATAAGGGCTGGAAGCCCCCCCGCTGACGGATTAGACGGCTGACCTTGCTTTCTGGGTTAGATAGATCCCCAAAGATACGCGCATCAGCAGGACAAGTCTGAACACAGGAGGGATCCAAGCCTTGGTCCACCCGTTCTACACAGAACGTACATTTCAGTACGACGCCTTCCTGCCACTTAGGATATTTCACAAGTTCATAGGGGGTCAGTTGTTTACCGTGATAACCATTTTTCAAGGAACCTTTCTTGAGGAAGATCCGGTTTTTATAAGGGCAAGCAACGTAACATGCCCTGCAGCCTATGCATTTATTATTGTCTACTAAGACAATTCCGTCCTCTCGCTTGGTAGTAGCCCCTGTCGGACAGACTCTTACACACGGTGCATCTTCACAATGATTACATAAGACAGGTATGAATTTTTTCTTGACTATAGGATATTCCCCAGCCACTTGCTCCAAAACTTTCGTGAAGAGGACTTCTGGCGGCGTACCATTCTCCGACTTACAGGCAATGGTACAGGCTTGACAGCCCACACATCTTTTTAAATCAATAACCATTCCCAAATGCATTAGTGTCACCCCTCCTCTCAAATTTTAGTAATTTTAACCTTAGTTGACGTTTCCAAGTGCCCTGTCATCCCACAGGTCCATTTAAGATCCGCTGGTAGCAATCGATTAAAATGAGTCTGCCTTTTCACCTTGGGAATGGGATGGTTGGACCAGCTGCTGATACCATTGGACATTGCGACACACCCCGGATGGATTTCTTCTAACACACTAGCCCGGCCAGTGACTTCGCCAAACGGAGAAGTAATCCTAATGCTGTCACCATTTTTAATTCCTTTGGCCTTGGCAGTTTTCGTATTGATCATCACCCCCATATGCATGGGGATATTCTCCATAGCTTCATTAATCCAAGGTATAGAATTGCTTTCTGAGAAATTGAGCAAGGTCTCTTTAAAGGCAAAAGCGTATAAATCAAATTCCGGGGCGATGTTGTGCAACGGGTGACTGTCCCGCCAGACAGGGATCGGCAAATACATGGAAGTATCCCATTTCCGTCCAGCCGCTTTCATCTTGGCTTGGAGGTCATCCCCTGTTTCTTTGAAAAAGTTAAAATATATAGGAATCCGGTGACCATGATAAGGTAAATACATTTCTTCTGGTGTCTGATGTCTTGTGGCATGACCATTTTCTTGGAACCAATCAAGCCCATGATCAGGACCATAAATGCTCTTAGCCATACGATCTGTAAGCTCAAGATTCGTATATTTTTTATCCGGTTCCAAGTAATACTCTGGTTTTAAGAAGACCGTGAAATTCAATAAGCCATTCCACTGTTCTAAGCACCCAATTCGCGCAGCTAATTCTGTTAAAATATCCGTTGCATCTCGACTATCGTAGAGAGGTTCAATGACCGGACGTCGATAAACGTGACCAGTAATTACCGGCGGCTCTATATCGACTAGGAGATGAGATTCCAGATAGGTATGATCTGGGAAGACTATATCGGCCCATTCCGAAGATTCATTGAGGACCACATCTATTGCCACAATAAAATCTAACTTTTTAAATACTTCGACCACCTTATCTGTTGCCGAAAGATTCCACATGGGGTTAGAATGCTGAATAATTAAGGCCTCAGGTTTAAAGTCAAAGCCAAATTTCTCTGGGTGCAAAATATTATCCGCGCCAAGGTGTCCCGGGTCAATTCCAATCGGAAACCATTCCATCAGTTGGAAGCTATAAGGCTTGTCGGCAAAAGCATAGGGTGGGTGCAAAAGATGGGGTTGGGGCTTAATCATCCCGTCCGTTCCCGGTTCTACAATTAAACAACGATGATCTAAGCCAACCCCGATGTGACCTCCAGGTACATCGATGTTCCCAATGATTAGATTGATCAATTTCATGGCTAAAGAATCAAGACCACCGTCAACATGCCCAATGGCTCCACGGTAGTAATTAACCCCTGCTGGACGATAAGGATATTCCTTCCCTTCGATCACAATTGTACTACCAATCCGGGCCGCTTCTCCGTATTCACGGGCGATCCGCCTAATGGTTTCAGCAGGTATCGTACAAATCTTGGACATACGCTCAGGGGTATGATCTTTTAAAGTATCTTTAATAACTTGAAAAGACGGTCGACATTTAAGGCCATTGACAACATAGTTCCCTTCAATGGCATATTCCTGGATACTCTCGTCATCAAAGACTTTGACAGAATCAGACCCCGCATCCCAAACTAAGGCCTTGCCATTCTCTGGGTCACGAACAAAATTACCATCAGGCCCAATTAAGTAAGGACCATTTGTATGTTTTTTAATAAACCCAGCATCGTATATATTTAATTCATGAAGCAGAACATTAACCATTCCTAGGACAAAGGCTCGATCCGTACCGGGTAGAACAGGTATCCACTCATCCGCCTTAGCAGCGCCGGTAGACATTCTAGGTTCCACTACCACAACCTTCATGCCTCGATTAACTCTAGCCTCTGCCATACGTTTAATAGATCCAGCGACATGCAAGTGTGAAGAAAAACCATCACCGCCTCCGATTTGAATCCAATAATTGCAATATTCATAGTCATTCGTCGCTGCAAATGAGCCATCTAAGGTTCCATTAACAGGATGATAGGCCGCCCCACAATATTGCCCGACTGTCGAAAAATAATTGGCTGATCCATAAGCCGCACCCCATCCCCAAATGTGGATACGATGAAAGTCATTGATCGAAACTAACAACTTACGTGGATCTTCCTCTCGAATCTTTTTGAGTTTTTTGGCAGTAATATCATAAGCTTCTTCCCAGGAAATTGCCTCCCACTTAGGATCGACCCCAATTCCCTTTTGGGGGTTAGTTCTTCTTAAAGGAGTTTTGACCCGGTTCGGATCGTAAAGTCGCATGATTCCCGATTGCCCTTTGGGACAGAGCTTTCCCTTATTGTTAATATCATCGGGATCCCCTTCGATTTTTAATACGACCCCATCTACAACGTGAACCCTAATTGCGCAACTGTGAATACACATTTTACAGGCACTTTTCACCCAGTAATCCTTCTGGGCCGTTAATTCAGCTTGACGCAAAGTCTCCATTCCTCCTTCTTTCACTCCTTGCCCTAACCTAACCCTAAACCTAACCTTGGTTAGACATAGCTCGTCATCTTCCTATCTCCAGCCTATAGGCTTCTCTTCAGGAATTGACCCGTTGCCTCAGAGACCATTTGTCCATCTTTGACAACGACCTTTCCTCCTTTGATCGTCATTATTGGCCAACCACGAAGTTCTTGACCATCATAGAGGCTAAAATCAGCTCTGGAACCTAAATCTTCATGGCGCACTGTTTTAACTAAATCAAGATCCACCACAACCAAATCAGCGTCACTCCCTGGTGTAATGGTCCCTTTGCGCGGATAAAGTCCGTAGATCTCGGCTGGGTTTTTGCTCATAACTTCTACTAAGCGAATGAGATCAAAACCACGATTGTTGACTCCATAATTTAACATTACCGGCAGACTCGTTCCTACTGCCGGATATCCGGGCATAGCTCCCCAAATTCCTTTTTCCGCACCCTTTAGATCTAAGGTCAAGGTAACATTGTCAGTACCCACAGTATCCAACAAGCCGCTAGCCAGACCCTGCCAGAGAGCATCGACACTTTCAGTATCCCGGAAAGGCGGAATCATATGGGCCACTAACCCCAAGGGACTATATTTATCGATGGAGAGGTAAGGGGAGGTAGTTTCCGCAAAAAGTTTGGGGTAGCGTGGTTTCAGTTCCGCCAAAGCCTTAACACTCTCAGCCGTGGAAACATGAACAATATACATTCGACTTCCTGCCAGATCATTGAGATAAGCGGCCCTCCGTACTGCATCTTCTTCGGCAGCATTAGGATGTGTATCTGCCCAATCTGCAAGAGTTTCGCTACCTCTGGCCCGCACTTTTTCAGTAGCAATCCTGATCAGATGAGGATTTTCAGCATGAACACAAACAATTGCCTTGTCTCCTAAAGCTGCCACAATTTCTAGGGTTTGGAGCATGAAGCCGTCATCAACGTCTGGTATGAGTCCGGGGATTCCTGACATGTACATCTTGAACGAGGTAATTCCGAGTTCGTTAGCATAGGTAGAGATTTCACTTTGCTGTTCGGGAGTCATAATAGCTAAGTGAAAAAAGACATCAGCAACAGCTTTTGCATTGGCGAGATCAATGACATCTTTAAAATAGGACATATATGGATTCGGACCGCCCATAAAAGCGCCTACTGTCGTAATACCGCCCATTAAAGCGGATGCTGTTTCCTTTTCCATCTCTTCTGCCAAATCACCGAAAATACCTAAATGAATATGAGGGTCAATAAGACCAGGTAAAACAAACTTTCCTGCCACTGAGATTTCTTCGTCCCCGCTTAAACCTTGGCCAATCGCTACAATTTTACCATTCTCCATTGCCACATCGGCTTCAAAGATACCCTGTCCTGGAATCACCAAACGACCGTTTTTTAATACTAATTTACTCATGAACTATACCCCCTTCTCTATTTTCCTATGGTAGTGGGAATCCGGTTTTCTCACCCCCCTAATTACAAATAACCCCATAATTAAGCCTGCGCTCTCAATAAATCTCAAGTCCTGCAGGTATTATTGACAGTGATAGGGAAAACGCAATCAAGTCGCCAGTTTTCTTTGTAAACGTTGCCACTCCAGATCAACCTCTCGTTGAATTTCCTCTATCTGAGCTTGGTTAAGATGTCTATACCTTTTTTGCAGCGCTAAATATTGTGAAACAGGTGTCCCTTTAGAACCGTAGTTCAGTGTATAACGCTCTCCATTTTCTATTTCATACAATGGAAAAACCCCTGATTCTACTGCCAAACGGGATACTTTCGGCCCAGCATTATCTGCTAAACCCCAACCATCCAGGCAGGGGGCCAAAACTAAAATAAACCGTAACCCCTTCATTTCTTTGGCCTTGGCAACCTTACGCGCTAGATCTTCGGGATAACCCGTGGTTGCTGTAGCCATATAAGGAATACGGTGGGCAGCCATAATCTCCGCCAGATTCTTCTTGGGTGTTTGTTTACCCGCAGGAGTAGACGCTGTGTAAGCCAGGTAAGGGGTTGCCGAGCTTTTTTGTGATCCTGTATTCATATACCCTTCATTATCCAAACAAACGTAGATAAAATCTTCATTGCGCTCGGCTGCAGAGGATAAAGACTGGAAGCCAATATCATAGGTTCCGCCATCACCGGCCATAACGACAACTTTTGTATGGTCGTTCCCTTTTGCTTTCAGCGCTCGGGCAATACCCGTCGCCGAGGCAGCACTAGCCTCTAGAGTTGTTTGATAAACTGGCATGCGCATTGAGCTTAAGGGTTGCGGACCGGAAATAATGGCGATACAAGAAGGCGGCACTACTCCGATGGTATCCGGTCCTAAAGTGTTCACAATATAACGCATAGCCAAGGCTTCACTACAACCAGGGCAGGCAGCATGACCGGAATTAAAGACTTTTTCTTCATTAATTTGATAACCCATCTTCAATCATCACCCCTTCCAGACAGAACTTGTCACGGGTTGTGTACTCATGGCTTCCCGGACTAGTGCTGCGATATTTGTCGGAGAGATATTCGTCCCGCCTACACCTGTCAGATATCCGTGTATTGCAGGTCCACGCTCCAAACCATATAAGGCTGCTTTAAGTTCTTGATGAAGGAAGCCACCTGTCCCAGGGGCAAAATTGCGGTCCAAAACCATGACCTTAGGTACACCCCTTAAGGCCTGGCGCACTGCCTCGAAGGGAAACGGCCTGAACAATTTAACCTTGATTAAACCGACTGGTACGCCTTCTTTGCGTAGATTATCCACGGCATCCCGAGCAGTACCTACCATACTTCCCATGGTGGCAATTACTAATTCAGCGCCCTCGCAGCAATACTCCTCAATAATTCCATAACCGCGACCCGTAAGCTCCCGCCACTCTAGATCTGCTTCTTGAGCCACATTAATAACACTTTCCATCGCCAAACCCAGATCTCGGCGATGACGATAGAACATCTCTTGATTGACGGTATTTCCCCAAGATTCCCCGATCTCTGGATCTAAACGATGGAGGGGATTAAAATCAGGTAAGTATTGATCCACCATCTCTTGAGCCGGAACCTCAACAATATCTAAGGCGTGTGAAACATAAAATGCTTCATGCATAACCATAGCCGGGAGCATGACCTTTTCGGCAACCCGATAGGCTTGCAGGACAGTATCCAAAGACTCTTGACCATGTTCACAGTAATATTGAATCCAACCCGTGTCTCGTTGTGCTAAACTGTCTGTTTGATCAGGCCAGAAACCCCAGGGCGAACCAATGGTCCGGTTGACATTAAACATCACGATGGGAGCCCTAGCTCCGGAGGCATAATGTAACATTTCGTGCATTAACATTAAGCCCTGAGAGGCAGTCGCCGTAAACACTCTAACCCCTGTCAGAGAGGCTGTGATACAAGCTGCCATGGCGGAATGCTCTGATTCGGCTGTCATTAATTCAACAACCATTTCACCAGCGGCTTGAAACTCCGAAATTTTTTCCACAATTGGCGTTTGGGGTGTAATCGGGTAAATGGGAACTACTTTTGGTTGAGCCAGTCTTACACCATAGGCAACAGCATGGTTACCATTCACTAGAATGCGGTTATTGTTTTTGTTCATCGTCCTGTTTCCTCCTTCAATACAACCGCTCCTCGTGGACATTCCTGAACACAACTACCACAGCCTTTACAAAATTGATCTAAAATGCGGTAATGTTCTGTCAAGGAAGAGTCTTTAACCACTGCCATGTCTGGACAAAAGTAAAAACAATTGTCGCACTCCACACAATTACCACAACTGAAACAGCGCTCTGATTGGGTCTGAGTTTGTTGGGGACTAAAACCTATTTTAAGCTCTGCAAAGTTTTTGAGCCTTTCTTCAACCGCAACTGTGCCCTTCTCTTCCCGATTCTGCTCCGGGAAATAAAACATATTAATTTCCTGGTAAGCAACTACGTCTTGTGACGTTTGCGTATCTTTTGAACTAATCCCCTTGGAATACGGTTTCTTTAAATACTTATCAATACTTTGGGCAGCTTTTTTCCCTTGCCCAATTGCTGTGGAGACAAAGCGCTCTGCAGGAGTCACATCTCCGCCCGCAAAAATTCCAGGTCGATTAGTCGCTAAATTAGCATCGACCCTGACTAAAGATTGTCCGACATTGATTACGCTATCCCAACCGGTCAATTCGGCATCTTGTCCAACCGCCAAGATAACATTCGTTGCAGAAACGCTAAATTCAGTACCAGAGAGTGGAATTGGCCTAAGTACTCCTGCAGGAGAATTCTCATCTAACGTAACCCTGATACAGTGCAAACTAAGGGTTTCAAAACTTATGCCTACATTCTGAACCATAACACCCGCTAAAATCTCGACTCCTTCTTCCAAAGACTCAGTCAGCTCATCAGGCTGAGCGGGCAGTGACTCTCTAGCCTCTAAGGCTAGTACCTTAACCTGACTACCTAAACGCCGGGCTGTACCAGCGACATCTAAGGCCACACTACCTCCCCCGATGACAACCACGTCTTGCCCTAATGGAGGAGCTTCTCCACGGTTAACCTTTTCCAGAAAATCTAAGCCGTTAAACACCCTGAGGTTATCTACTGAAAATTGGGGGAGTGTTTTAGAACTCTGAGCCCCTAAAGCCAGGAAAACGGCTGAATATTCCTTTTCTAACCCGCTTAAATCACTGGCCTTAACCGAATGATTCAACTTTACTTCTATACCTAGTGCTTCTAAGCGTCTTAATTCCCCATCCCAGGTTTCCTTGGCTAATCGATAGCTAGGAATCCCATAGCGCAAAACACCGCCGAGTTCGGGACGAGTCTCAAAGATGGTAACCTTATAACCAAGTCTTTTGAGCTGATAAGCACAGGATAGTCCTGCTGGTCCACCACCGATCACTGCTATCTTCTGGTCTAGTGCTACCGTTGGCTGGGGTAAGGCCCACCCCTCACTCAAGGCTAAATCGCCAACAAATTGTTCAAGGGCATTGACCGCGACTGCACCATCATATTCACGACGATTACAGGCACCCTCGCAGGGATGATGACAGATTCGCCCAGTTACCGCGGGAAAAGGATTGTTGTCCACAAGAGAAGACCAAGCCTCTCGATAGTGTTGCTTCCTGGCTAACATGATCCAAGTAGGTATCTCCCCGTCAACTGGACAGGCACAGTGGCAAGGTGCTAAACGCTTTTGATAAAAGGGGATAGCACTACGCCAAGTCCCTGTATTCAAAATATCCGTCCAGCCGGTCGTCCAAATAGAAGGTACTTCCTTAAAGGTCTCTTTCATTTAACACCCCCCTTTCTAGTTAATCTATACCCATCCTCACAGCATTTAAGGTTTTGATCCACTTTAACCGGGCTCATCTCTGAGACAACTTCACATAAAACCTCAAGGGTGGGTTGACCTAGCAAACCAGCAACCGCCCCAACCAAGGTTGTATTAACGATCCGTCCTAGCTTATTATCGCTAGCTATAGCCATGGCATCTATGGTAACAATCCGAAACCTTCCTAAACCAGTAAAATGTTCGGGCGGTTGAGCTGAATTGATGATGACAAAAGTATTCTCAGTCGCACCTCTTAAGAGAACATCATTAAGTAGACTGGGATCGAAGCAGACTATAACATCTGGATTTTCAATGTTACAGCGTAAGCGGATAGGTTGGTCATCCACTCTAATGAAAGAACTGACCGCTGTACCCCGTCTAGCTCCTCCGTAAGTGGCATAAGCTTGGACATATTTGCCTTCCCGGAAAAATACATTCGCTAAAATATCCCCTGCCATTTGCGCCCCTTGACCGCCACGTCCCTGAATAATAAATTGCAGCAAACTCTACACCTCCTCCAGCTTTTTAATACAAACTCATTCAATGCAAGTTAACGTCCAACTTTTTCATTTCTGGAGGATTTATCCTTAAAGGACCTAATCTTGAGTGTGGACGGTAGTATTTACAGCCTGAACAGTAAGGTTTATTCTAAATATTCTGATTTTTATTTTAAACTTGGTACAATAATATACCGCGCCCCTTCAGTTAACAACTGAATTAAGACTATTTCGCTTCTAAAATAAGCCTTTATAGCTGGTACAACAATTTACCAGGGATTATTTTCTACTTCACCCTTACTAAGGACTGTTTTGTCATTAAAACACCTTAGTGATTTGTTTTTTGGTATGTATATGTACCAAAAAACAAATCACTAATTAATTCCAAGGACTTCATAATTAGCGTGGAGACACATTTTTTACATGGTTTCCACGCTATAAAACTTGTTAAAACTCCCCGACGGTGCTTTTCGGAATTACATCTTCTACTGATCTTTATTCTGCAGTGCAGTCAACACTCTTTCTGGAGTCATCGGCAACTCTTTGAATCTGATTCCAATGGCATCATAAACTGCATTGGCAATAGCAGCAGCCGTAGCCACTAACCCAGATTCCCCTACACTTTTAGCTCCAAAAGGTCCAGTTTCACTAGCTGCCTGGACTAAAATTGTTTCAATTTGCGGCATGTCTACTGAGGTCAGAATTTTATAATCCGACAAATTAGAATTTAAGGGCTTACCTGTTCCCAAATCAATACGGTAATCCTCTGTTAAGGCGTAACCGATTCCCTGCTGAACTGCTCCTTGAATTTGGCCTTCTACTGAGGCCGGGTTTACAGCCGTTCCAACGTCGTGAGCAGCAACCACTCTTATGACCTCAATGATTCCAGTTTCGGTATCAACTTCGACTTCGGCAAATTGGGCAGCGTAAACGGGTGGATTACCTGGTGGTTCCTCACTTACTGCTCCGATAAATTGATGACCATGGCTACCAAAGTGAGCAGCATGGGATATTTCTGCGACGCTCAGTGATTTGGAGGAATCGTCTCGCGCCCAAACTCTGCCCTCCTTCACCTCAAGTCCTTCAACAGGGATATCTAGAAGTTCTGCAGCCATTACCAATAACTGTTCTTTGGCCATTGTAGCGGCCTTTTTTACAGCGTTTCCTCCAGAATAAATCTGGCGACTGGCATGACTACCAATGTCAAATCCATTGACATCTGTATCCGACATTTTGCTAATCATGACCTCGTTGAAGGGAATCCCAAGCTCTTCGGCGGCAATCTGGGATAAGGATGTAGCACTACCCGTCCCAACATCAGAATTACTGAAATTCAAATTGGCACTACCATCTTCATTGATTTTAATAATAGCGGCAGAGGTTTCATGGAGCATCGGTCTAGCCCCGCTCACATGCATCATGTAACCCATCCCGACTCCACGCTTTTTAACCCCTTGACTTATTCGTCCATTATTTCTTTTTTCTGTCCACCCGATTGCTTTAGCACCACTTGCAATAGACTCCTCTAAGCCGCAGCTTTCAATTGCCCAACCACTCCACATCCAAACCTCTCCGGCACAGGGGTGATTCTTGAGTCTCAGCTCAAGAGGATCAATACCCAATTTTTCTGCGATATCGTCCATCTGTGATTCGACGGCAAACACCACCTGAGGGTTACCATAACCGCGAAAAGCACCACATTGTGTAGCGTTAGTATAGACAGAATAGTTATCTACTTTTATGTTGGGAGACTTATACATAGCTAAAAACCAACCGGCCACAGGTCCAGCCAAGGAAGGGGTATGTGTGGCATAAGCACCGCCATCAATATAAGAGGTAAACTGGCGAGCCGTAAATGTACCATCTTTTTTCATACCGGTTTTGAGAGTCATCGTCATAGGATGTCTGGATTCTGTCGCTAAAAAGGCTTCTTCCCTCGAATATTTGAGCATAACCGGTTGCCCAACCTTCATAGCCAATAAAGCGGAGATTGGTTCATTAACCACCCCTAGACGACTTCCAAATGCTCCTCCCACCGACGGCTTTATGATGCGAACCTGTCCAATCTTTAAGCCTAAGGCATGGGCTGTAATTCTCCGAACCAAATGAGGCATTTGTGTCGATGTCCAAATGGTGACACGACCATCCATGTCTGGTGCCGCCATGGAAACTCCACAGGGTTCCATGCTTACTTGGTTGACTTTGGGCACCTGATAAGTGTCTTCAAAGACATAATCTGCTTCAGCAAAGCCTGCCTCAACATCTCCAATTACGACTGGTGTATGCCCATAAGTATTATTTTCGGCGTCGTGTAAACGTGGCGCTCCTTCCGCCAAAGCTTGTTCCATACTTACAACAGCAGGCAACACCTCATATTCAACTTCGATAAGCTCTAAGGCTTGAGTTGCCGTCTCTTCATCAACAGCTGCCACTGCAGCAATTCCGTCTCCGACATAGAGAGGAGTATTTGTGAGAATGTATTGATCCTCAACTAGGATTGCCCCTGGTGATGGAGGAAACCCAGCACTATTCCACAAAATTTTCGGCGTATCCTCATAAGTTAAAACAAGCTTAACCCCTGGCAATTGCTTGGCCTTTGAGGTATCAATCCTGATAACCTTAGCGTGAGCGTAAGGACTACGCAGCACTTTACCAACCAACATATGGGGCAACACCATATCCCCGGTGTATAAAGCACTCCCACTGACTTTTTCCCGCGCGTCTACCCGGGGTAATGAATGACCAACAACAGAATAACTCATAATTGCTTCCCTCCTTTCCCTATCGACGACTTACATCCATAATCGCTTCGACGACCTTAACATACCCTGTACAGCGACAAAGGTTTCCTGTGATTCCTTCTCGTACTTCTTTTTCTGTCGGATGAGGATTGCTATCTAATAATGCTTTAGCTGTCATAACAATTCCCGGGGTGCAATAACCACATTGTATTGCCCCGTGGGCAACTAGTGCTTCCTGAATAGGATCTAATTCCATAATCCCACCTATGCCTTCAATCGTGGAAATTTGCTTACCCACTGCATCGACCGCTAAGATAAGACATGAGTTGACTGGCTTACCATCCATTAATACTGTACAAGCACCACATTCCCCGCTGTCACAGCCTTTTTTTGTACCAGTCAGGGCCAAGTCCTCTCTAAGCACATCCAATAAGGTCTTTTTTATCGGAACATTAACTAGATATGTTTCACCATTAATTTGCAAACTTATCGGTGTCATCATAGTTCTCCCCCCCAAGCTTCAACAAGTGCTCGCCGTGTTAGAACACCCACCATTTGCTTACGGTAACTGGCGGTGCTCCGAACATCGTCAATTGGGTTAACTGCCTGCTTAGCCAATTCCGCTGCCTGCTCGAAAGCGCTCAGGGTTGCCAAAGAATCGGTCAAACTATCCTCCGCATCCTTGATACGTAACGGAGTCGAAGCAACAGCACCAACAGCAATCCTGGCTCTGATTTGCTTTGTTCCCGGCTGAGGCGTTAAGAGCACTGCTACATTAACTAAGGCAATTTCATGACTTTTGCGCTTTCCGTGTTTATAAAACACACCCTTACTGTTCAGCGGTGGAAGATCCATTTCTATGGCAGTAAGTAGTTCTCCTTGTTGTAACACCGTTTGACTAGGTCCAACATAAAACTCCTGCACAGGAACCTTGCGTGACCCACTAGGTCCTATAATCAGCAAGCGTGCCTCATACATTAAAAGAACTAAGGCAACATCTGCCGCAGGAGATGCATTACATAAATTACCACCAATCGTTGCCAGATTACGCACTTGAGGAGTACCCAAACTCCTTGCTGCCTCAACCAATACAGGGAAGTGAATACGAACCAACGGGTTCTCGATTAGGGAGCTTATTTGTGTTAAGGCACCTATGGTGATGGTTAGGCCCTCATAGTTGATTCCCTTAAGTTCTGTCAAGCCTTTAATATTGACGATGCCCCTCCAGTTTATAGGGCCTTTCTTCATTTTAACTAACAGATCAGTTCCCCCTGCTAAAGGTCTGACTTGATCTCCCAAATTAGCTAGTATAGAAACTGCCTCTAACAGGTTTCCAGGTTCCCAGTAGTTTAAATCCGACAAAAGCTTCACCCCCTAGAATATTTCAGGTTAAATTACTTGAATGAATTCCCTTTAGCAACCTAAATTTTACGCACTTTTACTAAGTAATAGTTTTAATATTCTGATTATTGATCAGTAAAAAATAAGGAAACTGCGCAATAGCATTTTCCAAGCACCCTGTCTCTTTTAGTGGGAGGACTACCTCCCTTTCCCAGCACCGAAACACCAAGAAACACCCAAAGGTATCAATTAAAACCGTGAACTTTTTGTAAATATCTCTGACAGACTTTCGCCTTATCACCACCTTGCTTCTCAACTTAGTCATAGATCTCTACCCAAATGGCGAGTCACATGACTGTATTTTAATGCAAGATGAATTCCTAATTTCGTTAAGAACCTCACTATTAGCCTGAACAGCTTATCTAGCGTACTATACAGTATAATTTAGGCTTTTAACAGTTCTTTGAACCAGACTGGATCATGATTCAAAAATAGCCTTGGTACATTACAATACCACTTTTTCCTGACATTTCCTGAAACACACGCTATAAGCCGACTATTATTTCAATCTCTTCGATACACAATTTACCACTCTTTCCAAGGAATGTACCACCTTTTAACTAATCCGCTGACATTAATTTATATTTTTGAATTTTACGTAGCACTGTGGGGTGGGAAACACCTAGAAACTTGGCTGCCTGCCTTATCGTTGGATAGGCCTGCAAAGTTTTACGCAAGAGTTCTATTTCCAACATTTCAATGGCTTTTTCGAAAGGCAGAGGTTCATTAACCTGAATTACGAGAGCCTGTTGTTCAGGTACGCTGTTCACATTAAATGGCAGATGTTTAAGAGTCAAAACCTCATCCTCATTCATAATCAGCATTCGTTCAATCAAATTTTCTAATTCGCGAACATTACCTGGCCAAGGATGACGTTCAAAAGCCAACAAAATTTCCGGCTCAAATCTAATATTGCTAGAATATTTTCGGTTAAAGCCTTCTAAAAAGTGGATAGCCAAAGGGACAATGTCATCTGTACGCTCCCTCAGGGGAGGGAGGTGAATGGGTACGACATTTAAGCGATAAAAAAGATCCGCCCGAAAACTATGTTGGGCTACCATTTCTTCTAAGTTTTTATTCGTTGCGGTCACTACCCGCACATTAAATTTAATGGGTTTGGCAGCACCGACTCTAAGTACCTCCTGTTGTTGCAATACTCGCAATAATTTAACCTGCATTGTCATCGGCATTTCCGCGATCTCATCAAGAAGTAGAGTCCCGCCCTCACAAAGTTCGAAAATACCTTTTTTCCCTCCACATCGGGCACCTGTAAAAGCTCCCTCTTCATAGCCAAAGAGTTCTGATTCGAGCAAGTTTTCCGGAATAGCTCCACAATTGATTTGTAAAAAGGGCCCATTGACACGAGGACTTAACTCATGAATTAAGGTGGCCACAATTTCCTTTCCTACCCCGGACTCCCCAGTAATTAAGACGTGTGAATTTACATGAGCCACACGAACTATCAGTTTAAAAACCCTCTGCATACTCGCACTTCGGAATATGAATTCCTCATGACGCCACAGCTTTGTTCTCAACTCCTTAATTTCGTGGGCATAGCGGATATTCTGTTGCTCCGTAGTTTCTATCCGTTCTCGCAAAAGATTCAGTTCAGTCATATCACGTATATTACAGACTACACGTAGAACTTCCCCTTTTTCATTAATAACGGGGCTGCCAGTAATTAAAATTTCTTTACCGGTTTTTATTTTTTGTTTGATAGTCACCGGTTTTTTTTGGCTCAGAACAAGTAAGGCGACCGCTTGGGAAACTGTACCGTCATCTTGAAGCTCTCTGACATTACGGCCAACTCCATTGTCTTGCTTGGACAAACCTGTAATTCTTTCATAACTAGTATTGACTCTTAATAGAGTACCTTCTCCATCAATAATCCCAACGCCATCGTAAAAGGATTCGAGAATAGCCTCAAATTCTTTATTTAACTCTTTAACGTACCCTAACTCCATAGCTAAAGATTCGAGGTCAGAAACATCTTGAAATACTGCAATTGCGCCAACTACCCTGTCGCCTTCAATAATCGGTGTACGATTGGTGACCATAATTAGGCCGTTTTGTTCAAACTTTTGCCCAAACGAGGGTTTACCACTATAGAGTACCGACGTAAGTCCAGCAGGTAATAAATCACTGAGTTTCTGTCCAATGACTTTACCAGCAGCGACTCCCAGCATGCGCTCCGCCTGGCGATTAAAGATTGTAACTCGCTCTTCGGCATCAATAGCTACAATTCCATTATGCACAGCATTAAGGACCTCGTTCAATTTATTAAACCATGACAACCTTTGCCACCTCCCCAATCCAGTATTTGTTTTCTACCTTTCATCCTCCTCTTCTTTGTATCTTCTAACATTCCACACCTTCCCTTCATATCCTTCCAAGAGTGCATAATTTATCCAAAAAAGCTCGCCTTCCTGAAAAAAAAGTTCATAGCCAATTTTTCCTTTCAACTTAAGTTGGAAAAGAAGATTGACTATGAACCTTGCTTATAATTCAGTCAGTATTAGATACCAGCCATTTCTTTCAGTTTTCGCTCAATTGACTTGTCTAAGTAGGGAATTTCATAATTATCTACGATTTCATTAACGCGTTTTTCAGCTTGATTAATCATTGGCAAAGAGTCGTTTAATCTCCATTGGTCATAGGTTTCCCGATTCGATAGGGTCGGCTGCCAAAACTCAGTACGGAAATTTTGATAAGTATGGTCTGAAGTTAGAAATTGTCCCCCCGGACCCACATCATGGATCAGTTGCACAGCTAAATCGTCCACATCAAGCTTAGTTCCTCTCAGGAAACGCCGTACCATGCTGCAAAGTTCGTCATCCATAATGAATTTTTCCATCGACATGGACATGTATGATTCCAGGATACCTGCTGCATGGAGAACAAAATCCACACCCGCCATTCCGGCAGCCTGAAGACTCATCATACTTTCATAGGAAGCTTGAAGGTCCAAGATTTTACTATCTGTTAAGCATCCCCCGGCTCGGCACGGCAAACCGTAGGAGTGGGCTATTTGGACTGCGGTGGCAATGATCCAGGCTCCTTCGGGAGCACCAATACTTAAAGAGCCGTTACGCATCTCAGTGATTGACGAGGCTGAACCATAAACCACCGGGGTTCCCTCCCGAATCGTTTGAGCAAGGGTGATTCCTGCCAGTATTTCCGCATTCTGCAAAGCGAGTGCACTTGCCAGAGTAGCCGGTGAGGTTGCTCCGGCCATGCCTAAGGACGCAATAATCACGGGTTGTCCTGCTTCTGCATAAGCTATCAGGGCCCCAACCATTCGTTCGTCCAACATCAAGGGAGTAATTGTATTAATCAAGCTTATCATTACTGGTTGTTTCAGAATGCCTTTTTCACCATCGAAAAGTATTCCAGCCATCCTTAAAGTATCTTTAGCATGTTTCTCCCCAGTTGCACTGCCCATAAAGGGTTTATCCGAGTTAACAATACAAGCATATAACATGGCATTATGCCTGTCTTTTTCAGCAACATCACTAGGCTCTACCAACACTCCGCCAGAGATCCCCATATTGGCGCTCGAGCCAGAAAGCTTAGCAAATTTGATAAAATCTACGAAGGTAGCCTTGCGCCTCAGACCTGAAGCCAAGGTAACATACGGTGCTCCGTATCCTGGAGCAAGAACCGGGTCTCCAGCGCCGACGGTGATATTTTTACTGGGATTTCTGGCATGAATGGTAAATTGGCGAGGGGCTTTAGCTATAGCCTCCATTACTAGTTTAGGCGGAAAATAGACACGTTCTCCCTCTACTTTAGCACCAGCAGCCTGTAAAACTTCCCTGGCCTCTATATGATCAATATTAACTCCGGTACGTTCCAAAATTTCGAGACTTGCTGCTTTTATTTTTTCAATTTCTTCGGGTACAAGTGTCGCAAGAGTTGGCCTTGTCAAAACCGTGTCCCCCTTTATTCCTCCCAACTAGGATGACCGATGGCCGTGACCTCAAGGCGCGTTTCAAGAAACACGACGTCATCTCCTCCGGCCGTATGACTTAGTACTTCTTCTTTCTCAATGAATAACTCCGGATTAAGCACTCCCGCGCGTTGTGCTCTCTGCAGAGCTACTTGCTTGGCTTTGTCTAAAGCATTCTTTTCGGCCTCTTCCAGATATAAAAAGGCTTCCCGTTTCCAAGGCGCATGGACTACATACCCCCCTGCTACACCTGGTTTAATCAGGATGCGAATGAGTTCAGCAACCTGACCGGAAGCTGCACCCACCGCATTAGCCACTTCGGCATGTAACGGTATCATAACTGGGGTATTCAAGGTATTCCCTACCGCGGGAAGATAGCCTGACACCGGAGCCCCTAAAGCAATAATCGGATAATTAAGCCTGATCTCAGTCTTAAATCCCCGCTTGTGACAACCATCAAGCAGAGAGCTTAATAGAAATGCCACGCTTGGCTCAGTGTTAAGATTGATTCGCAACCCCTCTCGGTAGGCAAAACTTTGTAAAATAGTCATACTAAGAGCGGTTTGGATTTCATTCAAGACTTTATCTGCAAATTCGTCCAGTCCTATTCTCAATCTATGCGCTAGAATCCTCGCTCCTTCCTGAGCAGCTGTGACATTATAGTCTGTAAAGCTACCGAGGACATGCAGTAAATCCGTGGGGGTAAAAGAAATTCGACCAATTATCTGAGCCCGCTCTAATTCTTTTAAGGGCAATAAGTTTGGATCACGTCCCACTTTGTCTGCAAGAGCAAAAATATTGTGAGCACTGCTCTCTAGAGCGTGGATTATTTGCCATTCTGTCTGATTCCAGCGGTCTCCCTGGACAGGTTTCTTGACCAACATAAAGCAATCCGCTGGTTGGGTATCGATTATTTCCCGATTCGGGTCAACTCTCTTCAATTCTTCGATGAGAAGAGGATACTTGTTAGCTACGACTGACAAGGGCCAGACCCTTCTCGGCCCGATGATTAGTTTTCGATCCTTGGAAACCTGGATATAACTGTCTCCGCCCAGTCCAAAGGTACTGATTTCTGCAGCCTCAACACGGGTCTTCCACCCTCCTACTGTGGCTCCCTCACAGTTCATCCTGGGGCGACCGTTCTCTAGGATAGCAATGTCTGTCGTGGTCCCACCCATATCTAAGGCTAGGGCGGATTCAGTTCCGGTTAGAAATATTGCTCCCACAATACTGGCCGCAGGCCCTGACAGGATGGTTTCAATAGGCTTTTCCCGAGTCATCTCTTCACTCATCAGTGAGCCATCCCCTTTGACAATCATCAAAGGAGCTGAAATTCCCTTCTCTTTGAGAACGGCTTTGACCGCTGCCAGAAGTTCGGCAATGATCGGTAACAGTCTAGCATTTAGGCAGGTCGTCACTGTTCGTTCGTGAAAACCGAGAGCAGTCGTGAGTTGGTGGGCACATACAATCGGTACATCCCAAAGCTCTTGGATTATTCTTTGAGCATTCTGTTCATGTTCTGGATTCCGAATACTAAGATAGCCGGAAATTGCAATCGTATCGACCTGACCATGCATTTCAGTCACTGCTCTTCGGATAGCCTCAAGATCGAGTTCCGCTAGAGGTATCCCTTTAATATCATGCCCGCCTCTTACAACAAAGGTCTGCTGGGCAGGTAGGTTGCCGGTTGACTCATGCCCTATGAGAATTAAGCCAACCCGACAACCACGACCCTCAACAATAGCATTCGTAGCTAAGGTCGTGGACAGTGATACGAGCTGAACTTGACGCGGGGTAAAGTCACCCATGTTCTCGATACAGTTTCGTATTCCAATCGATAAATCTTCACGTGTCGTAAATGCCTTGGCCTTTTCCCTTACTTCCCTGGTCTCTAAATCAAGAAGCACCCCATCTGTAAAGGTTCCGCCAGTATCAATCCCCAATACTAGGGGCATAGCCTGTCACCCCTTTCTAATCCATCTTCCAGTTTTCGAACCCCCACTTCTACAAGTGGGGGTGATACCCTGTCCTCATTGCCGACTTAACGAACTTTTTGTTCAGACCGTTCTACGATGGCCCGAATTTTTTGCTGAACATCCTTCGGAAGTGGATCTGGTTCATAATTTTCTATGATATCTTTAACCTTTTCATTGGCTCGTTGGAAGAGAGTTTTTTCTCCGTCTGCCTGCCAACTCTCATAACGTTGACGATTAATCAGACTTGGATAATATGTTTCAGTTTTAAAGTGTTTCATCGTGTGATCCTCGGATAAGAAATGTCCTCGTGGACCTACTTTATCAATCAGATCTAAGGCTAGGGTCTCATCGGTCACCTGGATACCGCGCACTAAACGACGAGCCATCCCAATCACGTCATTGTTAATCGTTAGAAATTCTAAGGACGATGTGGAACCATATTCAATATACCCGACATCATGATTTAGATTAGGTCCAGAGAGGGCCGTCATGGCAATGGACATAGCCGCTTCTATTCCCGCTTGTTCATCGACTAAATTGGAGTCGGAGCAGCCAGCAGTCCCGAACATTGGCAATTTAAGGTAGTGAGCCATATCCGCTAACGAAGACATGAGCAGATTGAATTCCGGTGAACCATAGCTGAAAATGGTACTGGACATATCCATAATCGTAAACACTCCGCCCATAATAAACGGAGAACCTTCTCGGGTTGATTGATTAAGCACTAACCCACTTAAGGATTCTGCTAATCCTTGGGTGAGTATGCCTGACATCGTAGCAGGGACTGTTCCACCAGCCATAACGCAAGGCGTATAAACCACGGGCAGCCCTTTTCTGGCGGCCAAAATCAGTTTGGAGGCCGCCTCCCAAGCATGTTGCAGAGGAGAAATCGGCTCTGCGTAAAGCGTCATAAAGGGATTGCGCCGTAATTCCTCAACCCCTCCGGCCATAATTTCACACATCTCAATAATATCGGCGAAGCCATAAATATCATGGGCCGTGGTTACAATGGGTTTACTCGTATTCAGCACTTGAGCCTCGAACTGATGGCGATCCGAGATAAGAAGCGGCACATCCTGAACAATACCCAGGGACATGACAAAATCGAGATTTGGCAAGGCGTCTATCACTTTACAAGCGTTGCTCACCGATTCTTTCGTAGAACGTTGGCGCTTTCCGGTGTAAGGGTCGATGGTGAACGGAGTATCGGAGCCGGTGCCAAAATATGCGTTGTGCCCTTCCAGCAGGACATCCCTAGATCCCGTTCGGTTATTACAAAAAGTCACCCGTTTAGGCACAGATCTTAACGCCCGGTCTACGACCGCTGAAGGGATACGAACTAGGATACCGTCGACCCAACAGCCTGCTTTCTTTAATATATCACGGGCTTCTTCATCATGTACAGTCACACCCGTACGTTCGAGAACCTCTTGAGCCGCTAGTAATATTTCATCACATTGGCTAGGGGAAAGAATGCTGAACATCGGGCTAGCATTTTGTACGTAATTGCTTCTTACAGGCATTGTCATCCTCCTTTCAAAACTTATTAGGCTAGCAGTTTCTTACAAAGATCCGCAGCAGACCCTGCATCCGGGGCAAACCCGTCGGCCCCAATTTCATCGGCAAAGTCCTGAGATATCGGAGCTCCACCGATCATCACTTTTACCTTGTCGCGCAGGCCCTCTTCTTTTAAGAGTTCGATCGTATCTTTCATAGCCAGCATGGTCGTCGTGAGCAAGGCTGACATGCCGATCACACCCGGCTGATGGTCCTTAATCGCTTGTAAGAACTTCTCTGGACCCGCATCCACCCCTACATTGATGACTGTAAAGCCTGCACTCTCTAACATCATGCCGACTAAGTTTTTTCCGATATCATGAAGGTCACCTTTGACCGTTCCGATCACCACTTTACCCGCTGAAGGGATATCTTCACTTAAAATGAGGGGTTTGACTAGCTCCATACCAGCATTCATAGCCCGCGCTGACATTAAGACTTCCGGCACATACATTTGACCGGATTTAAACCGTGCTCCTACGACACTCATTCCCGGGATCAGCCCTTGATTAATAATTTCAACCGGGTTGTCACCCGTCCCGATCGCCTGTTGGGTCAGTTGTTTGACTCGATCTAGTTGACCGGCAATGACGCTTTGAGAAATCTCTTCATAATAATTGGCCATCTCTTTTTACCTCCCTATTTTGAACTCTTCTTCGCTTCCCGCGCTTCCGCTCTATCGACAATTGCTTGAATTTCTGCAATCACACTGTCTGCTAGTTTCTCGGGTTTATGATTATTAATGATAGCTTGGGTTTTTTCCTTGACCCGCTGTCCCATGGACTTAGAGCCTTCTGCCTTCCAGCCGTCATACCTGAGCCTGTTGATCAGGGTGGGTGCCCAGTTTTCACGGAAATGGGCCATGGTATGGTCTTCCGCTAAGTAGTGACCACCCGGGCCGACCTTGTCAATAACATCGACGGCTAAGTGTTCATCATCAACTAGAATACCACCTAGAATTTTCTTCACCATGCCAATGATTTCATCATCCATGGTCATGAGTTCTAAGGAAGAGGTGGCACCATACTCCATATAGCTACAGTCGTGAACAATATTTGCGCCACTTAAACCGGCGATCAGAATTGAAAAGGCTGCTTCAATGCCCATCTGAGTGTCGATCACTTTGGCATCCGTGCAACCACCCGTACTGAACATCGGTATTTTCATGTGGCGGGCGACAGAGGTTAAGGCTGCCGAAAGTAAGCTTAATTCCGCGGCTCCATAGGATAAAATCGTGCTTGACATGTCCATGGTGGAAATTAGTCCACCCATGATAAAGGATGAACCTTTGCGGACTAATTGACCCGCTACCAGTCCTACCAAGAAATCGGCCACTGAGATTACGAGACTTCCTGCCATCGTGGCAGGAGCCACTCCACCTGAGAAAGTACAGGGTGTATATATGACGGGAATATTGGCCTTGGCTGCAAATATTGCTTTATCAATGGCCTCTGACGAATGGCGTAACGGGGGACTAGACTCTGAATAAAGGATAATAAAGGGATTGCGTTGCAGGGCTTCCATGCCTCCCGCCACTGCTGCAGCCATATCCACGATGTCCTGATACTGATCGATCCCGAAACCCCAATGGATAATGGGTTTGGTTGTGTTTTCGACCATAACTTGAAACGCATGAACATCTGCTAACGTCGGTGTGACATCCATGATGGTTCCGCAATCCATGGCATAAGATATATTAGGCAAGGCGTCGACCGTAATCGCTGCCCGCAACGTATCAGACTTCCGGGGACGCCGTCGTTCCCCAGTAAAGGGATCGAGGGTGTAAGTATTCGTGGGTCCTGGGCCATAATAAACATTCTGCCCTTCCAAGAACATGGTTCGTTCACCGTTTCGATTAGAAATAACAATTCGTGAAGGTGCACTACGGATCGCCCACTCGACGAGGTGAGATGGGAAACGCACCGTATTGCCATCAACCCAACAGCCTCCCTTTTTGAAAATTTCTAAGGCCTCTTCACTGTGTACTTCAGCACCCGTTCGCTCCAGCACCTCGAGGGCACCATTTAAGATGGTTTCACATTGATCATCGCTCAACACCTTAAACTGTGGTGTCGTATTTACTTGATAGTTGGCCCTAACGTATTGGCTTTTTGACAAGTCACACACTCTCCTTCCTCAATCTACTAAGCTAGAAGTTTCTTACAAAGATCGGCTGCAGACCCTGCATCCGGGGCAAACCCATCGGCCCCGATTTCATCGGCGAAGTCCTGAGATATCGGGGCCCCACCGATCATTACTTTTACTCTGTCGCGCAGGCCCTCCTCTTTTAAGAGTTCGATCGTATCTTTCATGGCCAACATGGTCGTCGTGAGCAGAGCTGACATTCCGATCACACCCGGTTGATGCTCCTTGACCGCTTGTAAAAATTTCTCGGGACCCGCATCCACTCCTACGTTGATGACCGTATAGCCAGCACTCTCTAACATCATGCCGACTAAGTTTTTCCCGATATCATGAAGGTCGCCTTTGACCGTTCCAATGACCACCTTGCCCGCTGAAGGGATATCTTCACTGAGAATGAGGGGTTTGACTAGCTCCATACCAGCATTCATAGCCCGAGCCGACATTAAGACCTCCGGCACATACATTTGACCGGACTTAAATCGTGCTCCTACGACACTCATTCCCGGGATTAGTCCTTGGTTAATAATTTCAACAGGGTTACTTCCGGCCTCGATGGCCTGTTGAGTCAGTTGTTTAACTCGGTCAAGTTGACCGGTAATGACGTTTTGAGAAATCTCTTCATAATAATTGGGCATTTCTGCTTCTACCTCCCTTGTTAAATTTAATAATTTTGCCGATTAAAGATTATTGCAAATATTGTGCCAATTATAATAATGAACAAGAATCAGCATTTTGAGCCGTTTTTTGCGTTGTTTGCGTTTTCCAGATTACTAAAATATCTCATTTTGGGATATTGATATCATCCACTTCCCAAAATTCTGTGATATATCCGATGTCGGAGGGATTCTCGATTATCCTATTATAGGATTCAATAATCTCTTTTTAAGATTATTGGTAATCCTAATCACACAGGATCACACAAGGCAGGGACAATTTAAAGAAATTTATAGCCTGTTTAAAAGATTGTTCATTTGACAATACCTATTTTAAAGCAGAGCCAACTGTACGTTTAACAAACAAAGACCCACTATTGATGATGTGGGTCTTTGTTTCACTAAAGTTTTAACCCTTTAATGAAAGTACATATATATGTTGATTGTTTAAACTGTCTTACTGTTTTGTTTTGTGGGTGCATTATAGTTATTAACTTGTTTAACACTTTCCTGATCAAATTCTTTATTAAAGGCCTTTGTAAGTGATACTACCATGGCAAACATGACGATCATAAACGGAAAGGCTGCAGCAATGGAGGCAGTCTGTAGCGCACTCAATCCACCAGCTATCATCAAGGCGATGGCTACAGCACCGACAATCACACCCCAAGTAATCTTTAGCCCGGCTTTAGGGTTTAATTCCCCACCCGAAGTTAACATAGCCATAACAAATGTAGCCGAGTCTGCCGAGGTAATAAAGAAGATCGCTATGATCAAGGTGGTCAAGATGGTTAGAATGCTCGCCATCGGGTAGTACTGGAACATGGCAAAAATGGCTGTGCTCATATCTTTTGCCACTGCAGCGGCAATCCCACCCTGTTGAACAACATCAACAAACAGGGCACTGTTGCCCATGACTGACAACCACAGAAAACTCATTAAAGTAGGAGCAATGACTACACCCAAGACAAACTCTCTGACCGATCTGCCCCTCGAAATACGCGCAATGAATGCCCCAACAAAAGGACCCCAGGCAACCCACCATGCCCAGTAGAAAATGGTCCATCCTCCAACCCAACCATCATTTGTTTTGAAGGTATCGGCCCAAAAACTCATTTGAACAATATTCTGAAGGTAAGACCCGAAAGTTTCGGTAAAGCCGTTAAGAATATACCGAGTTGGCCCAACGATTAGTATAAAACCCACAATTATAGCGATTAGTACCATATTAGCGTTACTAAGGAACTTAATCCCTCGATTAATTCCAGTTACTGCCGATGTTATAAATAATGCCGTAATCACTACGATGATAACGACAGTTGTCGTCATCCCGGTGGGAAGGCCATAGGCATAATTTAAACCGGAAGCAATCTGAGTAGCACCTAATCCCAGTGAGGTAGCAACCCCAAAGATCGTAGCAAATACTGCAAGAATATCGACTAGTTTGCCAACCCAACCGTTTATTCCTTTCTCTCCAAGTAGCGGATAAAGAGAGGAACTGACTAAAGCTGGTAAACCTTTACGGAACTGAAAATAAGCCATTGACAAGCCGACTACGGCAAAAATACTCCATGGATGTAAGCCCCAATGGAAAAATACATAACGCATGGCAATTTGAGCTGATTCAACGCTCGATTTCTCGCCATAAGGAGGAGCCGAATAGTGATACATGGGTTCAGCTACTCCCCAAAAGACAAGGCCAATTCCCATACCAGCTGCAAAGAGCATGGCAAACCAGCTCCAAGTGCTGTATTCAGGCTTCTCTCCATCTTTGCCTAGGGTAAGTTTGCCATATTTGCTTAACGCTAAAAATATAGCAAAACATAGGAAAAAAGTTACTCCAATTAAATAACTCCAACCGAAATTGTCCGTAATGAATTTCTGTACCGCGCTGAAAGTTGCACCGGCTGCTTTAGGTTGAAGCAATGTAAAGAAAACAAACAGAACCATAATGATCGCAGAAATTGAAAAAATAGTCCGATCAATTTTTCCTAGGAAACTCTTTTTTTCATCCATACTTCGTTCCTCCTTAATCTTTCTCTTTAGTTCGATCATCTGGAGTTCACTTGACCATGGGCACTCCCCCTCCATCTTGCCTAATCGCAGTACAATAATTAAAATTTGGTTTCCAACTGCGTTCAGAGATGTATGATTATCTTTTCTGAATATTAAATTTATTTGCAATAAGCATGCCACTTTAACTTAATGAATGCATACTCATTAAGTTAAGAGGCTTTGTTTCTCGCTTTATTATGCTATATTGTCAATCTAAACGAGCAGAAAATCCTGCATTAATCATTGTTTCAGCGGCACAGTTTTTAGGTCAGCCATGTTTAAGTTTGATATAGTTCTTTAAAAAATTTTCTGAACAAAATTGAAAAGCTCTTCAGACAGACTGCTTAGTTCTATCCAAAAAGCCATCCAATAACTCTGTTGTCTCAATATAAGAACGAAAACCGTAATATTATCGCTGAGTTCCCATAGATAATGCCTTTTGGCGAATCTCAACTTAGGATGACTATCTCTATTTAGGAATTTTGATATCAAGCCCCAGATCTTTTACCTTTCTGTAGAAAGTAGATCTACTTATGCCTAGGCTATCAGCCGCCTTTTCTTTAGCTTGACCGCTACTACCGAACCTTTTCAATGTAGCTACAATAGCATTTTTCTCTAACTCAGCTAAGGTAGGTTGAACATCCCCTGTTGATAGACTGGCATTTTGTTCATAATAGTCATTTACCCGAGAAGACAAGCAAGTACAGTCAATAACATTTTTCGTGACAATATTGACTGCATACTCAACTGCATTTTCCAGTTCCCTTACATTCCCCAACCAAGGGTAAACAAGCATTTTTTTCTGAACTTCTTGTGTAAAGCTGGTAATTTGTTTACCAAGGATCAGGTTATACTTATCTAAAAAATGATAGAGCAGAAGCATCAAATCTTCTTTCCGTTCACGCAACGGCGGAATATAAAACGGAATAACACTTAACCTATAGAAGAGGTCACTTCTAAATAACTTTTCACTGATCATTTCTTCGAGATTGCGATTTGTCGCAGCGATAATCCGGACATCGACCCACACTGGTTTTACTCCACCGATCCGATCAATTCTGACTTCTTGCAACACTCGTAACAACTTCACCTGAAGATGCATCGGCATGTCACCAATTTCATCGAGAAAGATTGTCCCTCCATCCGCTTGTTCGAATTTTCCCGGTTTACCACCGCGACTAGCTCCCGTAAAGGCTCCTTCTTCATACCCGAAAAGTTCACTCTCCAGGAGCGCCTCCGGAATAGCTCCGCAATTTATGGCGATAAATGGGCCGTTTTTTCGATGGCTTTCTTCGTGAATAGCTCGGGCAAATAACTCTTTACCGGTTCCACTCTCGCCTGTAATTAAGATTGTTGAGTCTGTTGCGGCGACAAGTTGCATTTTCTGCTTAAGCATGGTCATCGCCTTACTGGTCCCTAATATTCCGTCAAGAGTATATTTGCGATCTTCTCGAATCAATCGTCCTGCTAATTTTCGCAGCTCACGAATGCTTCGGAAGGAAATTACTAAACCGATAATTTCCTGATCTGTTTTGATGGGTGTTATGGTACTGATAAAGAGGCAGAGTTCTTCCTTGTTTTTATACTTGATTTCTTGTTCGGCATATTGTTGTCCAAAGCTCAGAACTTTTGGAGCAGAAAACTCTGGAAAAATATCATTGATGTGTTGCCCACAAGCTTGCTGAGTAGAAATACTCAATAGCTTTTCGGCAGACTTGTTAACATGGGTTATAAAACCTGCATGATCAATCGCTACGAGTCCTTCGACAATAGAGTTAATGACTGCGCTAAATTGGTTGGCCATTAATGAGAGGCGACCATGCATTTGATTTTCACCAATCTTACTACTTGTTAAAGCTGCTATTTTCATCAAAAAGTCTTGCAACTTGTCTCGATTAGCAAGCAGCTCATGCTTTTCCACTTCGTCAAAAGCAAAAATTGAAATTGTGCCAATTATATTGCCGTTCAAGATGATTGGAGATAGTATTGCGGCTTTGAGTTTGCAGATTATCTTCTGCTGACAATCTTTACAAATGCTGTGTTTAAGAGGTTCGTCATCTAAAACAAAATAACCGCCGTTGTCAACGATATACTTTGTGATCGATCCTTTTCCATAAACAATCCCAATCTCACTCTTGTATTTTCCTGTCCCGGCAATGACTTTCAAGTTGTCATCAATAATAGCAACCTCAAATTCTATCACTGCTGAAATAACATCTGCTATTTGTTGGACATAGGATTGGTTTGATTCTAATTCTGACGCAAACAACGGTGAATACAAGTTCTCACGCATAGCTTTCATAACCTCACCCGTATCCTATAATTTTTAAACCATCAGTTTAAAATTCCTTCGCAACGCTCCTCTCGATGTTTGCTGAGATGTATTGTCAGGCTATCTCTATTCGTACAACCCTTTACGGTGGGCAGTTAAATACTGCATACAGAATGAATCTTGTCCCAATAAAGCCTGAGAGGCATAAACAAAACCCATCATTGCTTTATCAAGTGGATCAAGAATATAGGCATCCATGCCAGCTTCCATTGTCTGAATCATAAAGGCTTGGTTCAAAATCTTGCGGTTAGGTAACCCATATGAAACGTTACTTAGGCCACATGCCGCGTGAACACGAGGATATTCTTTACGAATAAAACGGACTGTATCTAGAACATCGTTACCACACCCATCTCCCGTACTGATTGGGGTGACAAGCGGATCTAGGTAAATATCATCTTCCGGAACTCCGGCTGCTGTAAGATCCCCCACTAATTTACGCACAATCGCAATACGTTGCTCAGCAGATTCTGGAACACCCGTGTCATCCATACACAATGCTACAACTTTTGCCTTATATTTTAGAACCAAAGGTAAGACCATGGCGTAGCGTTCTTTCTCTGCCGTTATGGAATTAACCATGGGCTGACCATTCTTTATAGCGGCAAGTCCGGCCTCCATTGCCTCTGTCCTGGGTGTATCAATACAAAGCGGTGCCGATACTACTTCCTGAATAGTGCGAACAAGCCATTCCATCGTCTCAACCTCGTCATGCACCATAGTACCGCAGTTAACATCTACATAATGAGCCCCAGACTCTACTTGCCTTTTCGCCAACTCCTGAATAAAGGCCACATCCCTTTGCTCAACGGCAGGTTTAACAGCTTTTCTGCTTGTATTGATAAGTTCCCCAATGATTAACATTTGCCTTCCTCCTTCTACTATTTAAGATTATCTATTCATCAGCTAATGTGTAACAGGCAAATACTTTGCTTTTCATTCTTACACCTTCCAACTAGGATGACTGATGGTCATTCTAATGCATTCTGACTTATCGAACTCGCTTAGAGCGTTTATTATCAAACTTCTTCATAATAATATGGCATTTCTTTTTTTCTACCCCCTTCGCTAAATCCAACAGTTCAACCGTTTAATGATCATTGCAAATATTGTGCCAATTCTAATATCTAGCATAAACCTGCATTTTGAGCCGTTTTAACGATTTTAGCCTTATAAGCAGATTGTAATAGAAATCTCATTTTGGGATATTAATTATTTCTAATTTGCTAAATGCCGATATTTAGTGGATCTCCAGTGATTCTCGATTATCCTATTATAGGATTCAATAATCCCGTTTTAGGGATTTTTGATAATCAGCAAGCAAATAATCTTCCAAAAAACTAAAAATATAAAATATAAATTTATAGAACTTGAAATTCTACAAATAATTATTTAATAGAGTTAATAGATATACTCCAATCGTACGTTTAACAAGCAAACCCAGCACACTATAATGCTGGGTCCTTTTTCGGGACATTTAATCTAACAGGGTATTAAACTTGTATCTATCTATATTTGGTAATTATTTTATCTTCTAGTTCCAGATCTTTTACCTTTCTGTAGAAAGTAGATCTACTTATGCCCAGGCTATCGGCCGCCTTCTCTTTAGCTTGACCGCTGCTACCGAACCTTTTCAAAGCAGCTAGGATGGCGTTTTTCTCTAACTCAGCTAAGGTTGGTTGGACATCCCCTCTGGGTAGACTGACATTCTGTTCATAATAGTCATTGACTCGAGAGGACAAGCAAGTACAGTCAATAACATTTTTCGTGACAATATTGACTGCATACTCAACTGCATTTTCAAGTTCTCTTACATTCCCTTGCCAAGGGTATGTTAGCATTTTCCTCTGGGCTTCTTGTGTAAAACCAGTTATTTGTTTGCCAAGGATCAGATTATACTTATCTAAAAAATGATAGAGTAGAAGCATCAAGTCTTCTTTCCGTTCACGCAACGGCGGAATATAAAAAGGAATAATACTTAGCCTATAGAAGAGATCACTTCTAAATAGTTTTTCTTCGATCATTTCTTCGAGATTGCGATTTGTCGCAGCGATAATCCGGACATCGACCCACACTGGTTTTACTCCACCGATCCGATCAATTCTGACTTCTTGCAACACTCGTAACAACTTCACCTGAAGATGCATCGGCATGTCACCAATTTCATCGAGAAAGATTGTCCCTCCATCCGCTTGTTCGAATTTTCCCGGTTTACCACCGCGACTAGCTCCCGTAAAGGCTCCTTCTTCATACCCGAAAAGTTCACTCTCCAGGAGCGCCTCCGGAATAGCTCCGCAATTTATGGCGATAAATGGGCCGTTTTTTCGATGGCTTTCTTCGTGAATAGCTCGGGCAAATAACTCTTTACCGGTTCCACTCTCGCCTGTAATTAAGATTGTCGAGTCTGTTGCAGCGACAAGTTGCATTTTTTGCTTAAGCATAGTCATCGCTTTACTGGTCCCTAATATTCCGTCAAGAGTATATTTGCGATCTTCTCGAATCAATCGTCCTGCTAATTTTCGCAGCTCACGAATGCTTCGGAAGGAAATAACCAAACCGATAATTTCCTGATCCATTTTTATAGGTGTAATCGTACTGATAAATAAGCATAGTTCTTCCTTGTTTTTAAACTTGATTTCTTGTTCGGCATAATGTTGTCCAAAGCTCAACACTTTAGGAACAGAAAACTCAGGGAAAATATCATTAATGTGTTGCCCACAAGCTTGTTGAGTAGAAATACTCAATAACTTTTCGGCAGATTTATTAATATGGGTTATAAAACCTGCATGATCAATCGCTACGAGTCCCTCGACAATAGAGTTTATGACAGCGCTAAATTGGTTTGCCATTAATGAGAGGCGACCATGCATTTGATTCTCACCAATCTTACTACTTGTTAAGGCTGAAATCTTCATTAAAAAATCTTGCAACTTGTCTCGGTTAGAAAGCAGCTGATTCTTTTCCACTTCATCGAAAGCAAAAATTGATATTGTTCCAATTACATATCCGTTTAATACGATTGGAGAAAGTATTGCGGCTTTGAGTTTGCAGATAATTTTTTGATTACAGTCTTTGCAAATCCTATGTTTAAGTGGTTCATCATCTAAGATAAAATTGCCACCACTATTAATGATTTGCTCCGTGATAGATCCTTCGCCGTAAACAATACCAATCTCACCCCGATATTTTCCGGTCCCTGCGATAACTTCTAAATTTTTATCAATGATTGCAACCTCAAATTCTATCACTGCTGCGATCACTTCTGCTATTTGCTGAACATAGGATTGGTTAATTTTTATTTCAGACATTAGTAACGATTTGGTAAATCCCGATATCCTCTTCATTAGCTCACCCGCTTTTCTAGCTAGATTTATTTAGAGTTTGTACCTTAATATAATTTTACAACTAATTTTTCTCCTAGTATAGATAGAATTTTAGGAATATTTAATAAATATCACACAATTTATGTCTAGCTTGGATTGATTTGATTCACATAAAAATAAGTAAGGTGGAAGTACTATTTCTTACTTCCACCTTACTTATTTAAAAAATCAATTTCATTTTTTGGACAAGAGCACTATCTATACGCACTGAGTGTTCAATATTGTAGACTAATTCCATCATAATCACACACTCTTAGGAAGTTGATGTATTGTGTTGAACTAATTAGCTATCTGGTTGATCTGATTCTATTCCGGATTCGACTTGCTTTTTCCATAGTTTATATCTGTCTAGATCAACACTAACTTGAGTAATGACAAAGCCCGCTACTGCAGCGTCATCCACTAACCCTGCAAAGGGAATATAGTCGAAGATTCCGTCCAGAGGAGAAACGAAATAGACGATCCCTAAGACAATTATCAAAAGTGAGCGCTTGGGCATCTCCTTATAGTTGCCGTTAATCCAATCTCTTAACACCCCGAATAATAGCTGTAACTTCTCCCAGGTTTCACCCAATGCGGTTCGGTTCGTAGTAGCTTTTTGCAATGCTTCATTGAGAAGGCCTAACGATTTTTTCTTATCCTTAAGATATTCGTTCGCCTTCGCTTTAAAGGGTGCCAGTCTCTTCTTTTCGAGCTTCATATCCATTATTGACGACTCTCCTTATCCTGCTGTTAATCGAACGGTAAAACGCTTTATTCTATGGCTCTTGACTGATAAGGCAAAAAATATTAAAGCTAGCTTTTGTGAATTTAATCAATATTATATCATACAGCTATCCACTTTAATTAGGATATTTTGGTTTTGGCTTACGTCATACTGTTTTAGATCATCCGAAGCATTATTAAATACAAGCAAAACAATAACGTTAGAAATTGGTATTCATATAATCTGAGAATCTGGACAATAATATTAGGGAATTGAAAATAAAGGAGGATGTCAAAATGTCAGGACGCGCTCAAAAGATGCCTCAACCTAACGGTGGAATTAAATGTGTAGTAAATACTTGCCATTATTATGGTAGCGGAGATCATTGCTATGCAGACAAGATCGAAGTTCAATCTCCAAATGCCAAAAATACTGAAATGACAGATTGCGCAACGTTTCTCCCCGAGTAATTTATCAAGTTAAAAAGTCAGCTTTTTCATTATTAAAATTTAAGGCTTGCCCTACTTGGGCAAGCCTTAAATGACTTAAATAACAAACTTAAACGCTCCTGAGCAGCAAACTGCCATCCATGATTATGATTTACTGATCAATAGGCATTCGTTAAGTTGCCTTCTTACTTAAAAGCCCAGCAGAAGCAATAAACTTTAAGGCATCTTCAGAAGATACTTCGAGCTGTTGAACTTTCTCTTCCGGCACAAGAATGAGATTTCCGGCCCATTGCATTGATTGCATTAAGTAGACTGCCACGTAACCCTTTGGAATAAATGCGCTTTCTTCATCATTCGTGAGGAATCCCAAAAGCTTAAGTTCATTGGACATATTGACCACGACTAAACGAGAAAAGCCTTTTTTATTCGCTGAAAAAGAATTCACAGTGTCTTTAATAATTCCATAGATACTACCAAGAAGTGGCACTTTATTAAAGATCTTATCTAAATAATTTAGGAATCGGTTCGTCAACCAGTTTGAGGCTAATAAACCTACTAGAAAGATCACGGCGAGTGTAACAATCACTCCGAACCCAGGAAAATATAAGCCCGCACGCTCCAGCATCCCTTTAAATAAGCCATCAGTTAGTAAAAACATACTATATAGAATGTAAAATGTAATTGCTACAGGAGTTAGGACTAAGAGACCCTTTAGAAAAACCCCAATAAATTTTTTCAAATTTACCCCTCTCCAATTGCCAAAAATATAATAGACTTATTTTAAATATACAAAAGATTAATAAATCTATTATACCTATTATTCTATTAATTACTTCCAATGTCAAATTCTTGATTTATACTTTTCAGTACATCCTCAATAAAATCGGGCACTATGCGGTATTTTATTCCTTTTAAAGCCAAAGCTTGTATGGCTCCTGGACCAATTTGACTTACCAATACCTCTCTACAATCAGCCAGCAGTTCCACCGTTCTTGACATTTGATCCTCGTTATGATCCTGACCGGAACAAAGTGGATCATTTTTTCGCAATTCATAGAACTCATATTTATTATCGTTAACATCAAAAATTAAAAATTGTCTTGCTCTACCAAAATGTTGATTAATATACTTACCATCACTACTTGCCACAGCTACTCTATAAGACATTAGAATTCCTCCAAATAATCTATTTTCCAATACTAACCTTTAGCCCAAAACCTGTGATAAATCGTCTATTAAATCCTGAACATCTTCAATTCCTACTGAGAATCTAAGTAAACGGTCATTAACTCCCAAGCGCTCTCTGGTTTGAATAGGTATATCTGCATGGGTCTGAGTCCAAGGATAAGTTATTAAGCTCTCCACTCCACCTAGACTTTCTGCAAAAGAAATAATTTTGACTTGCCGTAGGACCTTAGGGATAAGCTCTACTGCTTTTAATTCGAAAGAGATTATAGCCCCGAAGCCCTCCGCCTGCGTTTTTAAAACATTATGACCCGGATGGTCTGTTAGCCCTGGATAATAGGTTTTTGCCACTAGAGAATGAGTCGATAACCACTGAGCAAGACCCTTAGCATTTGTTTCTTGGGCAGTGATACGCAGGCCTAACGTCTTTAATCCTCGAATTAATAACCAAGAATCTTGGGGACCTAAAACTGCTCCCATAGCATTCTGCAAATAGCTAATTTTTTCTGCTAGTTGTTCATTTTTGACGGCTACTAAACCTGCTATAACATCATTATGTCCTCCCAGAAATTTGGTAGCACTATGGATGACAATGTCTGCACCCAATTCTAAAGGGCGTTGTAAAATTGGGGTCATAAAGGTGTTGTCTACAATACTCAAGAGGTTTTTAGATTTAGCCAATTCGGACAGAGTCTTAATATCTGCTATTCGCAGTAACGGATTGGGTAGGAGTTTCAAAGATTATAGCCTTAGAACTGGGTTTTAAGGCCTTACAAACGCTAGTTATATCGCTTGTGTCAACAAACGAGACCTCTATTCCATAATTACAAAAGACATTATTCAATAAGCGATATGTACCCCCGTACAAATCCTCAGTAAGAATTAAGTGATCACCGGATTTAAACAAGCCTAATAAAGTTGTAATCGCTGCCATACCTGAAGAAAAGGCAAAGCCTCTAATCCGCCCTTCTAACTGGGCAATCGCCTGTTCCAAAACCTGACGGGTAGGATTACCTGAACGTGAATAATCAAAGCCAGTACTTTCACCAAGTGCGGGATGGCTAAATGTTGCTGAATAATAGACAGGAAAACTAATGGCTCCCGTTGGATCTAGTCGATTCCCCAGCTTGACATATGCCGCAGAAACTACAGTCCATCTTCTCCCAGCTCGGTTGAATGCCACCTTTTACCCCAAGGTCATTTTCTTCCGCTTTCAAACAGTTATTCCGACACCCTGTAACTCCCATTTTAAACTTATGGGGAAGGTCTTTGGCAAAATATCGTTTATCAAGTTGATTGGCAAGTGCTGTTGTATCAATCAAGCCGCTTGGACAGATAGCGCTTCCCAGACAAGCGGTAACTGCTCTTACCCTAGGCCCACTAGACCCTAGCTCTAATCCCGCTTTAAGTAATTCCTTTTTTATGGTATCAATATTCTCAAGCTTAATAAAAGGGATTTCAATCCCTTGTCTTGATGTAATATGAATATATCCATCGCCATAGACCTGAGCAATTTCATAGACCTTTTTTAACTTTTCTGCTCTTAATTGACCTCCGACAACCTTTATTCTCATTGAAAAAGTATCCACCTGAATCTGCCTCATAAAACCCATTTTTTTTTAACGACTTATTATCAAGCTTAGCCATCTCTTCAACACTCGCTTTCTATTTTGATACGATGAATCCCTAAGGAAAGCTTTCTTCGGTCAATCTTAACTCTAGCTAAGCTAAGCTAAGCTTAGCCGAACCAATCCCGACTCAGTAAGTTGGATATCGGAGAAGAAAACTCACTTGGATCCATATGTTATAACTAATTTAATACATATGTATTCCGATATGTTTATAATAGATTAGGATTTATTATAGTGCATGATTGTAATTCAAGTCAATAGTTTTTATAGATTAGCTAGAAAAATGTCGAAAAAACCCGGTTTTCCTCCTTTAAGAAAAGCCGGGTTTTTACGACACTCACTATTACGCATATGATTTAGGCATCTCCGCTTAAAGGAAGTCCCAGAATACTTTGTAAGTGCTTCTTACTATCCTCTTTAGCAAGTGGAAAATTGTGAACACTCAACAAGATAGGGATCGTTCGAGAGAGCATAGACTACATAGTTAATGCCATTTAGAATATCCGCGAGCGATTCTGAGAAGAAATACTGTTCACGGTTCGGTATCTAATCTTCCATATCCAATCGGCATATTCTCTAATCGTTCTATCACTGGAAAAGACTCCTGAATTAGCAATATTGGCCAAACAAATTTGGTTCCAATCCTTTTGATTCAGATAAAGCACTTGGAGCTTTTGATGCATTTCGAGATATGAACTAAAATCTTTTAAGACAAAAAACTCGTCATTATAGATCATCAGGGAATCATATAATGTCCTAAATTCTTCACCCATATTATCGAAAAATCCACTATTTAATTGATCCACACACGTTCTAATATCATAGTTGTTGTGGTATTCATCCCATGGCTTATATCCTCCATCACAGGTATAAGCCAATACTTGTTCAGCGCTAAGCCCAAAGATGAAGATATTATTCTCACCTACAGCTTCTTTAATTTCGACATTGGCTCCATCTAAAGTTCCTAAGGTGAGGGCCCCATTCATCATGAATTTCATATTTCCTGTTCCGGAAGCTTCTTTACTGGCAGTAGAGATCTGTTCACTAATGTCAGCTGCTGGATAAATCAATTCTCCTTGAGAGACATTAAAGTTCTCTAAGAATACGACCTTAAGTTTTTGGTTGACCCGAGAATCTTGTTCAATTTTTGTGCTCAGAGTATTAATCAGCTTAATCACAGTTTTAGCATAGTGATAGCCCGGCGCGGCCTTTCCACCGAAAATGAACGTTTGTGATCCTGACAAAGCCTCCGGCTCATTTAACCCTTTATTATATAAGTGCATGATCTTCAACACGTTGAGCAATTGTCGTTTGTAAGCATGAATTCTCTTCACTTGAACATCAAAAATTGACTGCGGGTCAAGGACCAGCCCATATTTTGACTTAACCCGCTCGGCTAATCGGCATTTGTTTTCGTATTTAACCTTAGCGAGTTGTTCCAAAAAACTATCATCATCCTTTAAGACGTGAAGTTTCGTGAGTTCTCCGGCATCTTCCTGCCAGTTGGGGCCGATTGCCTCTGTGATCAAGTGAGATAATTTAGGATTTGCAGCTAATAAAAATCGCCTGTGATTAACTCCATTTGTTTTATTATTAAATTTGTAGCCAAAAACTCGATAGTAATCTTTAAAAACCTCATTCTTAAGAATTTTGGTATGTAATTGCGCAACCCCGTTGACAGATGAACTACCGATAATAGCCAAATTAGCCATCCAAACATAGCCATCTTTTAAAATATGGGTGTTGCGTATCACTTCCTCATCATCCATATAACGGGCAGTTAAATCTTCTTTAAATCTTCGATCGATTTCCTCAATAATTAAATAAATTCTTGGCAAAAGATTTTTAACCATCTCAATTGGCCATTTTTCCATAGCTTCTGGCATAACCGTATGATTGGTAAATGACATAGTGTTGACAGTGATATTCCAAGCTTCATCCCAGCCCATTCTTTCTTCATCGATCAAGATGCGCATCAGCTCAGGAATACATAACACTGGATGAGTATCATTGATATGAACTGAGACACGTCGAGAGAAGTCATGTAAAGAACTTAAATGGTTCCTTTTTTTATAACTTCGTACAATCGTCCCTAACCCTGCAGCAACAAAGAAATATTCTTGTTTAAGCCTTAACTCTCTTCCTGCTCGACTACTATCATCTGGGTATAGAATATAGGAAATTGCCTCTACTTCCGACTTAAAACTGGTGGCTTGATTGAACTCGCCACGATTGAAACAGGCCAAATCTAGTTCGCTGCAGATCGTTTCAGCACTCCATAACCTTAAGTTATTGATATACCTTGAATTGTCATAACTCATAATCGGAACATCATAAGGCACAGCTAAGACTTGTTCATAGTTCTCATGGTTAAAGATTGCTCGCCCATCTCTGAACTCAGTTCTCACAGTTCCCTTGAATTTAACAATCACGGCCTTATCCGGCTTTCTTGTTTCCCATGGATAACCATTCTTAAGCCAGTTATCCGCCACCTCAACTTGGTGGCCGCCAACAATCTTTTGTTCAAATAACCCATACTTATAGCGAATCCCATTACCATGACCATCAATTCCTAAGAAAGCCATCGAATCGAGGAAACAAGCTGCTAATCTTCCTAACCCCCCATTACCTAGGCCAGGATCTACTTCTTGCTCCAATAGCTCATCGAGATTAATACCTAACTCTAATAAACCAGCTCTCACTAGATCCTCGATCTTAAAGTTTACCAAATAATTATGCAGAAGCTTACCGATCAGAAACTCCATGGAAAAGTAATAGACTTGCTTGCCTTGAGAAATTGAGTTTTTGTTTATGGCCCGATAATAGCTCGTTTTTTCTTTTAGCAACAAGACCAAGGTAACAAATTTATCCCAAGAGGTTGCTTCATCTGTAGTAATTCCTTCCCCCTCAATTAACTTCATCAAAAAGGCTTGCTTAAAGCTTTCTTTATCCTTAAACATAGATTATGTACCTCCAATACTTTATTCAACATTATTATTTATTTAACTGCTGTCAAGTGAACAACCCTAACAATAAAAAATACGCAAATTCGTGGTTTTAGTTATCATTCTCCTTGGCAATTGTTTTTCCTTTCATTTTATAGGAATTATTTACTGACAAGTTTCGTCAATACTATAGATATGTTCTGTTTGGCCTCAGATTACACTTTCCACTTTGGTGTGTATTTACAGCATATGCAGAAGGTAAACAAATTGCCTCCAACCAGAATTGTAACAAAGACAGTTTAATAACGTTAAAAAAAGAGTCTTTACCATCGACCGGTAAAAACTCTTCTCTATTTTTTACAATATTCTCCAAGTAATTAAGCACTAAATATTTATTTCCTCAAAGTGTAACAAATATAGCTCTTACTACGTATTAAGAGTGTGATACACAAACAGCCTAGAACATAAATTTTAGAAAGATAATTTGAAAGGGAGGGAAAGTTATGTCGAAACGCTTGTATCGATCTAACCTTGATAAACAACTCGGTGGTGTATGCGGAGGATTGGCCGAATACCTAAATTTAGATCCCAGCCTCGTACGGATTGGTGCAATACTTCTTCTCTTCTTAGGAGGAACAGGATTTTTAGCCTATCTGGTTGCTTGGCTGGTCATCCCATTAGAATCCAAATACTAAACTTACATTCGGCCAACCGCCAAAGCCTAAAGGCTTGGCGGTTGGCCAAGTTTTCTCTGTTTAATCAAGAGCGTCGCTTACGAGTTCTGCAATATCCTTATTTTCAATATCTGCCTCTAAAGTAGAAATTGCTTCTGTTAACGTCGTTAAACATAACGAGCATGCGCTGGCCAGGATATCAGATTCAGTTCTCAGAGCTTTCTTTACCAACAAGTCATTAATTCGTGCATCCTTTGCGTCGCTTTCATTTTTTACCCATACTCGACCACCGCCCCCTCCACAACAGAAGGCCCAAGTCCGATTATTCTTCATTTCTACCAGTTCTAACCCTGGAATTGAGGCTAAGACCTCTCTGGGTGCCTGATATAGAGCATTATATCTCCCTAAATAGCAGGGATCATGAAAGGTGACTTTGCCTTTTTGGACTCCCTTTAGGTTTATTTTTTGAGACTTAATAAGATCTAAAATGAATTCGGAATGGTGTATTACTTGATAATTCCCACCGAACTGAGGATACTCATTTTTAAGAGTGTTGAAACAATGAGGACAATGAGTCACGATGGTCTTAAATTCATAGCGGTTTAAATTTAGGATGTTTTCGTGGGCTAATTGTTGAAAGAGCTTCTCATTACCCAGACGCCTTACGGAATCTCCACAACATTTTTCTTCCATTCCCAAAACAGCGTAATCGATTCCCGCTTTATCTAAAATTTTGAACATAGCCTGAGAGACTTTCTGATTTCTGGATTCATAGGATCCAAAACACCCCACCCAATAGAGGATATCTGTCTGCTTCTTTTCACTAAGTTGAGGAATTTGTGACTCACCAGCAAAATAATACTTATTAGCTTGACTTAATCCCCAAGGATTTCCCTTACTAGAGAGAGTCTCAAAGATTGACTGAACCTCAAGCGGATAGCTTTTATCCTCAGAGCTTAAGCTTCTGCGCATGTCAACGATTCTTTTAACATGTTCGATAGACATTGGACATTTTTCTTCGCAAAGTCCACATGTCGAACAAGCTAATAATGATTCTTTAGAAATAACCTTATCGATTATCAGGGATGCTTTAGAGAGGTCTCTTCTGAATAGAGAGTTCCTTTCTGTAGCGTGCCTTTTCAAACTTTGGATCACTTTTTTGGGAGATAAAGGTGTTCCACTCATATAGGCTGGGCAACCCTTTTGACACCTTCCACAGGAAATACAAGCATCTAATTCGAGAAGCTGTTTCTTCGTAAACTCTTCAAGACGTCCAGCACCAATCTTCTCTGCACCGTTAGGAAGGATAGCAATTGGAGTCAAGGTGCCTGATGGAGAGAATGATCTAAGGAAAATGTTCAGCGGTGATGCCACCATGTGAAACAATTTTGAATAAGGAATATAGGCGATAAAGCTAAAGGTTAAAAGCATATGAAAATACCAAAGAAAACCATGCAGGTCTAAGGCCATTGGAAGGGATAATCCGGATTTTTGAGTTACTACGGAGAACATTAGACCTACAGGTGACCACCAGGCCCAAGGATCAGCAGTTGAATATATCCGCAAGCCCTCTAACAGGAAACCAGTAAAGAGGATCGTAAAAACAAGGATAAGCAAAATCGCGTCATCATAGGAGTATTCTTCATGATCCGGTTTATAAATATATCGTTTATAGGTGGCCATTACAATGCCTATCATGGTCAATAATCCAAATAAGTCAAGCAATAAGCTAAGAATTAAATACTTCTTTCCATAGAAGAGCGGAATTTCAAAGTGATCCTGGATGGCAATGACCAACGTTCCGAAGGTTAACATTAGAAACCCATAAAAAACGCTCAAATGCATGAACCGTCGAAAGCTTCCCCTAAAAACTCCTCTGTCATGGTTGATAATGGCTGAAAAAAACAGCTTAAATCTTAGACCTAGGTTATCGTAAACGATAGGGCGTCCCCTATGCCAGCTGCGAATCTTTTGGATAAAGCCCACTACGAAAATGATCAATGCTATCAGAGCAATGATATACATGATGCCCTTACCGTCAATATTCCAATAGATCTCCCTTGTTGCCTCCATGTTACACCTCTACACCTTGTACATCGAAATACCTTACCCCATTTTAGAGTAAGGTATAATTAATAATTATATCATAAATTATTGACTATTTTTAGCTTCGATGGTCAGAGAATCTAACCAGTTTATTAAATAGGCTATTATTTCTGTCTTTTCGGGTTCATTATGAAGCTCATGATACAAGCCGGGCCAAATTTTCAAGGTACAGTCTTTCTTGATCTGTGCAGCAAATTTTGACGAAGCATCAGAGGATGTAATGCGATCGTTCCCGCCGTGCATGAGTAACAAGGGTAAATCAAACTGGGCAGCATTTTCCACCGCCCAGAATCCTGCCTGGTCTACCGTCGTAAACATTCGGACAGAAATTCGGTCGTGGACAAGAGGATCTAAGTTATAAGTATCGAGAATGCTGAGATCATGAGATAAAGCATAAACATCGATACCACTCGGCAGTGAAAAAGTAGGCCAAACTTTATTCATTAATGAGGCTAAAAGTCTAACACGCGCAGATGGTTCAATGGTCAAGCGAAGCCAAGGACTCGTTACAATAACTCCCTGGAATTTAGGCTGGCGGCGTAAACAATAATTAAGTACTAGGTTACCACCTAGGCTATGTCCATATAGGAAAAAAGGTATCTTTGGAAAATGATTTAAACACTCTTGTTTGAAACATTCAATATCATCCAACAGGGTTTCATAGGACGATGTATGGCCTCGCTGACCCAACGATTTTCCATGGCCACGTTGATCATAGCTCATTAGTGCGTAGCCTGCTTGGGTTAAGGCCAAGGCCAAATGAGCATACCGACCACTATGTTCTCCCATTCCATGGACAAGGCAAACAACTCCCTTAACATCGTGCTCAGGTCGCCACTCCCGAGCAAAAAGAGCAGCCCCGTCATTAAGTCTAAACTCAAATTTTCTATACTTCATGAGTAGCTGGCACCCCCTTACTAATATCCTCTAAGCACTAAAACACTTTAATCATTGTGTTCCAACTCCAGAGTAGGTACGAGAAAATAGCTATATATTCTCTGATTGCTATTCAATCACCTTTATTTATTCTAGTATTTGTAAAAGTTAGCCTGATTAAGTCTCTTCATTAGGCTACTTTGTCTAAATAGAACATAAACTAACGCCCTCAGCATTAACTAAGGGCGTGTTTTGAGTCTAAGGAAAAAGTATAAATAGGTCTCATAGGCTATATTATAGGCTTATATTGAAAGGCTGGGACTCCCCTTCCAGTGCCTTAATAATATTACTTTCTGTCACTGACTGATGAGAAGCATTCCACAAAACCTGTCGATCACTCACGAGGAGCACTTGAGGAGATTGATGCTTGATCCCTAACTCTTCAGCCACTTGATTGGAAACCGGACGAGATTCAATTACCTTGATCATGGTTACAAGGACCTCATTCGTACTTTCACTGATAAAATTCTGAACCTCACTCCAGGCTCGAGCACTCACTGGACACGTCGTGCTGTGTTTGAAAATAACAATTTTGCGCTGACACGACTCGTTGAGAACATCACTCAACATTTGAGAACTACTTATTTCTTTGAATTCAGCCACGGTTTTTCACTCCTTTAGTACACTATTGTTCTATAACCATAGGATACTATGCATATTGACCTTCTTGGTTAGTTAGAGATAGTTCGCTCAGTTCCCTTTTAAATCCTGCCAACGGCAAAGGACCTTTTCCAAGAGATCTACGACAACAAACAAACTGACCCCTAACAGAGCCATCATAATAATTCCTGCGAACATCTCATCTGGAACAGCTCGGCTCCAAGAATCCATAATGAAGTATCCCAGCCCTTCAGTCGTGGCAAATGATTCGGCAAAGAACAAGACAGCAATAGCTGTTCCCATGCTCAGGCGAAGAGCGGTCAAAACATCCGGCAAACTTGCGGGTAAAAGCACGTACCGATAAACTTGGGCACGATTTCCACCTAAGGACCGTAGCGAGGAAATCGTTTCAGATTGAACTTTGCGGACTGCATCCCGAGTTGTGACTAATATTTGAAAGAAAACAATGAAGGTAATCAGAAAAATCTTTGATTGGTCTCCCAAGCCTAGAAACAAGAGAATTAGGGGAAGGAAGACAATTTTTGGAATTGGATAAGTAAGATAAACTAAAGGGGCTAAAAATCGGTCAATCTTTCGTTCATATCCCATAATCAACCGACCATCCACAAGCACTAAAATTCGACTGCCCAGAAAAACAGCCTCTTCAATACTGTGGGTCACTAAAACTGTCGTTAATTTTTGTTCCTGCCAAATCTCTAATAAAAGGCTTTGCAGCCGTTCACGGGTCAAGGCATCAAGAGCTGACAAAGGCTCATCCATCAAGAGTAGATCTGGTTGAAGTGTTAATGCTCTGGCCAAGGCCACTCTCTGTCTTTGCCCTCCGCTCAACTGGCTGGGAAAATGATGCCGCACTTCCCACAACCCCATTTTATGGATCATTTCATCTACGATACCCTGATACTTTCGTTTAGGCAGATGCCTAACCCGCAAACCCAGATTAACGTTTTGAATGACATTTAGCCAAGGAAACAGCCCATATTCTTGCAGAATAAAGGCTTTTTTTTGGCGAGTCTCTACTACTTTCTCTCCCCAAATCTTGATCTCTCCGCCTGTGGGTCGCAACAATCCCGCTAAAAGGTAAAGGAGAGTGCTTTTTCCACAACCTGATGGACCTATTAGAACTAGGCTTTCTCCTGGTTCAATCTTCAAATCAAAATTGTCATAGACCATGACCTGTGATGATCCTTGAATGTAGGCTAAATTACAATGAGAAACTTCAATCACAGGTTATACTCTCCTTATTATAGATGTCATACTAGATGTCAGAAATCGGAAGCCAAACTCGAGGTACGAAGTTCGTGATTCGTGGATCGAAACGTAAAGTTTGACATGTGAGGGCGAAGCTCCATGGTCTTCGTACGCCAACTTTCAAATATCGAAGATTGAACTACGATTTTGGTAGAAGATTGAGATCAACTAACTCTTGATAGTCATAAGCTTGAGGAATGAGGTTTTTTTCGACCATCCATTTCATAACACTCTTGATTCTTCCTCGGTTGGCAACTGGAGTTTAGAGAACGTCGGAGTCTTATAACTTTCCTTTAAATCAGGTGGAATTTGTGCTTTTTCTAAGAAAAGGGCACGATATTGATCAGGATTATTAGTTAGCGCTTGTCCGGCTGAACCATAGGCCCGAATGACAGCTTTAACCCCCTCGGGGTTGTCTGCGATACTTTTCGTACGAAATAGGAAAACGGTCTGGGAAATATTCCTGTATGTATCATCTACAAGTACCTGAGCCCCTTTTGCTTGTGCGAGTGAGGCTAAGGGATCAGGTAGACAAGCTGCATTAATCTGATCCGAAAGCAACATATCTAAGCGCACGGGCATTTTAGGAATCGACATCTTCTTAACATCGCTTAACAGGACTCCTTTATCAGTGAGCATCTGATCACTGACATAGTCAATAATCGAGTTTTGGGATATTCCTAGAGTCGCTCCTTTTAGCCCTGCCATATCTTTAATATTAGACTTCGGAGAGGACAGAATGGCAAATCGTCCTTCTTGCGGAGTCGCTCCTAGTCCGATGGAAGCAATTTTCACGTCAGTACCTATTTTCTTCATTAAGGCAACTGCAAGGATATCAGCAACTTCTCCATCAATTTGACCTGCTTGAAGTGCAGCATCTCGCTCTAAAGCACTTGCAAAACTGATGAGTTCTACTTGAACCCCTTCCTTAGTGTAGAGTCCGTCTTTTTCGGCAACATAGAACGGTAAATTATCTTCAATCGGCAATAGTCCAATTTTAACTGGTTTAGCTTCACTTTTCGGTGCTGGGCTGTCAGAGGCTGTGGGCGCTGAGCACCCAGTCACTAAGATAGCTAGGCTAAGTAAAATTCCTAACAAATTAATCCCTAAACGTTGTTTTCTCATTTATTCTCGACACTCCTCATCTTGAACTACCTTTATTCTATTATACAACCATAATATCTTCGACATAGGACCTATTATTCCTTTTTCCTGCGGGCAAAGAATAAATTCGGTTTAGACATCATCAGCAAGTTTTTTAACGATATCCTCCATTATTGAATACCTTCATCTTAATCCTTGTCTTTGCCTTTATTTTTACCTTTGCCTTTATCCTCGTTTTCCTTAAAATTATCTTGGAACCACTTATAAAATTTGTTGGATAGTTTATTCTGCTCGATGTAGTCCTGAGGAATCTCAAAAGGGATAACTGAAGTAGATTTTAGGGCTCTAGATAAGATTTAATTAATAACGACGGTCTTCAACCGCAATAATAGCCTTTTTCATGATTAGAGGGATTTGCTGTCCAGTAACAGGTTCAATCCTTGAGGATGAAAGCTCGGAAATTCGGTTGCCTTTTTGGTCGTATAGATAAGAAGGATGCGCAAGAGGGGTCTGTAATTTGCTAATATCTAGGGAGGATGTAGCAGTTCCTGATATTCTATAATATTTCGTTACAAACACACCAAAACTACCCAAATCATCCAAATCCTATGGTATAATTAACCATAGGGTGGTGATAAAAATGTTACGGTATTTAACG
>Ga0209347_1000601_pt1 | contig 84233 bp, 73 predicted proteins | sample AutmiccommuBRH23_FD_187382 | JGI IMG/M metagenome (GOLD analysis project Ga0209347, IMG submission 187382) | Deep subsurface microbial communities from Mt. Terri, Switzerland - Autotrophic microbial communities BRH/23 (SPAdes) (version 2) | ecosystem: Environmental > Aquatic > Deep subsurface >...
ATTTTATTAATGTTATTTGTATGCTTTTAAAGTGTACTTTTGCACCCGATTTTAACCGATTTATAGATGGGCATCTGTAGATCATAATATTTACAGAAATGTCGACATTTAAAGAACTAGGGCTTAATAGCCAAATTTTACAAGCATTAACTGATTTAGGGTATGAAAACCCAACTGAAATTCAGAAAAAAGCAATCCCTCAAGTATTATCTTCCAAACAAGATTTAAAAGCATTTGCGCAAACTGGCACAGGAAAAACTGCAGCCTTCAGTTTGCCAATATTGGAACAAATTGATGCTGAAAGCGGTGATACGCAAGCAATTATTTTATCGCCAACACGTGAGCTGGCTTTGCAAATTGCCAGTAACATCACCGAATTTTCAAAGCATTTAAAAGGTGTTAAAACACTTGCTGTTTATGGAGGTGCCAGCATTGAAGATCAAGTTAGAAAACTGAATAAAGGTGTTCAAATTATTGTTGGAACTCCGGGAAGAACGGTTGATTTAATCAACAGAAAACAATTAAAACTTTCAAATCTTAAATGGCTTATTTTAGATGAAGCCGATGAGATGTTGAATATGGGTTTTAAAGATGAATTGGACAAAATTTTGGCCGTTACGCCAAAAGAAAAACAAACATTGCTGTTTTCTGCAACGTTTCCAAAAGAAGTGGAAGGCATTGCTAAAGCTTACTTAAAGAACCCGATTGAAATTAGCGCAGGAGAAAAAAATAAAGGAACTGACCAAGTTTCACATCAATATTATGTAGTTTCGGAAAGAAACAGGTATGCAGCATTAAAAAGAATTGCTGATGTGAATCCAGATATTTACAGCATTATTTTTTGCAGAACCAGAAGAGAAACACAAGAAATTGCAGATAAATTAATTAGCGACGGATACAATGTTGATGCGCTTCACGGTGATTTATCACAAGCACAACGTGACAGTGTTATGGAAAAATTCCGTAATAAAACGTTGCAAATATTGGTTGCGACCGATGTGGCCGCAAGGGGATTGGATGTAACGGATTTAACACACGTTATTAACCACAAGCTTCCGGATCAAATTGAATCTTACACACACCGTAGCGGCAGAACTGGCCGTGCCGGAAAAGAGGGAATTTCGATTGCGATTGTTACCCAAAGAGAAAAAAGCAAATTGCACCCAATTGAAAGATTGATCGGCAAAAAATTTATAAGTACACCAATTCCTACAGGAAAAGAAATTTGTCAAAATCAATTGTTAAAATTGATTGATAAAGTGCAGGATATTAAAGTGAACGAAACTGAAATAAGTGATTTCTTACCTTCTATTTACGAAAAATTGAAAGATTTGGATCGTGAAGAACTGATTAAAAAGTTTGTGTCTATAGAATTCAATACCTTTTTAACATACTACGAAAATGCGCCTGATTTAAATGATAGCGAGCATATGAGAGGTGTTGAAAGAAATGCTGATAGAGGAAGCAAACGAAGAGATGATGAAAACATGACGCGTTTCTTTATCAATATCGGTAAAAAGGACAAATTAAATCCGGCAAGATTGATTGGTTTGATTAATGACCAAAGAATTGCCAAAAATATTGAAATAGGACAAATTGAAATTTTAGACACTTTTTCTTTCTTCGAATTGGATAAAACCTATGAAAAAGAAACAATGAGCGCTTTTGAAGGAAATGATGTTGATTTTGAAGGAAGAAGCGTGAATGTTGAAATTACCACCAAACAACGTACCGGCCAGGCAAGAAGTGGCGGAGGCGGAAGCAGCAGCAGAGGAGGTGACAGAGACAGAGGTCCAAGAAAAAGAACCGGAGACAGCGACAGAGGTAACGACAGAAAAAGATCGGGTGATGGCGACAGAAAACCAAAAACCGATTTTGGCGGATTTGGAAGAAAACGTCCGGGCGCTCCAGGAACAATAGCTAAAAGTACTTTTGGATCGGATCAAAATCCGAAAAGAAGAAAAAGAATATAATTAAAAAAGCCGCTCTAAGCGGCTTTTTTTATGTTCAATTGCGTGCAATACCCTAAGAATTTTTATTGAAATTGTTTGGCAATTTTCTCCGCTTTCCTTGATTCGGAATAATCGTAAAAACCTTCGCCCGATTTTATCCCCAGTTTTCCGGCTTGCACCATATTCACCAAAAGCGGACAAGGCGCATACTTCGGATTTTTAAATCCGTTGTACATCACTTCCAAAATAGACAAACACACATCCAAGCCAATAAAATCGGCCAATTGTAATGGTCCCATTGGGTGCGCCATTCCTAATTTCATCACCGTGTCAATTTCATAAACGCCGGCAACGCCATTGTACAACGTTTCTATGGCTTCATTAAGCATGGGCATTAAAATACGGTTGGCCACAAATCCGGGATAGTCATTGACTTCAACAGGCGTTTTTTGCAAATTTTGCGAAAGCTCCATAATGGTTTTGGTCACTTCATCAGAAGTGTTGTATCCTCGTATGATTTCAACCAATTTCATAATGGGAACCGGATTCATAAAGTGCATTCCTATCACTTTTTCAGGTCGTTTGGTGACCGACGCAATTTTAGTGATTGAAATGGAAGAAGTGTTGGAAGCTAAAATGGCTTTTTCTGGTGCTTCTTCGTCAATTTGCTTGAATATTTTTAATTTTAAATCTACATTTTCTGTGGCTGCTTCAACCACCAGATCCACATTTTTTACGCCTTCAGCAATAGAAGTGAATGTGGTGATATTTGTCAAAGTTTGGGTTTTAATTTCGGCGGTGATGGTTCCTTTATCAACCAAACGATCCAGATTTTTAACAATGGTGGACAAGCCGCGATCTATTGCTTCCTGTGAAATATCAATTAAATGTACTTGGTAATTATTTTGGGCGAAAACGTGGGCAATGCCATTTCCCATGGTTCCGGCGCCAATAACAGCTATATTTTTCATATTCAATATTGGTTGTTTTTATAGATTATGCCTTTTCCCGTCAATGCGGAAGGCGATTATATAATTAATTTACCTTTTAAATAGGTAAAAGCTTGTCCGCTCATTTCAACACGGTCATTTAAATATTCGCATTTTAAAATTCCGGTTCTTTTTGAAAGCTGAACAGCTTCCAGCTTTGTTTTATTGAGTTTTTTAGCCCAATACGGAATAAGCAAAGTATGCGCAGAACCTGTTACCGGATCTTCATTTATGCCAATCTTTGGTGCAAAAAATCGCGAAACAAAGTCGGCTGAATCTCCTTTTGCAGTCACGCCAATTCCTAAATATTCCAATTGTGTCAATAAGTGGAAGTTTGGTGTTAAATTTTTAATTATTGCTTCACTTTCCAACAAAACCAACAATTTCCATTTCCCCTTAAAAGTTTTTAAAACAGGAACATTTAACGCTTGTTTTAAAAGATCAGGCGTTTCAATTTCCACAATTTCTTCTGATGGAAAATTTAGGGTGTACCAATCTCCATTTTTTGTAACAGTCAGTTTGCCGCTTTTTGAATTGAATTCCAGCTGTTTTTCTTGGTAATTTAATTCGCTGAAAATAATATGTGCGGCAGCCAAAGTTGCATGGCCGCATAAATCGATTTCACAAGTTGGCGTATACCATTTTATGTCGAATGAATTTCCATTTTTTACGAAGAAAACAGTTTCCGATAAATTGTTTTCTTCAGCAATTGCTTGCATTAAGTCATCAGAAATCCATTTTTCCAACGGACAAACAGCAGCGGGGTTTCCTTTAAAAACAGCATTGTTAAATGCGTCAACTTGGTAAATATTCATGCTAAAAATCGTTAATGATCATTTGTGCAACACGAAGCGCTTCCGTGCCTTGTTCTAAGGTTACAATTGGTGTTGTATTATTGTTGATGGCGTCGGCAAAAGTTTCCAGTTCGTCTAAAATGGCATTGTTGGCCGCGATTTTCGGATTTTCAAAATAGATTTGCTTTTTTAATCCTTCAGCATTTTGTAAAATCATATCGAAATCACCCGGAGTTTCAGGTGCATCTTTCATTCTGACCACTTCAGTTGCTTTTTCAAAGAAATCAACGGCAATATAGGCATCTCGCTGAAAAAATCGTGTTTTGCGCATGTTTTTCAAAGAAATTCTGCTGGCGGTTAAATTGGCGACGCATCCGTTTTCAAATTCAATGCGCGCATTCGCAATATCTGGCGTATCGCTCAAAATGGAAACGCCGCTGGCATTGATGCTTTTTACTTTCGATTTCACCACGCTCAAAATAATGTCGATGTCGTGAATCATTAAATCCAACACTACAGGAACATCAGTACCTCTTGGATTGAATTCTGCCAAACGATGTGTTTCAATAAACATTGGATTGTGAATGGCGTCTTTAACCGCGGTAAAAGCCGGATTAAAGCGTTCAACGTGGCCAACCTGACCCTTTACGTTGTGTTTTTTTAAAAGTTCAATAAGAATTTCAGCTTCTTCAACAGTTTTGGTGATGGGTTTTTCAATAAAAACGTGTTTTCCTTTTTCTATGGCTTCTTTTGCACAGTCGAAATGAGAAAGCGTTGGTGTTACAATGTCAATAACGTCAACGGCATCAATTAATTCCTGAATTGAATCAAAAGATTTGTAGCCAAATTCTTTTGCAACTTTTTCTGCGTTTTCTTTAATTGGGTCATAAAAACCGACCAATTCGTATTTATCTGATTGATTTATTAATTTTAAATGAATTTTTCCAAGATGTCCCGCACCTAAAACTCCTGCTTTCAGCATAATTAAAGTTGTTTATTTTTATACAGGTAAAAGTAACAATCTTTAGGCATTTATTCCTATTTTTAGGCATTCAAATTTTAGGGAATAGTGAAGGACACGCACAAGCATAACGGGCTTAGAAATCAGTTGGTAAAGATAATTGCACAGAAAGGAATAACGGACAAAAATGTGTTGACAGCGATGGGTAATGTGCCAAGGCACTTGTTTATGGATTCAAGTTTTGCCGATTTTGCCTATCAGGATAAAGCATTTCCAATAGGTTCCGACCAAACCATTTCACAACCATATACGGTTGCTTTTCAAACAGAATTGCTGCAGATTCGTGAAAATCACCAAATTTTGGAAATAGGCACAGGGTCGGGTTACCAAACGGCTGTTTTATTGGAAATGGGCGCAAAAGTATATACCATTGAACGCCAGCAGGAGTTGTTTAAAAAAACAAAATTGTTTTTGCCAAAATTGGGCTACAAACCTAAAAAAATAATTTTTGGTGATGGTTATAAAGGATTGCCGGAAAATGCGCCTTTTGACGGAATTATTGTAACTGCCGGGGCGCCTTTGGTGCCAAAAGCTTTGCTGAGTCAGTTAAAAATAGGAGGAAGGCTGGTAATTCCTATTGGTGATGCAGAACAAATTATGACCTTATTTATTAGAACCAGCGAAAAAGATTTTGAAAAACACGAATTGGGCAAATTTAAATTTGTACCGATGTTAAATAAGAAAAATTAGTACTGCTAAGATTTAACTCTGTACCAATATTGCGTTCTTCCAAACAATGCAAAACCCAAATAACCGCGCACTTTTATTTTGTTTGGTTCTTCCAATGTGATATAACATTTGTATTCGCTTCCCGTTTTTGGATCTAGAATTTTGGCACCATTCCACTCGTTTCCATCTTTTTTTAAGCCGTCAATTACAACCAATCCTTTAAGCGGTTTGTTTTTATTGGCGCCTTTACAATTTTCACAAACCCTGTTTTCTTCGCTTTTAACCAATAATTTTAAAATTTTCGCGTAAATTTTTCCTTCGGATTCGTAAATTTCAACAATAGATTTTTCTTTGCCTGTTTCATCATCAATGGTTTTCCATTTTCCAACAATGGATTGCGATTGACTGTTTATAGAAAAAAGTAAAATAAAAATAAGAAGTATATTTTTTTTCATAATATTATTAAAATAATTTAGCATCAAATTGAAAATCCCATTTCCCCTGAACTTTTAACACTTGTTCAATCACATCGCGAACGCAGCCGTTTCCGCCTTTTTTTTGCGAAATATATCGGGAAATATGTTGAATTTCAGGAACAGCGTCTTTCGGACAGCAAGGCAATCCAACAATTTTCATAACTTGATAATCGGGAATATCATCACCCATATACAAGACTTCCTCTGGTTTAATGCCGTAAAGTGCCGTATAACCATCAAATTGATCTGTTTTATGGTGGGTTCCCAAATAGATATCTGTGATTCCCAATGCCGTAAATCGCTTGCGGACACCTTCATTGGTTCCTCCGGAAATAATGCAAACACGATAGCCGGCAGTCAAGGCCGTTTTAAGCGCATAACCATCTTTAATATTCATTTCCCGCAACAATTCGCCAGTTTCGGTGACTCTTACATTTCCATTTGTCAGTACGCCGTCAACATCAAAAATAAAGGTGGTGATCTGGGGCATTATTTCTTTATAACTTTTTTCCATAAGTCTTGTAAATAGATTTGGTGAGCAATGTATAAATTTCTATTTGATTTTCAGTGAGCATTGCGGTATGTTTTTCAATGGTTTTGGTGTCATTTCGCTTTGCGGGTCCGGTTTGTGCTTCAAGTGGCGACAAAGTAGTTATTTTATTTGCCGTTTCCAGTATTAAAGGCAACAATATTTCAAAAGGAACCTTATTTTGCTCACAAATCTCATGTCCGATGTGGTACAAATGATTCACAAAATTATTGACAAATACTGCAGCAATGTGCAAACTTTTACGCTGATCGGAATTTATGCGATAACAATTTTTTGAGAGTGATTTCGCCAAAGTTTCCAGCAACAATAAATCTTTTTCAGTTTCAGCTTCAATACAAACGGGCACGTTGGAAAAATCAATTTTTCTTTCTTTGGAAAAGCTTTGCAACAAATAAAACACGCCTTTATTGGAAACTGATTTAAGTTCATCCATTGCCATGCTTCCTGAAGTATGCACCACCAATTTATTTTTAAAATTTAAGGCCGAAGAAAGCTCAGAAACCGCATTGTCAGAAACGGCAAGGATGTAAATATCGGCCTCTTTCAAATCCGATAAATTATTTGTGATTGAAGTGTTGTTTTTAAAGCAGTTAATTTTTTCCAAATTTCTGTTGTAAACCTGCACAATATTAACCGCACTGTTTTGGAACAATGCATTTGTTAAATGATAGGCAACATTGCCGCCGCCAAGGATTACGATATTAATCATATTGTGAAGGTAAATAACAATTGACAATTGATAATTACCAATTGTCAATTATTAAAGTTTAAAGTTACAATAAGTCAATCTTACAAATGAATCACTTCGCCATAAGCATCAGCAACAGCTTCCATCACAGCTTCACTCATGGTTGGATGCGGGTGGATGGTTTTTAAGACTTCGTGTCCTGTAGTTTCCAGTTTTCTTCCTAAAACAGCTTCAGCAATCATATCGGTAACACCGGCGCCAATCATATGGCAACCCAGCCATTCGCCATATTTTGCGTCAAAAATCACTTTTACGAATCCGTCTGGCGTTCCTGCAGCTTTTGCTTTTCCTGAAGCAGAAAACGGAAATTTTCCAATTTTCAATTCATAACCTTTTTCCAAGGCCTGAGCCTCTGTCATTCCCACGCTTGCAATTTCAGGCGTTGCATAGGTACATCCCGGAATATTTCCGTAGTCAATGGCTTCGGTGTGCAAACCTGCAATTTTTTCAACGCAGGTAATGCCTTCCGCAGAAGCAACGTGCGCCAGGGCTGGACCCGGAACAACATCACCAATGGCGTAATAGCCAGGAATATTTGTTTGGTAAAAATCATTCACAATGATTTTATCGCGGTCTGTCACAATACCCACATCTTCCAATCCGATATTTTCAATATTCGATTTAATGCCAACAGCAGAAAGCACAATGTCAGCTTCCAAAATTTCTTCACCTTTTTTGGTCTTCACCACTGCCTTAACGCCATTGCCTGAAGTATCTACAGATTCCACAGAAGAACTGGTCATGACTTTAATACCCGATTTTTTAAAGGAACGTTCAAATTGTTTAGAAACGTCTACATCTTCCAAAGGCACCAAGTTTGGCAAAAACTCCACAATGGTTACTTCTGTGCCCATCGCATTGTAAAAATGGGCAAACTCAACGCCAATAGCGCCAGATCCCACTACAATCAATTTTTTAGGTTGCACAGGCAAGGTCATCGCTTCTCTGTATCCTATCACTTTTTTTCCGTCTTGCGGCAAACTTGGCAGTTCACGGGAACGTGCGCCAGTGGCAATAATGATATGGTCAGCGCTGTACTCAGTCACTTTTCCTTCTGCATCCGTCACGTCTATTTTTTTGCCGGTTTTCAATTTTCCGAAACCGTCAATAACCTCAATTTTGTTTTTCTTCATCAAAAACTGAACGCCTTTGCTCATACCGTCAGCCACATTTCTGCTGCGTTTAATCACGGCGCCAAAATCTTTGTCGATAGCCTCGGCTTTTAAGCCGTATTCATCCACATGTTTTAAATAGTCATACACCTGGGCGCTTTTTAACAAGGCTTTTGTAGGAATACAACCCCAGTTTAAACAAATGCCGCCTAAATTTTCTTTCTCTACAATAGCCACTTTAAAACCTAGTTGTGATGCTCTAATTGCGGTAACGTATCCTCCCGGACCACTTCCTAAAATGATGATGTCGTATTTCATGTTTTATTTGTTTAATCGTTTATTTATTAATTGTGTAATCGTTTAGCCGTTTAACAGTTTAGTTGAACTTTCAACATTGAACTTTGAGCTTTCAACTTTCTGCTTTTGACTTAAATCTACATTCTTTCCGGAACTTCAATCCCCAATAATTTAAACGCGGCTTTAATAATTTCGCCCACTTTTGCTGAAAGTTGTGTTCTCAGTATTTTTTCGTTTTCGTTTTCGCTCCCTAAAATGGGCAGACTTTGGTACAACGAATTGTATTCTTTTACCAAATCATACGTGTAATTTGCGATCAGGGCCGGACTGTGATTTTTGGACGCATTTTGTATGATTTCAGGGAACTGCTGAATTTGTTTGATCAATTCCCGTTCCTTTTCGTGCAAGGTTATATCTTTTATTTCTTCTGAAAAATCAAAATCTGCTTTTCTGATGATGGATTGAATTCGGGCATAGGTGTATTGGATAAACGGACCCGTGTTTCCGTTAAAATCGACAGATTCTTCAGGATCAAACAAAATACGTTTTTTTGGATCCACCTTCAAAATATAATATTTCAAAGCGCCCATTCCAATTATTTTGTACAATGCTTCTTTTTCGGGTTGTGAATAGCCTTCCAGTTTTCCCAATTCCTGTGAAATCTTTCTGGCAGTAGCTACCATTTCTTCCATTAAATCATCGGCATCTACTACGGTTCCTTCGCGCGATTTCATTTTTCCGCTTGGTAAATCTACCATGCCGTACGACAAATGGTACAAATTGTCGGCCCATTCAAAACCCAATTTTTTAAGAATTAAAAACAACACTTTAAAATGGTAATCTTGCTCATTTCCAACGGTATAAACCAGTTCACTTAAATCAAAATCTTTAAAACGTTCAATGGCGGTTCCAATATCTTGCGTCATATACACTGCGGTGCCATCCGATCGCAAAACAATTTTTTCGTCCAAACCATCGGCGGTTAAATCAATCCAAACCGAGCCATCTTCCTTTCTGTAAAAAACCCCTTTTTCAAGTCCGATAGTAACCACATCTTTTCCCAATAAATAGGTGGTGCTTTCGTAATAATTTTTGTCAAAATCAACCCCAAGCGTGGCATACGTTTGTTCAAAACCATCATAAACCCATTGGTTCATTGTTTTCCAAAGCGAAACGACTGCTTCATCTCCGGCTTCCCATTTAAGAAGCATTTCTTGGGCTTCCAACAAAATGGGCGCCTGTTTTTTAGCATCTTCTTCGGTTTTTCCTGCCGCAATTAACAGGGCAATTTCTTCTTTATAGGCTTTGTCGAAGGCCACATAGTAATTTCCTACCAATTTGTCACCTTTTAAACCGGTGCTTTCTGGCGTTTGGCCATTTCCAAATCGTTGCCAAGCCAGCATACTTTTGCAAATATGGATGCCACGGTCGTTGATGATTTGCGTTTTATATACTTTTTTCCCTGAAGCCTTTACAATTTCAGCCACAGAATATCCCAATAAATTATTTCTGATATGCCCCAAATGCAGTGGCTTGTTGGTGTTTGGAGAAGAATATTCCACCATCACGGCTTTTTCAGCAGGATGGGGTTTTATCAATCCGAAGTTTGGCGTTTTGTAAATTTTATTGAAGGCATTCAAAAAGAATTTATCTGAAATCACCAAATTCAAAAAGCCTTTCACCACATTAAAATCTGTGACTTCGGGTACATTTTCTTTTAAATAAGCGCCCAGTTTGGTGCCAATTTCAACAGGATTTCCTTTTATATAGCGTAAAAATGCGAAAATAACCACGGTAACATCTCCCTCAAAATCTTTGTTGGTGGCTTGAAATTCCACCGAATCCACTGCGACATCGTAAATTTCTTTGAACCCTTTTTTTATGGCTGTTTCTAAACTGTTTTGCATCTTTTTTTGCTGAAATCTGTTAAGGAGCAAAAGTACGATAATTTTTAAAAGTTTAAATTGTATTTTTGCCAATAAATTAAATAAATGGAAGCGTTTTTAAAAGAATTGCCGGGTTTAGCAAAAGAAAAACACCTGGAAACCAAAAAATATTTTGAAAAATTGAAAAAGCGTACGCCCAACAATTTGGATTTTGTGGTGCAGGAACTGCATACAAGTGAGTTTAAGCGAACGGATTGCTTAACCTGCGGGAATTGCTGCAAAACAACCAGTCCTATTTTTACCGAGAAGGACATTCAGCGCATTGCCAAGTATGTTAAAATGAAAGAGCATCAGTTTATTTCGACGTATTTGGAAAGAGATCAGGACGATTTTTATGTGTTAAAAACTTCACCTTGTTCCTTTTTGGATTTGAACGACAATATGTGCACTATTTATGATGTTCGGCCAAAAGCCTGTAATGAATATCCGCACACCAACCGACGAAAATTTATCCAGCTCACCGATTTAACGATGAAAAATACGGAAATCTGTCCGGCCGTTTATAATATTGTGGAAGCACTGAAAAAGAAATTGCCTATTTAGTAAGTTGTTAAATCGTTTAACTGTTTAGGTATTTAATTGTTTCAAGCAACTATTTTACCAACAAAAAGTTTAATTTATTTAGATTTTTTGACTCTATTTAGAGAAGAGGTAATACAAAAAAGCCCACTCCTAATCTGTTTTTGATTAATCGACAACTGCTTAACCTAGTGCCTGTTTTCATGAAGAAAGGGAAGCCAGTAATACCGCTTGTAACCCCTTACAATCGATATTTTAGTAGCTTCCCAGTGTTTTAAGGCAATACTGTTTTAAGCAGCAATGCTATTTTATGGATATTAGGATTCTTTCGATCTCCTTTATTGTTCAAATTATTGTGCTATAACAATTTTTAGGTGTTTGATAAAAGGGAATTTAATATTTAATCACCTCTTGATTATAAAACCGTTGTGGGGACAATGATTTTTTAATTGATGAACTTTTAATTAAAACCGTTGTGGGGACAATGATTTTTTAATTGATGAACTTTTAATTAAAACCGTGTGGGGACGGTCATAATTTTTTCAATGCTATAATAAAGCACATTTATTTGGTGTGACTGATTCTCCCGCACTATTTATATAATTGAAGCCAGGCACCAATGTGTTGATGTAAATCCGGTTTATTTGTTCTGTGATAGCACTTGTTTTTCCCAAGCTGCTGTTCACTACTTTTAAGAAGTTGATGCTTTCGATTTGTTGTAATTGTGTTGCTTTCATCGTATATAATTTTGGGGTTTAATTAACTTCCGCTTAGTGTGGGGATTGTTTGTATTTTTATATTATTTTTTTATGAAAATATTTGTAAAGTAATTTCTGTTATCAGAACTAGTTTCCATAGAAATCCCAAAGTGGGTATATTCTGGGTTTTCAATAATTTTTCTGTGACCGTCGCTGTTTAGCCAGCCTTTTACCACACCTTCTGCTGTGCTGTATCCGTAAGCTACATTTTCGCCCACCGTTTTCGCGCCAGCTTCAGTCATTAAAGTTTGGGCTCTTGCTGGAAAATTGTCGTGGCTTACTTGGCCCACTTCAATCATATAATCGGTGTGGCCATCTGCCACGCCTGAAACAATGTTTAAAGTATTTAAGGCATTTAAGCCTAAATTAGTTCTGTGCGCGTTTACAAGACTGATGATTTCCGACTCCATTGCAGAATAAACAACTTTAGTGTTAATAACTTCACTGTTTTCATTAAAATAAACTCCGTCTTCTTCTTTAGAGCAGGAAAATAATAGGGTGGTAGTTAAAAGGAGTAATGCGAATAATTTTGGGGTAAGCGTTTTCATTTTTTTGGGGTTAAGGGGGTTAGGGTATTTTTTTAAGCTATAGGGTTGATTTATTTTGGGTTATTGTTTTCTAATGATGTAAATGTAGGTATAATTATTTAATATGCAAGTTATTATTAAAAAAAATTTACCATTTATTATAAAAAACTTACCGTTTGTTTATAAAAAACACCATTTCATTCGTAAACAAAGGGTTTTGTGTGGTAAAATAATTTTCTATTTGTTGTTAAAAAATAACCATTTGTTTCAAAAAAATGACAAAAAAAGCATTAAAAGGATTAAATATCATTCTTTTTGATTTCTGTTTTAGGGACAAAAAAGCGCAGAATATCCCAATTTGTACAAAAGGCCAATTATAGTTGATTTTGAATAGGTGTTTAAATGGTGTTCGTTGGCTAAAAATTAGCAACCTATTATTTGGTCTTCCTTCAAGTTAATGGCATCCAATGTGTTGGAAGTATAAATTAATATTGGATTGTTACAAGCAGGTTTACTTTTTGAGTGTTTAAGAACCAATTAATCTATAAGTTATAGCAGCTATTCTTAAAATTTGCGAAAATTATGAAAACAGACGTTATTTTTGAGATATTGATTGAAGGAAATCGTTAAAGTTTGTTTGAATATCAATCGTATAACAAATACTTAGCCCTTACTTTTTTAAATATCTCAATTTTTGATTGCCAGGAGTCTTGAATTTCTTCGGCGGTGAATCCCTTTTTTATTTGGGTTTCCAGCTCGGTGGTTCCCGCGTGGGCGGTGAATGTTGCACCAAAAAATTGTTCTGTTTTGGGTGTTTTTGAATAGGCGTCAAGTATCCACGAAATATTAACATTGCTTAATCGTTCCGTATTTTTTAAATCGACACCGTAACACATTTTGCCCAAGTATTTTGGAGATTTGGCTCCTGCATTGGATTGTGGGGTATAACTAAAAACAGTTTTTGGAAAAAATGGTGCGCCATATTGTTGAAATTGGTTTTCAGTTCCCCTTCCTGCGTTGATAATGGTTCCCTCAAAAAAGCCCAAACTCGGATACAAATTAATAGCCTTGTCGTTTGGCAGGTTTGGCGAAGGTTTAATAGGAAGGTGGTATTCGCTTTGATGGGTATAGTTTTTCAAAGAAATTACGGTTAAATTACAAGTTGCTTTATTTTTTAACCAATGTTCCCCGTTAATCATTTGCGCGTACTCTCCAATAGTCATCCCATAAACCAAAGGAACAGGATGCATTCCTAAAAAACTTGTATATTCAATTTCTAAGGTTGGGCCATCTATATAATGTCCGTTCGGATTCGGCCGATCCAATACAATGAGCGGAATGCCATTTTCGGTGCAGGCTTCCATCACATAATGCAGGGTAGATATATAGGTGTAAAATCGAACCCCAACATCCTGAATGTCAAAAATAACCAGTTCAATTCCTTTAAGTTGTTCTGCAGTCGGTTTTTTGTTTTTTCCATATAAAGAAACAATGGGCAACCCCGTTTTTACATCAAATCCATCATTTACTGATTCACCGGCATCCACATCGCCCCGAAATCCGTGCTCCGGAGAAAATACTTTTGAAATATTTATTTTATGGGAAAGCAGGGAATCCACCAAATGCATAGAGCCGTTTTTTTTGAAAATAACGCTGGTCTGATTTGCTACAATGGCAATATTTTTACCCGCCAACAAAGACAAATAGGCCGCTGTATTATTTGAGCCAACCACAATTTCCTGCTGTTGGATTTGTGCAATAGTTTCTGGCTCAGGTATAGGATTCAAGGCCTTATTTTTTGCCGAGCAGGAATTCAAACAAAAAAACATCAGAAAAACCGAGAAGAAATATGTATTTTTGAACCGTATAGAAATCATAGATCAGTTGAATTACGAGTTATTTATTGCAAAACGCATTATTGCTGCAAAGCAATACAAAAGTAGCATTTCATCACCAATAATAAAAATTGCGATCATCGCCATTGCAATGGGCATGGTGATTATGATGGTTTCGGTGGCCACCGGCATTGGGCTTCAGCAAAAGATTCGCGAAAAATTATCAGGCTTTAACGGCCATATACAAATCACGAATTTCGACGACAATAATTCGGAAATTACCTTAAATCCCGTTTCCAAAACACAGGATTTTTATCCAAAATTCACCACCTTAGACGGCATTAAAAATGTGCAGGTATTTGCCACTAAGGCAGGAATTATAAGAACTAAAACTGATTTTGAAGGCATCATTTTTAAAGGGGTGGCTCAGGAGTATGACTGGACTTTTTTTAAAGAATACCTCATCAAAGGAAGGTTGCCAGATTTTTCTAAGGAAGTTGCCAATGAAGTGCTCATTTCTGAAGAAATTTCCAACAGGCTCAACATTCATCTGGGTGATGAATTTAACATTCTTTTTGTAAAAGATGATCCGGCAAAAGCACCTTGGATTCGTGTGGTGAACGTGGTTGGTATTTACAATTCAGGCTTTCAGGAATTTGACGAAAATTTTGTGATTACCGATATCAGGCACATTCAAAAAATGAATCGTTGGAACGATGATGAAGTGGGCGGTTTTGAAGTGTTGTTGAACAATTTCGACGAGATTCAGCAAAAAAGCGACCAGGTGTATTTGCAAACAGCCTCAACCTTAAACAGCAAAAGCGTTATTGAAAAATACCCATCTATTTTTGAATGGATCAGCTTATTCGACAATAATATGTATCTGATTATTGCCATTATGATTTTGGTTGCCGGCATCAATATGATTACCGCTTTATTGGTGCTAATTTTGGAAAGAACCCAGATGGTAGGTATTTTAAAAGCTTTGGGAGGCTCCAATTTTAGCATCAGAAAAATCTTTTTGTACAATGCAGCCTATCTTATAATAAAAGGATTGTTTTGGGGAAATCTTATTGGGCTTACGCTGTTATTTGTTCAAAAATATTTTAGTGTTTTAACCTTAGATCCTTCAACCTACTATGTAAATGCCGTCCCGGTCTATATAGATTTTGGATACATTGTGCTTCTAAATGTTGGAACATTGTTACTTTGCTTGTCTATGCTAATTATTCCTTCCATCATCATCGCAAAAATAAGTCCAGCGAAATCCATTAAGTTTGAATAGGCTCCCTAACTCCAGAAAGGGGAATTAAAAAAGTTCAAATTGTATAAATTATAATTCCAAATTAAGTTCATTTTTCCCGATAAGCTATCGGGAGGCGGGGGATAGTAAAGTATCCAAAACACCAATTATACAAAAATCGTATATTTGCATTCGAAAACTAAAAAAATGAAACGAGCATAATAAATTTGATATATAAACGAATGATTAATAGCGAACAGCAGCTGTTACCGCTAAAAAAATAAAATCCAAACAGATGAAATACGCTAAAAATATACTGGAAACCATTGGCAATACCCCTATGGTTAAACTAAATAAAATAGTAAAAGAAATTGATGCCTTGGTATTGGCTAAGGTGGAAACCTTTAATCCGGGAAATTCTGTGAAGGACCGAATGGCCGTAAAAATGATTGAAGATGCCGAAAAGCAAGGAGTGTTAAAGCCTGGAGGAACCATTATTGAAGGCACATCGGGAAATACAGGAATGGGGCTTGCTTTGGTGGCCATTATCAAAGGTTATAAATTAATCTGTGTTATTAGCGACAAGCAATCTAAAGAAAAAATGGATATTTTAAGGGCTGTGGGCGCTGTGGTAGTGGTGTGTCCGACAAATGTGGGGCCCGATGATCCGCGTTCTTATTATTCTGTTTCAAAACGTTTGGCTGAAGAAACCCCAAATTCTTGGTATGTAAATCAATACGACAATCTGTCGAATTCTTTAGCGCATTATGAGCAAACCGCACCCGAAATTTGGGAACAGACTGATGGAAAAATAACCCATTTTGTTACGGGTGTTGGCACCGGTGGCACCATTTCGGGTGTGGGTAAATATTTAAAAGAGAAAAACCCGGCTATTAAAATATGGGGAATTGACACTTATGGCTCAGTGTTTAAAAAATATCATGAAACGGGTATTTTCGATGAGAACGAAATTTATCCTTATATCACAGAGGGTATTGGGGAAGATATTCTGCCTAAAAATGTTGATTTTAGCGTTATCGACGGATTTACAAAAGTGACTGACAAGGATGCGGCAGTTTATACCCGTAAAATTGCCAAGGAAGAAGGTATATTTGTGGGTAATTCAGCAGGTTCAGCAGTAAAAGGATTGTTGCAACTGAAAGAACATTTCACCAAAGACGATGTGGTGGTGGTGCTTTTTCACGACCATGGCAGCCGTTATGTTGCAAAAATATTTAATGACGATTGGATGCGGGAACGTGGATTTCTGGATGATGAAAAAAAGCTGGCCATCGATTTAATCAGAGACCGGATAGATACGCCAATGATTACCGTAAAAACGGAAGAACTTGTTTCTCACGCCATTGAACGCATGCGTTTGAACGATATCTCTCAAATTCCTGTAACCGATGTAGACGGATTTGCGGGGTCTGTGGATGAAAGCGATTTGTTTCGTTTGTATTTCGATGACAAGGACATTGCCAGCAAACCGATAAAAGAAGTGATGAGGGCACCTTTTCCAATCGTAAAAAGCGACACTTCCATCGATCAAATTTCAAAACTCATCAACCGAGACAATGGCGCAGTGCTGGTAAACCTGGGCAATGATAAATTTCACATCATCACCAAACACGACGTAATTAGGGCGATTCAGTAAAAAAGTTAAAAGTAAAAGGTTGAAATGTTAAATGTAAAAAAAAGGCAATAAGATATAAAAGCCAAATCTATATTTCTCAAAATTCAATTCTAATAAAACAATTTCCAAAATTCCTTACAATACTATATATTTACACACGTTAAATTGCCAAACAAAAGCCAACAAAGAAAACAATCACAAAATTCAACCAATAAAGCGTTGATTATTAATTTATTTTATGCAAAATACCACTGAAAATAATGGCGATTGGTTGTTTGAAATAACCCCAAAAAACAAGCTTTTCAGTTTAAATTTAAAAGAAGTTTGGCAATATCGAGATTTGTTGATGCTTTTTGTAAAGCGGAACATCATAACAGCCTACAAGCAAACAGTTCTCGGACCTTTGTGGTATTTAATTCAGCCTCTGTTCACTTCGGTGATATTTACACTTATTTTTAACAATGTCGCCAATATTTCAACAGGATCGGTGCCACCGTTTTTATTCAATTTGGCAGGTATCACAATTTGGAACTATTTTACGGCCTGTTTTTCAGGCACCTCAAACACGTTTTCGGCCAATGCGGGGATTTTTGGAAAAGTGTATTTTCCGCGATTAATTATGCCGCTGGTGGCTGTAATTTCCAATTTGGTAAGGTTTGGGATCCAGCTGTTCATTTTTATGGTATTTTTTTGGTATTACTATTATAAAGGTGCCGATATCAGCATCAATAAATACGCGATGTTGTTTCCTGTAATGGTATTGATTATGGGCATGTTGGGGCTTGGTTTGGGAATGATTATTTCGGCTATGGTAACTAAATACAGGGATTTAAGCATTTTGGTTGGATTTGGAATGCAGCTGTTGATGTATATCTCGGCAGTGATGTACCCTGTTTCTTATTTTGTGGAGAAACTGCCAAAATATGCCTGGGTGGTACAATACAATCCGTTATCGTTTGTGATAGAATCGGTGCGCTATATGCTTTTGAATACCGGTGTTTTTGATGTTAGTATGTTCATATATACCATAATTACTACCACCGTAGTGCTATTTTTGGGAATATTAATTTTTAACAGGGCAGAGAAGAATTTTATTGATACAATCTAGTTATCAGTTGTCGGTTTTCAGTTATGAGCTTGAAAAATTAGAACACAAAGAAAAACCAATAATAGAGAACCCGCAACTGTAAAACAAACTAAGAACTAAAAACCAAATAATACCAACTACCAGATAAACAACAATATGAAAAAAATACTAGTTACTGGAGGCGCCGGATTTATAGGATCACATTTGTGTGAACGATTGCTAAATGAAGGCAATGAAGTCATTTGTCTGGACAATTATTTTTCAAGTCATAAAAGCAACATCATAAGTTTAACTTCAAATCCGTTTTTTGAGTTAGTGCGGCATGACATTACGCAACCTTATTTTGCAGAAGTTGATGAAATATACAATTTAGCTTGTCCGGCAAGCCCTATTTACTACCAACACGATCCAATTAAAACAATCCAAACCTCTATCATGGGCGCAATCAATATGCTGGGTTTAGCAAAGCGGCTGAATGCTAAAATATTGCAGGCAAGCACCAGTGAAGTTTATGGTGACCCTATAGTGCATCCGCAAACGGAAGCTTATTGGGGAAATGTGAATCCTATTGGCATTAGGTCATGTTATGATGAGGGCAAAAGATGCGCAGAGACCTTGTTTATGGATTACCACCGACAAAATAACGTGGCCATCAAAATCATCCGAATTTTTAACACCTATGGGCCCAATATGAATGTGAACGACGGCAGGGTGGTTTCCAACTTTATTGTGCAGGCCTTAAAAGGCCAAAACATCACCATATATGGCGACGGCTTGCAAACACGTTCGTTTCAGTATGTGGATGATTTGGTGGAAGGGATGCTGAGAATGATGCATGCCGACGCCAATTTTGTGGGTCCGGTGAATTTGGGGAACCCCAATGAATTCACTATGCTTGAATTGGCAAAAACCATCATCAATTTAATAGAATCTAAATCCAAAATAGTATTTATGCCATTGCCAAAAGACGATCCCAAACAACGTCAGCCAAACATTGAACTGGCCAAAGAAAAGCTGAACGGCTGGGAACCTAAAATTCAACTGGAAGAAGGACTTGGCAAGACAATCGCTTATTTTGATGAAATTTTGAGAAAAAGTTAAAAACGCTCGTTAACCTTAAAGCCTGCCATTAGGCTAAATCTAAAATTTTATTTGGTCCTTGTAACATGATTATAAAAGTATGGGGGACTAATACGAGAGTTAGGCCTAAAAATCTTTAAAGGGCTAGATTTCTCAACATTCATTTTTAATAATATAATAATAATTTAGCACTATTTAACAAAGAAATAAGAGGCAAAAAAAGAAAATTCATAACCATCTTGTTTATCTTTTTTCTTTAAATTCTATATATGCTAATCTAAAAGAGCGTGATTGGGGGGTATCTTGAAGTAAAAATTAAAACAAACAGTCAAAAATAATCTGGGATGTTACATCAGACATTTACACAACTAAACAAATCATCCTGAGCGCAGTAGAAGGGAAACGATTCAACAAATAAAAAGTATTATTTCTCAAATTTTTTCGCTTCATTCCAAAATACGTCCATTTCGGCAAGTGACATATCGTGAAGTGATTTGTTCATTTTTTTGGCTTCACTTTCTAAAAACTGAAAGCGGCCGATAAATTTTTTATTGGTGCGTTCAAGCGCATTTTCCGGATTTACTTTAATAAATCGCGCATAATTAATCAGCGAGAACAAGACATCTCCAAACTCAGATTCAATGGTGTCGGTATTTCCTTTAACAAGTTCGGCATTTAATTCATTCATTTCTTCCTGAACTTTTTCCCAAACTTGTTCGGATTTTTCCCAGTCAAATCCAACGCCCGCAACTTTTTCCTGAATTCTGCTGGCTTTTACCATCGCAGGAAGCGCTTTTGGAACGCCTTCCAAAACAGAAGTTTTTCCTTCTTTCAGCTTTAGGTTTTCCCAGTTTTGTTTTACTTCTTCTTCATCTTTTACCACCACATCGCCATAAATATGCGGATGACGGTAAATCAGTTTTTCAGAAATTGAATTGGCAACATCAGCAATGTCAAAATCACCTGTTTCAGAACCGATTTTTGCGTAAAAAACCAAATGAAGCAATAAATCGCCGAGTTCTTTTTTAATTTCGGGAGGGTCATTGTCCAGAATGGCATCACCCAATTCGTAAGTTTCCTCAATGGTTAGATGCCGAAGCGATTCGAAGGTTTGTTTTTTGTCCCACGGGCATTTTAAGCGCAACTCATCCATAATGTCCAATAATCGGCCAAATGCTTGAAGTTGTTGTTCCCGGGTGTTCATATTTTAAGCTTCTTTGGTAGTTTCTTCTTCCACTTCTTTTATTGAAGCAAAATCGAAGTTTTTTGAAGCCAATAAATTATACCACTGCACAATTTTTTTGATGTTTGAAGTATAAACGCGTTCTTCATCAAAATTTGGCAATACTTCCCTAAAAAAAGATGTTAAGGCTTTATCGTTTTCTTTGTGGCTCAACGCTTCTTTTCCGTTTTCTTTCTCTCCAATTGATTTTAAAACAATGCGAAGCGGAATTTCTTCTTCATAAGTGTAAATGGCAATTTCATTTAAAGCACTAATATTGTGTGTTACGGTGATGGGAATTCTTTTTGAGTCGATTAATGATTCCACGATGATTCCTCCTTTAGATTGTGCTTTAATTTCATACAATCCTGGTTTTCCGTTGATGGCTACAATGTCTTTTAATTCCATGAGTTTATTTAATTGTGTATTTTTTTATTTGTTGCGTCATTGCGAAGTTTTTGAAAAAAACTGTGGCAATCTGTTAATTATTTTTGCGAATTTAACTTTTTATAATGGACAGGTTACAACCTGTTTTTTCTTTTAACCTTTTTAGGCCCCAGCAAGCCGGCTGGCCCTATCGCTAAAAACAGCTACCAGCTGTTTTCTTAACGTGCCCTCGCGCCGGCTGGCCCTATCGCTAAAAACAGCTACCAGCTGTTTTCTTAACGCTCTGTCCTCCCTTCGGGCCTACCTGCCGGCGAGGCAGGGGTTAGGGGGCTACCTTTTCTTCACCGTATAAAATTTCATTTTATAATCGGTGCTTACAAGTCCTTTTGATATATTTTCTAATTTCTTTTTAATCAGTCGTTTTGTTAGAGAGGCAATTTTATCAATAAATAAAACACCTTCAATGTGATCATATTCGTGTTGAATTACTCTTGCAGCCATACCGTCAATCACTTCAATATGTTTTTCAAAATTTTCATCAAAATATTCAATGGTAATTTTTTCATGTCTGAAAACATCTTCAGTAATGCTTGGAATACTTAGGCATCCTTCATTAAAAGCCCATTCATCGCCTACTTCTTTAATAATTTTGGCATTGATAAATACTTTTTTGAAATTTGTTAAATATTCTGACTCTTTTTCATTTAAATCCTCATCATCCCCAAAAGGCGAAGTATCCACAATAAAAAGCCTGATTGCTTGGCCTATTTGCGGTGCCGCCAATCCAACACCACGTGCATTTATCATGGTTTCTTTCATATTTTCAATAAGTTCTCCCAAATTTGGGAAATCTTTGTCAATATCAACGCCCATTTTTCTCAAAACAGGATCGCCATAAGCAATAATAGGTAAAATCATACTCTTTTTTTAGGATTGCAAAAATACAAAAGATTTAAGGAATAATAAAATCTTTAGTGTCCACTTATTTCTGATAAAGATAAGACTGCAATATGATGGTTGCACTAATTTCATCAACTAAAGCTTTGTTTTGGCGTTGTTTTTTCTTCAAGCCACTGTCAATCATAGCTTGAAAAGCCATTTTTGAAGTAAACCGTTCATCGACCCTTTTTATGGGGATTTTAGGGAAAGTTTGGCTTAATTTTTCGACAAATGGTTTTATAAATTGCTCGCTTTCGCTTTCGGCATTGTTCATTTGTTTGGGTTCGCCAACCAAGAATAATTCAACTTTTTCTTTTTTTAAATACTCGGTCAAAAATGAAAAAATATTTTTTGTTTCAACAGTGGTCAAGCCGGAAGCAATAATTTGCAATTCGTCCGTAATGGCAATTCCCGTTCTTTTTTCACCGTAATCTAAAGCTAAAATTCGCGCCAAAATGTTAACATAATTTATAAAGTTGTGCAAATTTAGGTATTTTGGACGGTAATTTTTTTTTAAAGCAATATATTTGTGCCAAACAGAAATATTAAAGAATGAACGCACTTAAAGAAATTATAGCGCAAGCTTGGGAAAACAGGGAATTGTTAAAAGAAGAAATTACCCAAAACGCTATTCGCGAAGTTGTAGATTTGTTAGACAAAGGCGTTTTACGCGTTGCAGAACCAACTGAAAATGGATGGCAGGTAAATGAATGGATAAAAAAAGCAGTGGTATTGTATTTTCCGATTCAGAAAATGGAAACTTTTGAAGTGGGAATTTTTGAATATCACGATAAAATACCTTTAAAAAAAGGCTATAAAGAAAAGGGAATTCGCGTGGTGCCGCATGCAGTGGCACGTTACGGATCCTACATTTCTGCAGGAACTATTTTAATGCCAAGTTACGTAAATATTGGCGCTTATATAGATGAAGGCACTATGGTAGATACTTGGGCAACCGTTGGAAGTTGTGCGCAAATTGGCAAAAATGTGCATTTAAGCGGCGGCGTTGGTATTGGCGGCGTGCTGGAACCATTACAGGCGGCTCCAGTAATTATAGAAGACAATGTTTTTGTGGGTTCACGCTGTATTGTGGTGGAAGGAATTCGCGTGGAAAAAGAAGCTGTTTTAGGTGCCAATGTGGTGCTTACAGGTTCCACTAAAATAATTGATGTTACAGGAAGCGAGCCTAAAATAATTAAAGGTTATGTTCCGGCGCGATCTGTTGTAATTCCGGGAAGTTACACCAAAAAATTTCCTGCAGGTGATTATCAGGTGCCTTGTGCGTTAATTATTGGACAACGCAAAGAAAGCACCGACAAAAAAACCTCGTTGAATGATGCGCTTCGTGAAAATGATGTGGCGGTTTAATTTTAAATCAGTTTAGTTATATAAAAATGCAGCTTTCAGGCTGCTTTTTTTATAGCTATATTTGTGCTTTTAATCAATTGTTTTCTAAATGAAACGAGCATAGCAAATTTTGATACACGTAAGAATGATTAATAGCGAACAGCATCTGTACCAATAAAAAGTAAAAGAGAAACAGATGAAACGAGCATAGCAAATTTTGAAACACATAAGAATGATTAATAGCGAACAGCATCTGTACCAATAAAAAGTAAAAGAGAAACAGATGAAACGAGCATAACAAATTTTGATACACATAAGAATGATTAATAGCGAACTTGCCTGCGGCAAGCAGGCCAGCCAGCAGGCAGGCTGCATCTGTACCAATAAAAAATAAAATTTAAACAGATGAAACAACATACAAATGTGGATTTTGACATAGACGCCGTGATTGCTTGGGTTGACGGGAATGATGAAGCACATATAAATAAAATGATCAAATATGTTGTGGATAAATCAAAATTGGGTAACCAACAATTTCGCACCCGATTTGACCAAGTGAATGAAATTGAGTTTTCAGTAAAATCTATTTTAAAATATGCGCCTTTTGTAAGAAATATTTTTATTGTCACTGATGGACAAACACCTTTATTTTTAAAGAATCACAGTGAAGAATATCCTAAAGTAAAAATTGTGGATCATAAAGAGATCTTTAAAGGATTTGAATTTTATGCACCAACATTTAATAGTGTTTCCATTGAAACAATGTTATATAGAATTCCCAATTTAGCTGAGCATTTTATATATTTTAATGATGATGTATTTTTGATGAGGGAAATTAAAGTAAATGATTTTTTTAGTAATGGATTTCCTGTTTTACGAGGTAAATTTAATTTATTTGATGGTAACATCTGGTATAAAGTTATTCATCAGAAAATAGTGAAATGGCTTGGAAAAACAACGAAGGACAAAAAATATGGTTATAAGAAAGCCCAGCAAAATATTGCCGTAAAATTAGGGTTTCAAAAATATTTAAGATTGGATCACACTCCTGCGGCAATTCGCAAATCAACCGTTAAAAACTATTTTGGGGAACATCCAGAGATGATTATCCATAATATTAAGCACAGGTTTAGGGATCCTTCCCAGTATATGATTCAATCTTTGGCAAATCACCTGGAAATTCAAAACAAAACGTGTGTCATTAAAGATGATTATCAGCTGGGATACTTGCAATCATACAAAAAACCTTTACTTTGGTATAAATTAAAGTTGAAGTATTTTGAGAAAGACACCAACAAATTATTTTTATGTTTGCAAAGTTTAGACCAGTGCCCAAAACATAAATTAAATTATATTTTGAACTGGCTGAAGAACCATATTTGATCAAAGCATATTTTTTTATGTTTATTATTAAAGTATTCTTATACAATTTGTTATGACGAATGAACTCAATAATTCATTAAACGTTTTAAGTATCAAAAAAACCCTTCTTTATCCAACCGATACGGTTTGGGGAATTGGCTGTGATGCCACATCCGAAGAATCGGTTGCCAAAATTTTTGAAATCAAACAACGCTCAGAGAGCAAGAGTTTGGTTATTTTGGTCGACGGTTTCAAAATGCTTAAAAAATACATTCCAAAAGTATCAGAAGCAGTTTTAGCATTGCTTTCGAAAACAACAAACCCAACAACCATTATTTACGACAATCCGGTTGGCTTAGCCAAAAACGTGGTTGCGTCAGACAATACAGTGGCGATCAGGATTGTTCAAAATGAGTTTTGCAGACTGTTAATCAATCAATTCGGAAAACCAATTGTTTCCACTTCGGCAAATATCAGCGGCAACCCAACGCCAAAAAGTTTTGCAGAAATTGAACCGTCCATTTTGGATAGCGTTGACTATGTTGTAAATTTGCAGCGCGAGGAAGTGAATGAAAAATCTTCTACTATTTTGAAGGTTGATGAAAAAGGTACAATAACCGTGCTTCGCAACTAAAAAATGACAAAAAAAACTTTTTATGCGGATGCTTTATCGCATCCGATTTTTGAATATATTTCTCAGGCTTCAGCTGATTTGGGATTGGAAACCTACGTCATCGGCGGTTTTGTGCGCGATTATTTTTTAAAAAGAAATAATCAGCAAGATATTGACATTGTGGCCGTTGGAAGCGGTATTGAACTGGCGCAGGCGGTTGCCAAATTATTGCCGAACAAACCCAAAGTGCAGGTTTTTAAAACCTACGGAACAGCGATGTTAAGGTATAAAGACGTTGAAGTTGAATTTGTGGGCGCCCGTAAAGAATCTTATAATGAAAACAGCAGGAATCCGGTTGTGGAAGACGGAACGCTTGAAGACGACCAAAATCGCAGAGATTTTACCATAAATGCCTTGGCTTTGAGTTTAAATAAAGCAGATTTAGGCAATTTATTGGATCCTTTTAACGGATTGCAAGATTTGGAATCCAAAATTATCAGAACGCCGTTGAGTCCGGATATTACCTATTCTGACGATCCTTTACGTATGATGCGCGCTATTCGTTTTGCCGCACAGTTGAATTTTACCATTGAAAAAAAATCTTTTGACGCCATTGCCAAAAATGCCGAGCGGTTGGATATTATTACGCGAGAAAGAATTGTGGAAGAACTCAACAAAATAATGAGTTCCCCGGTACCTTCTGTCGGATTTATTTTATTGCACAAAGCACAATTATTAAGCCGTTTCTTGCCTGAACTGACCAATTTGGAAGGCGTTGAGGATGTGGAAGGACAAAAACACAAGGACAATTTTTACCACACGTTGGAAGTGTTGGACAATATTTTAAATAATACCGATAATTTATGGTTGCGCTGGGCCGCTTTGTTGCACGATATAGGAAAAGCGCCTACCAAAAAATTCCATAAAACATTGGGCTGGACTTTCCATGGGCACGAATATGTGGGATCAAAAATGGTGTACAAACTGTTTAAACGCCTAAAAATGCCGATGAACGAAAAAATGAAATTTGTTCAAAAAATGGTGTTGTTAAGTTCGCGTCCGATTGTGCTCGCAACCGAAGTGACCGATTCCGCCGTGCGACGATTGGTTTTTGACGCCGGAGATGACATTGAAAGCTTGATGACTTTGTGTGAAGCAGATATCACGACTAAAAATCCGACGAAATTTAAAAAATACCATCAAAATTTTGAATTGGTGCGCCAAAAAATAAAGGAAGTGGAAGAACGCGACCATGTGCGCAATTTTCAGCCGCCAATTTCCGGCGAACTCATTATGGAAACTTTCAATTTAAAACCCTGCCGTGAAATTGGTGTTTTAAAAGAAGCCATTAAAGAAGCCATTTTAGAAGGCGAAATTGCCAATGATTATGAAGAAGCTTATGATTTTATGTTGAAAAAAGGGGAGAAGTTGGGGCTGGTTAAAAGTTAGCCCTATTCAGTTTCAGTTGGCAGTTTTGCCTTGCATCTGCGCTCAGGTTGACGGAATTTTAAATTAATTTCATCAATATACTATTCAACAAATAACAAATAACTCCTTTCTACAGCGTCTGCATTTCCACCAACTTGGTATAAACGCCATTTTTAGCGATGAGTTCCTCGTGATTTCCTTGCTCAATGATTTTTCCTTTCAGCAATACCACAATAATATCCGCTTTTTGAACCGTTGAAAGTCGGTGCGCAATCACCACCGAAGTTCTGTTTTTCATCATTTTTTCCAAAGCATCCTGCACCAAACGTTCGCTTTCCGTATCTAAAGCAGATGTGGCTTCATCCAAAATCATAATTGGCGGATTTTTCAATACCGCACGCGCAATGCTCAACCGCTGTTTTTGTCCGCCTGAAAGCTTGTTCCCGCTGTCTCCAATATTGGAATCGTAGCCATTTGGCATTTCGTTTATAAATTCGTGGGCATTCGCAATTTTGGCGGCATCCATAATTTCCGCTTCGGATTTATTTTCGATGCCCAATAATATATTGTTTTTGATGCTGTCATTAAATAAAATAGAATCCTGGGAAACAAGTCCTTGCAAACTTCGCAATGATTTTTTTGTGATATCGCGAATGTCGATGCCGTCAATTTTAATGCTGCCTTCATTGACATCATAAAAACGGGTCAGTAAATTGGCGATGGTCGATTTTCCGCTTCCCGATTGTCCGACAAAAGCCACTGTTTTTCCTTTTGGAATTTCCAACGAGAAATCTTTAAGCACATATTCATCTTCATATTTAAATGAAATATTCTCAATGCTGATGGCCGAATTAAATCCTTCTTTTACAAGTGCATTCGGCTTGTCGGCCAAAGGTGAAGTCGTATGTAAAATTTCCAACACGCGTTCCGCGGCGGCATCGCCTTTTTTAACGCCATAAGCCGCTTTTGAAATGGCTTTCGCCGGTGTTAAAATATTGTAAGCCAATCCCATAAAAACAATAAAAGCATCGGGAGCTAATGTTTTTGACACCAAAACCAAAGAGCCTCCATACCAAAGTAATACAGCAATAACGCCGATTCCTAAAAATTCGCTCAAGGGCGAAGCTAAATTTTGTCTGTTCAGCAACGAATTGGAAAATCTGTAAAATCGGGTAGTGGATTCCCTGAATTTAGCATTAAAATAACCTTCTGCATTAAAGCCTTTGATCACTCTTAATCCGCCCAACGTTTCTTCTAAAATCGATAAAAACAATCCCTGCTCTTTTTGAACTTTATCTGATTGTCTTTTTAATTTTTTTCCTACCAATGAAATAACGATTCCCGCAATCGGAATAAAAATGAAAACAAATAAAGTCAATTGCGGACTTAAAGCCAGCATTGCGATTATGGTAAACAAAATCATTAAAGGTTCTCTGACAATCAGTTCTAAGATTGATAAAAATGAATGTTGGATTTCCAATACGTCTGTTGAGATTCTCGCAATTATATCGCCTTTTCTTTTTTCAGAAAAATAGGCGAGCGGCAAATCGACAGTTTTTTCATATAAGTCATTTCTCACATCCTTTAAAACCCCATTTCTTAAAAAGGTGATAAAATACATGGCCAAATAGCCAAAGATGTTTTTCAGCAAAAAAGTGCTGATGACAATGATGATCATAAATAACAAGGCTTTCATTTCGCCTTCGGTATTTACTTTGACAGTAATGAAGTAGTTGATGGAATTTTCAATATAGTCGCCCAGTTTTGAAATGCTTTCATAAGAAGGTTTTACGGTGATGGGCTCCGCAGTTTTAAACAGTACTTTTAGCATCGGCATCAGCGAAACAAAAGCCAATGTTCCAAACAAAGCATAAAAAATATTGCTGATAATGTTTAAAACACCATATATTTTATAAGGTATGGCATAAACCAAAATTTGTCTGAAGTACTTCATTAAATTTTTTATTAATTCCCCCTTCGGGGGTTAGGGGGCTTTTTAGCTCAATATAAGTTCAGCAATAATGCGTTGAATTTTGGCATCCAATTCATTTTCAACTTTTTTTGCGTTTTCAATGACATTCAATTTTCCTTTCACGCTGAAATAGAATTTAATTTTCGGTTCGGTTCCGCTTGGTCTTGCGGCAATTTTTGTGCCGTCTTCCGTATGATAAATCAACACATTGGATTTAGGAATGTCGATATTTTCAACTTCACCGGTCAGTAAATTTTTTCTGGTTGAAGCTTGATAATCAAATAAATAATTGACTTTTGAACCGTCTATTACCGTAAAAGGATTTTCGCGCAAATCAACCATCATTTGTTTAATCTGGTCGGCGCCGTCCATTCCTTTTTTAACAATGGAGATTAAATGTTCTTTATAAAAATGATTGTCGGCATAAATTTGCAGCAATTCCCGGTACATAGAACTTCCGTTGGCTTTTGCATTTGCGGCAATTTCACAGGCCAGAAGGGTAGCGGTAGTCGCATCTTTATCACGCACAAAATCGCCAATCATATAACCGAAACTTTCTTCGCCGCCACCAATAAATTCTTGTTTGCCTTCGGCCTCGCGAACCATTTTGGCAATCCATTTAAATCCGGTCAGTCCAACTTTGGTTTCAACGCCGTATCTGGCAGCAATCTCGTTCACCAAATTGGTGGAAACAATGGTGGAACCCACAAATTGTTTGCCGTTTAATTTACCTTTTTCTTTCCATTTTTTGATTAAAAAATCGGTCATCAAACACATGGTCTGATTTCCGTTTAACAAGGTCATTTTCCCGTCTAAATCTCTTACGGCAATGCCCAATCGGTCACCATCAGGGTCGGTACCTATTACGATGTCTGCGTGAATTTTTTCGGCCAAATCTGTAGCCATTTTCAAGGCATCCGGTTCTTCGGGATTTGGAGATTTAACCGTTGGGAAATTTCCGTTTGGGATACGTTGTTCTTCCACAAAATGAACATTGTTATAGCCGGCTCTTTTAAATGTTTCCGGTATGGAAGTAATGGAAGTTCCGTGGATGGAAGTGAAAACTATCTTTAGATTTTCTTTCCCTTTTGTGTTGAAGGTGCCGTTTTTAACAGAGGCATTTATAAAAGCTTCATCGACTTCTTTGCCGATAGTTTCGATTAGATTTTCATTGGCTTTAAAGTTAATTTGGGAAAAATCCAAACGGTTCACTTCAGCAATTATATCATTGTCCTGCGGCGGAACTATTTGTCCGCCATCATTCCAATATACTTTATATCCATTATATTCTGGCGGATTGTGGGAAGCGGTCAATACAATTCCGGCATCGCAGCCCAAATGTCTTACGGCAAAAGAAAGTTCTGGGGTAGGACGCAAATCTTCAAATAAGTACACTTTAATGTTGTTTGCAGAAAAAACATCGGCCACAATTTTTGCAAATTCCTTGCTGTTATGTCGGCAATCATAAGCAATTACGGCTTTCAAAGGTTTATTTGGAAAAGTTTTGTTCAGGTAATTTGACAAACCTTGGGTTGCCCTGCCTAAGGTATATTTATTGACTCTATTGGTTCCGGCGCCCATAATGCCACGCATTCCTCCGGTGCCAAATTCTAAATCCTGATAAAAATGCTCTGTCAATTGTGTTGGATTTCCTGCAATTAATTGTTGCACTTCCTCCTGAGTATTTTTGTCAAAAGTATCGGTCAGCCAAAGTTGGGCTTTGTTTAAGATTTCAGTCATGTGGTAAGATTTTAATAGTGCAAAAATAGTTCAATTATGTTAAAAAAGATCAACTGTTGATTTTATCTGAGATGGTGTAACGTTTTGAGTCTGATTTCGTGCGCAAAATAAGTTCGCCTAAAAACCCGGCCAAAAATAGTTGTGTACCAATAATCATGGCCACTATCGCCAAATAAAATTGGGGTTTTGCAGTAATCAAACGGCCAGTCGGATTAAAAAAGAGTTTGTCGATACCCAAGTAAAAGGCAAAACAAAATCCGATGAAAAACGTAAGCGTTCCCAGCAATCCGAACAGATGCATCGGTCTTTTTCCGAATTTCGACAAGAACCAAATGGTAATCAGGTCCAGAAACCCGTTGATGAAACGTTCCATCCCAAATTTGGTTACGCCATATTTTCTGGCTTGGTGGGCCACCACTTTTTCGGTAATTTTATTGAAACCCGCATTTTTGGCCAACACCGGAATGTAACGGTGCATTTCGCCGTTCACATCAATATTTTTGATCACTTCATTTTTGTAAGCTTTCAATCCGCAATTAAAATCGTGCAATTTCAAGCCCGAAGTTTTTCTTGCAGCTGCGTTGAATAATTTTGAAGGAATATTTTTTCTGATTTTTGAATCGAAGCGTTTTTTCTTCCAGCCAGAAACCAAGTCGAAACCCCCGCTTTTTATCAAATTATAAAGTTCAGGAATTTCATCAGGACTGTCTTGTAAATCGGCGTCCATGGTGATCACAACATCACCGGTCACAACTTTAAATCCAGCATTTAAGGCCTGGGATTTTCCGTAATTTTTTTGGAATCGGAGTCCTTTTACCTTTGGATTTTTTTCGGACAACGACTTAATAACCTTCCAGGAATCGTCGGTGCTGCCGTCATCAATAAAAAGCAATTCATAAGAATAACGATTGGATTGCATCACTTTTACAATCCAATCGTGTAATTCATTTAAAGATTCATCTTCATTAAGAAGCGGAATGACTATGGATATATCCATTTAAAATGTTGATTTTATTAAATACTGGTGATTTCTTCGTCGGTTTTTTTCAAAATCAATCCGCCAATCAGAGAAATGATAAATCCAAGAAACAGACTCCCAATAATGATAATTGCTGAATTAATCATAGGTCCCGACATTTTTTTAGCCATTTCCATAGATGCTTCCAATTGCTCATCAGAAAAATTCGGATACGTTTCTATCATTTTTTGTTGTTGCACTTCCATCATTCTTGAAAAGTATTCAGGCTCAATAAAAGTGACGAAGATTAAATTATAAACAACAAGCACCAATCCGGAGATAAGCGCAATACCCAATCCGGTTTTTAACGCTTCGGACAAGGATAAAAATCCGTTGTTGATTTCTTTAATTTTCTTGATGCCCAAAATGATGACTGCAACGCTGATCATTGTGCTGATAACGCCTACAGACCAATGAGGTTCATACGTTTTTCCCATAGCGTACAACACAACACTGATTAAAACTGATGCAAGTCCTAACATTAAACCGTGGTTTAACATGATTTGTTTTGGCGCGATTTCTTGATTTTCCATAATAATTGATTGATTTTTGGTTGAACAAATATAGTAAATACCTTATTACAATTAGCGGTTAAATACCAACAATAATGCTTATTTTTTACTAAGTTATTAGTAAACACTCATTTAATTTTGTTACAATAAAATTTGAAAAAAATAGTGGTAAAATTAAAAAAATGATTGTAAATTCGCGCCGGGCAAGTCCTACACAACCAGCTCCCTTTGAACCCTCCAGGGCGGGAACGCAGCAAAGGTATTAGGTTGTAGCGGTGTGATGTAGGTCGCTTGCCCTTTTTCTTTTATCCTATCCTAAATACCTTACTAAGGAAAGGACTTTTTAAATCTCCATAAATAACTTACTTTTGATTTCTTATTAGAGCTTGCAATTATAGCAGCATGATGATTTGCGCAGTATTTTGCGTTAGGGATAGCAGTGTAAATACTTTTTTTGAGGCTTTTTGCCGATAAAAAAGATTGAAGCGCATAGCCCGACCCTTGTGGTAACGCCCAATTATTTAATATTTTAATTTTTCAATGAGAAATAAAGTTGTTTTAATTACAGGAGGTTCATCGGGAATAGGGAAATCTGTAGGTGAATTTTTAACCCAAAAGGGATTTATTGTTTACGGAACCAGCAGAAATCCGGATAACATCACCAATCATCCGTTTCGATTAATTGGTTTGGACGTTAACGACAAGGAAACCATTTTAAAAGCTGTTGACGACATCATTGCTACGGAAGGCAGTATTGATATTTTGATTAACAATGCCGGAATGGGAATTACCGGGCCTATTGAAGAAACGCCAACCGATGAGATGCGAAAGGTTTTTGAAACCAATTTTTTTGGGGCGATTGAAATGATGAAAGCGGTTTTGCCCCAAATGCGAAATCAAAACAGCGGACTGATTGTAAATGTAACTTCCATTGCGGGTTATATGGGTTTGCCGTTCAGGGGCATTTATTCGGCAACAAAAGGCGCTTTGGAGATTGTGACAGAAGCCATAAGGATGGAAGTTAAAGGTTTTGGCATTGAAGTGACCAACGTGGCGCCGGGCGATTTTGCCACAAACATAGCATCTGGACGTTACCACACGCCGGTTTTTGAAAATTCTTCCTACAAAAAAAACTATCAAAAAAATTTGGATTTAATGGATGCGCATGTGGACAGCGGCAGCAATCCGATCCAGATGGCGGAAGCTATTTTTAAAATTATAAACACCCCAAAACCAAAGATTCATTATAAAGTGGGCGATTTTATGCAAAAATTTTCTATTATTTTGAAAAGAATATTGCCTGATAAAGTTTATGAAAAGATGTTGATGAATCACTTCAAAATAAAAGTTAAAAGTTAAATATTAAAAGTCAGAAGTTGGCAGTCAAGTTAAAAATTGAAGGTGTTAAATTCCCCTCTCGAGAAGCCTGTCCCGTTTTTAGAACGGGAGGGTTAGGGGTGTGTTTTTCTATGAAATGAAAATTAAAGTTTATAATAACATCTCAACTTATCAATGATTAAACGATATAACATTTTAAAAAATTTATAATTAAAATCCTATCTTTGTACCATAAAAATATAACCTACCATATATTATGAAATTTTTTATTGATACAGCGAACCTCGAGCAAATTAAAGAAGCACAAGCATTGGGTGTTTTGGATGGCGTAACCACAAATCCTTCCTTAATGGCTAAAGAAGGCATTACGGGAAAAGACAATATTTTAAAACATTATGTGGCAATTTGCAATATTGTGGACGGTGATGTAAGTGCCGAAGTGATTGCGACTGATTTTGACGGAATGGTGAGAGAAGGAGAAGCATTGGCCGATTTGCACCCGCAAATTGTGGTGAAATTACCGATGATTGCCGATGGAATTAAAGCATGTAAATACTTTACAGATAAGGGAATCAGGGTGAATATGACCTTGGTTTTTTCAGCCGGACAAGCGTTGTTGGCAGCTAAAGCAGGTGCAACTTATGTGTCTCCTTTTATCGGAAGGCTGGATGATATTTCTACGGACGGATTAAATTTGATTTCTGAAATCAGACTTATTTACGACAATTACGGCTACGAAACAGAAATTTTGGCAGCTTCAGTGCGCCATACCATGCATATTATCGATTGCGCAAAATTAGGCGCTGATGTGATGACCGGACCTTTATCAGCCATTATGGGATTGTTGAAACACCCGTTGACCGATATTGGCTTGGCCCAGTTTTTGGCAGATTATAAAAAAGGAAATTAATTTTTTTGTTAAAAGTTAAAAGTTTTCTTTTCAATTATAAATTATAAGAAGTTTTATGAAATTCGTTTCATAAAACTTTTTTTAGTTAACTATAAATCAAAAACTGCCAATTGCTTACGAAATCCGCTCTTTCAACTTCTTAATGGTATCGCGCAATTTTGCGGCAGCGATAAAGTCGAGTGCTTTGGCGGCTTCTTCCATGAGTTTTCGTTTTTCACGAATGCTGTTTTCCAGTTCGGCCTTCGTCATATAATCCATTTTTTCCTCGGCGGCAATGTTCGCCAAATTTTCAAAATTATAGGTTGAAGCCGTGTTTTGCCCCATAATATTTTCGATGCTCTTTATGATTTGGGTAGGCGTGATGTTATTTTCGGTATTGTAGGCAATTTGTTTTTCGCGGCGACGGTTTGTTTCGTCGATGGTAAGCTGCATGCTGTTGGTCATTTTATCGGCATACATAATGGCAATTCCGTTGATATTTCTTGCGGCACGGCCAATGGTTTGCGTTAAAGAGCGGTGCGAACGCAAAAAACCTTCCTTGTCAGCATCCAAAATTGCCACCAAAGAAACCTCAGGCAAATCGAGTCCTTCACGCAACAAATTCACCCCAATAAGCACATCAAAAATGCCCAAACGCAAATCGCGCATAATTTCAACCCGCTCCAAAGTATCCACATCAGAATGAATGTAACGGCATCTAATTTGGATTCTGCTTAAATATTTTGTCAATTCTTCAGCCATTCTTTTGGTTAACGTGGTGACCAATGTGCGTTCATCTTTTTCAACCCTTAACTGAATTTCTTCGATCAGATCGTCTATTTGGTTGATGCTCGGCCTCACCTGAATTTCAGGATCCAACAAGCCAGTCGGACGAATGACCTGTTCCACAAAAACGCCTTCTGTTTTTTGCAATTCATAATCGGCCGGAGTGGCGCTCACAAAAATAACCTGATTCTGGATTTCTTCAAATTCGCCGAATTTTAACGGACGGTTGTCCATCGCCGCAGGCAAACGGAATCCGTATTCCACCAAGTTTACCTTTCGTGACCGGTCGCCGCCGTACATGGCATGAACTTGCGGAATGGTGACGTGGCTTTCATCAATCACCATCAAATAATCTTCAGGAAAATAGTCGAGCAAACAGAACGGGCGTGTTCCGGCTTCCCTTCCGTCGAGATAACGGGAATAATTTTCAATCCCGCTGCAATAGCCCAGTTCGCGAATCATTTCCAAGTCGAATTCCGTTCGTTCTTTCAAGCGTTTTGCTTCCAGATGTTTGCCGATTTCTTTGAAATATTCAAATTGCTTCATCAAATCCTCCTGAATATGATGGATGGCATTTTGCAGAACATCGGGAGAAGTCACGAACAAATTTGCAGGATAAATGGTGATTTGCTCAAATTTTTCCACCACCAGATTGTTGGTCACGTCGAAACTTTCGATTTCTTCAATTTCATCGCCAAAAAAGTGAATTCTGAAGGCATGTTCACCATAAGATGGGTAAACGGTAATGGTATCGCCTTTTACTTTAAAAGTTCCGCTGCTGATTTCGGCTTCAGTTCTCGAATACAAACTTGCCACCAATAAATGTAAAAATTTGGTACGGGAAATGGCCTGGCCAACTTCAACATAAATAATGTTTTTCTTGAATTCAACGGGATTCCCTATCCCGTAAATACACGAAACGGAAGCCACAATAATGACATCTCTTCGTCCTGAAAGCAGGGCAGAAGAGGCGCTGATACGTAACTTTTCAATGTCTTCATTGATGGATAAATCTTTTTCGATAAAAGTTCCGGTTGTTGGAAGATACGCTTCAGGCTGATAATAATCGTAATAGGAAACAAAATATTCGACGCTGTTGCTGGGAAAAAACTGCTTAAATTCTGAATAAAGCTGTGCCGCCAATGTTTTGTTATGCGCCAAAACCAAGGTTGGTTTTTGCACTTGTTGAATCACGTTTGCCACCGTAAATGTTTTACCTGAACCCGTAACACCCAGCAAAGTTTGGAATTTTTCCTGGGAATTTAATCCTTCAACCAATTGCTTGATTGCTTCGGGCTGATCGCCGGTAGGTTTGAAATTCGATTCTAACTTAAATAGCATTTTGCAAAAATAAACTAAATTCTACTGTTTTTAAACTTAACAATATATTTAACGAATCTTTAATGCTTTTTAGAAAAGCCCAATTTTGAATGGAAAATTACTTTCTTATCAAACTAAAATGAGCTTTATAGGTTTTGGTGATGTTTTTATCATCTGTTACATCCATTGAAAACCAGTAATCATTAGAAGGAAGAAACGCTCCATTGTAAATGCCGTCCCAACCAGTATCCGGATCAATTGTGGCTATATGTTTGCCAAATCTGTTAAAAATATAAATGTTCGAATACTTGAACTCTTCAAAATTCAATCCTTTTATTTCCCATAAATCATTTACTCCATCATTGTTTGGCGTAAAAAACTTAGGAAATCCCAAAATAAATATGTTTTTGCTGGCAATGCCGCAATCATAAACGTTTTTTACGTAAACAATGTGTGTGCCAGGAAGTAAATTATTAAAGGTGTTATCTAACTGGTATTCGCCATTTGGATCATCAATTGCAAAAAAGTTGTCAACATTGGTTTCGGTGATGATAACAGCAGTATTGTTATTTAGATTGATGTCAACATCTATAATATTTGGTGTGGTTACTTTAACAATATCGAATGTTTTTATCTTTTCGCAAAGTAAATGTTTGTCGGTGATGGTCACGGATATCCGTAGCTCATTTTGAACAGTTATTTGATATACAGTTTCACCATTACTCCATTTGTAACTGTAATTGTGCTGAATTTCTGTCGGGATTGAAGCATTGATTTCTATGGGAAAGTTATCGTCACAAATTGAAATAGTCTCGTTTAACTCAAGAGGCGGAAAATAGTTTATTAATAAGTTAAAAGTTCCGGCGCCATAACAAATGCCATTATTTTCGGCTCTAAAATAGATTGTTTTTTCTGAGGATAAATAATTATAGCCTAATGGAGAAATATTGTCTCTTGCATTTATTTCTGAATCATAAAAATAAATTACGACCGAATTGGGAAGGTTTAGGGAGCTTTTTATTTCACTTTCCTTTATAGAAAAATTGAAAATTGCCAAACCATCGCCATTATCACATCCAACATAATCATTTGCATTCAAGAGAAGACTTGAATTTGCAATCAGTTTAACTTTTCCCAAACTGTGACAGTCAGAATCTTTGTAGATAACTTTTGCAGTCAATAATTGATTTGGAACCGTGTTTTTATATATTAAGGGCAACGAATTTTGGTTATAAAGGTCATTTTTAGCGTCGGTATCATTTAAATAAAAATAGACATTAAATTCATCGGCTTTGTTTAACGTTAATGGTGAAATGCTATTTTCCAAATTAAAAAAAGCCAATTCATCACTGGGATTACTGTCGTAAGAATCGCATTGAATTAACTCGTAGGCATTATTTAAAATGACAGGTTTTTCATTAATGACCACTTCCTTAACAATAGGGTCTTTAGTTTCGCCGTTGGTTGTTTTTGTTAAAGAAACATTATAGGTACCAGCTGCAGCATAAGTGTGATAAGCATCTATTGCAGTTGAGGTAGTGCCGTCCCCAAAATCCCAAATAACAGAATCAATAGTCTCGATAGTGCTGATCGTAAAATGCGTTGCGTCTCCAAAACATGTAAATTCATATTTAAAATTAAATAAGAAAAGCGATTGGATAAATGGCGGTAAACCTAATTTTGATCTTTTGCCTGCCAATGAAAATTCACTAAAAGTACAATTATCGGCGTTTGCTTCCGGATTGTTTATGACAGAAAGACGGTCTCTTCCACCTTCACCTGGCACAAAACCAGCTATATAAATTTTTTCATCAATGGCAAGCTGTAATGCGCCGGCTGAATAATTATTTTGCTTAAGCCGAGTTTTGGAGGCACTTATATTGCTGCTTTCTAAATCAAATTGATAAAGATTGCTTCCAATAATATTACTCTCAGTATCAAAATTGTTTGAAGTAACATAAAGTTTTTTTGATTTTGATGAAAATTCAACGCCGTAAGGATTTTCGCCAGACAGTAGGTTAACCTGATTAGAAACAGTCCCTGTTGCATTGTTAAAATCATAAAGGAATGCTTTTCCGGTATTTCTAATTACATTTCCTTTTGGGTTTTTTTCGTTGGTGGATTTTGTCGCCGCATGGGAAATCGCTAATTTTTTGCCGTTTGGAGATGATTTTAAATAGCCTTGGGCATTATTTAAATAGCCGCCAAAAGGAATTAAAGTGTTTGTTTTTGAAATAACCGGATTATTTTGAACGCCGGATCTTGTGATTTTAAAAGAATAAAAGCTGTCTAGAAAATGGGTAATAACCCAATACGAAATACCGTCATTGTGCTGAACAGCCGATATTTTTTCTGAACACTTAAATTCAGCTTCTTTTGAATCACTGGGATTGTAGGTTATTAAATGGATGTTCTTTTTTGCGGGATTAATGTCACCTAAACCGCCTTGCAAATTCATATTTACTTCCGAGTAATTTAAACCATCATTATTACCATCTGGATTTGGCAGGGAGCCATCACCATCTTGTCTAGGCTGGTCAACGGTGAAAATATAATAACTGTTTGGGTTGGACGGATTTGGAATGATGATGGCAGATTGAGTGCTGGAGGAATCACCCAGTAAACCATAACCATTGGGCATTATTTGATGGTTTCTGTTCCATACATAAGAACCATCTGTATAAAATAGCAATTGCCCATCTTTATCTGAAAAAGTTGCACAACCTTCTTCTGTAATTAACATACCATTTGTTAAAGCAACCGGTGAGCCACTGTTAAAATTTATTCCGGCATTTACTCCAAAATACCAAATCCCGGCTTCCCTTTGGGCATAGAGACCTGTGAAGCATAAAGTTATTAATACTATGAGTATTTTCTTTTTCAAGGGAGTTAATATTACAAATTTAAAATAATTAATTTAAACTTTTTTAAGCAATAAGCAACCAAAGGCATAAAATTCTATATGGTCATCTTCTAATCAAACTAAAATGCCCCTTTTTAACCCTGATATTTCCTTTAAAGTCAAGCAATTCAACCGAAAACCAATAATCTGTTGCAGGTAAATGATTTCCGTTGAACGTTCCGTTCCAGCCATTGCTGTATAAATCAATTTCTGTAACTAGTTTTCCAAACCTGTTAAAAATATAAACAGTTGCGCTTTGGAAAAAGTTTTCACTGACACCTAAAACATTCCAAGTATCATTATGGCCGTCGTTATTTGGCGTAAAAAATTTCGGGTAACCAATCACGGAAATCTCCATGGGAGCAATACCGCAGCTGTTTTTATCGCGTACATAAATAGTGTGGATTCCCGGCGTTATATTTTGAAAATAAGGTTCATTCTGGTAATCTCCATAAGGATCATTGAATGAAAATTCATAATCTCCAATGCCCAAATTGCTGGTATTGATTGTGATGGAATTGTTTGCTGAATCATCAATAACAGTAATGTCATTTTGGGAAATTGTTGCAATAACGGATGGAATTGCTTTGATGGTTTTTGAAAAGGATTCGCATCCTTCAATAGATATTGCGATAACACTGTAGTTCCCTGCAACGGAAATTTCCAAAAAAGAATTGTTGCCAACCACCATTCCGTTTTCATTTTTCCATTGATAGGTGTAATTTCCTTTTGGATTAAAGGTTGAAACCGTGATTGGAGGTAAGTTTAGGCAATAAATGACGCTTTCATCCAGCTCAAAATCTGGCCGCGGATTCACCACCAATTTTAAATGCGGTCCAAATCCGAAACATTCGCCGTTATCGTCGCTTTCAACGCGAACAAAAAGCGTTTGTTCAAAGGCTGTTTCATTTCTGTAAGGCAGGATTTGACTGATTTCATTTTGTTCCAATTGCGCGTCTTTTAAATTTCTGTAATAAGAAACGCTTAAATTTTGGCCAGTAGGAAATTGTGCCTTAATTGCATTTGAATTTTCCGATAAATTAAAAAGCCTAAATCCATCAATTTCGCCATCATTGTCGCAAGCATTCGCTATTTTTAAATAGTTTTCATCAAAGGAAGTCGAAGAAACCAACAAATTTAATGTGGCAACCCTGAAACAGCCATTGGTATTTTTAATTCTGGCGAAAACATTGGTTTGGGTTGCGTTTGAAAACGGACTCGCATTAATCGAATTTCCTCCTGAATTTGCATCGGAAAGGCTTAAATGATAAGTTACGGTTAAAGTATTATCTCCCAAAGTTAAATAAGCATTTGCTTCATTTAGGTTAAAATCGGTAAAACCATCAGCAAGGCCATCTTCGTCGCATTGTTTAAAAGTAAAAGTTGAATTTATGACAGGTAAGATGAAAACTTCAAGATTGAATGATTTTGTAACCACGCAAGCCGGATTGCTGTTATTCACTATTTTGACATAAATGGGCTGTAAATTGGCCGTTGTATTTTGAAAAGAAGTCACATTGGTAATTTGGCTGGTTAAAGCGGCATCCCTAAAATAAGTTATCGTAAATTTTGCAGCCGATTGTCCGTTTAAAATTTCTGTTTCTTTGCTTTTTAAATTAAACTTTTCGATACCATCCTTATCTGTGCCCGTTAAATTCGAATCGCATAATGCTAAATTTGAAATGGTTGCCGGCGGATTCGGTGATTCAAATACCTGAATCGTAAAACTTTCCGTTTCATAACAAATCGGATTTTGGATATTTTGGATTCGGGCAATCAAAGGGTCTTTGCTATATGCTGATAAATTTGTGTAAAGATTTAAAATTGGATTTGTGCCGGCATCTGCATCAAGCTGATTTTTAAAATAAACCACTTCAAAATCGGTTGGACTTTGGGTTCCCAGAATTTCAGCATCCTTTAAACTGTGTAAATCAAATGCAGATAATCCGTCGTTGTTGTCGTCACATTGTAAAATATTGGTTGGTTTTGTGATGGTTGGCGGCGTGTAAACTTCGAGTTTAACTTCGCCTTTATAAACAATCCTAAATCCGCATAAATCAATGTTCACAACTTCCAATATATAAATCCCTGCATCTGAAAAGGAAAGATCATTTAAGGTGAGTGAGGAAGAGGAAGCATCTCCAATGGGAATTCCGTTGAAGGTCCAATTGTACACGGAGGTTCCTGAAATATTAACGGGCGTTAATTGGTAGTTTTCACCCAAACAGCGTTTTGCAATGGTATTGTTCAAATTTTGTGTGGTGATGCCATCCGTAATTTCAACAGGAAGCAAAATTGAAGCGATAAAAGGCGGCAATCCTTGCATAGCCCTGCCTGAACCCAAATTCATGGCGTTTTCCTGATAACTGCAATTTGCGCCCAATTCATCAGGCAAATTTATGGCATCTAAAAATTGAGTGCCATTGTTGTAATCTGGCGGTACAGTGGCATAAATTTTTCCGTTAGGCGCTAATTGTAAAGCGCCCCTATAACCTGATTTTGATTTTACTAGAAATTTGCTGGAAACAATATTCGGATTTTCTAAATTGAACTGCCATAATTTATTTGTATTGATATTGGGCGTGTAGGTTACACAATACAATTTGGAAGAACGCGGAGAAAATTCCACACCATATGGATGGCCATCTTGGGCCATATTTGAAATAAGGATTTGTCCATCATTCGAAACTTTTCCATTGGTGTCATCAAAACTGTAAAGCATTAAACTACCGTTGTTATTTTGGGTAGCACTTGCCAATTTTTTCCCGTCAGGCGAAACTTTTAAATAACCTCTTGCATTAGTGACAGAATAGTTAACAATTGAAATTATTGGGGTATTAATCAAACCTGTTTCATCAATTTTATAAGATACAAAAGTATTGTTCACCAAAGAAGTCACCCAAAAAGTATTGCAGTCAGCTCCTTTTACAGAAGTTACTTTTTCGGTCCATTGGGCGTTTTGTCCAATAGATAAATCTTTTCTGGAATTAGGAACAACTTCTCCAAGTCCGCCATTTAAGCGCATATCAACCGTATAACAATTCAAGCCATCGGTTGCTTTTATTAAATCCCCATCAGTATTATAATTATTTGCGCCAACTGTAAAAATATAAAACAAGCTGCTGTTTCCCGGATGGGGAACAATAATGGCAGACTGGGAGCTGGAAGGATTTCCCAACAAATTTGCGCCATTTGCCATCACTTGGTGGTTTTTATTCCAAACTTTTATGCCATCAGTATAAAAAAGTAAATTGCCATTGGCATCAGAAAATGATGCGCAACCTTCATTGGTATCAATACTGCTGCCTGTTACAGCAGTGGCGTTTCCATTGTTAAAATTCAATCCGCCCTGTTGTCCAAAAAACCAAAAATTTGCTTCGCCTTGCGCAAAAATAGTTAATGTGCAAAAAAGCAAAAGGATGGTTGTGAAATTTTTCATTTGAAGAATTTTGTTTAATCTCCAAATATATGAAAGTTATAAGTTAGTGTTAAAAATATTAGATATTAAATATTAGAAGATAAAAGTTAAAACATTAGATATTAAATATTAAAAGTTAAATATTAAAAGTTAAATATTAAAAGTTAAATATTAAAAGTTAAATATTAAAAGTTAAATATTAAAAGTTAAATATTAAATATTAAAAGTTAAAAACATTAGATATTAGACGTTAAATATTAGACGTTATTTGCGCGACTAAGTACACACAACTAAAACGCGTTTCTGCTTACAAATCCCTTTTTTTAAGCAAAACATAAGAAGCATAAATAAATATTGCTGTCCAAACCAACACAATAACAATGTCTTTTGGCTGTACCGAAAAATCTTTTGACAAATCTTCACCCACTTGTTTCGCCACTGTTTTAACGGCGCCAATACGTGTAAAAGGTTCTTTGATCAAATTGCTCATTGCTTCCAAAGGAAAAAATTGCATCACATTATCAACCATGGCATCAAATTTCCAGTAAAGCATTCCTTTGGTAAAACTTTCGATCCAAAACCAAACCAACATGGCGCCAACGGCAAAGGCGGATCGTTTTACCAAAATTCCCAAAAACAATCCGAAGGAGAAAAAAGCAACCAACTTTACAAAAAAGGCAATCAAATATTCTAGATCCATTATGACAATGGATAATTGATTATAATCCGAATAACTGTAACCAAGAATTAATGAAACAAAAAACACAAATATGGTTGATATTAAAGCTAGTAAAATAACCGTATAAAATTTGGAAAGCACAAACTCTTTTTTGCTTAATCCGTCAATTAAATTTTGTTTTAAGGTTTTGTTGCTGTATTCATTGGCCATCATAGAAACAATGACCAGCAACAGGAAAAATTTTAAAATGGCTGCAATATAGGTGTTGAAATGCCAGATATACGGGAAGTTAAAAATGCCTTGATCCGCCAAATGAAATTTCACCGGACCGATATCGAATTTTATGGCTGCAATTAAAGCGATGGAAGTAAGCAATACAAAATAAATGAAAACCAGAATCCTGCTGGCTCTGTTGTGTTTTAACTTATGGATTTCTATGTTTAACAATCGTAGCATAGCTTAATTTTTGTTGGTTAACGTTAAAAATTGTTGTTCTAAACTTGGTTTTCGTTTCACCAAATGCGACAATACAATGCCATTTTGGAATAGGTAGCTGTTTATTTCTGATGCTGAAACTGGTTTATTCAACGTGGCGATGAGTTTATCATCTTCTGTTTTGATGGAGGCAATTCCTTCAAATTTGGTAAGCAATTCGATTAATTTCTCACTTTCAGCATCGACTTTTAGTTCAAAAAGTCCGTGCGAAGCCACCATTTCATCAACAGTTCCGGAATATAATTTAATGCCTTCACGAATAACCACCACATGCGAACACACTTTTTCAACTTCATCCAATAAGTGAGACGCCAATAAAATAGTGGTGCCGGTTTGGGCAATTTCTTTAATGAGCACCCTAATTTCATGAATTCCCTGAGGATCCAATCCGTTGGTGGGTTCATCCAAAATCAATATTTCCGGGTCGTTCAATAAGGCGGAAGCAATGGCCAAACGTTGCTTCATTCCTAAGGAAAAAGTCGAAAATTTACTTTTTCTTCGCTCATATAAATTGACAATCTTAAGCTTTTCTTCAATTTTGGTGAATGATACTCCTTTGATTTTACATACCAATTCTAAATTTTGAATCGCGGTCATATACGGATAAAAATTTGGCCGCTCAATAATGGCGCCCACTTTTTTCAGTGCCTGATGTGTTGTTAAATTGCCGTCGTACCAGCTAAAACTTCCCGAAGTTTTATTCACCACATTTAAAATGATGCCCAGCGTGGTCGATTTTCCGCTGCCGTTTGGTCCTAGAATGCCATAAACATTGCCTTTTTTAATGTCAAAAGACAAATCGTTTACCGCGTGAATGGCGCCAAATTTTTTATGAAGGTTTTTTAAGGAGAGAATGGTTTCCAAATTTTTGTTGTTTAGTATGAAAATTAGACGTTTATTAACAATATTTGTTACGGCAATATACTAAATTTGGACTTTATCAAATATTTTTATGAAGGAAGAAAAATTAATGTCGCGAAAAAAACCGAGTTATCCTATTAACGATCAGTTGTATAAGTATTTAACAGAATACAATCGAAATATTAAAATTCCGATTTTTTATGACGATTTGCTGCGCTTTGCCGGTGGCATTGCAGTATATGATAAAAAGGGAGAAGACTCATTGTGGATTCGTGTGTATTATTCCGACCACGAGCGCGATGAAATTGATTTAAGCCTGAAACGCATGTATATTATTTTGCATGGCGACGGAAGCGAAGAATCCATTTCTTTTTTGAATGTGGACGCCATTGATTATTGCACTTTTGGAAATTCAAAACCTTTTAGGGTAAAAGTCAGGAATATTTTAAATGACAATCACACCTATATTTATATTAAAAAAGCCGATGCTTCAAGGGTTTACGGATTAGAATTAGAGCATATTCTATCGCCCAACAACATCAATTTTTTGGTTTACAAAGACACGCTGATTGAAGAGCACGTTTTAGGTGTTCCAGGCGATAGTTTTATCGAGGAAAATCTTAAATATATGTCGGCCAGCGGTAAAAAAAGATTGTCCAAAGAGTTTGTGAAATTCAATGAACGTTGCGTCATTCGTTTGTTGGGTGATATGCGGGCTTATAATTATGTGATTGTGGCATCCTATGATTTTGACCAGGTGGAATACCGAATTAGGGCAATGGATTTTGACCAGCAATGTTATGAAGGAAATTTAAAAGTCTATTTTCCGCAGTATTTTAAAGAAAATTATCCGTTTGTTAAAATGGTGGCCGACAATCTTCAGAAAGAATCTGTTGAGCAATATAAAAAAGAAGAGCGATCGGCCATTGCCAGAAGATTTAGAGGCGCTCATACCAGGATAAACAGTTTGTTGGATTGTATGTCCAATGACACCATCTCAACCCCAGAAAAAGTAAATCAATTAAAAATGGATTTGGTAAAATATACCAATGATAAAAATTTCAAGAAATGTAAATCGATGGGAGATATATTAAAAGTTGGTTTCGATTTTGTGGTCAGAAACTACGAAAATGTAAATACCTATATTATTCGTTAGTAATTATCTTAGTAATTATCATAGTCAAATTCATCCAAATTTTCAAAATCATCATCGTCGAGGCTGTCAAAATCATCAAATTCTGCCTCTGCGGTAAATTCTTTTTCGGGTGCTTTATCAGGTTTTTCCCCTATAGACAATATGACTTTTGGCAGATCCTTTTTATCAATAGCCTCAATTTTGGACAATTCAACAAAAAACGTCCACATGGAAAGAAAATCGTACACATAAATCAGGTTATCACCTTCTTTCGTTAAAACATTTTTCAATAAAGAATTTCTCATGCACAACGCGGTTCCATCATCTGACATATCAAAAAGCGGAATTTCTTCACCTTGTTCCCAATCTTCATTGGTTCGGTAAAACGAAGCCATTTCAAGTCCTTGAAATCCAAAAGATTTCGCAATAATAAAATGTAAATCTTCCAAATTAATGGTTTCATTAACAAGAATATCCCTGATTACGTCTTTTTCAACGTCCAATACTACCCTAATTTTGTAAGCCATTTTCTCAACTGATTTTAAAATACAAAGGTACTATTTTAAGTTTTAATTCTTATTTTTACCGACAGACAATTTTTATATGGATCAAAAAGAAAAAACATTAAAAACATTAAACTCTTTATGCGAAAATACCCTGATGGAAACATTGGGCATCACTTATACTGATGTTGGCGATGATTATTTGGTGGCTAAAATGCCCGTAAACACAAGAGTTTTTCAGCCCGACGGTGTTTTAAACGGCGGTGCTACCATGGCTTTGGCCGAAAGTGTCGGCAGTCCGGTTTCCATGTTGGTAATAGACAACGATAAATTTATGGTGCGTGGCATCGCATTTTCAGCCAATCATTTAGGAAGCGCCAAAAGCGGAAATGTTATTGCTACGGCAAAGTTTATACATAAAGGCAGAACCACGCATTTAATAGATATCAGGGTAGAAGATGACTTGGGAAAATTAATTTCTACGTGCAGGCTTACCAATATTATTTTACCGAAATAACATTTAGTATACTGATTTTTAATTATTTAATTTGCAGCCATTGTCAGAAGAAACAACAAATTTTTTTATTGAATTAGAACGTGTTTTTCAATCAAAAGCACCATTTGTGGTCTTCAGAAAACCGGATGAGGATTTGGTGACGGTTTTTGTGCAGCGAACGCAGGAATTGCATCAATTAAAATCTTACGATGAAACGGGTTTTGTGTTTGCGCCGTTTAACTCACAAGAGAAAAAAATATTGTTCCCTTTTGATGAATGCGAATCGTTTTGTGCATCGATTCCAGCTATTAAGTTGCCGGAAATTATTGAAATTCATTCAGAAAAATCGGCATTTGAAAATATTGAAGAATCAAATGATTTTAAAGAAAAACACATCGCAATAGTTCAAAAAGCCGTTGATTTCATCAAAAATAAAAATGCCCAAAAAATTGTGTTGTCTCGAAAGGAAACACTTGAACAGCCCAATTTAAATGTGCTTAACACTTTTAAAAAAATGCTATTGGCGTATAAAAATGCTTTTGTGTATTTGTGGTTTCATCCTGAAGTGGGTTTGTGGATGGGCGCAACGCCTGAAAAATTGCTCACTGTTGAAAAAGGCAACTTTAAAACCATGGCTTTGGCAGGAACACAAAAATACAACGGAACAACAAATGTGGTATGGCAAAATAAAGAAAAACAGGAACAACAGTATGTTACTGATTTTATGCTGGAAAATTTAAAAACAGCTATTGAAAATCTGGAAGTATCTGAACCATTTTCGGTCCAGGCAGGCAATTTGGTACATTTAAGAACCGATATTTCGGGTAAATTGAAGTGTGACGATTCGCTGGAAAAACTTATAAATTCACTTCACCCAACTCCAGCAGTTTGTGGTTTGCCAAAAGCCGATGCCGCTGCTTTTATTTTGCAGAACGAAGGCTACCACAGAGCATTTTATACGGGTTATTTAGGAGAACTGAATATCCATAATACCACTAATTTATTCGTAAATTTACGTTGCATGAAATTGAAAAACAGCTTGGTGTCTATTTATGTGGGCGGCGGAATTACGGCGGACAGCATTCCTGAAAATGAGTGGGAAGAAACCGTATCAAAAACACAGGTGATGAAAAAAGTGTTGTTTTAAAATTGCGTTTAATCACCTAAACTCAATAAAATGTTTAGTCAAATTATTGACTTTTATAAAAATTTGTTTAAATCCTGTTTTAATGACGCAAATGATGCATTAATTCACGAATTACTGAAATAACTTTCCTTAAATTTGCATCTTTAATTTAGCAATTGAATGCCAAAATATCCAACAAAAGAATTAGCGCAACTTGTTATAGCTTCTTGCATTGTAAATGAGATTGAACATATCGTAATTTCGCCCGGTTCGCGAAATGCACCGTTAATTATTGGTTTTAATGTATCTAAAAAGATTAAAATTGAATCGGTGGTAGATGAGCGCAGTGCCGCTTTTTTTGCTTTGGGAATTGCACAGCAAACCAGAAAACCGGTTGCTTTGGTATGTACTTCCGGCTCGGCATTGTTAAATTATTATCCGGCAATTTCAGAAGCTTTTTACAGCAATATTCCTTTGGTAATCATTTCGGCAGACAGGCCGGCCAATTTGATTGATGTTGGAGACGGACAAACAATTCGCCAGGAAAACGTGTTTGAAAATCACATTTTATTCAGCGCAAATTTAGGGTACGGAAATGACAGTGAGTTCATAGAAAAAGCACTGCATACAGCGATTAACAAAAAAGGTCCGGTGCATATCAATGTGCCTTTTGAGGATCCTTTGTACGAAATAATAACGACAGGAAATATTGAGGCTGAGGTTGAAAAATTAAAATCGAAAATTGTTAAAATTGAAGAAAAATCTTTGCTGAAGGAAATTCCGCTGGACGTTGACGAACTTCAAAAATTTGCCGATTTTTGGAATGCTTCAACAAAAAAGATGGTTTTGGTTGGTGAACATTTTCCCGATGAATTGCTTCAAATCCAATTGGAATATTTGGCAAAAGATCCTTCTGTATTGGTGCTTGTCGAAAATACCGCCAATGTTTCACATCCAAAATTCATCAACAGCATCGATAAATTGATTTTTCCTTTTGTGGAAGATGAACTGGAAGAATTTAAACCCGATATTTTACTGACTGTTGGAGGCATGATTGTTTCAAAAAAAATAAAGGAACAACTTCGAAATTACAAACCTAAACACCATTGGCACGCAGATGCTTTAAGGGCGTATGATACTTTTCATTGTTTAGAGCATCATTTTAAGGTGTCGCCGCAACTGTTTTTTAGCCAGTTTTTCTTTTTAACAAAATCAAAAGAAAGCAATTACCAGCAATTTTGGCTGCATAAAAAGGAATTCCGATTACAAAAACACCAGGAATTTATGAATTCTTGTGCGTTTTCCGATTTAAAAGTGTTTGATATTATTTTGGCAACCATTCCAAAGCATACACAATTGCAATTGGGCAACAGTTCCGTTATTCGTTATGCACAGCTATTTGAGAGCAACAAAACCTGGCGAATTTTTTGTAACCGTGGCACAAGCGGAATAGACGGCTGCACAAGCACCGCCATTGGTGCGGCTTATGCAGTTAAAGAAAATACCTTGTTTATTACTGGAGATATCAGTTTTGTATACGACAGCAATGCGTTGTGGAGCAACTATATTCCAAACAATTTCAGAATTTTGGTAATTAACAATGGCGGAGGCGGTATTTTCAGATTTATTCCGGGTCCGAAACAATCAGGATCATTGGATTATTTTGAAACGCCACACAGCTTAACTGCCGAACATTTGTGTAAAATGTATCATTTTGAATACAGCACCGCAAAAGATGAAACGGAATTACAATTGCAGCTTTCTAATTTTTATGAAGACTCAAGCCTTCCTAAGCTGTTGGAAATCTTCACGCCAAGGTTAGAAAATGACCAGATATTAAAAGCATATTTCAACAATTTAAAAGCGTAAATCATGGAAGAATTAAAGATAGGGGATAAGGTAGATTTGTTGGTTGTGAAGTCCACAACATTGGGTTTTACAGTGATGGTAAATCACGAATTTGAAGGATTGCTTTACAAAAGTGAGCTTTTTCAAAAAATCCATGAAGGACAGCAATTAACCGGTTACATTAAAAAAATTAGGGAAGATGAAAAGCTCGACATTAGTTTGCAGCCCATAGGTTTTAAACAAACCATTGTAAGCTATGAAATTACATTGCTGAAAGCACTTAAAGAAAACAAAGGTTTTTTACCTTTGAACGATAAAACGGCTCCGGAAGAAATAAAATACCAGTTGGGAATGAGTAAAAAAGCCTTTAAAAATGCTGTTGGCGGATTGTTCCGACAAAAATTGATCACCATTTCCGATGAAGGAATCAAATTAGCTGATTGGTCAATCGGCCAAAAAGACAGTTTATCGGAATAGTTAAGTGTTATAAGTTATACGTTATTGGTTAGATACCAATATTTTTTAGCTTGGCATTAGGCTTTCAGCTTTAAACTTTTAACATATAACTTATGACATATAACATATAACATATATAACATTACTCCTTATAAGTTCCGTCTCTCTTTTTCAGAACCCTTTCAATATTTTCGTAATAACCATCGGCATTGGGGTCGCCTTCGGGTAATTTCATATAACCGCTTTTGTAATATTCCAAGGCTTGTTTAAATTTGCCTCCGGTTTCATAATAGCGCCCTATATAATAATCGCCTATCGGTGATTCCTTATAAAGTCTGTTGATCATTTCGCCAAAATTCTTTAAATAATCCCCGTTTTCTTTATCCAGAATAATGGATTCTATGGCGAAAATATCGCTTTCCCTTATTTTTAGATTGCTTCCGAATAAATAGTCAATTTCAACATATTTATTTTCCAGATACGCAATGGCATCCGCAGGCGAAAGATCTTTGATATTTTTATCAAACTCTTCTTTTGAAATCGCCGAATACAAATCAAAAATAAAGGCAAAAGCACTCGGAATGCTTTGTCCGATGGACGCCACGGCATTGCTTTTTTCGAAGAATTCGTATTGAAATTTAAATTTTGGACTGTTGGCTGTTTTTAAAAGTTCATTGGTTCCATTAATTGCCGTTTTCCAGTTCTCAGAAAGGTAGTTTCCGCCGGACAAATAATAAAATCGGTTTTCATTTTTTAAAGTCGGTATTTTTTGATGCATCAGCGCCGGCATATCTGGCGCATAATACGGATTGATGGCCACAAATGCATTAAACCCAGGATTGTCTTCTATCAAAAAATAATTGATAAAATTGGCTGTCAATGTGTTGCCAACGATGGTTTTAAAAGGCGACAGCCTGTAAGTTTCCTCTAAATAATCCATCAATTCACTTCTTATAAATCGGTAAAATGCCTCGCTGTCTTTCGTGGGCAAACTATTTTCTTTCGAATATTCACAATCTTTTATACGCTCGTTATATTGATTTTGGTTGATGCCGACAATAATTTGCTCGGGCGCTTTTTCCTTTGATGAAAAAAGGATGGAATTTCCCACATAAACGTCAAATAAATATTCGGCATCCAGCACAATGGTTAGCGGATACAATTTTGTTTTATCGCTGTCATAACCTGGCGGAACATAAATTTTCAAATAGCGCTCATTGTTCAATTCCGTTGAATTGAAATTTTTCAATTGGGTGCTTTGGGAATGCAGCGCACTTGTAATGAGCAGGACAATAACAAAAAGTTCTAATTTTTTCATCAGTAGTGTTTTAATTTTTTAAAGTTAAATAATTTTTTTAAAAGCCAAGACCATAAACAGTTATAAAATTAAAATCATTGGTTTAATTTTAATAATACAGTAATTTCTATTTTGGCGTTACCCGCCAGCTGGCAGGCCTGCCTGCCGGCAGGCAGGTCGGGCTTTTCGCTACAAACATGGTTCACGGAACTCCTATTAAAATAAAATTGTGGTGAAGTAATCTTTTTTTCTTCGCCAGAAGGCGAATCAAAAAAGGATTTGTTTACCCTGAGCGGAGTCGAAGGGCAATCCCTAACGCAAATACTGTTGCAAATATAAATTAGCCAAATCATTGTACTTTAGATCATATTATTCGAGTTGCAAATAAGTGAACCCATTTTTAGGGTTATAATTTTTTAAATCATTTAAATCCTTTATTTTTACGTGCTAAATCGAAACAACAATGAAACGAGCATAACAAATTTTGACACGAAAAGGAAAGATAAATAGTGAACAGCAGCTGTACCGCTAAAAAATTAAATTTAAACAGATGAAAAATATTAATTGGAAAAAGGTCAGGGATTTTGAAGACATTACCTATAAAAAATGCAATGGCGTTGCGCGAATTGCATTTAACAGGCCCGATGTAAGAAATGCATTCAGACCTAAAACCACAAAGGAATTGTACGAGGCATTTTATGATGCCCAGGAAGATACTTCAATTGGCGTGGTTTTGCTTTCTGCGGAAGGACCATCATCCAAAGACGGCGTTTATTCATTTTGCAGCGGAGGAGACCAAAAAGCACGCGGACATCAAGGTTACGTGGGTGAAGATGGTTACCACCGATTGAATATATTGGAAGTGCAGCGGTTGATTCGTTTTATGCCCAAAGTGGTGATTGCGGTGGTACCGGGCTGGGCTGTTGGGGGCGGACATAGTTTGCACGTGGTTTGCGACCTTACTTTGGCAAGTGCCGAACACGCTATTTTTAAACAAACCGATGCCGATGTGACCAGTTTCGACGGCGGTTATGGTTCAGCTTATTTGGCTAAAATGGTCGGGCAAAAAAAAGCGCGTGAAATATTCTTTCTCGGAAGAAGTTATTCTGCGCAGGAAGCTTATGAAATGGGTATGGTGAATGCCGTAATTCCTCATGAAAAATTGGAAGAAACCGCTTATGAATGGGCACAGGAAATATTGGCAAAATCGCCAACCTCTATCAGAATGTTGAAATTCGCCATGAATTTAACTGATGACGGTATGGTTGGACAACAGGTTTTTGCCGGAGAAGCAACGCGTTTGGCGTATATGACAGAAGAAGCCACAGAAGGCAGAAACGCTTTTCTGGAAAAACGAAAGCCCAATTTTGAGAAAAAGTGGATACCATAAATAAGTTAAAAGTTAGAAGCCTGCCTGCCGGCAGGCAGGTTAAAAGTTAAAAGTTTTTTAAAGAATTAATATGAAAATAATTTGCATTGGGCGCAATTACGCAAAGCATATCGAGGAATTGCAAAATGAAAAACCTAAAAATCCGGTGATATTTTTAAAGCCTGATTCGGCGATATTGGCTAAAAAGCAACCTTTTTTTATTCCGCCATTTTCTAATGATATTCATTATGAAGTGGAAATATTGGTGAAAATTAACAAAGTGGGAAAACACATCAACCAAAAATTTGCACATACCTATTATGATGAAATTGGTTTGGGAATCGACTTTACGGCGCGCGACATTCAACAAGAATGCAAAGAAAAAGGATTGCCTTGGGAAAAAGCCAAAGCTTTCGACGGAAGTGCGGTGATTGGCGAATTTTTTTCGAAGGAGAGTTTGGGGGATTTAAACAATTTAAACTTCAAATTGCAACAAAACGAAAAGATAGTCCAAGACGGAAACACAAATGCCATGCTTTGGAAAATTGACGAGCTAATTTCTTATGTTTCCCAGTTTTTTACGCTAAAAAAAGGGGATGTGTTGTTCACGGGAACTCCGGAAGGCGTTGGTAAAGTTTCTGAAAATGATGTATTGACAGGAACGATTAATGGCGTTGAAAGTTTTAAAATTAACGTTAAATAAATTCAACAGTTTAAAATACTTCTTGAAATTAAATGCACTTCTTGAGGTGCATTTTTTATTTGTGATTTTCCAACAGCCAATTGTAAATATCGTCTCCGGCATAAATGCGTCTCCAAACACCATCGTGTCCCATATCTTCATGATTGGTGTATCGGATATTATAATGGCCCAAAGCTTCCAATTTATTCAATCCTTCATAAAAATATTTTGAGGGAATCACCTGATCCCTTCCGCCTGAAAATGTCCATACCGGAATTTTATATTTGGCGATAGAATCCATGAGCTCTGGATGCCCGTAAGCAACAATTGGGTTGATGGCCGCAAATAGTTTCGGATTTTTGCTCGCAATGTACCAGGTTCCAAATCCGCCATAACTGATTCCGCTAAGGTAAACGCGATGTTCATCGGTGTTGTAAACTTGCAAGGTTTTGTCTATCATAGCCATTACATCAGTTTCAACCGCATTCCAGCCTCCGTTAAAATAGTTTGTTTTTGATGGAATTGTATCTGTAGCGGCACCTAGCATCTTTTCCTTAATAATATAATCTTTAGGCCTTTCCGGCACTCCGTTTTCCAGTCTTTTCGGAATCCAGTCTGTAACCCTATTGTCGATATATCCCAATCCCAAAGTGTCACGCCCAAACATGTGTAATTGCGGAACAACCATCACAAAGGGCAAATCCCGTTTTTGAATCCATGCTTCGTAAAGCGGACCGTGAATCAGCACATAATCCAATTCATCCTGTCCATTTCCGCGTTCGCCATTTCCATGTAAAAAAACAAGTACAGGCCATTTTTTATCCTGTTTTTGATCATAGCCTTTTGGAAGGTACACAAAATAATTGCGATCGGATTGGTCAACTGTTGATAAATAAGGAATACGCAATAATTGGGCTTCCGAAGAAATTTTATTTTTTGAACCACAAGAAACCATGGTCAGAAATGAAAGTAATACAAATGATTTGACAATGTAATTAATGCACAGCATGCGGAAAATCTTTTTTCAAAGATACCGAATTTTGCATTGATGACTATTGGTAATAAAGTGAAATGATTTCCTAAAATGAAAATATAATAGGCCTAAAATCTTTTGGCTCTTCTTGACGGTGCTCTTTTAAAATATTGTAGCCGTAATGCGTTTTTACCAATTTTTGAAAGTCAAATTTTAATCGTGGAAATTCACGCAATAATTTCTCAAAATTTTTGGTGTTTGATTTTGACATAAAATAATGCAAAATTTCCACATAGGCCCTGCTCAAAGTTTTGTTGAACTTATCGCTGTTTAAAGCCGTTTTAAAATATTTTTCTTTGATATGGCTGTTTTTAACAATAGCAACATCCAATCCGTGTTTTTGGATTAAGATCCAAGCGAGTCGCAACATGGTTTCGTGGGTAAATAATTTCGGACTTAAAGAACAATTTTCTATTTGCTCCAGAAGTTCATTGTCTGTTAATTGATCAGGGGTAATCATCGCTGTAGTTGGTTTTTCTAGTTGTTAGTATATGCATTTAAGATGCAAATTTTCTTAAAAGGTTGCGTGTTAATTGCTATATTTAGCGCAAATATAGTGAAAGAAATGCAAGCAGAGATAATTACCATTGGCGATGAAATTTTAATTGGCCAAATTTTAGACACAAATTCAAAATGGATTGCCGCAGCATTGAATAAAATAGGCGTTTCCGTGTACCAAATCACATCTGTTCAAGATGATCGGCAGCACATTTTAAAAGCCATTAAAGAAGCGCAGTCAAATGCTGATATCGTAATTATTACAGGAGGTTTGGGCCCAACAAAAGACGACATCACCAAATTGACCTTGGCCGAATATTTTCACGATACCTTGGTTTTAAATGACGAAATTGTTTCGCATATTGAACAAATGTTTGCGAAGATCAACTATCCGTTCACCGAAGTAAACAGACATCAGGCTTTAGTGCCATCAACCTGTATTCCTTTAAAAAATGAATTTGGAACCGCACCGGGAATGTGGTTTTACAAAAATAACAAAGTGGTTGTTTCTTTGCCCGGCGTTCCTTTTGAAATGATTGGCCTCATGTTGCAAAGCGTGTTGCCCAAATTACAGGCAACTTACAATTTGCCTTTTATTCTTCATAAAACAGTCATCACCTACGGAATGGGAGAAAGCATGCTTGCAGAAAAAATTGAAGATTGGGAAAATAATTTGCCGGCATTCATAAAGTTAGCTTATTTACCATCATTTGGAAGCGTCCGTTTACGTTTAAGCGCAAAAGGGGCAACTCTTGAAATGCTTGATATCGGCATTATAAGTGAAATGGAAAAATTGGCGAAATTGATTCCAGAAATTATTGTTGGTTTCGACGAAAATGAAACGATTGAATCGGTTATCGGGCAATTGTTGACGGAAAAAAAGCAGACCTTGGCGTTGGCAGAGAGTTGCACAGGCGGAAATATCGCTAAAATAATCACTTCGGTTCCCGGAGCTTCTAACTATTTTGTCGGAGGAATTGTGGCCTACAACAAAACAATCAAGATAAAGGAGCTGCAGGTGGATGAAAAAATAATTGCCGAAAACACCGTGGTGAGCGCGCAGGTTGCTGAAGCGATGGCAAAGGGAATTCAGCAAAAATATCAAACCGATTATGCGATTGCAACCACTGGAAACGCTGGGCCAACAGCCGATGAAACCGATAAAACCGTGGGGACTGTTTTTATAGCCATTGCAACACCAACCACCATTTTTTCTGAAGAATTTTTCTTCGGAAAACCTCGGGAAAAAGTGATAGGCCGCGCTTCAAATAAAGCTTTGGAATTGTTGAGGAAAGAAATTTTAAAAAACTAGCAAAATAAGTTTGTGTATTCGGGTTTAAAAATTTAATTTTGCATCTCGTTTTGAAAACACACTAAAAAGGTACAGAAATATGTCAAGAGTTTGCGAACTTACTGGAAAAAAATCAATGGTAGGAAACAATGTTTCTCACGCATTGAATAGAACTAAAAGAAAATTTGACGCTAATTTAATTAAAAAGCGTTTTTATATTGCTGAAGAAGACAAGTGGATAGTTTTAAAGATCGCCACATCTACTTTAAAAAATATAAATAAATTAGGACTCACTGCAGTTTTAAAAGACGCAAGAGAAAAAGGTTTTTACAAAAAATAATCACTAGGAAATGGCAAAGACAAAAGGAAATAGAATTCAGGTAATTTTAGAGTGTACTGAACATAAAGGTACTGGAATGCCAGGAACTTCAAGGTATATCACCACAAAGAACAAAAAGAACACGCCAGACAGGATGGAAATCAAAAAATTCAATCCTATTTTGAAAAAAGTGACCGTTCATAAAGAAATTAAATAATATAAGACCATGGCAAAGAAATCAGTAGCATCGTTACAAACAGGATCAAAAAGATTATCAAAGGCTATAAAAATGGTAAAGTCTCCTAAAACCGGAGCTTACACATTTGTAGAAGCGATTATGGATCCTTTAATGGTAAAAGACTTCTTGGACAAAAAATAACAATTTGTTTATAGATTAACGAATAGGGCTACTTTCAATCTTTTGAGAGTAGTTTTTTTTTTATATTTACCCCAGTAATTTTAAAAAAATGAGTTTATTCAAAAAATTATTTTCTAAAGAAAAGAAGGAAACCTTAGACAAAGGTCTGGAAAAGACCAAAACGACGTTCTTTTCAAAGCTTTCCAAAGCCATTGCCGGAAAATCAAAGGTTGATGACCAGGTGCTGGACAATTTGGAAGAGGTGTTAATTTCTTCGGATGTTGGCGTGGTGACCACGCTTAAAATTATTGAACGCATTGAAGCAAGGGTGTTAAAAGACAGCTATTTGGGCACTGACGAATTAAATTCGATTCTACGCGAAGAAATCGCGGGCTTGTTGGCAGAAACAAATGCCGGCAATGAAACGGATTTTACAACGCCTTTGGATAAAAAACCTTACGTCATTATGGTGGTGGGCGTAAATGGCGTCGGAAAAACAACAACCATAGGCAAACTGGCTTCACAATTTAAAAAAAGCGGTAAAAAAGTGGTACTTGGCGCTGCGGATACTTTTCGTGCTGCCGCAATAGACCAATTGCAGGTTTGGGCCGACAGGGTTGGTGTGCCAATGGTTCGCCAGGAAATGGGAAGCGATCCTGCTTCTGTGGCTTTTGACACCCTGAAATCTGCCGTGGCACAAAATGCCGATGTGGTAATTATTGACACTGCAGGCCGATTGCACAACAAAATTAATTTGATGAACGAACTGACCAAAATAAAACGCGTCATGGAAAAAGTGGTGCCCGATGCGCCCCACGAAGTGTTGTTGGTGCTCGATGGCTCAACTGGCCAAAATGCCTTTGAACAGGCCAAACAATTCACCAAAGCCACTGAAGTAACGTCGCTGGCAGTCACAAAACTGGACGGCACGGCCAAAGGCGGTGTGGTGATAGGCATTTCCGATCAGTTTAAAATTCCCGTGAAATATATTGGAGTTGGTGAGGGAATTGACGATTTGCAGGTCTTCAATAAAATTGAATTTGTCGATTCTTTTTTTAAGTAAAACTCATAAACTTTAAAATAATTGGTATGAAGAATTATCTTTTTTTCGCATTGCTGATTTTGACGCTCTCTTGTAAAAATTTGGCTGTTGACAATCAACAAACTGTTGCGCAAAGTGCTGATACTTTAAAAGATTTCAGGGAATTTAAGGTGCTGGATTCCAAATATATCGACAATGATGCAATGTGGGAGCCCTTCAATAAAGATTTAAAAGGTTTTTCCGAAGCAACCTACACGGCGTTGAAACCTTTAATTTTAGAACAGGATATTCCAACCCTTCAAAAAAATATTGCTGAAGGCAAACTGACTTATGAAAAGTTGGTGTTATTTTACCTGTACCGCATCAGAAAATTTGACAGGGAAAACAAATTGTCCTTAAACGCCGTAATTGCGTTAAATCCAAATGTGGTAAAGGAAGCCCGTCAAAAAGACAAACAGCCAAAACCATTAACTGGATTTTCGGTTTTTGGAATGCCTATATTGTTAAAAGACAATATCAATGCAGCCGGAATGCCTACAACGGCAGGTGCAGCAGCATTACTGCAAAATAGGGCCGAAGATGCTTTTATCGTAAAACAATTAAAAAATAACGGAGCCTTAATCCTTGGAAAAGCCAATTTAAGCGAATGGGCTTACTTTTTCTGCGGCGACTGTCCGAGCGGTTACAGCGCGGTGGGCGGACAAACATTAAATCCGTATGGCAGAAGAATATTCGATACCGGCGGTTCAAGTTCGGGAAGCGGGGCAGCGGTTGCCGCCAATTTTTGTGTGGCTGCGGTAGGCAGTGAAACTTCAGGATCTATTTTGTCTCCCTCAAGCCAAAATTCCGTGGTCGGATTAAAACCGACAGTAGGTCTGTTAAGCAGAACAGGGATAATTCCAATTTCAAGCACTTTGGATACGCCCGGACCAATGACCAGAAATGTGATCGACAATGCCATTATGCTCGAAGCGATGACAGGATTTGACAACGATGACAGCGCTTCGGTAAATCTTGAATCAGAACCGGTTGGCAACTTAATCAATACTTCATTAAAAGGCAAACGCTTTGGCGCTTTTAAAGGATTGATGACGGATACATTATACGTTGAAGCGCTTTCAAAATTGAAAAATTCCGGTGCCGAAATTATCGAAATAGAACAACAACAAATCGATTTACCCGGATTTATCCGTTTGCTGAATTTGGATATGAAAAAGGATTTGCCGGAATATCTCCAAAAACATGCCAATGCTGCTGTGACATTAAAATCGGTGGAAGATGTGATGGAATTTAACAGAAAAGACAGTTTGAGAAGAGCGCCTTACGGACAAGCATTGTTTAAAGGTATTGTTGCAGATAAAGGAAGTCTGGAAGATTTGGAACGCATCAAAGACACTTTAAGCACCAACGGCAAACTGTTTTTTGAGGGACCGATGAATAAGCACAATCTGGACGGCATCTTGTCTATCAATAATTTTCACGCCGGCTATGCGGCTGTGGCAAAATACCCAGCAATGACGGTCCCGATGGGCTATCAAAAGGACGGAAAACCAAGAGGCCTCACGTTTATTGCCAAACCATTTCAGGAAATAGCCTTGTTACAGTGGGCCTCGGCCTATGAACAGGTGTCAAAAGCAAGGAAATTGCCGGTGAACTATAATTAAGGCATTTATAAAGACCTTGATTTAAACCAATCGGTTAATTAATGACCAGATTAATTTTTTCCCAAAGCGTTTCGTCAAATCCGGATAGGGCAAAATTGGTACCTTCGGCGCTTTCGCCCATTCTGACAATAACTAGTTTTTTGCTGGGCACAACATAAATTTTCTGATCGTTTTTTCCCAAAGCACTATACAAATCGTCGGGAGCGGAAGGAATCAATTTTCCTTGAAATTCCAATTGGGTTTGTGGCAAATGATAGCTGTCCTTGCCGTTTAACCACCATAAATAACCATAGGCCTTGTTTATGTTTTGTGAGGTGTTAATGGCCTTGATAAAATAGGCTTCATTTACAATTTTAGTGGTATTCCAGGTACCTTTATGATAAGCCAATAAGCCAAAACGCGCCATGCTTCTGGTGGTGCTCCAAAAAACACTGAGGTCACCGGATGGAATCCAGGTTCCGGACATGCCAATTTTATCCTTCAAATGTTGATTAAAGTAACTGGAAAAAGTTTGTTGCGAAGCTGCCGCGACAACATCCTGAAGTTTGACATAAACATTGTGATAAGCCCACCGTGTTCCGGCATCCGCTTTGTATTTTAGATTGGCAGACGACACATCATCCCCCAAACTATCGTCCAAACCCGAAGTCATCGTCAATAAATGTTTACATGTAATTAGGTTTTCTTTTGCGATTGGCGCAGTGGTCCAACCAACACCGAGATAATCAGAAACTTTATTGTTGCTGTTGAGGAGTCCGTTTTCTTCGGCAATTCCCGTTACCATGGAGGTCAACGTTTTTCCGGCGCTGGCCCAGTACCAGGGTGTAGTTGCGGTATGACCGTTAAAATAATGTTCCATCACAATTTTACCGTTGTGAAGAACGATGAATCCCTTCGTGTTTTTTAATTCCAGATAATCCAATAAAGGCTGTACCTGACTTTGGTTCCAGTTTAAGGCTTCTGCGGAAGTGGTTTCCCATGTATTTCCGGTTAAAGGCGGAAAATAGATGGATGTTTGTGGTTCATCAATGGCATCACTTTCAGAACAGGCGCTGAGAAAACTAAAAATAAGCAGGCAAAGTAGAAGTTGCTTCGTCAACATAGATTAAAAATGGCATTTAAATTTAATTAAAAAGGTTTGATTACTTTTGCAAAATAAATAATTTCATTTTTTGTTTAAAACTAGGAAATAAATACGAAATGGTTTTAATAAAATAGTACTGCTAAAAATAAATACTCAAAATTAAAAATCTGTGCGCACAAAATCAAAGAAAGAAAATAAAATTAACGTAGTGACCCTTGGGTGCTCAAAAAATGTTTACGACAGTGAAGTGCTGATGGGGCAATTGATTGCAAACAATAAAAATGTGGTTCACGAAGATGAAAATGATGACGGAAACATCGTGGTGATCAATACCTGCGGGTTTATTGGCGATGCCAAAGAAGAATCGATCAATACCATTTTGCACTACGTCAATAAAAAAGAATTGGGTGAAGTAGACCGCGTTTATGTGACCGGCTGTTTAAGCGAACGTTACAAACCCGATCTGCAAAAAGAAATTCCCAATGTGGATGAATATTTTGGCACGCACGATTTGCCAAATTTGTTAAAAGTGTTGGATGCCGATTACAAACATGAGCTGATCGGTGAACGCTTGACTACGACACCGACACATTATGCCTACTTAAAAATTGCGGAAGGCTGCGACAGGCCTTGTTCGTTTTGCGCCATTCCTTTGATGCGAGGAAAACACGTATCAACGCCGATTGAAAATTTGGTGATTGAAGCTACAAAACTGGCCAAAAAAGGAATCAAGGAACTGATTTTAATTGCGCAGGATTTAACGTATTACGGACTGGATATTTACAAAAAAAGAGCCTTGGCCGATTTGTTGACCGCATTGGCAAAAATAGATGGGATAGAATGGATTCGTTTGCATTATGCTTTTCCTACGGGCTTTCCGTTGGATGTGCTGGAAGTGGTGAAAAATGAACCTAAGGTGTGTAATTATCTTGACATTCCGTTGCAGCATATCAACGACGACATTTTAAAATCGATGCGAAGGGGAACTTCCCACGAAAAAACAACCAATTTAATCGCAGAGTTCAGAAAATCCGTGCCGGATATGGCAATCAGAACCACGTTGATTGTTGGTTATCCCGGGGAAACGGAAGCTATTTACCAGGAATTAAAAGAATGGGTGGCCGAAATGCGTTTCGAGCGTTTGGGCGTTTTCGCCTATTCCCACGAGGAAAATACCCATGCGGCGAGTTTAAAAGACAATGTTCCCGAAAAAGTGAAACAAAAACGCGTAAGCGAAATTATGGAGCTGCAAAGCCAGATTTCTTTTGAATTGAACCAGGAAAAAGTGGGTAAGGTATTCAAATGTATTATCGACAGAAAAGACGGCAATTATTTTATAGGAAGAACAGAATTTGATTCACCCGATGTGGACAATGAAGTGTTGATCGATGCCACCGAAAACTATGTGCAGGTGGGAAAGTTTGCAAACATAAAAATTACCTCAGCCACTGAGTTTGATTTGTACGGCGAACCGGAAAAAAGTTAAAAGTCGGAAGCCGGAAGTCGGAAGACAGAAGACCGAAGTTGAATGAATCAAATTCCCCTCTAGAGAGGGGTTAGGGGTGTGTAAAAAACATGAAAGGAATAAAAAACAAAAAAGGCGAGCTTAGGCTCGCCTTTTTTTGTTAATTTAAGAAAATGGCATTGGTGAAAAACAGTTTTCCGTTTTGCCAGAACGAACGGAATAACGGATTGTCCACCATATAAATGAGTTGTCCTTTACCTTTTTGCTCAACCCCGAACAATAAGGAATTCGGAACATTTTTTAAAGCTTCTGACCCTGCGAATCCCGAAACATTTGTGGCGTTTTCAGGAAAATAACCAACATTGGCGCCATCTTTTAACAATTTATAGGAAGTGCCGCTTAATTTTAAGCTATGGTAAAAATTAGGATAACCATAAGCCAACGGATGCGTATTGTCTAAGTTGCTTTTAAAAATACTGCCAGTAATGGTCGTTTTAATATCATTGCGTTCTTGTTGATCGTAAGGAATTAAATGCGGCTTGGCATTGTCCTTATCTTTTAGGGTATCTTTTTTTACTTTTAATGCAAACCCTTCTTTATCGGCAAAACTATTTAAGGAGCTTCCAATGGCAATCAAAGTACCTCCATTTGATACATAGGAGGTTAAAGTTTCCATTTCAGCCTTATTGGCATTGTAGTCATCGGTTAAGATTAATACATCATAGGTTGAAAGATTTGTGCGGTTTAAATTTAAATTATTGATAATGGTTAACGGATATTTTAATTGCGTTTCAAAAAAGTGCCAAATTTCACCAAAACTTAAGGAAGAAACACCTTCACCGGCAATGGCCGCAATTTTTTTAGGTTTAATCAATGAATAATTTGAAGAACCAAAATCGGTTCCTGAATTTACAAAACCTGAAGTTACTGAAGTTAATTTGGTATTTGAGCCATTGGCAAGCTTGGTGATTGACTCATCAAAATTTTCAAGATGTCCATTGTCTGCACGCATAACCACCAACGTTCCTTTTTTATAGGAATTGCCATCAATAGAAAAATCTGCTTTATTAAATCTGACATTAAATTTGTTTTCCAGCAATTTACCCAAAAAAGAAGCGTCAGAAACTTCATTCCATTTATGGATATAGGCATAGGCATTAGTATTTGCGGCGTTGTTGTTAATGGTTTTTTCGGTGGTTGAATTTTTAGGATTCCCGATAGCGGCGCTTGATACGTATCCCTGCAAGCCATAGGCATAAGGAATGCTCCAGGCAGTAATGTCGTAAGTCAATGAGTCTATGAGCTTTGCTTGTTTTTCAAATAATACTTTCACCATTTTTCCTTTGGCCTGATTGGTCGGAATCACCAAATCACGCTTGGTGGTTTGGATTGATTTTACGGAATTTGAAGCATAATCATAGGCTTTAATGGATATTTCTTCAGACGGAAAACTGTAAATTTCGTGTTTTTTCAGCAACTCAACTACCTGATTAATTTTTTCAGGGTCACCTCTTAAAATATAATTTTGATTGGCAGACTTGGTGTTGTTAAAGAATTTTTTAAACTCCGAAAGTAATTTTGAAGTGTTTTTGGAAGTCATTTCTATGGTAGAAACCCCTGCTGTAAAATGATGGGCAATACGGTCCTTTAAGGTCAGCACAGTTTTATTTTCTATAGTTATCCCCAATCCTGCACCAATTCCTGCTTGCTCGTAAGTCATCCCAATGGCGCCCAGATAGGTTGGATAAGTGTCTCCATAACTTGGATAAAATAAATCAAATCGTTCTTTCGTAAAATACCGCCAGCCATTTTCATCAAAATATTTGGCATTGTTTTTTCCTATTTGCGTTTGAAAATCACGTTGCCATTCAGTGATAATTTCATGAAAAGGTTCTGCTGCAGGCGCAAAATAATACGGACTTTCGTAACCTTGTTCGTGAAAATCAACATGAACTTGTGGCAGCCATTTATTGTATATTTTTAAACGCTGTTGCGTTTCAACTTGCGATGCCCAAGCCCAGTCTCTGTTTAAATCGAATAAATAATGGTTGGCCCTGCCTCGTGGCCAGGGTTCTCTGTGTTCAAAAGCGTTCGGATCCGCATTAAAGGGCGTGCTTTTTGTTTGGTCGTACCAGTGTACATAACGGTCGCGACCATCCGGATTTAAGCAGGGATCAATAATGACAAGGGTGCTATTAAGCCAGTCTTTTTTGGTTGTAACCAGCTCGTACAATGTTTGCATGGCAGCTTCAGTGCTTGAGGCTTCGTTTCCATGAACATTGTAGCTCAACCAGACTGTGGCAACTTCTGAAGTTAAATCACCTTTTAAAATGCCTGTTCTTTTTAGATTGTCTTCCCTGATATTTTCTAAGTTGTTTATATTTTCTTCTGAAGAAATATAGGAAAGGTATAAAGGCCTGTTTTCATTCGTGATGCCATATTGTTCAAGTTTCACATTTGTTGAATTTTCACTGACATAAGTGAAATAATCCACCACTTTATGATGTCTTGTGAATTGAGATCCCAATTCATAACCCAAAAATTCAGAGGGCGATTTTAGGGTTTGGGAGATGATTGCGGAAAAGGTGAATGCGGTGAATAAAATGGTTAAAATGCTGTTTTTTTTCATAAATGATAAATTTTAAACGCTGGTATCTTTTGGGTAAATAATGACAGTATAATTGGTTTGCTGTTTTGTGTTGAATTATGAAATAATAAAAAAACAATGATACAATAATTATTTAAGGCTTTCAAAAATAAAAGGACGCTACTTTTACTTTTGAAAAGTGCCAATATAAAATTACAAAGGAGCTAAGTAAAAAACATAGCTCCTTTGGTGATGAACTAATTTATTGGTTAATTAATAGCCGTCATTTTGGATTAAATTTGGATTTACATCCATTTCCCTAAGTGGAATAGGCAGTATCAGTCTGTTCGCGGTTGAGACAATACTTCCTATGTTTACACCGAGACGTTTTGCATCAAATAAACTAAATCCTTCAAATGACAATTCTCTTTTTCGTTCCATTAAAATGGTTGCCAAATTAACCGAATTATATAAGCTGGCATTGGCCCTGTCTCTTAACGCATTGATGTCATCAAGTGGTGAGTCTCCAATCGTTGTTGATCGTCTGAAATTACTTTCTGCACGAATCAGATACATTTCGGCCAAACGCAGGAACGGAATATTTCCAAATTGGTTTTTCCACTTGGCAGTAGCAGTTCCCCTTGAGGTTACATAAAAGAAAAGTGAACGTTCATCATTGGGATCATCATAAATATTAAAATGTTGCGAGGTAATACCAAGATCTGGGTTTCCGTTACGGCCCCCAAACTCTGAACCGGCCCAAAACGTACTAAAATCGTTTAAACTGGCATCCTGGCTTGTAACTTGCCAGGCAAAAAGGTCTTCATTTGAATTCTCTCCATTGTTAAACGCACCATCAAAAGTAGCGGTTAATTCAGCGCCGCTGTTGTTAATCACATCATTTGACATCGCACGTGCATTTTCATAATCCCCCTTTTCCAGATAAACCCTTGCCAGTAAAGCAGCTGCGCTGTATTTTGTGGCGTAAATGTCATTTGAATCAGGAAGTAAATCATAAGCGTCTTTTAAATCAGCAATTACCTGTGCATAAACTTCTTCCAACGTATTTCTTGAAGGATATTCAATGATGGAAGCGTCTATAACGGCTGTCAATGAAATTGGCACTGCAAGCTGACTGTTTTGTGATCCAGGTACATAAGTTTTTGAATACAGTCTCGCCAAATCAAAATAGGCCATTCCTCTTAGAAATTTTGCTTCACCTTCTGTAACGTCTTTTTCATAATCATCAGTAAATACGCTTAAACTTGATAAAACAATGTTGGCTTCATTGCTGATGTCATAGGCATTTACCCAGATGCTTTCCACAAAACTGTTGTCTGATAAAATTGCTTTTTCGTTATATTCTGCAGGTTGCACATAGGTGCCATTCCAGGAAAGGCTTCCGTTATTTCCAATAAGTTCTGATGCCAATGCAATTCCGCCGCCGTAACTTCCGTTGTCACGTGCCACAGCATAGATATTGTTTAAAATTTTCTTAACGTTTGCCGGACTTTCAGTAGCTACCTCAGGAGATAGGTTTTGTTCCGGTTCAATGTTTAAATTGTCATCACAGGCTATAAATGGCAGGGTAAGCAGTGACAGTATAATTGGTAGATAGTTATATTTTTTCATAATGCTTTCTTTATAGGTCAATATTTAATCCAATTGTAAGTGTTTTTGCCGGAGGAGATGAGTAAAATGTAATCCCCTTTTCAATATTTGAGTTTCCGTTGTTATCATAGGAAGACTCAGGGTCATAACCGCTGTAATCTGTAAAAGTCAACAAGTTTATTCCGGTAAAGTAAAGTCTTAAGCGATCAACAGAGAATTTTTGGGTAACTTCTCTTGGAAACGTATAGCCGAATGATAAATTTCTCAATCGGATAAAATCTGACTTTTCCAAATAACGCGTTGATGCTTGTTGGCCGTTTGTACTGTACATTCTGGCTTGTGGCACCATGGTGATGTCACCCGGATTTTGCCATCTGTCTAACTGGTCAGTGGTTTGATTGTCTTCATACCTTGCATTGCCCGATTGAAATTTTCCGCCTTCATTGTATAATGATGAACCCCATTCTCCCTGAAAAGTTAAAGAAAAATCAAAGTTACGAAAAGACATTGTATTGGTAAGTCCGGCCATGAACGTTGGATATGGACTGCCAGAAATGATTCTTTCGGCTTCATTGTAATTATTTGTGGTTGTTTTATCCAAACTGCCATCTGTTTTTACCGAATTTTTATAAAATAAGGCATCCCCGTTTGCAGGATCAACCCCTGCATATTCTACCAGGTAAAAAGAAGAAATTGTTTCACCTTCCCTTACAATATTTCTTCCTGCCACGATATCTCCACTTGGCAAATCAGTAACTTCATTTTCTAAAGTTGAAAGGTTCAAGGATGTTTTCCAGGTTAAGTTTTTGGACATAACATTATTGGTGTTTAAAACAAATTCAAATCCTTTATTGATAAGTGATCCAACGTTACGCGTAATGGAAGTATAGCCGGATGTTCCCGGAATAGGCTCATTCAACAAAAGGTCGTTTGTTTTTTTGGAATAATAATCAATTTCACCGCTGATACGATTGTTTTTGATGCCAAAATCCAAACCAATGTCAATTTGATTGGTTTTTTCCCATTTTAAATCTGGGTTTCCCAATTGAACCGGTGACAATCCGGATTTCTGGTTATAGGCTGTTCCGCCGAAAAGACCCAAACTTGCAAAGTTACCAATGCCGGCATTTCCTGTTACGCCATAACTTCCTCTTAATTTTAATAAAGAAATAGTTTCGGAATCTTTGATAAAATCTTCTTCAGAAATAATCCAGCCTACTGAGGCAGCAGGGAATATTCCATACCTGTTGGAAGCTCCAAATCTTGAAGATCCGTCATAACGCAAACTTCCTTTTATCAGGTATTTATCCAAAATAGAGAAGGTCGCTCTTCCAAAATAAGAAAGGAAATTGTATCTGGTTCTGCTGGAAGTCCCTGAGGTGATTTCAGAAGCGCTCGCCACTGTCTGTAAATCGTCTGAAGGAAAACCGGTTCCCGCAACATATTGTCTTTTTCTGGAACTTTCTTCAAAACTCATACCGCCCACCAGTTCAATATCGTAGGCTTCATTAAAAGTTTGGGCATACGTAAAATAATTGCTGATGCTGTATTTGTCCGATTGAATGGCGTTTGCATCTGCATAACCGTTGGTGGAAGCCGATTCTGTCAAACTTCCTGCAAAATATTCTTCTGTTTGGTTGTTATTGTCATAGCCAAATTCTGTTTTGAAACCCAATTCCGGAAGAATTTGATATTCCAAATAAGAATTAAGCAGCACCCTAAAAATATTCACATTCCAATTTCCGTTATATTCCTGCATTAAAAAGTTATAATAAATGCTGGTTTCATTGTTTGGAACAATGCCGTCATCCAAATAAGCGGGTGTAAGCGGCGATTGTGCTATGGCCTGCAAAGGTGTTGAGAACGAGTTGTCTGTCCCGATTCTTGAAATTTTTGTTTTGCTTAAGCTGGTATTCATGCCAACCCTGAATTTATCTGAAATTTTATGGTCCAAATTGCCTCTGAAAGAGTAACGGTCCAAGCTGTTTCCGCGCACAATTCCTTGGGTATCATTATAACCGCCGGAAATAAAGAACAAGGTTTTATCAGTACCGCCGGAAATTGAAAAATTATGTTCCTGAACCGATCCTTTTACCAAAGCCAAATCTTGCCAGTCGGTATCAACTTCTCCGGTTCTCCAGTCTTTTCCGTTCGACATCCAGTCAAAATAACCGCCTTCTTCTGTCAGCCACGTATCTTCAGCGCCATAACTGTTTGTGGAGGCTTCCGTAAAAAGTTCCACATATTGTTCGGCATTTAACCATTTCATTTTATTGGTGGCCTCGCTCCATCCTGTTGAGGTGTTCAAGGAAACCTTTGTTTTACCCGATTTCCCTTGTTTGGTGGTAATCAAAACCACCCCATTTGTGCCCCTGGCTCCATAAATGGCGGCAGATGAGGCATCTTTTAAAATTTGGATGGATTCAATATCGTTAGGGTTCAATGAAATTAAAGGGTTAATTGGTGCTTCAGAAACACTTTCATCATCATTAATCAAAGGCATCCCGTCAATCACATATAAAGGTTCCTGGGAAGAAGAAATACTTGATACCCCTCTAATTCTCATTTTAACACCACCTTCTACCTTACCGTTTATCTGGGTAATTTGAACGCCGGCAGCTTTTCCCGTAAGTGCACCCTGCATGCTTGCAATAGGAATATTGTTAATGTCACTGGAAGAAACTGACGCAATGTTGTCTGTCACCTTCCTTTTGGATTGTTTACCAAATCCAACCACCACAACTTCTTCAAAAGTGTTGTCTGAAACCATTTCAATGTTGATGACGGTTTCCTGGCCAACAGTTCTTTTAATAACTTTGTAGCCTACAAAAGAAAAGACCAAGACATCTTGCGGACTCGCCTTGATTTCATATTTTCCGTCAAAATCTGTTTGAGTGCCTTTACTGGTATTGTCAATAACAATATTTACACCAATTAATGGCAATCCGTCTTCTCCTTTTACAACGCCGGAAATTTTCTTTTCCTGGGCCATTAATAAGGATGAGACAAAAAATAATCCTAGAAAAAAGTAGTTTTTAATTTTCATACATCTGTTTTTAAATTATAGTTTGATTAATGTTTGTGATTCATGAATTAAAAATTTCCGTATTTGTTTCATTTTATATTCCGTAATGAAAATTCAAATAAAGTAAAAACTATATAGTTAATAAGTACTAATATTGACAATAGTACAAAAAAAAACATACTTATAAAAATAATACATAATTATTTTTTAAATATTTTTATAAAGAAAAGGGTGTGTTGTTTTTAGTTAAAAAAACAACACACCCTTTAAATTAAAGTCAAATCACCAACAATATTTGACTTTTAAAAGTATCACAAAATCATAAACGCACTATTTTACATGGCTGTCAAACCATTTAATATAGCGTTCATACCTGTCTTTTATAAATGAAGGTCGTTCCAGTCCGTGGGATTCTCCCGGATAAACAACCAATAGGGTTTCTCTGCCCAAACGTTTCATAGCCTGATACATTTGTTCGGAATTAAGAATAGGCACATTCCAGTCATCACTGCCGCCCATCCATAAAGTTGGGGTGGTAATTTTTTCGACATCATTAAACGGTGACAGCTTTTCCCATAATTCAGGATTCTCCCAAGGAAGTCCCAATTCAAGTTCCCAAGTTAATTGATAGTGGTCGTGACCATAATTGGCACGGTAAAGTGACTCACTTGCACCTGAAACGGCACCCTTAAATCGGTTTGTTTTGGTAATCACATAATTTGTTAATATACCGCCATACGACCAGCCGCCAACACCCAAGCGGTTTGGATCTGCATAGCCTTGGGCAATCGCATAATCAACGCCGGCCATCACATCCTGATAATCCTTGTTTCCCCAATCCGCAAATAAAGCCTCAGAAAATGGTTGCCCGTATCCGGATGAACCTCTTGGATTTATAAGAAGGGTGACATAGCCTTGGGCAGCAAACAGTTGTGGTGATTCATTAAAATCAAACTCATATTGGCTGACAGGCCCTCCGTGAAGCCATAAAATCAGCGGGTATTTTGTTTTTGGGTTAAATCCTAAAGGTTTTACCACAAAACCTTCTATATCGGTGCCGTCCTCACTTTTAAAATGAATCTTTTCTATGACGGGTTTTTGCGCCTTATCCAATATTTCATCATTTACAGATGTTAATTTCTTCAAGGCGTTATTTTCAAAACTGTATACCTCATATGGCTGGTTGCTTTTACCCAACAACGGAGCAATCATGGCACCATTTATGGAATAGTCGCCAATGCTGAAATCACCCTGAATCGCCCTTTTAAAATTTTCTCCTGAAGAGTCCACCGAGCCAATAATACTGGTGCCGTTTTCTTCAATCAGAAAATAAATCGATTTTCCGTCCTGGGAAAATTTGGGTTTATTGATATTTCGGTCAAGCTCCTCTACAAGTAATTTATGCGTTCCGCCAGAAGCAGGGGTGATGGCCATTTTTTGTGTGGCATACCACATGGCTTTGGTGTCAATGATGGTGGTGTGGACAATATATTTCCCATCCGGACTCCAGGCCGGAGCGTTATCGGCATTTGGGTTAGTGGTCACTTGTCGCAAAGTTTTTCCTTTGTCTTTATTGTCCGCAGAAACGATCCAAATATCCGTATTGGAATTTCCGTCCTGATTGTCGGTTCTGTTGCTTACAAAGGCAATGGATTTTCCGTCAGGGCTCCAAACCGGACTTATATCATCAAAATCTCCTGAAGTGATCTGAACTGGGACAGAATCTCCCGGCGTAAAAATATAAAGATGGGTTCGGTAACGGTCAAGGTAACCTTCATAATCCTTTTTAAACTGCAGGCGATCAATAACTGCGGGTTTTGCCTTTTTGTCATCTTCTTTATCGGCCGTTAATTCTTCTGGCTTCGGGTCATTTAAACTTAACAAAATTCTTTTGCCGTCGGGCGACCATTCATAACCGGAAACCCCTTGTTTAATTTTTGTCAATTGTTGCGCATCGCCTCCATTTCTATTGAGTGTCCAAACCTGCGTTTTGTCTTCGGCTTTGGTGGCAAGAAATGAAAGATGTTTATTATCAGGACTCCACCGCGGCGCGCTTGCGTTGTAAATTTCTTTGGAAGTCATCGGGATGGCTTCTCCTCCCTGAGCAGGAATCATCCATACCTGTTTTTCGGATTTGTCTTTTTTTAAGTCCATTTCAGAAGTGACATAGGCAATCCATTTGCCGTCCGGACTAATTTGAGGATTGCTGACCGATTTTAATTTCATCAGGTCATCAATGGCAATCGCTTTTTTTGCATCTTGAGAATAACCTTCAAAATAAATTAAAAAAAGCAGAAGAAAGCAGGAGAATTTTAAAATTTTAGAAGTCATAATTGTTGTTGTTTGTTAAAAGACAATAATTCGATAATTAAACTTTTATTGAGGATAACAATTTTAATAAAATAAAATCGATTTATTTCAATAATAAAAAAAATCTTTTTCTTTAAGTTTAAAGTGGGAGAATTTAACAACGTTTTTTTTATGATAATAATTAATTTGGTAATGCGTGTTCCGGTAATTTGAAAAGTTAAATATTAAGGTAATATTCCTTAAATATTTTATTTTTATTGGGCTATTGCTTAAAAAATTGTGAGATGCAAAGTGAATATGTTAGCAATCAAATTAAAATTGTTTGCGCTGAAAAAAAATAAATTTGCGTTAAATGACCAAAACAACTTCCTCCAATTTCAAAATGAAACACAGGTTTGCGGATTTGCAGCAATGACCCGTCACCAATTTGGGCCCGTATGAACAAAATGAACCACCGTCCGGCGAATTGAAAAGCCATTTACCTTTAACTATGAATAACCCTGTTCGCTTGCAAGTTTAATTTTTTAGTTTCAACCTTTTCAGGGAATTTTTCCGGCTTAATTATTTGTAATTATTTAACACTTATTTTTATTTATTAGGTTTTATAATTGATAACTTCGCCAGCAAATGAAAAGAAAATTAAACAGGGTGTTGCAGTTGTTTTTTGTGGTAACAATTCTTATCGGAATTGGATATGATTTACATGATGAATACAGCGGTCATTCTGATAAAATAGTGCTTTCATGCGAAGATAATTCTGAAGAAAGCTTTTTTGTTTTTGATATGGATTTTTTTGAAGAAGATCAAATGAAGCATCATACTGAGAACAACCTTTTCGTGACACTTAATTTTGAAAATTATAATTTCAAAAACTCCTTTTTAATTCTGCAGACCTCTTTTATTATTTGGCAACCGCCCAAAAATTACGCTTAAATTAATTATTTACAAGTTCGTGAACAATTAGGTTCCCTAATTAAGAATTTGTGAATCAAAGTGAATCTTGATTGGTTTACGCAATTTACCTTATTTATTAATTTTAAGACTTTAGATTATGGGATTTGACCATTATAATAAACCTAAGAGAAAGTATCGCAATGATTATGAGTATCAAATAAATGCTGATTTTAGACCCAATAGGAGTGAAATGGGGCTAAACATATTAAAAAAGATTTTAAACAACAGAAAGCTAAAAACGATCCTCATCATAGGAGTTTCAATTTTGCTGATTATTATAATAGGCTTAATTGTGCTGCTATTTCCTTTACTTGTACAAATATTCAATTATATAAGTGAAAATGGGGTACAGGGTTTAGTGGAAGTTGTTACGGAGACTATTAATAAAATTTGGACAGGTTCTAACTAATGATGATTCACAACAGATTATATTACAAAAAAGCAATGGTTTTAAATTGGGATTGCGCAATCACAAATTTTTATTCATTTAATCAAAACACAGGCTTAAAAGCCTTCGTTACAGGGATGCTTTTTCTAAGTTTGTTTATTGTGCTTGCGTATTTTTTTATCGTTTAAAAGGTTTTTTGAAATTGAAGTTTACTGATTTTTAGTACTTTAAATTCAGAAAAAAAATATAATTTTGTTATCATTTAAAATTTAAATATGGTTGTAGACATTTACATATGGATTGGTTTTTTGGCGTTCGTGCTTATAATGCTGGCATTGGATTTAGGGGTATTTCACCGTAAATCGCATGAAGTAAAAATTAAAGAAGCGCTTATTTGGACCGCAATTTGGATTTTCATGGCGATGCTGTTTAATTACGGTATTTACGTTTTTATGGGCGAGGTAAAAGCGCTTGAGTTTTTAACCGGCTATGTTATTGAAAAATCATTGAGCGTGGACAATCTTTTTGTCTTTATCATGATTTTTACCTATTTCAATGTGAATCCAAAATACCAGCATAAAATTTTATTCTGGGGTATTTTGGGTGCCTTAATTATGAGGGCAATTTTCATATTTGCCGGCGTGGCCTTAATTACCAAATTCCATTGGATTATCTATATTTTTGGAGGATTCTTGGTGTTTACGGGAATAAAAATGCTTTTTCATAAAGATGAAATCATTGAGCCGGATAAAAATCCTTTGGTGCGTTTGTTCAAAAAATTTATGCCGGTGACCACAGAAGAAAAAGGAGATAAGTTTTTTGTGAAAATTGACGGCAAAACATTTGCCACGCCACTTTTTGTAGTATTGCTTTTGGTTGAATTTACGGATTTAATTTTTGCCGTTGATTCAATTCCGGCGATCTTGGCCATTACCAATGATACCTTTATTATTTTCACGTCCAATGTTTTCGCTATTTTAGGGTTGCGGGCATTGTATTTTGCGTTGGCGGGAATCACACAATATTTTCATTACCTTAAATATGGGCTGTCGGCAATACTTGTTTTTGTCGGTGTGAAAATGTTGGTGGTCGATTTTTATAAAGTCCCGATTGTTTATTCTCTTTCAACAATTTTGGGCATACTTATTATATCGGTGGTGTTTTCCCTTCTTTTCCCTAAAAATGAACAAATAAACAGTTAAATAATTTTAAAATTTACTTATTATGAATTGTCCAAGTTGTAAAATTCCCTTAGTAATGTCTGAAAGACAGGGTATAGAAATAGATTATTGTCCGCAATGTCGCGGAATTTGGCTTGATCGCGGAGAGCTGGATAAACTGATTGAAAAATCAAATGCCGCTGAAAATCAGCAAGAATTTAGAGCTGGATCTCCACAACAGCAACAACAACAACAACAACAACAACAACCGCCATCTTCTTCTTATGATCAGCAAAGAGATCAGGCCTATTATAACAGGCATAAAAGAAAAAATTGGCTTAATGAATTGTTTGATTAAGGTTCATGGGACAGGGAAACCTGTCCCATTTTATTTTAGAATTTATTTACTTTTTACTTGAAATAAAGTTAAACACTTCACGAATGGTTTTCTTTCTGATTTTTCGTTGCAAATCCATATCAACCAAAATTAGCGTGTATTGAAATTTCACTTCCAGATAATCCATTTTCATTTCAACCACTTTTAAATTATAAGATTTTGGTTCAATATATTCGCTGAAACTTTCTAGCGATAAAATAATCTCTTTTTCAAGCTGTTCAATGCTGTCAATATATTTAAGGGCTATTTGAAAATCAACGGTCATCAATCTTACGTCCCTTTTTGTATAGTTAATTATTTCACTGTAATAAACTTTAGAATTCGGTATTATGACAATGTCATCATCATCATTAAGAATTTTAACCTTCATCATGCCAATCTCAACGATTTTTCCTTTTTGGTGATCAATTTTAACAAAATCATTTATTTCGAAAGTGTTTGAAAAACTTAAATAGACACCACTCAAAAAATCAACGATATATTCCTTTGTCAATATGGCAAAGGCGGCGGCGACAATGGTTAAAGAAGTGATTAACTCAGATGGGTTGATACCAAAAATGCTTAAGAACATAATGAAAAGACCTGCGCCAAAAGTAAAATTAGCGATGTTCTCTATGCCAAAATGCACATTGTTTTTTTTGTTTAACGGAATCTTATTTTTTTTGGAATAGAAATATTTAGCGGTATTTGATAAAAAGTTAATGGCAATGTAAAAAATCACGAATGCCAGTACTGATTGCAATTGATAATAATCTGCTATTATTTTGGACGTTACGGTATTGAAAAATTTCAAATAAAGTACACCAAATAACAAAATTACATTGATAATAAATACCCAATATTTTTTCATTGTTTTTATTTAATTATTTACGATTTCTAATAATATAACAACATAAAATACGGTCAATGATTAATTTACCGCTCATTATGAATAGGGTTGTTAGATCGTTTTAAAGATAGGTAAATATTAAATTCAATTTTAGGCATGATTAATTTATTTAAGCTGTTTTATTAAAAACCAACAAAGGTATTTTAGCGCTGAATGAATACGATTCAGATTTGCTGCCATAAAATATTTTCTCAATAAAACTTCTGTTTTGTTTGGTAAACATAATTAACATGGCAGGTTTTAACAATCCTGCACAGTCATTAAATTTTGAAACCAAACTGTCTGTGATGTCACAATCTATATAGCGCAAATCAATACTGCTTTTTGGGTATTTATTTACAGTTTCCTCCATAGTGGATTTTTTGTAGGATATTTTTGAAGAAAAATTAAAGTGCAGTAATTTTACCTTGGCGCCTAATGGATGCGCAAACGCAACTACTTTTTCCAATTCTTTGTCAAGATTGTCCAAATCCGAAAAGTATAAAAGGTTTTTAATGCTTCTCGTTCTGTAATTTTGTGGAACCACGATGACCGGAACAGTTGAAAAATTAATAAGGCTGGAGGTGGTTGTTCCCAATATTTTATTTAAATAACCTGCGCCCCGTTTACTGATGCAAATATAGTCGAAGTCATTGTTTAAGGCATATTCCCGGATGGCGCTGTCCGCCATGATAGCTTCCTTAACAACACATTTTATATTTTTTGGAACTAGTCCTTTATTTTTATAAATCGAATTTACATATTGGTCGAGTTTTTTTTGGTTCTTTGCCGCCTCGCTCTTTCTATAAACTGCGAAAGCAGTATCGCTCCAGGAAGTAGGTTTCATAAGATGATAAGAATAAAAAATCGTTAGAGCAACTGGGCTTTGTGTGGCCAACTGAATTGCGAAACGCAAACCTGCTTTTGCATTCTTGGAAAGATCTGTGGTAACAAGCACTTTTTTCATTGGATTATTTTTTTAAACACTTAAATATACAAAATAAAAGACAAATAAAATAATGCAATGCCATGCCATGCCAAATTTATCTTTTAGATTTGAAAATACGATCCGCTTAATAAAAACAGTTCTTTTTCATAATTTCTTCAAACGGGTGGAATTGTTTATATTTATCAAAAATTAAATTTACTGAAATCCATGAACGAAAATCCTGACGAAAACGAAAAGGTTGATTTCAAAAAGCATTGGAATGAAGCCTACCAGAAATCGCCCGTAACCAATTTGGGCTGGTATGAGGAAAATCCGGCTCCTTCCATCGAATTGATAGAAGCCTGCAGGCTGCCAAAAGATGCCTTAATTTTTAATGCCGGCGCCGGCGCAACTACTTTAATATCGGAATTGTTGGCAAAAGGCTATGAAAATATTTTTGTGAATGATATTTCAGCTGTAGCGTTAGCCGAATTGAAAAGTCATTTACCTTCACCTGTGGATGCAACTGTTCAATTTATTGTGGATGATTTAACCAATCCTGCTGAATTATTGAAATTAAAAAACATTGATTTGTGGCATGACAGGGCGGTGTTGCATTTTTTTACGGAAGAAAAGCAACAAAATGCCTATTTTGATTTGCTGAAAACCGTTTTAAAACCAAAAGGATTCGTAATTTTGGCTGAGTTTAATTTAGAGGGCGCTAAAAAATGCAGTGGATTGGATGTTTTTAATTACAATGAAGAAATGCTGCAAGAAAGATTGGGAAGCGATTTTGAATTGTTGAAATCATTCAATTATACCTACACGCAACCTTCAGGAAATACCAGAGAATATGTATACACATTGTTTCAGAAAAAATAATAAAGGAGAATGAGTGTTTACCAGACTCCTTTTTCAGCTACCGGTTATTTTTCAAAATTAATTTGTGATTATTTGGACGAAAAACCCGAATTATCAGAATTTTACGGGAATTTTCCAGATGTTGCCGGATTTAAAAATCAGATTGAATCAAAAAAAACAGCATTTTCAGCACCATCGAGACAATTATTGAGCGATGCGTTGAAACAACAATATGTAAAAACCATCATTTCAGATGAAGCAGCTCAAAATTTGGAGTTGCTTTTAAATGAAAATACGTTTACGGTGACTACCGGACATCAATTGAATATTTTCACCGGGCCTTTATATTTTTTGTATAAAATCGTGACCGCTATAAATTTGGCCGACAGGTTGAAAAAGGAGTTTCCGCAACAAAATTTTGTGCCGGTATATTGGATGGCAACGGAAGACCATGATTTTGAGGAAATAAACTATTTCAATGTCAATAACACTAAAATCAGCTGGAACACGCAAAGTGGCGGTGCTGTAGGTCGGTTAAAAACAACCGGTTTTGATGCTGTTTTTAACGAATTTTCTTCCATTTTGGGAACATCTAAAAATGCTGATGCCTTAAGGGAATTGTTTAAAAATGCGTATTTAAAAAACGATAATCTGGCAGAAGCTACGCGCTTTTTGGTGAATGAACTTTTTGGAGTCTATGGATTGGTCATTGTTGATGGAGATGATGTGAAATTAAAAAAACAGTTTGCGCCTTTTGTGAAACAGGAATTGCTTCAAAACACTTCTTTCGATATTGTTTCAAAAACGGATCAGCTTTTGTCAGCCGAATATAAAATTCAGGTAAATCCAAGAGAAATTAACTTATTTTACTTGAAAGATGTGCTAAGGGAACGCATTATTTTTGAAAAAAATCATTTTACAATTAACAATACGAATCTCACTTTTTCTGAAAATGAAATGATGAAGGAAATTGAAGAGCATCCTGAACGTTTTAGCCCAAATGTAATTATGCGTCCGCTTTACCAGGAATTAGTATTGCCAAACTTGGCATATATTGGAGGAGGCGGAGAATTGGCATATTGGTTTCAGTTAAAAAATTATTTCAACGCGTTACATGTTCCTTTTCCAATCTTGGTACTGCGAAACTCGGTATTGCTGGCCACAAAAAAACAGTTGCACAAGCTGGATAAATTGGGTATTTCGGTTCCTGAAATTTTTAAAAATCAAGAAGTCTTAATTGCCAATGTCATTAGGGAGCATTCTGAAATAAAAATAGATTTTTCTGAACAAAAAAACACCTTGCAACAACAATTTTTCGCTTTAAAGGAGCTTGCCAAAAAAACAGACAAGACCTTTTTAGGCGCCGTAAATGCACAGGAAAAAAAGCAATTAAACGGACTTGATAATTTGGAAAAACGATTGTTAAAGGCGCAAAAGCGCAAACTTTCAGGCGTGGTTGACCGAATTAAGGACGTACAAAATGAGTTGTTTCCCAACCAAAGTCTGCAGGAACGCAACCAAAATTTTTCTGCATTTTATAAATTAATGGGAGCAGACCTTATTCCTACATTACTTAAAAATACAGATCCGCTGAAATTTGAGTTTACGGTTATTGAATTTGAGTAGGAATTGGATTGAAAGCAAGCATTTTGTCCTTAAAGGTATATTGAATTTCCAACACTTGTTCACTGCTTATTTTAGCCGATTCTTCTTCGGTTAATTCAAAATCTATTTCCGTATAAAAGGCCGGTGTGTTTTTAATTTGATTGGATTCTACATCATTATTGTCTGAACTCAAAACCAAAGAATCATTTTCAAAAATAAATGATAGCGTACAGCCAGTCCGTTTTATCTTGGTGGAGAAATCACCAATGATTATGGTTTTGATAAAAGGAAATCCGCCTAATTCTTCAATATCCAAATACACCGTATTATTGCTGTTTTCCGCGTATTTTGTTCCGCCTTTGAAATCAATTTCAGAAATTATTTCGGCAATACTGATTGTGTTTTTATTAGGTTTTAAAAGATTTAAGAAAGAAAATGCCATATTAATTGTTTTCTAGTTATGATATTCTTGATTGTGCGCTAAAGGTTCTCCGCAATTTGAACAATTAGAAGCTGTGCCAGATCCACCATAGCAACCTTTGGTGCAACTGTAATGATAAATTCCTTTTGCATTTTGCGCAGGAGACGGTGCCGCTGGCGTGTTGGCTGCCGGAGCCTGAATGTTTGTAGGAACATTTAATGGTCCGTTTTTCAATAAATCCTGACTGTGAAAAGCGTCATTGTGCAAATAAGGATTTTTACAAACCGGACAAGCACCTTGTACGTCGCTGCCGCTATTTTCGCATTTATTGGCGCAAATATAATGCTTCACGGAAGCGGTCCGGGTGTTTTCCTGTAATACAGGTTTTGGTTTTTCTTCTTTACACGAGAATGAAATGGCCAAAACAAAAAATAAAATAAATTTAAAAGTCTTCATAGTCATTGGTTTTTCTTTATAAATGATGATATCTGCAAATATAATAAAATTTAGGTGAAGGCAAAATGTAATTAACCAATTAGTCAAGGAGATAATTAGATTAACTTGGGTAAATAGGAAACTAGCGTTTACCTATAATTCATCATGCTTTTTATAGGCGCTTTATCATGAAAATCTCTAAGCTAATTTTAGTTTATCTTACATAAGATGTTTAGCAATGTTTATTGCTGTCATTCTCTACTTTGAAAAGCCTAATTAGAAAAAAGACAATTTTTAATGAATTAAAAATTGTCTTTTTTCTCTTTTCTAAAATAACGAACAACTCAAAACTTATTTTATTGCAGCTTGTGCGGCGGCAACTCTAGCTATCGGAACTCTAAATGGTGAGCAACTTACATAATCCAGACCAGTTTTATGGCAAAATTCAACGGAACTAGGCTCGCCGCCATGTTCTCCACAAATACCTACTTTTAGGCTTGGTTTTGTGCTTCTTCCTTTTTCGGTTCCCATTTTAACCAATTGTCCCACGCCTTGCTGGTCTAAAACATCGAAAGGATCAACGGCTAAAATTCCTTTTTTAATGTATATCGGTAAAAATTTACCTGCATCGTCACGAGAATATCCAAAGGTCATTTGGGTTAAATCATTTGTGCCAAAAGAGAAAAATTCAGCACGTTGTGCGATTAAATCTGCAGTTAAAGCAGCCCTAGGGATTTCAATCATGGTACCAACCAAGTAGGCAATGGTGTCATTTCTTTCATCAAATACTTTTTTTGCCGTTGCTCTAATGATTTCTTCTTGTGCGATATACTCTTTTAAGGTGCCAATTAACGGCACCATAATTTCAGGAATAGCTTTAATTCCTTTGGTTTTTAAATTTAAGGCTGCTTCAATAATAGCCCTGGTTTGCATTTCCGTAATTTCCGGATAGGTATTTCCCAATCTACATCCTCTATGACCCAACATCGGATTGAACTCTGCCAATTCTGCTACTTTATTTATAATAGAATTTAAAGAAACTTTCATTTCTAATGCAAGTTCTTTTTGTAGGGCCAATTCATGGGGAACAAATTCGTGTAAAGGTGGATCTAACAAACGGATTGTTACCGGCAATCCCTGCATGGCTTCAAATATTCCTTCAAAATCGCTGCGCTGCATTGGGAGAAGTTTTACCAAAGCGGCTTTTCTTCCTTCCACATTTTCAGATAAAATCATTTCACGCATGGCTTTAATTCGGTCTTCATGAAAAAACATGTGTTCAGTTCGGGTTAGCCCGATTCCCTGAGCTCCAAAATTACGTGCAATTTTTGCATCTTTCGGCGTATCTGCATTTGTACGGACTCTCATGGTTGCAAATTTGTCGGCCAACTCCATGATTTCAGCAAATTCACCGCATAATTCAGGTTCAACAGTTGCTAAATTCCCTTCATAAATATTTCCTGTAGAACCGTTTAACGAAATCCAGTCACCCTCATTATAAACAGTGCCATTAATACCCATGGTGCGGCTTTTATAATCAATTTTTAGTGCGCCAACCCCAGAAATGCAGCATTTTCCCATTCCTCGAGCAACAACTGCCGCATGCGAAGTCATCCCACCACGTGCTGTTAAAATTCCGTTTGCAATATTCATACCTTCCAAATCTTCAGGAGAAGTTTCAATACGTGCCAATATTGCATTTTTATATTTGTGCGCTTCATCTGCAAAGAAAACCAATTGACCGCTGGCTGCACCAGGTGAAGCTGGCAGTCCTTGCGCAATTACTGTTGCTTTTTTTAAGGCTTTTGGATCAAAAACGGGGTGCAATAATTCATCCAATTTATTTGGTTCAATGCGTAATAGTGTTTCTTTTTCAGTAATTGATCCTTCTTTTAATAAATCCATGGCAATTTTTACCATTGCTGCACCAGTGCGTTTGCCATTTCTGGTTTGCAACATCCATAGTTTGCCTTCCTGAATGGTAAACTCCAAATCTTGCATATCACGGTAATGATCTTCAAGTTTTTGTTGATATTCATTAAGTTCTCCATAAATTTCTGGCATTAATTCTTCTAATGAAGGATAATTTAGAACTCTGTCAGTTTCTTCAACCCTTGCTAATTTTGCCCAACGCATTGAACCTAATTTTGTAATTTGTTGTGGAGTTCTTGCGCCAGAAACCACATCTTCGCCTTGCGCATTGATCAAATATTCCCCATTAAACTGATTTTCACCGGTTGCTGCATCACGCGTAAAACAAACTCCTGTTCCAGATTGATTGCCCATATTTCCATAAACCATCGCCTGAACGCTTACGGCGGTTCCCCAATCATCAGGGTAACCGTGCATATTTCGATAATAAACAGCCCTGTCACCGTTCCAACTGTTAAAAACGGCGATAACGGCACCCCAAAGCTGGTCCCAAGGATTTGTCGGAAAATCGTGGCCCGTACGTTTTTTTACGGCAACTTTAAAATCTTTTACAAGGATTTTTAAATCCTGAACGGTAAATTCAGTATCCAATTTAATGCCCCTTTTTTCTTTTAAATCCTCCATGATTTCTTCAAAAGGATCAATATTTTCTTTTGATTCAGGATTCATCCCCAAAACCACATCCCCGTACATTTGAATAAAACGACGATATGAATCCCATGCAAAACGCTCATTATTCGTTTTTTTAGTGATTCCAATAACTGCGTCATCGTTTAATCCTAAATTTAAAACCGTATCCATCATTCCTGGCATGGAAGCTCTTGCGCCAGAACGTACAGAAAGCAATAAAGGGTTTTCTTTGTCGCCAAATTTAGCGCCCATTATTTTTTCAATATTTTCTATGGATTCTTCAACTTCTGAAACTATTAAACTTATTATAGCCTCTTTTCCAAATAAATTATATTCCGTACAAACTTCAGTGGTAATGGTAAAGCCAGGAGGAACAGGTATTCCAATGAGGCTCATTTCTGCCAGATTGGCGCCTTTGCCGCCCAGAAGATTTTTCATTTTACTGTTTCCATCGGCAGTGCTATTTCCAAATTTAAAGACCCTTTTTTTGACTTTTTCCATAGATTCCATAAGAATGTGATTTTAAATTAATAATCTGTTTTTAAAATGAGGTTTACACAAAATTAAATGCTAAAGTTATTATTTTTAATGATTTATATCATTTTTGCTTTAAACAATCATTTGGTCATAAGTTCTTAAATTTTTTAAACAAGTACTAAACAAACTGGGATTTGCTGGAATTGAACTTTGTTTAGTTATTTAAGTATTTGGCGATTTTTTGATTTTCAACTTTGGGCTAGCCAAATGAGCATAATTGTTGCGTAGTATATGGTTTTTGTTGATAATTTATGTAAATAAATAAAACACCAATAATAATTCATAAAATAATTAATATTTTTTTATAAAATTAACATATTTGATATTTTTGTTAAATAAAATGAAAAGTAGTTATATATTTTTTTTGATTAAAATATTTCCAAAATAATGATTAAATATATCGTGGATTGAATTGAATTTCATTCTATATTAGTGCCGTGAAAAAACTGTTTAGAATTTTAGGTATTACATTGTTAGCCGTACTTTATTGTTTTACAATAAGCACGGCAAGCGACATTTCCCAGAATTCAGATTTCATAAATAAATCAACAAGTGAAAATGAAAAGAATGACGTAACAGTTTCCATAAAATTTTTTAGCAATACTTCTCAAGCTGAAAGTTTGGTAAATCCTTTCAGTAACTCACTGCCAACAACTTTTAAAGATTCAAAAAACGAGTTTTCTGCAATTTTGAAAATTAGGGAACTATTTTTTGCCAACGAATTTTCCCAATATGTTTTCAGTTCAAGAAACTTTCTTATTAAGTTTGGGAAATCCAACATTATTTTCCCCTTCCATTATTTTTGGTAATCCAACCCATTTTAAATGCGTAATTGCCATTAAGAGGCAATTCAATTGATTTTTTGTTGGTTTTGTATCTCACAAAACCATTTCAATTATTTTATAAAATCAAAAAAATTTATAATGAACTCAGGAACCGCTATCACAGGGGCTATTTTTATAGCCATTTTTATGCTGCCATTTATATTGATGCTATATGGCAGAAAAAAGAAAGAAAAACATTTATTGCAATCGATTTTAAACATTGCAAATAAACATAATTGTAAAATTTCACAACAAGAAATAAGTGAAGAATTTGCCATAGGGCTTGATGAAACATTGAACCATCTTTTCATTTTTAGAAAGACAGCCAATAAAGAAATCGGGCAGCATATAAATTTAGCCGAAATTAAATTTTGTAAAGTGATTAAAACAACAGGTAATATCCCAGAAAATAAGGAAAATAACATTAAATCAATAGATAAGCTCGATTTGCATTTTGCATTTTTAGACAGAAAAAATCCGGATATCTCTTTTACGTTTTACGATTCAGAAGAAAATTTTGGATTGAACGGTGAAATTCAAATTATTGAAAAGTGGGCTAAAATTGTCAATGACAGATTGAAATCGTAAAGAAATATAAAAAGGAAATATAATAAGAAAAAAGCCCTG
>Ga0209347_1000602_pt1 | contig 84217 bp, 74 predicted proteins | sample AutmiccommuBRH23_FD_187382 | JGI IMG/M metagenome (GOLD analysis project Ga0209347, IMG submission 187382) | Deep subsurface microbial communities from Mt. Terri, Switzerland - Autotrophic microbial communities BRH/23 (SPAdes) (version 2) | ecosystem: Environmental > Aquatic > Deep subsurface >...
TGGCCTCTGTCGGCCTGTCCTACGGCGCCCACTCCAATCTCTGCGTCAACCAGATCCGTCGTTGGGGGAGCGAGGCGCAGAAGCAACGCTACCTGCCGCGCCTGATCAGCGGCGAGCATGTGGGCGCCCTGGCCATGAGCGAGGCTGGCTCAGGCTCCGACGTGGTCTCCATGCGCCTGCGGGCCGAGGCCCGCGGTGACCGCTATGTGCTGAACGGAACCAAGTTCTGGATCACCAACGCCCCGCACGCTGACGTCCTGGTGGTCTATGCCAAGACCGATCCCGAGGTCACCGGCCGGGCCATCACCGCCTTCCTGATCGAAAAGGACTTCAAGGGCTTCACCTGCGCCCAGAAGCTGGACAAGCTGGGCATGCGCGGCTCCGACACCGGCGAGCTGGTGTTTGAGGACTGTGAAGTACCTGAGGAGAACGTCCTGGGGCCGCTCAATGGCGGGGTTGGGGTGCTGATGAGCGGTCTCGACTATGAGCGCGCTGTCCTCGCCGGCGGCCCGCTGGGCATCATGCAGGCCTGTCTGGACGCCGTGCTGCCCTATGTTCGCGAGCGCAAGCAGTTTGGGGCCCCCATCGGCTCCTTCCAGCTGATGCAGGCCAAGGTGGCCGACATGTATGTCGCCCTGAATTCGGCCCGGGCCTATGTCTATGCGGTGGCCAGGGCCTGCGACGCGGGCCTCACCACCCGTTTCGACGCCGCCGGCGCCATCCTCATGGCCTCAGAAAACGCGGTGAAGTGCGCCCTGGAAGCGATCCAGGCCCTGGGCGGCGCGGGCTACACCAAGGACTATCCGGTGGAGCGCCTGTTGCGGGACGCCAAGCTCTATGACATCGGCGCGGGCACCAACGAGATTCGCCGTTTCCTGATCGGTCGGGAGCTGATCGGCGGATGAGGGGGTTGGTGGCGATGCTCCTCGGGGCCTTGGTCCTGACGGGCTGCGCCACGGTCTCGACCTGTGGACCCAATGAGCGCGCCGGCCAGACTGCTCACCTGTTCTTTGGCCGCAACATTGGTGAGGCGCCTGGCGTGGACGAGGCGGCGTTTCAGGATTTTGTCGCCCGTGAGCTAACCCCACGTTTTCCCGACGGCATGACGATCCTGGACGCAGAGGGCCGCTGGTCCCATCGCGGCGTCCTGATGGCGGAGGCGTCAAAGATGGTGATCCTGGCTCAAGAGGGCGCGATCGACCGGGCGACCCTGGCGGCGGTGCGGGCGGCTTACCAGACCCGGTTCTCGCAGGACGCCGTCCTGCAGAGCGTCAGCACGGCCTGTCTGGCCTACTGACTTTCCGGGAACTCCGACAGGGGCTGACGCCTTCCATTAGGGCAACCCAGAGGAGCCTACCCATGCGCAAGACCCTGATTGTGATCCCCATCGCCTTTTCCGCCCTGGCCCTCGCGGCCTGCGGAACCACCGTGACTGAACGCGCGGCCACTGGCGCCCTCGGCGGCGCCGCCGTCGGCGGCGCGGTCAGCGGTGATCTGAGCGGCGCGGCCGCCGGCGCGGCCATCGGCGGTGTCGCCGGTGCGGCGACCACCCCCCGCCGGAACTAGTCCACGCCGTAGCCGGACCTAGTCGTCCGCCTGCTTCTGGCCAATTCGAGATACAAAAAAGGGCCGGCCCATTGTCGGGGTCGGCCCTTCCATTGTCGGACCGCAAGTGCGGCGGCCCGTAACCTTAGCAGCGCTTAAGCGCGAACCTCGTGGGAGGCCCAGGCCACGGTCACCGACTGCGACGAATGACAATGAGACACTGGATCACCTCCTTTCAGTTGTTGAACACCACAACGAATATGGGACGCGATTCCGGCTTTGGCAAATCCAAGTCTGCGTGATCGCTGCGACGTTTCAGCGCCAGCCTTTTCCGCCACCCTCGCTGAGCGCCTGACGGCGCCGCAGCTCGGTCACCGGGGTGGTCAGCCGCCGGAGCGCAGCCCCCATGGCGTGATAGCCGGCGATCACGGCGGGATCGTAGGCTTCCCAGTCGCGGATCTCGACGCCGGTCATGTCCGGGGTCACCAGCAGGTCGACGCTCTCCCGCGCCGCTCTCAGGTCGCGACCGGTCGGCACCGTGGCCGCGCGCATCAGCAGGGAGACGATGGGTGGTCCCTGGCGCCAGGCCCCTGACAGGATCCAGCGGAACACTGAGGAGGGCCTCGCCACGTCCCTGGCCGTTATGCTGCGGCCGCGGGTGACGTCCACGCCGACCACGGGGCCAAGATGAATGGCGCTCATGACATCGGCGGGGAAGTTGTTGAGCACCGCCCCATCTACCAGCACGTCGTCGCCCTGAGTCGCCGGCGGCATCACCCCTGGCAGGGCGATAGTGGCCCGCAGGGCGTCCACCAGCCGACCACTGCGATGGATCTGGTAGGCGCCGGTGGTCAGGTTCGAGGACACAGCAAAGAAGGGCAGCCAGAGATCGGATATGCTCGTGTCGCCAAAATGCTCGTGAAGCCGCGCCTTGACCTTCTCGCCGCGGGTCATGGCCAGCAGCGGAAAGGCGATATCGTCCAGGGGACTGGAGGAGACGAATGCGTTGCGGATCCGACGGTCGGCTTCCTCGTCAGACCAGCCCATGCCAAGCCCCGCGGCGACGATGGCCCCCATGGAAGCGCCGCCGATGAAGTCGATCGGCACGCCATGTTCCCGCAAGGCGCGGATCGCCCCCACATGGGCGTAGGCCCGGGCGCCGCCCCCTGACAGCACCAGCCCCACCGATTGGCCCGTCAGCACCCTGGCCAGCCGGGCGGCGTCGGTCTCATCATCCCGGCGCATGTGAAACAGGCGCGCCGGCTGGGCGGCCTTGACCCAGGCTTCCGAGGTGCGGGGGGCCGGGCTTTCCCGCGGGTGCAGCAGAATCAGGTCCACCAGCTGGTGGGCCTGCAGGGGTTGAGCGGGATGTAGAACGATGTTGGTGGGCGGCTGGGCGGCGGCCTTGCCGATGCGGAACAGCCGGTCCACCTGCCGGGCGACCACGGCCCGCCAGCCCAGGTCCTGTCCCTCGGCGGCGTAAAGGACGAAGTCATGCGTCCGCTCGACCTCGGAGTACCACTCGGTCGGCGCCATGGCCGCCTCGGCGCCGACCACAGTGACGCTATAGCCCTGGCGCATGATGTGGCGGGCGATGCGGTCCACCACGGGGCGGACGGCCACGGGGTCCCCCACGGTGACAAAGCCATAGACCGAGGGCTCTGCGCCAGTGCTGCGATGGGACTGCCGGCGACTGCGACGGACAATCAGCTGGGCCAGCTCCAGCATGACCCCAGGGTCTTCCTCGGCGGCTTCCAGGAACAGGTCCCGGGGCAGGGCGAAGACCTCGGAATCGCGCAGGGCGACCACCCGGGCGGTGTGCGGGGTGCCGGACAGGAGCGACATCTCCCCGGCGGGCTCCCCGGGTCGGATCACCCCGAGAAATTCCGGCTCCTGGCCCTCGTCCCGGCGAAAGGCGCCCAGCCGGCCGGCGCGAAGGAAATAGAGTTGATCGGCCGCTTCGCCGGACTCAAACAGCACCCCGCCGCCCGGGAGCGAAAACCATGTGGCGTCACCCTCCACCTGTTCATTGAAGAACAGCTGGGACAGGGCGGTATCACTCGGAAGGTCCGGCAGTCGTGCCACAGTCGGGGAGCCTAGCGCGGGACGGCGTGCGGGGCTATGCCATGCATATGACGAGGCTAACTTCCTCCATCGACCCGGCTTCCGAGGCATTTCAGACCCAGGCACAGCTGAATCGCAGCTTGGTTGACCAGCTTCGCGCGCGGCTCGCGCAAACGGCCCTGGGCGGTCCGGAGGCCGCCCGGGCGCGCCACGAATCACGGGGCAAGCTTCTGCCCCGGGACCGGGTCATGCGGCTGCTCGATCCAGGTGCGCCGTTTCTGGAAATCGCAGCCCTGGCCGCTCATGGCTTATATGAAGACGAGGCGCCCGGCGCGGGTCTGATCGCCGGGGTCGGCCGGGTGTCTGGCCGCGAGGTGATGATTCTCGCCAATGACGCCACGGTGAAGGGCGGCGCCTACTTCCCCATGACGGTGAAGAAGCATCTGCGGGCTCAGGAGATCGCCCTGCAGAACCGTCTGCCCTGCGTCTATCTGGTGGATTCCGGCGGGGCCAATCTGCCGCATCAGGCCGAGGTCTTCCCAGACCGGGACCACTTCGGCCGCATCTTCTTCAACCAGGCTCAGATGAGCGCCGCAGGCGTCGCCCAGATCGCCTGCGTCATGGGCTCCTGCACCGCCGGCGGCGCCTATGTGCCGGCCATGTCCGACGAGACGGTGATCGTCCGCGACCAGGGCACCATCTTCCTCGGCGGCCCGCCCCTGGTGAAGGCCGCCACCGGCGAGGTGATCAGCGCCGAGGAGCTGGGCGGCGCCGACACTCACGGCCGGCGCTCTGGCGTGGTCGACCATGTGGCCGAGAACGACGAGCATGCCCTGGCCATCGTCCGCTCCATCATCGCCAACCTGAACACCACCAAGGCCCACGAAATGGCCCTGGCCGAGCCCCGGCCGCCAGCCTTCGATGCGGAAGAGCTCTACGGGATCATCCCGAGCGACGTGCGGGCCCCCTACGACGTGCGCGAGGTCATCGCCCGCATTGTCGACGGCTCGGACTTCGACGAGTTCAAGGCCCTCTATGGAACGACCCTGGTCTGTGGTTTCGCCCGCATCTGGGGTTATCCCGTCGCCATCCTGGCCAATAACGGCGTGCTGTTTTCTGAAAGCGCGCTGAAGGGCGCCCACTTCATCGAGCTGGCCTGCAAACGGAAGATCCCGCTGGTCTTCCTGCAGAACATCTCGGGCTTCATGGTCGGCGGCCGCTATGAGGCCGGCGGCATCGCCAAGGACGGGGCCAAGCTGGTGACCGCGGTGGCCTGCGCCGAGGTCCCCAAGTTTACCGTCCTGATCGGCGGCTCCTTCGGGGCCGGCAACTACGGCATGTGCGGGCGGGCCTATTCTCCACGCTTCCTGTGGTCGTGGCCCAACAGCCGGATCAGCGTCATGGGCGGCGAGCAGGCCGCCAGCGTGCTCGCCACCATCCGTCGCGACGGCCTGGAAGCCCGGGGCGAGACGTGGTCCGATGACGAGGAAGCCGCCTTCAAGGCGCCCGTTCGCGACCGCTATGAAACCGAGGGCGACCCCTATTTCGCCACAGCGCGCCTGTGGGATGACGGGATCATCGACCCCGCTCAGACCCGGGACGTGCTGGGCCTGTCCATTTCTGCGGCGCTCAATGCGCCAGTACCCGAGACGCGGTTTGGCGTCTTCCGCATGTGACGGAGCGTTTTGAGATCATGAGCAATCCAATCGTCGATCCCCTGGTGGAAGGCCTCGACAGCGACGCCACCTCGCCCCTGGTGCGCCTGGAGGCCACGGTCGAGGGCGTGGCCATCGTCACCATCAACCGGCCTGAGCGCCGCAACGCCTTTGATGCGGCCCTGATCGCGGCCCTGTCGGAAACCTTTGAGACCCTGCACGGCGCCGAACATGTCCGGCTGGTCTTCCTGCGCGGGGCCGGCGGCACCTTCAGCGCTGGCGCCGACCTCGACTGGATGCGGGCCGCAGCCGGTCACACAGAGGACGACAACCGCGAAGACGCCATGGCCATGGCCAAGATGCTCAAGCTCTTGTGGGACATCCCCGCCTTGACCGTCGCCCTGGTTCAGGGCGGCGCCTATGGCGGCGGGGCCGGTCTGGCGGCGGCCTGCGACATGGCCATCGCCACGGCGGACGCAAAGTTCAGCTTCGCCGAGGTGAAGCTCGGCCTGGTGGCCGCCACGATCAGCCCCTATGTGGTCGCCGCCATCGGCCCCAGAACTGCGCGGGGCCTGTTCGCCACCGGGCGCACCTTCGATGCGGCCCATGCGGAGAAGATCGGCCTGATCACTCAGGTGGTCGCCGATGACGCGGCCCTCGACGCCGCGATCGCCAGCCTGTCGACGGAGATGATGGCCTGCGGTCCCATGGCGGTGATCGAGTCCAAGCGCATCGTCGAGCATGTGGCCTATCAGGAGATCGACCACGGCCTGATGGACGACACCGCCAAGGTGATCGCTCGGGTGCGGGTCAGCGAGGAGGGGCAGGAGGGCGTGCTGGCCTTCCTCGAAAAGCGCAAGCCTCGCTGGTCCGAATGATCACCAAGCTCCTGGTCGCCAATCGCGGTGAGATCGCAAGGCGCATCTTCCGCACCGCCCGGCAGATGGGTCTGGTCACGGTGGCGGTCTATTCCGACGCTGATGTCCAGGCGCCCCATGTGCGGGACGCCGATCAGGCCGTTCGCCTGGGGCCGGCGGCGGCCCGGGAGAGCTATCTCAATGTGGCCGCCGTGCTGGAGGCCGCCAGGACCAGCGGCGCCGACGCCATCCATCCGGGCTATGGCTTCCTGTCGGAGAACGCCGACTTTGCAGAGGCGGTGACGGCGGCGGGCCTCACCTGGGTGGGCCCGCCGCCCTCGGCTATCCGCGCCATGGGGCTGAAGGATGCGGCCAAGGCCCTGATGATCAAGGCCGGCGTGCCGGTGACGCCGGGCTATCACGGTGAAAACCAGGAGCCCGCCCATCTGGCCGCCCAGGCTGAGCAGATCGGCTATCCCATCCTGATCAAGGCGGTGGCCGGCGGTGGCGGCAAGGGCATGCGCAAGGTCGAGCGCGCGGCGGACTTTGCCGAGGCCCTGGGCGCCGCTCGGCGGGAGGCTGCCGCGGCCTTTGGCGACGATCGCGTTCTGTTGGAAACCTATGTGGCCCGGCCCCGCCACATCGAGGTGCAGGTGTTTGGCGACGCCCATGGCCAGGTCGTCCACCTGTTCGAGCGTGACTGCTCCCTGCAACGCCGCCATCAGAAGGTGGTCGAGGAGGCGCCGGCCCCGGGCATGAGCTCCGAGGTTCGCGAGGCTGTCTGCGCCGCCGCCGTCCGCGCCGCTCAGGCCGTGGACTATGTGGGCGCCGGCACGGTGGAGTTCATCGCCGACGCCAGCGAGGGCCTGCGGGCCGACCGCATCTGGTTCATGGAGATGAACACCCGCCTGCAGGTGGAGCATCCGGTCACTGAGGCGGTCACTGGCCAGGACCTGGTGGAATGGCAGCTGCGAGTGGCGGCCGGCGAACCCCTGCCGCTGACCCAGGATCAAATCACCCTGAACGGCTGGGCCATGGAGGCGCGCCTCTATGCCGAGAACCCAGCGGCGGGCTTCCTGCCGTCTATCGGCGAGCTGGAGCACTTCGTCCTGCCTGACAGCGTCCGGGTGGACACCGGCGTCGAGACCGGCGGCGAGGTCAGCCCGCACTATGACCCCATGATCGCCAAGCTGATCGCCCACGGCCCCACGCGCCAGGCCGCCGCCCGAGCTCTGCAGAAGGCCTTTGGCGAGGTGCAGGTCTGGCCGGTTCGGACCAATGCCGGCTTCCTCGCCCGCTGCCTGGGCGAGCCCGACTTCCTGCGCGGCGAGGTGGATACAGCTTTCATCGCCGAGCGCCAGGACGCCCTGGCCACGGCCCCTGATCCCAGCCCCGCGGTCCTGTCGGCCGCCGTCCAGGGCCTGCTGTCCCAGGCCCCGACTACCGCCGCCGATCCGGGCGGCCCCTGGAGCGCGCTCACCGGCTTCCGCCTGAACGCGGCCCCACAGGCGAGCCTGCGCCTGTACCGAGACGGCGTAGCCATTGATGCGCCCCTGGCGGCCGGGCCCCTGTCGGCCGACGTCCTGCTGGACGCGGCCGGCGCCATCGTCGTGTTCGAGGCCGGGGAAGCCTTCGCCTTCTCCGGCCAGGCCCCGGCGGCCGTCGCCGGGGAGGGACCTGCCGGCGATGGCGCGATGATCTCGCCTATGCCGGGCAAGGTGGTCGCTGTGGCGGTGGCGCAGGGTGACAAGGTCTTCCGCGGCCAGACCCTGGTGACGCTCGAAGCCATGAAAATGGAGCACGCCCTGACCGCGGCCTTTGACGGTGTGGTCGAGAGCGTTTCGGTGAGTGTCGGCGCCCAGGTCAGCGAGGGCGTGGTGCTGGCGCGGCTGGCGCCCAACCCTTAGACCGCCCCCATGACCGTTCATCTGATCAAGCTCGTAGTCGGCTGCGACACCGTGGAAGACCTGCTGGACTGGCGTGAACCTCAGGCCAGGGCCGGTGAGCCCTGGATTCTGCGCACCCGCCAAACCCCCAAACGGGCGGCCGAGCTCACCGACGGCGGCTCTCTCTATCGGGTCTATAAGGGGTCCATCCTGACCCGGCAGCTGATCCTGGATGTCACCACGGTGGGGGAGGGACAGGACGCCCGTTGTGAGATGCTGCTCGACGAGACCCTGGTCCGCGTCGCGCCCACGCCGAGGCGGCCCTTCCAGGGCTGGCGCTATCTGGAGCCCAAGGACGTCCCGCCAGACCTGGACGGCGACAGCGGCCAGGAGACACCGCCCGAACTGGCCCGTCAGCTGCGCGAGGCCGGCCTCTGGTAGGGCCTCTAGACCGCCATGTTGTCGATTAGGCGGGTCTTGCCCAGATGGGCGGCGGCGAAGATGCGCACACGGCCCTCATAGGGCGGGCCGTCGGCAGGACTGAGATCCTCCACTTGGCGGACCTCAAAATAGTCGACCCTGTCGAAGCCGTGCCGCTCGAGGGCCGCGCGGCCTGTCGCTTCCACCTTCTCCACCGAATCTCCGGCCCGCAGTCTGGCCGCAGCATCGGCGAGCACCTTGTTCATCATGCCCGCGATGGGGCGCTCCGCCGCGCTGAGATAGGCGTTGCGCGAGGAGAGGGCGAGGCCATCGGCGTCCCGGGCGATAGGCGCGCCGATGATCTCGACGGGAATGTCCAGGTCGAGGGCCAGCCTGCGGATCAGCTGCAGCTGCTGGAAGTCCTTTTCGCCAAACACCGCCACATCGGGCTGGGCCTGGTTGAGCAGCTTCGCCACCACCGTCGCCACCCCGTCGAAATGACCCGGCCGCGCGGCGCCGTCCAGGGGCTCGCTGACCCCTGATACGCTGACCTTGGTGGCGTAGCCGGGGGGATAGATCTGGCTGACGTCGGGGGCGTAGAGGAGGTCGCAGCCAGCGCTGGCCAGCAGGCGGGCGTCGCCGGCCTCGTCCCTGGGATAGCGCTCGAAATCCTCATTTGGCCCGAACTGCGCTGGATTGACGAAGATGCTGGCCACCACCCTGTCAGCTCGCGTCCTGGCCAGTCGCACCAGGGACAGATGCCCCTCGTGCAGGGCCCCCATGGTCGGTGTCATGGCTACGGTCTCCCCCGCCGCCCGCCAGGCGCGGACCTGGGCCCGGAGCTCGACCACAGTGCGGACAATCGGCAGGACTTCGGCGGACATGGGGCCTCGTCAGACAGGGTGATGCAGAACGCGGCTTATGACCGAACCCAGGGGGGTGCGTCCATCCGTCCACAAGGGGCAGGGGCCTGCCAAGTTGACGTAATGGCTGGCATAAGCGTCTCGTTAACCTATAGGCCCGCCTGGCCGAATCGATGGAGCAGGACTCATGTCCCAACCCCGTGTGATCGTCGTCGGTAATGAGAAGGGCGGTGCTGGCAAGTCCACCATCGCCCTGCACCTCGCCGTGGCCCTGATGTATGGCGGCGCCAAGGTGGCTGTGCTCGACCTGGACCTGCGCCAGCAGTCCCTGGGCCATTTCTTCGCCAGCCGGCGGGCCTGGCTCGCGGCCAATGGGGTCGAGGCGCCCATGCCCCTTGAATTCCCCTTGAGTCCGGACCTGGCCCTGGCCACGGACGGCGAGGCCCTGGCGGCCTTCCATCAGGCCTTCGAGGCGGCCAACGCGGCCGCCGACTTTGTCCTGATCGACACCCCTGGGGGTGACACCGCCATTTCGCGGGCCGCCCACGGCCTGGCCGACCTGGTGGTCACCCCGATGAACGACAGCTTCGTCGACTTCGACATGCTGGGGGTCGTTGATCCGGTCTCCCTCGATCTGAAGCGCCCCGGGCTTTACTCCGTCACCGTCTGGGACAGCCGCAAGGCCCGCGCCGTGGCTGACGGTCGCTCCATCGACTGGGTGGTGCTGCGGAATCGCCTGGCGCCCACCGAGGCCCGCAACCGCCGCCGTCTGGATGAGCGGGTGAAGGCCCTGTCCCGTCGGGTCGGCTTCCGGGTCGGGCCTGGCCTGCGCGACCGGGTTATCTATCGCGAGCTCTACCCCTTCGGCCTGACCATCGCCGACCTGTCCCCGGCCATTCGGCCAGTGGCGATCTCCCTGCAGCATGTGGCCGCCCGCCAGGAGCTTCGCGCCCTGATCGGCGCCCTGGGCCTCGGCGAAGTCACCGGTCAGACCCTGATGGCGGCCGAATAGGCCCATGCTCTATCTGGCGCTGGGGTTCGCGGCCCTGGCCTTGTTTGTGTGGATGGGCCGCAAGGGCCGGCCGGTATTTCAGCGGCGGGCCTGGCGAGTTCTCTCCGGCCTCGCCAGCGTCGCGGCTTTCGCGGCGGCGGCCTTCCTCGCCGTGCGTGGGGGGTGGGCCTTTGCGCCGGCCCTGGTCGTGCTTGGCCTGTGGCTGGCCATGAGCGCCCGCAGCGCAGGCGCCGGTCCTGGCCTCGGGACTGATGGTGCCGGGCGGCCCAGCGGCAAGAGCGGTCTGAGCGAGCGGGAAGCCCGTGACATACTTGGGGTCGGGCCTGAGGCGGGTCCAGATGAGATCCAGGCCGCCTACACCCGCCTGATGCGACGCTCTCACCCCGATGCCGGCGGATCAGCCGGACTGGCGGCGCAGATCAACGCTGCCCGCGATCGCCTGCTGCGGCGATGAGGCGAGCGTTCAGGCCGGGCCGATGACCATGCAGGCTTGGCGCTTGGCCTTCAGGGTTTCGCAGGCCGCCCTGGCGCGGGCCTCTGTCAGACCGGAGAACCGGGCGCGATAGAATCCGGCGGTGGCGTCGGTCACCAGGGTTCCGGCTCCGGCGAAGGCGTCAGCGAACCGACGACGGCTCATCTTGAGCTGCTCCTGAGCCAGGGCCTTGGACTTGAACGCTCCCACCTGCACCTGCCATTTGCCGTCAGGCGCCTCCTGGGCCGCCGCGCGGCTTGGCGCTGGCGGGGCAGGGGCGGTGGCCAGGACGATTTTCAGACCATCCTGCTCTCCATCTCCCTGTTCGCGGGAGGGCCGCATGATGGGGCCGGTCGGTTCCGGTTCAAACAGGTTCTGGGCCACCGTGATCCGCTCGCCGCGGGACCGGCGATCGGCCACGTCGAAACCAGTCAGCAGCAGATCCTGGGCGTGGTTGTCCCGGGCCGCCGTCGAGGCGCCGCCGAGCACCACCACGATCAGGCGGCGGTTATTCTTCACCCCGGAAATGGCGATGTTGTAGCCCGAGGCGTTGGTGTAGCCGGTCTTCAGACCGTCAACGCCGAGCTCGCGACGCAGCAGGCTGTTGTGGCCGCGGATCACCGAGCCCCGGAAGGTGAACTGAGCCGTGGAGAACAGAGTGTAGTACTGGGGAAAGTCCCGCATGATCGCCCGCGACAGGACCGCCAGGTCCCGGGCGGTGGACAGCTGTCGGCTGTCGGGCAAACCAGAGGCGTTCACGAAGGTGGTGGAGTCCATGCCAAGTTCGCGGGCGCGCAGGGTCATGAGCGCGGCAAAGCGCGCCTCGCTGCCGCCCAGCTTTTCGGCCACGGCCACCGCCACGTCATTGGCCGACCGGATGGCCAGGGCGTGCATGGCTTCTTCGACGGAGATCGAATCCCCCGCCTTCACGAACAGCTTGGTGGGCGGAGCCGCCGCGGCCCGAGGGGAAAACACCACGCGATCTTCGAGGGTCATCTGACCGGCGGCCAGCTGCTCGAACATCAGATAGAGGGTCATCACCTTGGTGATGGAGGCCGGATAGCGCGCGCTGTCAGCGCGCTTGCCGTAGAGCACCTCGCCCGTCTCGGCGTCCACCACGATGGAGGCGTACTTCGGTTGCTGGGCGGGCAGTTGCAGATAAGGGATCTGGGCCTGGGCGGCCGGAGCGGCGAAGCCAAGAAGGGTCGCAGCGGCGATGAGGCCGGCGAGGATCTGGCGGCGGGCGTGTTTGAGCATCGCGTCGTCCGTCACGTTCTGGGTTTCTGACACGTCCCCCGAGGTGCGCGCCAAGGATAGGAGGCTAACATGGCATGCGCCGTCTTGCGCGAGGGTAAACACCTGTTGAGCATCCCAAAAGGTCGCACAGCCCCGTAACAGGCGAGCGACGCGGCCATTGTGCGCTGCACAAAAACAAGGTTGACTGCTGCGGTGCAACATGAGATGTTGCGGTTGCGTAAAGCCCAGTTTCTCTCCAGCGTTCGTGCGGCCGCCGCCGCACATCCTGACATCCCCCTCGCGCGGCCGCTGCCGCGCATCTGACTTCTGAAGGAGTTCAGCCATGGCCGCCGCCGACACCGCCAAGACCGCCAAGACCGCCGCCGAAGAGTTTACCCTCGCGGGCAACCACGCCTTCAAGGACGCCATGGAAAAGTCCATGACCGCCCTGGCCGAGACCAACACCTATTCCAAGCAGAACCTTGAAGCCCTGGTCGCTTCGGCCACCGCCGCCGCCAAGGGCGCCGAAGCCGTCGGCGCCGAGGCGCTCGCCTTCGCCAAGAAGAACGTCGAAGAGCAGATGGCCGCCGCCAAGACCCTGGCCTCGGCCAAGAGCCTGCAGGAAGCCATGGAGCTCCAGACCGCCTTCACCAAGAAGGCGATGGAATCCTACATGTCGGAAATGACCCGTATGTCGGAGATCTTCACCGCCTCGATGAAGGACTCCATGAAGCCGATCAACGAGCGCGTCACCGCGACCGTCGAGCGTCTGCAAGCCGCCCGCTAAGGCGCGGCTGCGCCCTCGGGCGCTGTCTGATTTTGTAAGAGCCCGGTCCGGCGACGGACCGGGCTTTTCTCATGGCGGCGCGAGCGCTACAGACAGAGCCATGAGCACCGTCGAAGAACGTCTGGCCGCGCTTGGCGTCCGCCTGCCCGAGCCCTCCGCCCCGGTCGCCAACTACGTGCCCTTCGTCAGGGCCGGCAGTCTGCTGCACATTTCCGGACAGGTCTCCCGGGACGCCCAGGGCGGCGTCACGGGCGTGGTCGGCCAGGATGTCGATATGGAGACGGCGCGATTCGCCGCCCGGCTCTGCGCCATCAATCTGATCGCCCAGATGAAGGCGGCCTGCGGCGGCGACCTGCGGAAAGTGGTGCGGGTGGTCAAGCTTGGCGGCTTTGTTCAGGCCGGGCCCGACTTCTTCGAGATCCCCCAGGTGGTGAACGGCGCCTCTGACCTGATGGTTGACGCCTTCGGTGACATTGGCCGCCATGCCCGCTCGGCCGTGGGCGTCTATCGCCTGCCGATGAACTTCGCCGTTGAGGTCGATGCGGTGGTGGAGGTCTCGTGAGGGACCGCTTCGGCGAGGCCTGGGATCTTCTGTTCCACCCGCCGGTGGCCCATCGCGGCCTATGGACGCCGGACGGCGCGCCGGAAAACTCGCTCGGCGCCTTCCAGGCCGCCTGCGCGGCGGGCTACGGGATCGAGCTCGACGTCCATCTCTCGGCGGACGGCGAGGCCATGGTCTTCCACGACAACACCCTGGACCGGATGACCGGGATCGAGGGGCGTCTGCGGGATCGCACGGCCGCCGAACTCAGCGAAATGTCTCTCAAGGGCACGGACGAGACCATCCCCACCCTGGTGGAGACCCTGGCGCTGATCGGCCATCGCGCCATGGTGCATATCGAGCTCAAGACCCACTGGGGTGAGGTGGGCCCCCTGGAGCGCCGGGTCCACGAGATCATCATCGATCACGCCGGCCCGCTCTGCATCATTGGCTTCAATCCCTATTCCCACGCCTGGTTCGCCGATCACTATCCGGGCGTCCTGCGGGGGTTGGACTCCTTCAGCTATAACGGCGTGAAGCACCTGAGCGAGGTCGAGCGCCAAGCCTATGCCCGCCTCGAGCAGGTGGCGATCGCCCGGCCGCACTTCCTGGCGCTTGGCCTGGACATGCTCCCCAGTGAGCGGGCCGACGCCTACCGAGCGGACGGCATGCCGGTGGTGGCCTGGACCGTTCGCCAGCCCGAACAGTGGGCGGCGGTGAAAGATCACTGTGACAATCTGATCTTCGAGGGTTTCAAGCCGTGAGCCTGAAGCCGGCGGTCCGCGTGAACCGCCGTATCGCCGACATCGGCAAGGCGGCGTGGGAGGCCTGCGCCGCCCCCAGCGGCAACCCCTTCGTCGCCTACGATTTCCTCGAGGTGCTGGAGCAGTCCGGCTGCGCCGTCGAGCGCACCGGCTGGGGACCGCAGCATCTGGCCATCGAGGACGAGGCCGGGGAGGTGGGGGCGGTCATGCCCCTCTATCTGAAGTCCCACAGCCAGGGCGAATACATCTTCGACCACAGCTGGGCCGACGCCTATGAACGCGCGGGCGGGCGCTATTATCCAAAGCTGCTATCGGCGGCGCCCTTTACGCCGGCCACAGGACCGCGCCTGCTGGTCCGGCCCGATGTTCCGGTTCAGGCGGGCAACGAGATGCTCCTGGGCGGCGCCCTGACGCTCTGCCAGCAGATGGGCGTCTCGTCGGTTCACATCAATTTCCCGCCTCAAGCGGAATGGGACTGGCTGGGCGCCCAGGGCCTCGCCCAGCGCCAGGGCCAGCAGTACCACTGGTTCAACCGCGGCTACGGGACCTTTGACGACTTCCTGGCGGATCTGTCCTCGGGCCGGCGCAAGACCATCCGCCGTGAGCGCCGTGACGCCCAGGCGGGGCTGGAGATCCTGCAGCTCACTGGCGCGGACCTCACTGAGGACGCCTGGGACGCCTTCTACGGCTTCTACATGGACACTGGCTCGCGCAAGTGGGGGCAGCCCTATCTGAACCGGCTGTTCTTTTCCCTGCTCGGCGAGCGGATGGCCGACAGGGTCTTGCTGATCATGGCCAGGCGGGACGGGCGGTGGATCGCCGGGGCCCTGAACCTGATCGGCAACGAGGCCCTCTATGGGCGCAACTGGGGCTGCGTCGAGGACGTGCCCTTCCTGCATTTCGAGCTTTGCTATTACCAGGCCATCGAATGGGCCATCGGTCGGGGTCTGGCGCGGGTTGAGGCCGGCGCTCAGGGCCAGCACAAGATCGCCAGGGGCTATCTGCCGACTCCCGTCTATTCGGCCCACTTCATCGCTGATCCCGCCCTGCGGGGGCCCGTCGAGGACTTCGTCGCCCGGGAGAAGGCGGCTGTCGACGGCGAGATGGAATGGCTGGCCGAGGAATACTCCCCCTTCCGCCAGGGGTAGAGCGCGTTCGAAGACGCGATCCGCCCCCTTCAGGGACGGATCGCGCTTATCCGGGCCTAGTAGCTCACGGCGAAGGAGACGCCGTAGTAGCGGGGCTCGCCGGCGATGAAGGTGGGGATACCGAAGGCGTCCCCGGTGTTGCCGGCGTCCTTGATGTAGTCCTGATCCAGGGCGTTGGTGACAAAGGCGCCCAGGGTCCAGGGCGCGTCGTCGCGCTGATAGACCATCCGCAGGTTCAGCAGACCGTAGGCCTCCTGCACCTCATCGACGATCCCGTCCTGGGTTTGCAGGCTGGAACGGTCGTTGTTGTTGTCGAAGAAGACCTCCGAACGCCAGGTGTAGGCCGGGATGAAGGCCAGGTCGCCGCCGGCCAGGGGCATGGCCGCCCGGAAGCCCAGGGAGACCGCATGGTCCGGCGCGAGGCGGAACTGGTTGCCCTTGAACAGGCCGTTACCGAACCGGGCGTCGCTGTAGCCATAGGTGCCGAAGGCCTCGAAGCGGTTGCTCGGCCGCCAGGTGAACTGACCTTCAAAGCCCGTGGCGTCGGCTTCGCCGGCGTTGGCCGCCACGATCTGGCCAGCGCTGTTGAGCACGGAGGTCTGGAAGTTCTGGTAGTCGTAGCGGTAGATCGAGCCTTCCAGGGAGAGGGCGCGGTCAAACAGTTCGCTCTTCACACCCACCTCGAAGGAGTCCACCTCTTCGGCCGGCAGTTCGGTGAACCGCACGGGACCGCCGGGCGTCGTCGGTGAGCCTGCGCTCAGCACCTTCGGGCGGCGGCCCTTGGCGTATGAGGCATAGGCGCTGAGGGTTGCGGTGGGGGCATAGCGGGCCACCACGCGATAGGTCAGGCCATCGTCGGAGATGTCGCGGCTCTCGACAGCGCCGCCAGCGGTGGGCTGAACGAACAGGCCGCGGCCCACGGTGGGGGTGCTGCCGGCCAGGACCGAGCCGCCATTGATCAGCTGGGCCTGATAGCCGCTGGTCTTGTCCTCGGTGGTGTAGCGAACGCCGCCGGTCAGCTCGAGGGTGTCAGTGAGCTGGTAGGTGACGTCGGCGAAGACGTCATAGGCGGTGGTCTCGCCGAAGTTGGCGTAGGTTTCCCGGTGCGCAGACTTCAACGGACGAGGGGCGACGGCGTCGACGACCGGCAGGGGCAGGCCCCGGGGCGGGGTCAGGGCGCCGGTGGAATAGAGGGCGTAGATCTTCTCGCTGAACTGCAACGGAACGGTCTGCGAGCCTTCCTCGCGGAACAGGCCGACCCCGGCGAAGGCCGTCAGGCGACCGCCGGCGTCATAGTTCAGACGGAATTCCTGGCTGGCTTGTTCGCCTACGGCGTCTTCGCCAAACACGAAGAGCGGCAGGGAGAAGCCGTCCGGATCGAACACTTCAAGGCTGTCGAACTCACGATAGGCGGTGATCGACTTCAGGCTCAGGCTATCGCTGATCGCGTAGTCGGCCAGCAGGGTGACCCCCCAGACGCTGCGGTCGAGACCGAGGTCCTTACCGCCCAGAAAGCCAAGGCCGCTGGACAGGGCGGCGCCCGAATTGCGGCCCAGATCGCCGATCACAGCGCCAGTGGTCGGATCGGTGGGCAGGAAGGTCCGCGATTTGAACGAGGTGCCGCTGGGGTTGTCCTGCTGGTAGTTGACGATCAGGTCGGCGTTGAACTGGTCGTTGGGCGCCCAGTTGAGGGCGACGCGGAAGGCCTGGGTGTCGGTGGAGTTGAAGTCCTTGCCACCCAGCAGGTTCTCGACAAAGCCGTCCCGGGCCTTCAGGCGGGCGGCGACCCGCACGGCGAAGGTGTCGGAGACGGGCATGTTGAGCATGCCTTCGACCATGGCGTAGCCATAGTTGCCCACCTCGACCTTGGAAGCGGCCTTCATGGCGCTCGGGTCAGCCTTGGCCTGGACCAGGTTCACCGCGCCAATCAGCGCGCCGCGGCCATAGAGGGTCGACTGCGGGCCCTTGGAGATTTCAGCACGCTCCAGGTCGAACAGCTCCACATAGGAGCCCCGCGACTTGGAGATCGAGACGCCGTCCTGGAAGACCGACACCCGCGGTTCGTTGGTGGCCTCGCCGGAGTCCGAGGTGATGCCGCGCATCACAAAGCCGGGATTGTTGGGCGACTGGTTCTGAACCTCAAAACCCGGAACGTAGAGGGACAGGTCCTCGAATTCCTGAACGCCGAGATCGTCCAGTCGGCCCGCGCCATAGGCGGTGAGCGCGATGGGCACATCGATGGACTTCTGCTCGCGCAGCTGGGCGGTGACGATCAGCTCGTCGACCACCGTGTCGACCGGTGCGGACTGGGCCTGGACCTGGGTGGCCAGACCAAGGGCGGCCATGGCGGCGCCCACCAGAAGATGGCTCTTGCGGTGCATGTGGATATCCCCCTGCAGCTTTGCTGCAATTGCTAATCGGCGTTGCGATAGGGGCGCTCGTTGACGGTCCAATGATGGAACCGCGACGGCTCAGTGACATGCTCATATTTGTCGAGGGCGCCAAAAATCCCTTACAGGAAAAGGGTTCGGCGCGGCGCGATTCCCTGACGGGTCCGAAAAGGCTAGGAAGGCTCTGAGGAAACCAAGGAGCGCGACATGAGCCTGGACGGGATCTACGACCCCAACAATATCTTCGCCAAGATCCTGCGCGGCGAGGCGCCCTGCGCCCGGGTGTTCGAGGACGACCACGTCCTGTCCTTCATGGACGTCTTTCCGCAGGTGAAGGGACACACCCTGGTGATCCCCAAGCACTCCACCGCCCGGAACCTCCTGGAAGAAGGCTCTGAAGTGCTCGCCCCCCTGATCTTGGGAGTTCAGCGGGTGGCCAGGGCGGTGCGTGCGGCGCTTGAGCCCGACGGTCTGATCATCACCCAGTTCAACGGAACAGCCGCGGGCCAGACCGTCTTCCATCCGCACTTCCACATCCTGCCCCGCTGGGACGGGGTGGCGGTGGGCCGCCACGCCTCGGGCGGCATGGCTGATCTGGCCGAACTCAAGGCCCTGGCCGAGAAGATCGCCGCCCAGATCACCTGAGCGGAAGATCGCGGCTTCGCGCACGAAAAAGCCCCGGCCAATCGGCCGGGGCTTTGACGTTTCCGCGCGACGAATTGATCAGTCGGCCAGTTCGGTGGCGGCGTCCTTGGATGGATTTTCGATCTGTGGCGCGCCGGGTTCGCGGTCGTCGCCTTCGATCTCGAAGTCCAGCTTGCCGTCCTTGAGCACCACGCGGACGTGGCCGCCCTTGACCAGCCGGCCAAACAGGATCTCGTCGGCCAGGGGCTTCTTGATGTGCTCCTGGATGACCCGGGCCAGGGGCCGGGCGCCATAGAGTTCGTCGAAGCCGTTGTCGGCCAGCCAGCCGGCCGCCTCGTCGCTGGTCTCGATCGTCACGTGCCGGTCGGCCAGTTGGGCCTCGAGCTGCATGACGAACTTCTGCACCACCTGGCGGATGATCGAGGAGTCCAGCGGACGGAAGGCCACCACCGCATCGAGGCGGTTGCGGAATTCCGGGGTGAAGACCCGCTTGATCGCCTCTTCGGCCTCGTGGTCAGCCTTGCCCCGACCAAAACCGATGGTGTTGCGCTGAGCATCAGCCGCCCCGGCGTTGGTGGTCATGATGAGCACCACGTTGCGGAAGTCGATCTTCTTGCCGTTGGAGTCCGTCAGCACCCCGTGGTCCATGACCTGCAGCAGGATGTTGTAGACGTCCGGATGGGCCTTCTCGATCTCGTCCAGCAGGACGACGGCGTGGGGATGCTGGTCGACGGCGTCGGTCAGCAGGCCCCCCTGGTCGAAGCCCACATAGCCGGGAGGCGCGCCGATCAGGCGGCTGACCGTGTGCCGCTCCATGTACTCCGACATGTCGAACCGCAGGAGCTCGATGCCCAGCGTCGAGGCCAGCTGCCGGGCAGTCTCGGTCTTGCCGGTGCCCGTGGGCCCCGAGAAGAGGTAGCAGCCGATCGGCTTGTTGGGATCGCGCAGGCCGGCCCGGGCCATCTTCATGGCCGCAGACAGCTGATCGATCGCATCGTCCTGGCCATAGACCGCCCTCTTCAGGTCGGTCTCCAGCTGCTTCAGCGCCTCGGTGTCGGACTTGGAGACCGACTTGGGCGGGATGCGGGCGATCTTGGCCACCACGGCCTCGATCTCCTTGACCCCGATGGTCTTCTTCCGACGGCTCTCGGGCAGCAGCATCTGGCTGGCCCCGGCCTCGTCGATCAGATCGATCGCCTTGTCCGGCAGCTTGCGGTCATTGATGTACTTGGCCGACAGCTCGACGGCCGCCTTCAGGGCGTCGTTAGTGTAGCGGAGCTTGTGGAACTCCTCGTAATAGGTCTTCAGGCCCTTGAGGATCTTGATGGTGTCCTCAAGCGTCGGCTCGTTCACGTCGATCTTCTGGAAGCGCCGGACCAGCGCCCGGTCCTTCTCGAAGTGCTGACGGAACTCCTTGTAGGTGGTCGAGCCCATGCAGCGCAGGGCGCCCGAGGCCAGGGCCGGCTTCAGCAGGTTGGAGGCGTCCATGGCCCCGCCGCTGGTGGCGCCGGCGCCGATCACCGTGTGGATCTCATCGATGAACAGGATGGCGTCGGGGTGGTTCTCCAGCTCCTTGACCACCTGCTTGACCCGCTCTTCGAAGTCCCCGCGATAGCGGGTGCCGGCCAGCAGCGCCCCCATGTCGAGGGAGAAGATGGTGGCGCCAGCCAGGACTTCTGGGACCTGCTTGTTGACGATCTTGCGGGCCAGGCCCTCGGCGATGGCGGTCTTGCCGACGCCCGGGTCGCCCACGAGCAGGGGATTGTTCTTGGTCCGCCGGCACAGGATCTGGATGGCCCGCTCGACCTCGGCGGCCCGGCCGATCAGGGGATCAACCTTGCCCTCCTTGGCCTTCTCATTGAGATCGACGCAGTAGGCTTCGAGCGCCTCGCCGCCGGTCTTGACGGTGGGCTTCTCCTCGTCGTCGGCGCCCTTGACGGGCTTGCCTTCGACGCTGGCGCCGGCCTTCTTGGCGATGCCGTGGGCGATATAGTTCACCGCGTCGTACCGCGTCATGTCCTGCTCCTGCAGGAAGTAGGCGGCATGGCTCTCACGCTCGGAGAAGATGGCCACCAGCACATTGGCGCCGGTGACGTCCTCTCGTCCGGACGACTGGACGTGGATGACCGCACGCTGGATCACGCGCTGGAAGCCCGCCGTAGGCTTGGCGTCCTCCCCGTCATCGACCACCAGCGAGCGGAGCTCATTGTCCACATAGCCGGTGAGGGTGGCCCGAAGGGCGCCCAGGTCGACGTCGCAGGCGCGCATGACGGCTGCGGCCTCCTCATCGTCGATAAGCGCCAGGAGCAGATGCTCCAGGGTCGCATATTCGTGCTTTCGCTCATTGGCGTAAGCGACCGCGCGATGCAGTGATTCTTCTAGGGGGCGCGAAAACGAGGGCAATCTGAGCCTCTCAATCCTTTTCCATGGTGCATTGAAGCGGGTGTTGATGCCGCCTGGCGGTATCTACGACCTGCGCGACTTTGGTCTCGGCCACCTCGAAGGTGAAGACACCGCAAACGCCCACGCCATACTGATGAACGTGCAACATGATCCTTGTCGCATCTTCGCGCGACTTATTGAAAAACTGCTCCAGGACGTAAACGACGAACTCCATCGGCGTGTAGTCGTCGTTCAGCAGCAGGACTCGGTACATGGACGGCTTTTGCGTCTTCGGCTTGGTCTGAGTGATGACCGCCGATTTGACGCCCGTCGACACATCACCTTGCTTGCGCTCGGCCATCGAAAACGTCTCCTGGCGGGAGTCTGGTTCCCGCCGCTAAGGGATTAGATATGGAAAAGGGGCGCGTTTGAAAGGGTTGAAATCGTCGAAGCCCGACCCCAAGCAGCCGACGCCCATCTTTTTATCGTTGCGCCTACAGTCGTTTTTAGTCCGCCTCAATCCCGAACAGGGGGTTTTGAACGCAGGGCGCGGGCCCGTGTGAGCGCCTGGGGGCCAAATCGCGCCCTTATGGCGTCGGCGGTCTTCTCCCCGGTGAGGATTCGCTGTTCCTCGCCGCCGAACAGTTCGCCAGCCCCTTGTGTGGCGGGGGAAAGCTCGCTCAGGCCGACGCCAATCAGGCGGAAGGTGCGACCATCGGCCTCGCGACGCAGAAGCTCCCGGGCGGCGGCGAACAGGGTCCTGGCCGTCTGGGTCGGTTCGGGGAGCGCCCGCCGGCGGGTCAGCAGCCGGAAGTCTGGGGTCTTCAGCTTCAGGGTCACCACCCGGCCGGTGACGCCGGCCGCCCGAGCCTGGATCGCCACCCGTTCACAGAGGGGTGAAAGCCGGTCCTCCAGCGCCTCATAGGCGGCGATGTCGGTGTTGAAGGTGGTCTCGGCGCTGATTCCCTTGCGCACCTGGTCGGGGTCCACCGGGCGGGTGTCGCGCCCGTGCGCCAGATCATGCAGCCGCAGGCCCTGGACCCCAAAGCGCTTGGCCAGGTCCTTCTGGTCCCATTGGGCCAGGTCGCCGATGGTCCTTAGGCCCGCGGCCTCCAGGGATTTGACCATGGCCGGGCCGACCCCTGGCAGCAGACCCACGGGCCTTGGCGCCAGGAAGCTCTGCGCCTCAGCCGCCCCGATCACCGAAAAGCCCCGGGGCTTGTCCAGGTCCGAGGCGATCTTGGCCAGGAACTTGTTGGGGGCCAGGCCGATAGAGACGGTGAGCCCGGTCTGCGCCTCGATGCGGGCCTGCACCCTGGCCAGGGTCACAGCCGGCGGGGCGCCGTGCAGGCGCTCGGTTCCCGACAGGTCCATCCAGGCCTCGTCCAGGGACAGGGGCTGCACCAGGGGCGTCAGCTCCGCCAGCACGCCCATGATGATCTTGCTCTCGGCCTTGTACTTGGCGAAGTCCGGCTTGATCACGACGGCCTGGGGGCAGGCGGCCAGGGCCTTGAACATCGGCATGGCCGAGCGCACCCCATAGACCCGGGCCATGTAGCAGCAGGTGGTCACCACGCCCCGTACGCCGCCGCCGACGATCACCGGCTGATCGCGCAGCTCTGGCCGGTCCCGCTTCTCCACCGACGCATAGAAGGCGTCGCAGTCCATGTGCGCCATGGACAGGTCAAACAGCTCCGCATGGGCCGCCAGTCGCGGGGAGCCGCAGGATGGGCAACGCCGGGCCGCCGGCGCCTCGCCGGTCCAGAGGCAATCACGGCACAGCGCCTTCATGGCGCCTCGAGCGGCCAGAGCCAGGCCGCCCCCCGCACGCCGGAGGAGTCCCCGTGGACGGCCTGTCGAATGGGCGTGTCGAACCCGTCGGCGAACACATGTGGCCCGATGGCGCTCGGCAGGCGCCCATAGAGTTCGCCCACATTGGACATGCCGCCGCCCAGCACGATCACGTCGGGATCGATCAGGTCGACCACGCCGGCCAGGGCCCGGCCCAGCCGGTCAACATATCGGCCAAGGGCGCCTTGCGCCCCAGGCTCTCCCGCCCGCGCCGCCTCGACGATCTGTGGGGCCGTCAGGCCCGCGCCATGATCGGCGGCCAGGGCGGGGCCGGAAATCCAGGTCTCCAGGCAGCCGCGGCGTCCGCACCAGCAGGCCGGCCCGGGATGCTCGTGCGCGGCCGCCCAGGGCAGGGGCGTGTGGCCCCATTCGCCGGCCACCCCGTTACGGCCCTCCACCAGCCGGCCGTCCACGACCAGCCCGCCGCCGCAGCCGGTGCCAAGGATGGCGGCGAACACCACGCCCGCGCCCGCGCCCGCCCCATCGGCGGCCTCAGACAGAGCCAGGCAGTTGGCGTCATTGGCCAGACGCACGGGGCGCGCCAGCACCGCCTCCAGATCCTGGCCAAACCGCTCGCCGTTCAGCCAGACGGAGTTGGCGTTGCGGATCAGGCCGGTGCGCGGGGAGATCGAGCCCGGCATGCCGACGCCGATCTTCCGGGCGGTTCCGCCAGCCTCTGCCTCCACCGTGGCCACCAGTTCGGCCACGACGGACAGGGAAGGTTTATAGGCGCCGGGATTGGGCCTGCGCCGGCGGGCGACGATGGCGCCGCTGGCGTCCAGGGCGGCGGCCTCGATCTTGGTGCCGCCGAAATCGACCCCGATGCGGATCATGGTCGTGTCGGCGTCAGGAGATTGAGTCGGCTATGGCGATGCGCAGGGCGTCCCAGTCATCGATCCGAGTGTGGCGGTCTGGCGCGGCCGGCGCCAGGGGCCGCAGCCGCTCATCGGCCACATGCTGGAAGCGGGCCACCTCGGGCGCGGACTCGGCCACAGAGTCCAGATTAGGCAGCAGATCATCGATGAAGGCGGCCGGTCCCTTCACCTGTTTCGCCAAGGCCGCGGCCAGGGGCCCCTTGGGGCCCGTATTGAGTAGCAGGGGATAGTCCAGGCCGTTGCGGCCCAGCCAGCGGGCGCGGGCCAGACGGCCCTGGCCCGGCGCATTGGTCAGGATCACCACCCCGGCCTGTTCGGCCAGGCGGCGCAGGGCCTCGGCCGCGCCTTCCGCCACCCGCATCACGCCCGAGCCGTAGCGGAAGAAGTCGTCATAGTGCCGGCGGCCTTCCTCGATCTCCAGATGAACCTCTTCGCCAGGCCGGTAGATGTTCTGGAAAAGGGCGAACCGCTCGACCCGGAATTCCAGCCCCCGAGTCGCGAGGAAGGCGCCGAAGCCCTCCATGAAATGCCCGAGCACCTCGTCCACATCGACGATCACCAGGGGGCGGGCGGGATCGAGCCCGAGGGCGTCGACCTGCGGCGTTCGAGCCATAGGCGCGGGCCCAGCGACCCGTGAGGTCGTCACCGGGACGGGCGCGGATGGGATGGGGTGCGGCGTGTCGACCACTGGCTCTCTCGTGCGGCTAACGCCAGTTTAAGGATATCCGTGGGATCAAAGGAACCAAAGGTGGGGTCGGCGGAAGATTCGCCGTCCGAAAAGAGCATCGTCGGGATGACCATGGCCAAGAAGGTCCTCATCGTCGAGGATAACGAGCTGAACATGAAGCTCTTTCATGATCTGCTCGACGCCCAAGGGTACGAGACCCTGCAGACCCGCGAAGGCCTGCAAGCCCTCTCATTGGCCCGTGAGCACCGTCCCGACCTCATTCTCATGGATATTCAGCTGCCGGAGATTTCCGGGCTGGAGGTCACCAAATGGCTCAAGGAAGACGACGAGCTGGCGGGAATTCCCGTGGTCGCCGTCACCGCCTTCGCCATGAAGGGCGATGAGGAGCGTATCCGCGAAGGCGGTTGCGAGGCCTACATCTCCAAACCGATTTCAGTGTCGCACTTCCTCGACACGATCCGTCGACTCCTGGGGTAGCCCGCCATGTCCGCACGCATCCTGGTCGTGGACGATATCGAGGCCAACGTCCGGCTGCTCGAAGCCAAGCTGAGCGCCGAATATTACGAGGTGCTGACGGCCTATGACGGCCCCACGGCGCTGGCCATGGCCGCAGCCGAACAACCCGACATCGTGCTGCTGGACGTGATGATGCCCGGCATGGACGGCTTCCAGGTCTGCCGCCGGCTGAAGGATGATCCTGAGACTCGCCATGTGCCGGTGGTGCTGGTCACCGCCCTGGACGGTCGCGCCGACCGGATCGCAGGCCTTGAGGCCGGCGCCGACGAGTTCCTGACCAAGCCCATCGACGATGTCATGCTGTTCGCCCGGGTGCGCAGCCTGACCCGCCTGAAGACCGTCATCGACGAGCTGCGGGTGCGGGAGGCCTCGGGCCGCCGCATCGGCGTCATCGCCGGCGCCGGCTCGCGCCTGGGCGGCACGGGCGGCCGGGTGCTGATCGTCGATGATCATGAACGTCAGGCCCAGCGGGTCGCCGCCGAACTGTCCATCGAACACCGCCCGGTCATCGAGTCGGAGCCGGAAAAGGCCCTGCTCACGGCCCGCGGTCCTGTGGACCTGGTGATCGTCAACGTCACCGCCCGCAGCTTCGATGGCCTGCGCTTCTCCGCCCAGCTGCGCTCGGACGAGGCCACCCGCCACCTGCCCATCCTGGCCATAGTCGATTTTGACGAGCGGCCGCGGCTGATGAAGGCCCTGGACATCGGGGTCAACGACCTGTTGTCCAAGCCCATCGACCCCCAGGAACTGTCGGCGCGCGCGCGCACCCAGATTCGCCGCAAGCGCTACACCGACTATCTGCGGGACAATCTCGACCATTCCCTGGAGCTGGCGGTCACCGACCAGCTCACCGGCCTGCACAACCGCCGCTACATGACCGGCCAGCTCGAGGCCCTCGTCAAACGCGCCGCCCATGGGGGCGAGCCGGTCTCAGCCCTGCTCATCGACATCGACCACTTCAAGAAGATCAATGACGGCTACGGCCATGATGTGGGCGACGAGGTGCTGCGGGAGTTCGCCGTGCGCCTGGCCTCCAACGTCCGGGCGGTGGACCTGCCTTGCCGCTATGGGGGAGAGGAGTTCGTGGTGGTCATGCCCGGCACCCGGATCGAGGACGCCGAACGCATCGCCGAACGCATCCGCCTGCATGTGGCCGGGTCGCCCTTCCGGGTGGCCCACGGAACCGAGCTGCTGACCGCCACCATCTCCATCGGCGTAGCCGCCACCCTTGGCCCCGACGACACCCCTGACACCCTGCTCAAGCGCGCCGACGAGGGTCTCTATGAGGCCAAGTCCTCTGGCCGCAACAAGGTCATATCCCGGGCGGCTTAAAACGATCTGGGACTTCTAGGGACGAAACGCAAAACGCCCGGCTGATCCAGCCGGGCGTTTCCTTGTTCGCTCGTGGCGAGGCGATCCTACTTGATCTTGCCTTCGCGGAATTCCACGTGCTTGCGCACGACGGGGTCGTACTTCTTCATGACCAGCTTGTCGGTCTTGGTGCGGGCGTTCTTCTTGGTCACGTAGAAAAAGCCGGTGTCCGCCGAGGAGTTCAGGCGGATCTTGATGGAAGCTGGCTTCGCCATGGTCGGTCCTCGCGGGGCCGGGCAAGCGCGCTTACCCCGGCAGTCATTTCGAATGAGCCGCGGACAATACGAATCCGCAGACCAAAGTCAATGCGGGAGGGCGTCGTTTGACCTCAGCCCCGAACCGCGGTCAGCCGCCCCGTCTGATAGTCCAGGAACGCCTGGCGGATCTCGTCCACGGTGTTCATCACGAACGGGCCGTGGGCGACCACGGGCTCGTCGATGACCGGGGCGGCGTAGAAGAGGGCGTGGACGGGCGTCTTGGCGCTCACCGGCAGGACGTCGTCGGCCCCTGTGGCATGGGCCCAGGCGTGCTGGTCAGCCTTCACGGGCGCCTCACCGGCCCCGACCTCCGCCTCGCCCTCCAGGATCAGCAGGAAGCCCCGCCAGCCGGCCTTGAGGGGCAGGGCCAGGGTGGCGCCCGCCTCCAGGCGCAGATCCATCAGGGCCAGGGGCCAGAGGCTGCCGTGGGGGCGGCTGGAGCCGCCCAGCTCGCCGGCATAGAGCCTGGCCTCATAGCCCTCGCCGGTGACGAGCGCGGCGTCGCTCGCCCGCTGGTCGCCATAGCGGGCCGGGGTCATCTTCTTCGCCGCCGGCAGGTTAAGCCACAGCTGCAGGGAATGGACGCCCTGCGGCCCCGGCATCTCCGAATGCATCACCCCGCCGCCGGCGGTCATGAACTGGACGTCGCCGGCCTCCAGCTCGCCGTGGGCGCCGGTGTGGTCCTCATGGATCATCTGACCTTCGAGGATGAAGGTCACCGTCTCCATCCCCCGGTGCGGATGGGTGGGGAAGCCGGCCGGCGGGGCGAACCAGTCCTCGGCCAGGAACAGGAAGGGGCTGTAGGGCGCGTGCGTCTGCGGGGCGATGATCAGCCGGTTCTGGTGGCGGGGGCCCAGCACATTGCGGGGGCCGGCGGTCTCGATGCGGTCGATCGCAAGCGCCATCGGCTCAGCCGTTCATCTTCGCGATCCAGGCGGCGAACTTGTCGCCCCAGCCCTCGATGAAGGCCACGAACTTGGGATCGGAAAAGCCGCCGTCAGCCGTGTAGTGGTCGTCCCTGTGGGTGAAATAGATCTGCGGCATGCCCATCACCGCCACATTGATGGCGGTCAGCACATTGCGCAGGTCCACCTGGGCCGCCGCCGTGCCGACCGCCCCTGGCGTCGCGCCGGCGATGGCGGCGGGCTTGCCGGACCACACCCCCTGGCCCGGAGGCCGCGAGGCCCAGTCGATGGCGTTTTTCAGCACGCCGGGCATGGAGCGATTGTATTCCGGGGTCACGAACAGGACGGCGTCGGCGGCCTTGATGGCGTCCTTGAAGGCTGTGACCGCCGCCGGCGGATCGGCCTCATGATCCTGGTTGTAGAGCGGCACATCGGCATAATCGACGATCTGCAGGTCGAGCTTTCCGGCGACGGTCTTGGCGATGGCTTCGGCCAGACGCCGATTCACGGACTGGGCGCGAAGACTGCCGACGATAACGGCGACCTTGGGTCGATCGGACATGCGGACTCCTGAAGCGGGTTTCTAGAGGTGGCCGAGCTTATGGCCCTTCACGCCGAAACGCATATAGGGAGAGGGACGCTCCGGATCATCCAGGCGCAGCACCGCTTCCTTGATCATGGTCCGCGTGACCATGGGCAGCTCAAGGCCCAGCGCATCGTCGAAATCGACCCAGGCGATCTCCTCCAGCTCTCCGCAGTCAGGCTGGCGGTCCAGGCTGATCAGCCGCTCGGCGTCGGCCATCAGGAACCAGGTGTCGAACCGTTTGGCCAGCATGGGCGGGGTGACCGCCCGGGCGATGATCTCCATGGCCTCCAGATCGGCCATGGCGCCTTGCGCCAAAAACTCCCGCCAGGGACCGACGCCAGGCCTGGGCGGGGCGGGCTTGGCCAGCAGCAGGCCCGCCTCTTCGAAGGTCTCACGGATGGCCGCCATGGCCAGCGCCCGGCCACGGCCGGGCTTGATGTGCCGGTCGAACTTGGCCGCCACCTCAGGGCGCAGGTCGGTGGCGTGGGGGGCGCGGAAGTCGGCCCGGTCGATGCGGCCGCCGGGAAACACCCAGAGATTGGGCATGAAGTCATGGCCGCTGTTGCGCTTGCCCATCAGCACTCGCGGCTTGGCCGCGTCCCGGCGGACCAGGATGATGGTGGCCGCATCCCGCGGCTTCACGGCTCGGGCGCCTTCGGGGCGCATGCGGCCCCCCTCTGGGCGGCGGGGAATCTCTGCGTCAGTCATGAAACAATTGTATGACCGCCCGGGGACGCAGAGGAAGCATGACGTTGGGGAAGTTGAGGTGGCTTCGACGAACCCATCGGTGCGACTGGCCTAGCTCGCTCCATCAATTGTAGGGTTCTGACACTTGCAACCTTGGGGGGAGACAGAGCATGGCCGCCGACGGCGACGCTTTGATTTCAATTCGCGACAGGCTTTTGAAGGAGCGCAATGCGCTTCTGGACCTGTCGACCCGAAATCGTCTGCTCAACACCCCTCTGCGGACCAAGAACAACCGCGCAATCGAGATTGTGGATGAGAAGGCCTCTGAGGTTTTTCGGCTGCTCACCTCGAACAAGGCGCTCAGTTTTGTCCCAGGCGTCCAGCTCAGCGAGTCGGAGCGCGCTGAACTTGATCCAGGTGACGCTGTCACGGGTGGTATTCCGCAGCCGACGGACAACACCCTCGACGATGAGGGGCGAGCCGCCCGTCACGTCGATACACGTCTGCAGACGCGCCTGACATCCGAGGGCCTGCAGAAGCGACTGTTTGATGTCTGGTACGACGCCCAGACTCTGGAGCAGGAACAGGGCGTCAACATTCTGTACTTGGCGATCGGTCTCCTGCGGTGGTTTGACTCGGATGCCTCCGACATCGCCAGGCATGCGCCGCTTGTTCTGCTGCCCGTGAAGCTTGAGCGCACCAGCGCGGCTGACAAGTTCAAGCTGCGATGGCGTGAAGAGCCGCCGTCACCGAACCTGACGCTTCAGGCCAAGATGAAGGCGGAGTTCGCCCTCACCATCGAGGACTTCAAGGACGAGGACGAAGTCGATCTGGCCGGCTACTGCGCCCGGGTCGCCGAAACTGTCGCCAACCACAAGCGCTGGGAGGTCCTGCCCGACGCAATGGTGCTCGGCTTTTTCTCCTTTTCGAAGTTCCTGATGTATCGGGACCTCGATCCGGAAAACTGGCCCACCGAGGATGGTATCGACACCCGGGAGATGATCGGCGCCCTATTGCGCGACGGCTTCCCGGAGAGCGCTCCGCTGGTCGGTGATCACGATGCCATCGATGACATCATCAAGCCGCTTGAACTCCACCATGTCGTTGACGCCGACAGCTCCCAGGCGGTGGTGATCGCAGAGGCCGCCGGCGGACGCTCCCTGGTGGTCAAGGGGCCGCCCGGCACGGGCAAATCCCAGACCATCACAAATATCATCGCCGCCGCCGTAGCGCGCGGGAAGAAGGTCCTGTTCGTCGCCGAGAAGATGGCGGCGCTGGAGGTCGTCCACCGCCGCCTTCGGCAGGTCGGCCTGGGTCCGCTGACCCTCGAGCTGCACTCGAACAAGGTCAACAAGCGCACCGTTCTTGAGGAACTGAGACGGACGCGCGACGGGCAGCATAAGCCGGCGCGGGGCGATCTCAGCGTTATCGAAAGATTGGGCGAGACCAGCAGCGCCCTTAACGCCTTCGCCAAGCGGTTGCACGAACCGCTCAAGCCCAGCGGCCTGACCCCGCATGCGATCTTGGGACTCTTGGCGCGGTCGCAGGACTCCACAGCGGCTTCCGGCTACATCCTGGCGGGCGCGGATCAATGGGGGCGGGAGGACGTCGCTGCAAGACGAGCCGTCATCGTCGATGTGTCCGAGCGCTCTCGTGTGCTTGGGCCAGCCCCGGCAAACGTGTGGCGAGGCGTCCGTCGTGACGCCCTGGACCCGGTGGAGCGCCAGGCGCTTGAGGAGCAAGTTCGCGCGCTGTCCGTCGCGAAAGCCGAAGCCGAGCGGCACGCCAGCATCAGCGTGGAAGCCTTGGGCGCCCCGCCGGCTCAGTCTATTGCTGATCTGAGGCGGTCACTGGCCTACCTTTCTTTGACGCCATTGCCGTCTGACCTCGATCGTTCGGCGCTGACCTCGACATTGTGGAACGATCTCGACGGCCTGCAGAGCGTGATCGAAGCGGGCCGCACCTATGTGGCCGCGTGGGCAAATGCCGAGGCGGTGTTTAACGAGGCCGGGCGAACCGCAGACTTTGGGTCCCTTCGCGCGGCGGTCGTCACCAAAGGCGCGAACCTGTTCCGTTTCCTCGATGGCGGCTATCGCGCCCAGATCGCGCTGCTCCGCTCATACCTGACGACGCCCTTGCCCAAGCCACTTGCCGAGAGGGTTGCGCTGATTGATCGGATGACGACCGCCCAGAGCGCCAAGGCCGCCTTCGCCGCCGCCGAGCCTGTCGGAGCCGCATTTGGTTCGGCCTGGAAGGGAGAGCGATCAAACTGGGACCAGCTCGACGAAATCCTGGCGTGGCGCCTTGCTCATGCTGCGCTGCCACCATCCGTTTGGAGTCGGCTCGCGGACCTCAGCGACCTGACGCCGGTCGACGCCGCGCGGGCAGGCCTGGCGCAGGGCCTGTCTGACTTTGAGGCAAGACTGGAGGCGATCTTCGCTGAACTCGACCTTGATATAAAAAGGGCATTTGGTGTCAGCGCCGTCTTGGACATTGCGCTCGATGGGCTCGCCGACCGTCTGGCGGCGTGGCTCGCGGACCTCGAGGGTGTCAGCCGTTTTATCGCCTTCGCCTCACGCGCCAGAGTTTTGAGCGATCTCGGCGCGGCCAGTCTGGTCGATGGTCTGCATGACGGTCAACTCGATCACAGGACGCTCGGGCCAACCTTCGAGCGGGCCTATGCAGAAGTCCTGCGCGTTGCCTTGTTCGCGGCGTGGCCAGAACTGCGCGCCTTTGATGGCGACAGTCACAACAACCAGGTGGCCGCCTTTCGGCAACTGGATAAGGCGCGGATTGGGCTTGCCCAGGAGCAGATCGTCGCCGCTCACGCCGAAGGGCGTCCGCGCGGCTCGGCGGGAATCGGTCCGCTTGGCGTGCTAAACGCAGAAATCGCCCGCAAACGTGGCCATAAGCCCATCCGTGTTCTGCTGGACCAGGCTGGACCCGCCATCCAGCAGCTCAAGCCCGTCTTCATGATGAGCCCTCTGTCCGTGGCCCAGTTTCTGAAGCCCGGCGGCATGCAGTTTGACCTTCTGGTCATGGATGAAGCTAGCCAGATCGAGCCGGTGGATTCGCTGGGCGCCATTGCTCGCGCAAAACAGATTGTTGTCGTCGGCGACGAGCGCCAACTGCCGCCAACCGCATTCTTCAAGAAGCTGACGGGTGAGGAAGACCCCGAAGAGGCTGATGATGGCGTCACCATCCAGGCCAAGGACGCCGAGAGCATTCTCGAGCTTTGCCTGGCCAAAGGCCTGCCTCATCGGATGCTGAGCTGGCATTACCGCTCCAAGCACCAGTCGCTGATCGCGGTATCCAATCGCGAGTTCTACGAGAACAAACTGTTCATCGTGCCAAGTCCCTATGATGCGGTCGCCGGCATGGGGCTGAAGTTCAACCTGATGAAGGACACCGCCTATGACAGGGGCGGAAGCCGGACGAACCCCAGGGAAGCCAAGGCCGTCGCCGAGGCCGTCGTCCACCACGCCCGCACCAGCCCGGAGCAGACCTTGGGCGTCGCCACCTTCTCCGTCGCGCAACGGCAGGCGGTGCTAAAGGAGTTGGAACTTCTGCGGCGGGAGAACCCTGACGTCGAGGACTTCATCAGCGGCGCCTCACACGAGCCGTTCTTCGTCAAAAACCTCGAGAACATCCAGGGCGACGAGCGCGACGTCATTTTCATCTCGGTGGGGTATGGCAAGACCGAGACGGGGTATCTCGCACACGCCTTCGGCCCCCTTAGCGGTGAAGGCGGAGAACGGCGGCTCAACGTCCTCATCTCGCGGGCAAAGCTGCGGTGCGAGGTCTTCTGCAACTTCACGGGCGCCGATATCGACCTCGAACGGTCAAGAGCAAGAGGCGTCGCGGCGCTCAAGCTGTTCCTGACCTTCGCAGAAACTGGCAATTTCGGCCTGGGCGAAGCTACGGGCGAGGACTTCGATAGCGAGTTTGAGGTCCATGTTTGTGAGCGGCTTCAGGCCCTAGGCTACGACGTGAAGCGCCAGATCGGAGCATCCGGATTCCGGGTGGATCTCGCTGTCTCGGACCCAGACAAGCCTGGCCGATTTACCCTCGGCATCGAGTGCGACGGCGCCCAGTTTCATTCGTCTCGGTCAGCGCGCGACCGGGATCGGCTGCGACAGCAGGTCCTCGAGGCTCATGGCTGGATCATCCACCGGGTCTGGAGCGCCGACTGGTACCTGCGTCCGCAGGCTGAACTGCAGAAGATCGAGGACGCTATTTCGGCCGCAAGAGCCGAATGGTCGGCTCGGGACGAGGACGGATTCAAACCGGTTCGCGCTGTGCCGTTGTCATTCGAGGCCGAACAGATCGCCGACAATCTCGACCTTGTCACCGCCGTGGTGGAGAACGGGACCGCCTATGCTGCCGATTGCAGCCACTATGTGGAGGCTGACTTCCCGGTCAGTCGGTCCATTGAACCTCACCTGATCCCCGTGGCCCAGATGGCGGCCTATGTCGTCAAGGTCGTCGAGATTGAGGGACCGGTCCATCTGGACGAAATCACAGCGCGGATCCGTGTCCTCTGGGGATTGGGACGCGCTGGCTCGCGAATCCGCGCTGCCGTCGAGCGTGCGGTCAAGGCTGCGGCGCAAGCCGGATCGATCGTTGGTGGGCCATTCTACTCGGTCCCGGGGCGAGCCGTGGTGACCAGAGACCGCTCGTTGGTCGGATCTCAGACCCTTCGCAAACCAGATGCGTTGCCGCCCGCCGAGATTGACCACACCCTCCTTGCGATCGTGGACGCCAATTTCGGCGCGAGTCGCGTTGAGCTCGTTCAGGCTGCGTCGCGCGCATTCGGCTTCGCGGCGACCAGCGCTCAGTTGCGGGAGGTGCTGAACGCTGGAATCGAAAGGTTGGAAGCCAGCGGCGTTTTGGCGCCAAAGGGTGATTTGATCGTGCGGACGGCTGCAGCGTGACCTAGCCCGCCACCGGCCCCTACCGCCGCCGGTGCTTGCCGCCCTGGCGGGGCAGGGGCGGGCGGCCGGCCTTGCGGCGGATGCCCAGGCGCGGGCGCGGGGCGGTGGGGTCGGGGGCGGCTGGCTCGCTCAGCATTTCGAACAGCAGGCCGCCGGTGATTGGGGTCGCTTCGCGCAGCCGCACCTCGACGCTCATGCCGAGCGGCCAGCGGGCGCCGGAGCGCTCGCCGATGAGGGCGTGCATCTTCTCGTCGTGGATGAAGAACTCATCCCCCAGATTGGAGATCGGGACCAGCCCATCGGCGCCGGTCTCGGCCAGGCGGATGAACAGGCCAAACCGGGTCACGCCGGTGATGCGGCCATGGAAGGTGGCGCCCACCTTGTCGGACAGGAAGGCCGCCACATAGCGGTCGGTGGCGTCGCGCTCAGCGGCCATGGCCCGGCGCTCGGCATGGGTGATCTCCTCGGCGGTGGCCTTCATGTGGGAGATGTCCCAGTCGCTCAAACCATCGGGGCCGCCGGGCAGGTTGAGGCCAAGCGCGCTGATCAGGCCCCGGTGGACGATGAGGTCGGCGTACCTGCGAATAGGCGACGTAAAGTGCGCATAACGGGCCAGATTCAGGCCGAAATGGCCGATATTGTCAGTGGAATAATGGGCCTGCATCTGGGTGCGCAGGACCACCTCATTGACGATCTCCGCATGCGGCCCCTCCCGGGTCAGGTCCAGCAGACGGTTGAACCGGTCGGTGCGGGCGGCCTCGCCCTTGGACCAGTTCACCGAGATCGAGCCCAGGAACTCGGCCAGGGAGTCCAGCTTCTCCGGGCTGGGCGCATCGTGGATGCGGTAGATCAGCGGCGTGCGCTTGGCTTCCAGGGTCTCGGCGGCGCAGACATTGGCCTGGATCATCATCTCCTCGATCAGCTTGTGGGCTTCGAGGGACGGCCGCGGGGTGATCGAATCGATCTTCCCGTCCTCGCCGATGACGATGCGGCGCTCAGAGCTTTCGATGGCCAGCGGCGAGCGGGCCTCGCGACCCTTCTTCAGGGTCAGGTAGGCGCCCCACAGGGGCTTGAGGATCGGCTCCAGCAAGGGGCCGGCCTTGTCGTCGGGCCGGCCGTCGATGGCGTCCTGGGCCTGTTCGTAGGCGAGCTTGGCGGCTGAGCGCATGAGGCCACGGACGAACTTGTGGCTGCGTTTGCGACCATTGCGGTCAAAGACCATGCGCACGGCCATGCAGGCCCGGGTCTCGCCTTCGCGCAGGGAGCACAGGCCGTTGGAGAGCCGCTCGGGCAGCATGGGCTCCACCCGGTCGGGGAAGTAGACGCTGTTGGCCTTGTCCCGGGCCTCGCGGTCCAGGGCGCCGGCCGGGCGCACATAGGCGGCCACATCGGCGATGGCGACCCAGACGATCCAGCCGCCCTCATTGGCCGGGTCCTCGTCGGCCTGAGCATAGACGGCGTCGTCGTGATCGCGGGCGTCGGCCGGGTCGATGGTGATCAGCGGCAGGTCGCGCAGGTCTTCGCGGCCCGCCAGGGTCGGGGCCTGGGCGGCCTCGGCCTCGGCGACAGCCTCGTCGGAAAAGCCGGTGGGAATGCCGTGGCTGTGGATGGCGATGAGGCTGGCGGCGCGGGGTTCATCCTCGCGGCCGACCACCTCCAGCACCTTGCCGCGCTTGGGGCCGTGATGGCGCTCGGCGGTCCCCACCTGGGCCAGGACCAGGTCGCCGTCCTTGAGCTGGCCGTCGTCGAAGATGATCAGGCTTTCCTTGGACTTGCGATCCACCGGCTCAACGCGAATCTCGCGGCGATGCTTGCGCACCACGCCCAGCACCCGGTGGGCGCTCTGGCCCAGGCGCTTGATCAGCCTAGCCTCGATCTCGCCGCTCTCCAGGGTGACGAAGCGGACCAGCAGCCGGTCGCCCAGGCCCGGCGCCCCGGCCACCGCCTCGGCCTTGTCCGGCGCCAGATGGACCAGCGGCGTGTCCTCGGCCCCCTTGGTCAGGCGCACCAGCAGGTCGCCATCGGTGTCGCGTTCGACCACGTCGACAACCCCCACCGGCGGCAGGGCGCCGGTCTCGGCCACACCCTTGCGACCCCGGCGGCTCAAGGTCCCCTCGGCCTGCAGTTCGCCTAGCATCTCTCGCAGGGCCCGGCGGTCGGCGCCCTTCAGACCGAAGGTCCGCGCCAGCTCCGAGCGATCGGTCTCGCCGGTCTCGCGGATGTGACGCAGCAGGGTTTCGCGGTCGGGCAGACCCGCGGGGCGGGCGGCGGCGAAGCGTTCGGACTTGGGCTTGCGGGTCTTGGCCATCGCGCCTTGTAACGCGGGAATCGCGCTTACGCTTCAGTCGTCATCGTCCTTGAAGGCGCCAAACAGGGTCAGGCCATCGATGGTGGTGGCGCCCTCGGTCTTACGGACAGTGCGTACCGCGCCGTGATCCTTAAGCGCGTGGGCCAGGCGCTCGGAGTGAGTGACCAGCCAGACCTGGGTCCGCTCCGAGGCCTTGGCGATCAGGGCGGCCAGGGGCTCCATCAGGTCGGGATGCAGGCTGGCCTCGGGCTCGTTGAGCGCGATGAAGGGCGGCAGGCGATAGGCCAGCAGGGCGCCGGCCAGGGCCAGGAAGCGCAAAGTGCCGTCCGACAGTTCGGCGGGCTCAAAGACACGGTTCGGGAACTCCGGCAGGCGCAGGCCGAAGGTGGCGGTCCGGTCCGGGAAGGGCAGGCTGAGCACCGCGCCCGGAAAGGCGCTGGCCACAGCCTCGTCCAGGTCGCTCCGATCCTGCCGGATATGGGCCAGGGTGGCGAAGACCGCCGCCAGGTTGGACCCGTCCGAGGCGAGCGTCGGGGCGGCCACGGCCACGCAAGGCCGGCGCAGGGCTGAATCCGCATCGGTGCGGACGTCGTGATAGAAGCGCCATTCCAGCAGGGTCCGCCGCACGGCGTCGAGTTCCGGATAGCGGCCAGGATCCTCCAGCCGGCCGAGCAGGGTCTCGGAGGCGAGCAGGTCGATGTCGAGCTCGGCCGGCCGACCTTCGGCGTCCCTGGCCATCACCGAGGCGTTGCGACGCTCCACCAGGCGCGACCGGCGCTGGCCCGACAGATAGGTCAGGGTCTCCACCTTGACCTGCGGCTCCAGGTCGAAGGCCGCGGCGGTGACCTTTTGCGGGAAGCCCACCTCCACCTCGTAGCGGAAGGCGCTATTGCGGGCGCCGGGCGCGGCCAGGGTGACCGACAGGGCGATACGGGTCGGTTCCTTGGCCTTGCGGGGCCCGGCCCACATGGCGAGGTCCAGACCCTCGGCCGCCAGCCGAGCGCCCAGCTGGTTCTGGGCGGCGGCCTGCAAGAGGTCCAGCGCCCGGTAGAGGTTCGACTTGCCGACACCATTGGCGCCGACAAACACGTCCAGCCGCGACATCGGATAGGTGATGGCCCGCAGCGACCGGTAGCCTGAGACCGAGATGTCGCGGACGGGCAGGTCCATGGCCGCCTAGCTCGTCGGGGTCTTCTTGGCGGGCGCCTTTTTGACAGCGGGTTTCTTGGCAGCCGGCTTCTTCGCTGCGGCCTTGGGAGCCGCCGCCTTCTTCGCAGCGGGCGCCTTCTCAGCCTTCTCCGCCTTTGGTTTCGCCGCGGCCTTCTTGACCGGCTTTTTCTTGGTCCCGCCCTTGGCCTCGCGCTCGGCCAGCAGGGCGACCGCCTGTTCCAGGGTCACCTCCTGGGGATCGCCGCCCCGGGGAATGTTGGCGTTGGTGGAGCCATGCTTGATGTAGGGGCCAAAGCGTCCCGACAGGATGCGCACCGGGGCGCCGTCGGCCGGGTGGACCCCCAGGTCTTTGAGTGCGGCGGCCTCACCCCGGCGTCCCTTGCCGCCGGCCTTCTTCTCGGCGATCAGGGCCACGGCGCGATTGAGGCCGACCTCGAACACCTCGTCGATGCTCTCCAGATTGGCGTAGGCGCCGTTGTGCTGGACGAAGGGGCCGTAGCGGCCAAGCCCCGCCAGGATCATCTGGCCGTCCTCCGGATGCTCGCCCACCTCGCGGGGCAGGCGCAGCAGGCGCAGGCCCTTTTCCAGGTCCATGGCGGCCGGCGACCAGGTCTTGGGCAGGCTGGAGCGCTTGGGCTTGTCGCCCTCGCCGAGCTGCACATAGGGGCCAAAGCGGCCGTTCTTCAGGTGGACGATCAGGCCGGTTTCCGGATCGGTCCCCAGTTCCCGGTCGCCGCTCGCCGCATCGGCCTCATCACCCTCGCTCTGGGCGATGGGGCGGGTGAAGCGGCATTCGGGATAGTTGGAACAGCCAATGAAGGCGCCGAACTTACCGGTCTTCAAAGACAGCTGGCCCGTGGCGCAGGTGGGGCAGGCCCGGGGATCTGACCCGTCGGCCTTGGCCGGGAAGATGTGGGGCCCCAGCGCCTCGTTTAGGGCGTCCAGGACGTTGGTGACCCGCAGCTCGGAGATCTCGCCCACGGCGGCGTGGAAATCCTGCCAGAACTCCCGCAGCAGAACCTTCCAGTTCAGATCGCCGGCGGAGACCAGGTCGAGCTTTTCCTCCAGGGCGGCGGTGAAGTCGTACTCCACATAGCGGCGGAAGAACTGCTCCAGGAAGGCGGTGACCAGCCGGCCCTTGTCCTCGGGCACGAACCGGTTCTTGTCCATCTTCACATAGTCGCGGTCGCGCAGGACGGTGAGCACCGAGGCGTAGGTGGAGGGCCGCCCGATGCCGAGCTCCTCCATCTTTTTGACCAGGCTGGCTTCCGAATAGCGGGGCGGCGGTTCTGTGAAGTGCTGGGCGGCGCGGGCCGTGGCGACCTTGGCGGCCGCCCCCTGGCTGACCTGGGGCAGGCGGCCGGACTCCTCATCGTCGGCGTCGTCGCGGCCTTCCTCATAAACCGCGAGGTAGCCGTCGAACAGGATCACCTGGCCGGTGGCGCGCAGGCCCGTCTGACCATCGGCGCTTTCCAGTTCGATGGTGGTGCGCTCGATCCGGGCGCTCTCCATCTGGGAGGCGATCATCCGCTTCCAGATCAGCTCGTAGAGCCTGCCAAGATCCCCATCGAGGCGCAGGGAGCCGGGGTTGCGGGCCAGGCTGGTGGGCCGGATCGCCTCGTGGGCCTCCTGGGCGTTCTTGGCCTTGGTGCGATAGATGCGGGCCTGTTCAGGGACGTAGTCCTTGCCATAGACCCCGGCGATCACCTGCCGGGCCTCGTCCAGGGCTTCGGGCGCGGCCTGCACGCCGTCGGTCCGCATATAGGTGATCAGACCGACGGTCTCGCCGCCGATGTCGACCCCTTCATAGAGCTTCTGCGCAGCCTGCATGGTCCGCTGGGCGGAGAAGCCGAGCTTGCGCGAAGCCTCCTGCTGCAGGGTCGAGGTGGTGAAGGGCGGGGCGGGCGAGCGCTTGGCCGGCTTCTTCTCCACCGAGGCGACGGTGAAGCTGGCGGCCTGGACCGCGGCCTTGGCGGCCTCGGCCGCGGCCTCGTCCCCCAGGTCGAACTTGGTGAGGCGCTTGGCCTGATGCTTGACCAGCCGGGCGACGAACGGGTCGCCGCCGGCCGACACGTCGGCGTCGATGGTCCAGTATTCCTGGGTCTTGAACCGCTCGATCTCGAGCTCGCGGTCGACAATCAGACGCAGGGCGACGGACTGGACGCGGCCAGCCGAGCGCGAGCCCGGCAGCTTGCGCCACAAGACGGGCGACAGGGTGAAGCCCACCAGATAGTCCAGGGCGCGGCGGGCGAGGTAGGCCTCCACCAGCTCCATATCGATGTCGCGCGGGGCCTTCATGGCCTCGGTGACGGCGGACTTGGTGATGGCGTTGAACACCACCCGCTGGACCTTGGCGTCCTTGATGACCTTCTTCTTCTGAAGGACCTCTAGCACGTGCCAGGAGATGGCCTCACCCTCACGATCAGGGTCGGTGGCCAGGATCAGGCGATCGGCGCCCTTCATGGCGTCGGCGATGTCGTTGAGCCGCTTGGCGGACTTGGCGTCCACATCCCAGCTCATGGCGAAATCATCGTCGGGTCGTACGGAGCCGTCCTTGGGCGGCAGATCCCGCACATGGCCGTACGAGGCCAGGACAATATAGTCCGAGCCCAGGTACTTATTGATGGTCTTGGCCTTGGCCGGGCTCTCGACGACGACGACGTTCATTTATGGAGCTTTGACTGGCGGTTCCGCGAGCAAAACGCCCGGAACACAAAGGCGCGAAAGGTGGGCCGGGGGGAAGGGCGATGTCAACCGGACTCGGAGCGCAACCTTAGGTGTCAGCGCCATCGCATTTGGTGCAGAGGCCGAATCCGAATATCTGTGATATCTTATGACAACCCCCTTGCCGCCCGATGCTTCGCCCCAACAGGTCGTCGTGTTCATCGAAGAGATGCTGCGCGACCTATCGGAACTGGCGGCGGTGAAGGGATATCGGGGATTGGCTACGACCTTGATGGTGGCGGCGCTGGAGGCGGCCCGCGCCTCGGCGGGCGCGCCAGACACCGAGGTTTGAGCGCTCACGGGGTCGCCGCCATGCCGCCGGGCAGCAGTTCGGCCCGTCCCGCCAGGGCCAGCTCCACCAGCGCAGCCGCCACAGCGCCGACCTCTCGACCCGTGGCGCGGACCAGCTCGTCCCGCGAGACCGGGGCTGGCGACAACAGGGCGGCCACCATCTCCGTCAGGGCCGGGTCTGATTCGGTGATCTCGGCGTGGGGCCTGTAGGTCGCGCTAGGCTCTCGAAGTCCGCCCAGGGTTTCAAGCGCCCTGAAGACGTCGCTCGCCCCTTCGCAAAGGGCCGCCCCCTGGCGGATCAGGTCATTGGTTCCGCGGGCGCGGGGATCAAGGGGCGAACCGGGCACCGCCAGGACTTCACGTCCCTGCTCGGCGGCGAGTCGGGCGGTGATCAGGGAGCCCGAGCGGAGCTCAGCCTCGACCACCACTACGGCGCGGGCGAGGCCGGCGATGATTCGATTTCGCCTTGGGAAATCGCGCGCCTGAGCCTGGCGGCCAGGGGGGTGTTCGGCCACCACACAGCCCTGCTCGATCAGGCGCTGATAGAGGTCCCGGTGCTCAGGGGGATAGATATCGTTCACCCCGCCGCCCAGGACGGCGATGGCGCCATGCTCCAGGGAGCCCTCATGGGCGGCGCCGTCGATTCCCCGGGCCATGCCGGACACCACCACATGGCCCGCCTGGCCTAGCTCAGCGGCGAGACCTCGGGCGAAACGCTGGCCCGCGGCGGAGGCCACCCGCGCGCCGACGATGGCAATGATGGAGCGGTCGAGCAGGCTGACGTCCCCCCGCGCCCAGAGCACCGGCGGGGCGGGGTCCAGCGCGGCCAGGGATGGGGGATAGTCAGCCTCGCAGGCGCAGATCAGCTGCGCCCCCAAGGCTTCGCCGGCCGCGAGCTCGGCCTCGGCCTCGTCGACGGTCGGGATTGCCGGCGGACGGCTGCGACCGCCCCGGCGGGCAAGGTCGGGCAGGGCCGCCAGGGCGCGGCCGGGCTCCGCGTAGCGACGGATCAGCTGATCGAACGTGACAGGGCCCACCCCCTCTGTCCGGGCGAGCCGAAGCCAGTCCCGCCGGGCCTCGGGTGATAACGCCTGTGTCATGCAGGGTCCGCAGGCGCAGCGGCCTTCTTGCCGCCGATCTTCGGCTCCTGGCCCTTGAGCAGACGGCCGATATTGTCCTTGTGGCGGATGAAGATCAGCACCGCCATCAGGACCGCCAGCACCGCCACCGGATAGGGGCGGTCGGTGAGGAAGACATAGACCGGCGCCGCCACGGCAGCCGTCAAGGCCGCCAGGGACGACATGCGGAAGATCAGGGCCATAAGGATCCAGGTGGCGCCGGCGAGCATGCCCACGGGCCAGGCTGCGGCCAGCAAGGTGCCGAAGAAGGTGGCCACGCCCTTGCCGCCCTTGAAGCCCAGCCAGACCGGAAAGATGTGGCCGATGAAGGCCGCACCGCCGGCCAGGGAGGTCAGGGTCGCCTGAGCGGCCTGCGGCGCCGACCGGGTGAGGGACCAGGCGATGAACACCGCCAGGGCGCCCTTGCCCCCGTCGCCCAACAAGGTGAGCAGGGCCAAGTCCTTGCGCCCGGTGCGCAGGACGTTGGTCGCACCAATATTACCTGAGCCGATGGACCTGACGTCGCCGGCGCCGCCCAGGCGGGTGGCGATGACGCCGAAGGGAATCGAGCCCAGGAAATATCCGCCGATCACGGCGATCGCGATGAGCATCGGGCTGAGTTGGTCGGTCAGCATGGCGTGTCCCCCGTCTTGTCTGTGGCCCTAGTCGTAACCGCGGGCAGCAGCGGCGTCACCGTCGCGCTCATAGTTGCTGTTTTGTTCCAGAAACGCGAGGCAGGCAAGATGGGTGGACGCCAGATCTGGGCGGTCAGTCCCGACGATAGACCACCCGGCCGTCGACCAGGGTCATGAGGACCACGCCCTGCAGGCGGCGGCCGTCGAAGGGAGAGTTCTTGGATTTGGACTTCAGGTCCTCCAACTCCACCACCATGGGGGCGTTCAAGTCACAGAGGACCAGGTCGGCCGGCGCGCCCTTGGCCAGACGGCCCGCGGGCAAGCCCAGCAGGGCGGCGGGACGGCTGGTCACCTTGGCCATGAGGTCGATGAGCGGAATGCGGCCCTCATGGTGGAAGGCCAGCAGGGCTGGCAGCAGGGTCTGCAGGCCCACGGCGCCGGGGGCGGCCTCATCATAGGGCAGGCGCTTGTCCTCGGCCGGCGCCGGGGCGTGGGCGGAGACCACGATGTCGATGAGGCCTGTGGCCAGGGCCTCGATGGTCGCCTGGCGGTCGTCCTCGCCGCGCAGGGGCGGGTCGACCTTGCAGAAGGTGCGGTAGTCGCCGATGTCCACCTCGTTGAAGGACAGGTGGTTGATCGAGGTGGTGGCCGTCACGTCCAGGCCGCGGGCCTTGCCGCGTTCCAGGCTTTCCAGGGCGCAGGCGGTGGTGATCTGATCCACCAGCAGCCGTCCGCCGGTGAGCTCCACCAGGGCGAGGTCGCGCTCGAGCATGATCTTCTCGGCGATGGGCGGGACAGACGGCAGGCCCATGCGGCCGGCCAGTTCGCCCTCGGTGGCCGCGGCGCCCGCCGAGAGCCAGGGATCGGCCGGTCGGTGGGCCACCAGCACCCCGAAGCTGCGGGCATAGGCCAGCAGGCGGCGGAAGACCTTGGAATTGACGATCGGATGGTCGGCGTCGGTGACATAGACGCAGCCGGCGTCGCGCATCAGGCCGATCTCGGCCATTCGCTCGCCTGCCAGGCCCTTGGTGGCGGCGCCGGCCGGATAGACGTGCACCAGCTCGATATCGCGGGCGCGGCGCAGGATGAAGTCCACCACCGAGGGATCATCCACCACCGGCGAGGTGTCGGGCTGGACGACGATGGAGGTGACCCCGCCGGCCGCAGCCGCGAGCGCCGCGGACTTCAGCGTCTCCTTGGGCTCGGCCCCGGGTTCGCCAGTCTTGACCCGCAGGTCGATGAGGCCGGGGCTGAGCATGGCGCCGCGGGCGTCCAGGATCTCAATGTCGTCGGACAGACTTCCCAGATCGCCGCCGAACATGACGTCGGCGATCTTGCCGTTCTTGACCAGCAGGGCGCCGCGTTCGTCCTGACCGGACGCGGGATCAACGAGGCGGGCGTTGAGGATCGCCAGGGGACGGGAAGCCATCAGTCGTTATCCAGCCTTGCCGAAAGGGCGGCCAGCACCGCCATGCGGGCGGCGACGCCCATCTCCACCTGATCCTGGATCAGGCTGACGGCCAGATCGTCAGCCACTTCGGAATCGATCTCCACCCCGCGGTTCATGGGGCCAGGATGCATGACCCGGACGTGGGGAGCGGCGCAGGCGAGCTTCTCCCGGTCGAGACCGAAGAAGCGGAAATACTCCCGCTGGGACGGCGCCAGCACGCCGTCCATGCGCTCCAGCTGCAGGCGCAGCATCATCACGACATCGCAGCCCTCAATGCCCTTGCGCAGGTCGTGATAGACGGCCGAGCCCCAGCGGTCGGCTTCGGCGGGCATGAGGGTGGGCGGGCCCACCAGGCGCACCTCGGCGCCCATCATCTGCAACAGGCCGACATTGGAGCGGGCCACCCGGCTGTGCAGCACGTCGCCGCAGATGGCCACGCGGAGGCCTGCGATGCGGCCGAAGGCCCGGCGCATGGACAGTGCGTCCAGCAGGGCCTGGGTGGGGTGCTCATGCTGCCCATCGCCGGCGTTGATCACCGAACATGACACCTTCTGCGACAGGAGCGAGGCCGCGCCGGACGAGGCGTGGCGCACCACCAGCAGGTCCGGCTGCATGGCGTTCAGCGTCACGGCGGTGTCGATCAGGGTCTCGCCCTTGGAGATGGACGAGGCCCGCGGGCTCATATTGACCACATCGGCGCCCAGCCGTTTGCCGGCCAGCTCGAAGGAGCTCTGGGTGCGGGTGGAGTTCTCGAAGAACAGGTTCATCAGCGTGCGACCCTTGAGCAGGTCGAGCTTCTTCGAGGTCTGGCGGTTGAGGGCGACGAAGCCGTCGGCCAGGTTCAGCAGGTCGGTTACTTCGACCGGATTCAGGTCCAGGACCGACAGGAAGTGGCGCTTGGGGAAGGGGAAGGTCTTCCCCAGGACGTCGATCAGACCGGAATCGGGGGCGCTCATGGGGCCGTCCTCTTAAGGGGGCTGGGCGGTCTCGCCAAGATGTCGGCGCTGCGCCGGCTCATTCGCCCCGGGCCTCCGCCGTCGGCAGGTTGCGCAGGCGCTCCAGGGCGCCCTGGAGGATCCAGGCCGCGGCCGTCTTGTCCACCACCTCGCCCCGGCGGGCCCGGCTCATGTCGGCCTCATCGACGAGCATGCGGTTGACCGCCACCGAGGACATCCGCTCGTCCCAGAAGGCGATGGGCAGGTCGCGCAGGCGCAGCAGATTGCGGGCGAAGGCGCGGCTGGACTGGCACCGCGGGCCCTCTGTGCCGTCCATATTGACCGGCAGGCCGATGACGACGGCCAGGGCGCCGCGACCTTCCATCAGGGAGAACAGCTGCTCGGCGTCTGCTGTGAATTTGGACTTGCGGATCAGGGCGAGCGGCGAGGCGACCATCCGGGTGGGATCGGAGATCGCCACGCCGATGGTCTTTTCCCCAAGGTCGAGCCCCGCAATGGCGCCCAGGCGAGGCAGCTGGGCGGGGAGTTCGTTCAGATCGATCACAGCCATAGCCCTGCATAGCCCTGCTCGAGGACGCGCCAAAGCGCTAGAATTTCAGTCTCACCCCCGCCATTGCGCGCTGGCGGCTTGCCAGGAGCCGACCTGCACGGCTAACCCACGGGTCAGATTGCAAGGAGGCCCCCATGGCCATCGACGCGGCGACCGTGCGCAAGGTCGCCAAGCTGGCGCGCATCGCCGAACCGGAAGAGCGCATCGAGCCGCTCGCCCGCGAACTGAATGGCATCCTGACCTGGATCGAGATGCTGAACGAGGTGGACACTGACGGGGTCGAGCCCATGACGTCGGTGGTTCACCAGGGCCTGCCCATGCGTGAGGACGTGGTCACCGAAGGCGGTGACCCGGCCAGGGTGCTGGCCAATGCGCCCAAGGCGGCCAAGGACTTCTTTGTTGTGCCCAAGGTGGTGGAATAGATGAGCGATCTTACCAAGCTCACCCTCAAGTCCGCCCTGGAAGGTCTTGATTCGAAAGCGTTTTCCTCGGTGGAACTGACCCGCGCCCATATTGAGGCGGTGGAGTCGGCCCGGGCGCTGAACGCCTATGTTCTGGAGACTCCGGAAAAGGCTCTGGAGATGGCCCAGGCCAGCGACGCCCGTCGCGCCCAGGGCCAGGCTGGCGCCCTGGAAGGCGCACCCCTGGGGATCAAGGACCTGTTCTGCACCGAGGGCGTGCGCTCCACGGCCTGCTCCAAGATCCTGGGCGACTTCAAGCCGACCTATGAGTCCAGCGTCACCGCCAACCTTTGGCGGGACGGGGCGGTGATGCTCGGCAAGCTCAATATGGATGAGTTCGCCATGGGCTCGTCCAACGAGACCAGCGCCTTTGGTCCGGTGATCAATCCCTGGCGGGCTCAGGGCGAGACCACGGCCCTGACGCCGGGGGGCTCGTCCGGGGGCTCGGCGGCCGCTGTGGCCGCCCAGCTGTGCCTGGGCGCGACGGCGACCGACACCGGCGGCTCCATCCGTCAGCCCGCCGCCCTGACCGGCACGGTGGGAATCAAGCCGACCTATGGCCGGTGCTCGCGCTGGGGTGTGGTGGCTTTCGCTTCGTCCCTGGACCAGGCCGGCCCGATCGCCCGCACGGTGGAGGATGCGGCTCTACTGCTGACCTCCATGGCCGGGCACGACGCCCGGGACTCCACCAGCCTGGACGTGGCCACCCCTGACTTCGCCAGCTTCGTCGGTAAGTCGGTAAAAGGCATGCGGGTGGGCATTCCCAAGGAATACCGGGTCGACGGCATGCCCGCCGAGATCGAGCAGCTCTGGGAACAGGGGATCGCCTGGCTGAAGGAGGCCGGGTGTGAGATCGTCGAGGTGTCCCTGCCGCACACCAAATACGCCCTGCCGGCCTATTATATCGTGGCCCCGGCCGAGGCCTCGTCCAACCTCGCCCGCTATGACGGCATGCGCTACGGCCTGCGGGTGGACGGCGCCAATCTGACCGAGACCTATGAGCAGACCCGCGCGGCGGGCTTCGGCGAGGAGGTCAAGCGCCGTATTCTGATCGGCACCTATGTGCTCTCAGCCGGCTATTACGACGCTTATTATTTGAAGGCTCAAAAGGTCCGCCGGCGCATTTCCGATGACTTCGACCAGGCCTTCGAACGGGTGGACGCCCTGCTGACGCCGACCGCGCCCTCGTCGGCCTTCCCCCTTGGGGAGAACGCCGACGATCCGGTGGCCATGTATCTGAACGACATCTTCACCGTGACGGTGAACCTGGCCGGTCTGCCGGGCATGAGCGTTCCGGCCGGGGTCGATTCCAAGGGCCTGCCGCTTGGTCTTCAGCTGATCGGACGGGCCCTGGACGAGGGGTCTCTGTTCTCCCTGGGCGGGGTGATCGAACAGGCGGCCGGCTTTACGGCGCGACCAAACCGCTGGTGGTAGGCGCCTCCGCCCGGTCGAAAGCGCGCCGAGCGGAAGCGGTTACGCAGGCCTTAGTCGGTGGCCAGTTCGGTCTTGATGGCCGCCAGGGCGTCGTCGGTGATCACACCCTCGGAGAGGGGCTTAAGCTCGATCAGGGTCATGCCCTTGAACATGTCGTAGGAAGGATGGGTGCTGATGCCGGGGATGTGCTTTTCAAGCACGGCCTTGGCCTTTTCGTCCGCGACCAGTTCGGCCACGGAGTTGGTTTCAATGCTGAGCGCGGAAGCCGCGGCGCCGGAGACGGCGGCGAAGGTCAGCGAAAGGGCGAGGGCGCCCGTCATAAGAGCCTTGCGCATGGATGGAGTTCCTCCCTGGAACGGCGTTGTTGCCGAGGCGGAGTGAGCGGCAGGCGCGGGCGTTTCGCAAGGGGTTTAACTTGGCCGCTTCCGCAGGGCGGCGGCTGGGATTAGGAAGAGCGCATGACTGAGAACACCAAGTTGATCCAGGGCCGCACCGGCGCCTGGGAAGTGGTCCTGGGGCTGGAAGTTCACGCCCAGGTCGCCTCCAACGCCAAGCTCTTCTCTGGCGCGGCCGTCGGCTTTGGGGCTGGCCCTAACGCCCAGGTCAGCCTGGTGGACGCCGCCATGCCCGGCATGCTGCCGGTGATCAACCGCCGCTGCGTGGAGCAGGCGGTGCGCACGGGGCTTGGCCTGAAGGCGCAGATCAATCTGAAGTCGACCTTTGACCGGAAGAACTACTTCTATCCGGACCTGCCGCAGGGCTACCAGATCAGCCAGTTCAAGGAGCCCATCGTCGGCGAGGGCGAGGTCCTGGTGGAGCTGGACGATGGTGAGGCCATCACCGTTCGGATCGAGCGGCTGCACCTGGAGCAGGACGCCGGCAAGTCCCTGCACGACCAGGATCCGGACTCCACCTATGTGGACCTGAACCGTTCGGGCACCGCCCTGATGGAGATCGTCTCACGCCCGGACATGCGCAGTGCGCCGGAAGCTGCGGCCTATGTGAAGAAGCTGCGGACCATCCTCGTCTATCTGGGCACCTGCGACGGGGACATGGAGAAGGGCAACCTGCGCGCCGACGTGAACGTCTCGGTCTGTCGCGAAGGCGGCTATGAGAAGTTCCGCGCCACGGGGAACTTCAGCCACCTGGGCACCCGCTGCGAGATCAAGAACGTCAATTCCTATCGCTTCATCCAGCAGGCCATCGAGTACGAGGCCCGCCGGCAGATCGAGATTCTGGAGGACGGCGGCAAGATCGATCAGGAGACCCGCCTGTTCGACCCCGGCAAGGGTGAAACCCGCTCCATGCGCTCCAAGGAAGAGGCGCACGACTATCGCTACTTCCCTGATCCGGACCTCCTGCCGCTGGTGCTGGACGAGGCCTGGGTGAAAGCCATTGAGGAGAGCCTGCCCGAACTGCCCGACCCGAAGAAGGCGCGGTTGCAGAGCCAGTATGGCCTGTCGGCCTATGATGCGGGCGTGCTGGTGGGCGAGCAGGCGCGGGCGGACTTCTTCGAGGCCGCGGCCCAGGGGCGGGACGCCAAGCTGGTGGCCAACTGGGTGACCAACGACCTGGCCGCCCGGTTGACGGCCGCAGGTCTGGATATCGAAAGCAGCCCCATCAGCGCGGCTGAAATCGCCGATCTGGTCAAGCTGATCGAGGACGGGGTCATCTCGTCCAAGATCGCCAAGGACGTCTTTGAACGCATGTGGGCTGGCGAGGGCGCGCCGGCGGAGATCGTCGAGAAGCAGGGCCTGATGCAGGTTTCTGACACCGGCGAGCTGGAGGCCATCATCGATGGCCTGATCACCGCCAACCCGGCTCAGGCGGAGTCGGTGAAGGAAAAGCCTCAGGCCATCGGCTGGTTTGTCGGGCAGGTGATGAAGGCGACCGGTGGCAAGGCCAATCCAGGCACGGTGAACCAGCTGCTTAAGGCCAAGCTGGGGATCTAAGCCACAGGCGACTTGATCAAGACGAAGAGGGCCCCGGATCAATGATCCGGGGCCCTTGCCGTTCAGGAGACTCAGCGACCGCTGATGATCTCGAAGATGATGCCGGTGGCCACGGCGGCGAGCAGATAGTCGTTACCCACCTGGTGCCAGGCATAGCCCCGCGGCGGGGGCCGCAGGCGATAGCGGTGATAGTCGTGCACCACATAGCCGCGATAATGCGGGGGCAGGACCGCCCCGCGCCGCCAGGCGACATAGCCCGGTCGGTACTGCGGATGGCCGTAATAGACCGCCGGCGGCGGGCCATAGGCCCAGCGGTTCTGATAGTAGTAGCCGTTATAGCGGCGGTGATCCCAGGATTGGGCCCGGGGCGGTTGATAGTAGCGATTGTCGTAACGATGATCGCGCCGGTCATGGCGATGATCGCGGCGGTCGTAGCGATGATCGCGACGATCCTCGCGCCGGTCCCAGCGATCGCCTCGGCGATCATCATGACTTTCCCGGCGATCCCAGGACTGCGCCTGGGCCGATGTGGCTGACGCCGCCATGGGCCCCGCAACCGCGGCGATGGCCGCCAGACTCAAGATCAGACGCTTCATTCTACGCCTCCTTTTTCTGCGGGACCGCCAGAGCGGGCCGCCACATCCCCCGATCACAGAAAGCTTCGGCGACCGCCCGTGAACCCAGGCTGAACAGATCGGTCAGGATTAACGCGCATGGGGCCCTTGGGGCGCCCGTGAGCCAGGCGGCAAGCCACCGCCTTGTTAAGTCTCCGTAGATAAAGGTTTCGCAGCAGTAAGCAGGCCGAAATCTGCCAGAATGTCGCATGAATTCGGGTTCTTTTCGGACTTAACCATATGTTCAGTCGATCTCGACTTTTCTAGCCGCATGGATAGCGGAGTTGGGGCGTCAGAACGCCGCCCGCCGCCGGATGAGGACGTGGAAGTCATGTTTGCGAACGTGGAAGTGGGACAAGCCGAAGGCCTTCCCCTGCCGGGCCCCGACGCCTCGGGGGACGAACTGTTCCGGCTGGGCATGCTGTATTCGACAGGGCAGGGCGGCGCGCCGCTCGACTATGTGTCGGCCCATATGCTGTTCAACCTCGCGGCCATGAAAGGCTCGATCGAGGCCAAGGTGTACCGCAAGGAGCTCTCCCAGGAGATGGCTTCGGAAGAGGTCGCCGAGGCCCAGCGGGCCGCCCGGGAGTGGCTGGCCCAGGGCTGAGCCTCTTTCGGCGGCCTCAGTTGACGCCGTTTTCGCCCAGGGCGTAGCTGAACCCGAACTGGATCGGTGACAGGTCCCGGAAGTACTGCTGGACGAAGAGTCCGGCGTTGGCGACCCCGCTGCGCGGCACATAGACGATGTCGAAGCGGCGCAGAGGCACCAGATCGGTGGCGGGCTGTCGCAGCCCAGCCAGCAGGTCGGCAGTTCGCATCATGCCCTGCCCATCGGCCCCCCGACGGATGATGATGACCTTGCTGCGGTCGGCGGTGGGACGGAAACCCCCAGCCTGGATCACAGCCCGCAGGGCGTCGGCGTCGCCTTGCATGTCGTAGATGCCCGGCGCCCCCACCTCGCCCCCGACAAACACCTTCAGCGGCGCAGCCTTGGCGGTGACGAAGACGTCGGGCCTGAGCAGATGGGCCCCATAGGCCTGGGACAGGGCCGCTTCCAGCTGCAGAGTCGTGCGATCAGCCGCCATCACCGGCGGGATCAGAGGAACCGTTATGCGGCCGTCTGGCTGAACCGTCACCGTCTTGGTGAGTTCCGGCGCCGAAGGGACGGCGACCTCGATCTCGTCGCCTGGATAGAATCGATAGGCGGGCTCTGCGTCGGTCCACTGGGCGTAGGGGATGTTGGCGAACCGGGCCTCATGGGCCGGCGGGGCCAGGCCCACCCGCTCGGCGCCCGGAATGGCGCTCACCCCGCCGCAACCGGCGACCAAAAGGACGGCCATGAGGCTGGTGAGGGCGCGGTATCGGCGTCGGATCAGCATGGCTCCAGGGTTAACAGGAATGGGTAACGAAGTCTTAAGCGCAGGCCGCCAGGGTCGCCTCAAGTCTCCCAAGGGATCACCGGATTCGCTATGGCCGCCACGAGCGCCTGGACCGTCAGATCGTACGACGCCGCGCCACGCTCTGAGTGGGTGGCGCGGCCTCGCTATGCGCCGTCGGATTTCATCGTCCTGTTGTGGCGCGAGCGGTTCCTCATGCTGGCCGTGTTCGCGATCCTGTTCGTCATCGGCGCGGCCCTGGCCCTGACGCTGAAGACCACCTATCCGGCCAGTTCCAGCATCCTGGTGCGTCTGGGCCAGGAATATGTCTATGAACCCCGGGCTGGCGACGCCGGGCGCGGCGCGGTTCCCGACTCCGACCAGGTGATCCAGTCCGAGACCGAGATCATCGGATCCACCGAGCTGAAACAACGGGTGATCGACCGGCTTGGCCTGATGCGTATCTATCCGGAGCTGGCCAAGAAGTTCGCCGAGGCCTCCGCTGCTGAGAAGCGCGTGATCATGGGACAGGCCATCCGGGGGATGGAGACCAGCCTGAAGATCCAGACGGCGCCAGACACCCCCATCGTCCGGCTAGTCTTCACCCATGAAGACCCCAAGACCGCGGCCCTGGTCCTCAACACCTTGCTGGAAGAGTACCTGATCTTTCGCCGCACCGTGCTGGTTGAGGCGAACGGACCGGCCATGGCCCTGCAGCGGCAGGCCTTTGAGACCCGGCTGGAGGAAGCCGATGCGGCCTATGAAGCGTTTCTCACCAGCAACCGGATCGCTGACTTCGTCGCCGAGAAGGCGGCCCTGTCGCAGCTGCAGTCGCAGATTGAACAGCAGAAATACCTGACAGAAGCCCAACTGCAGGACCGGAGCGGTCGTCTGGCGGCCCTGCAGGCGCAGATGGGGCAGGTTGAGCCTGAGGTCGGCCTCTACCGCGATGTGAATAATGCCGCCTCTGACAAGCTGATCACGCTGAAGTTGCAGCGGGAGGACCTGCTGGGCCGTTACCGCGCCGACGCCCAGCCCGTGCGCGAGCTCGACGCCCAGATCGCGCGGCTGGAGGCCGGGATCGCCGAGGGGCGGACCACCGGCGACGGCGCCCGCCGGATCGGCATCAATCCCGTCTATCAGACCCTGCAGACAGAGCGCATTCAGCTCCAGGCCGAGGTGGCGGCCCTGCGCCAGTCCCTGGAAGCCCTGAACGCCCAGATGGGCCAGTTGCTTGAGCGCCGCCTGAAGCTCGCTGAGCTTGAGCCCCGTTTTCAGGCCCTCAGCCTGGACCGGGACGTGCTGCAGGCCAATGTCCGCGACTTCGCCGTTCGGGAGGAGCAAAACCGGGCCGCTCGCGAAATCGCCGCGGCGTCCAACGACAATATTCGGATCGTCCAGCGCGCGACGCCGCCTGCCCGGGGATCGAGCCTGAAGAAGCCGGTCCTGGTGCTGGCCTTCCTGTTCGCCGGCTTTACGGCGCTCTGCGCGGGCCTGCTGCGCATGTTCCTGCGGCCGGGGCTTCCGACGCCCGCCTCAGCGTCGCGGACGCTGGACCTGCCGGTCCTGGGGGTGGCGCCCTTAAAGGCGTCCTGACCAATGACCTCTGCGCGGCGATGACGCTTTCCGATAGGCTCTTGCCGGTGTGTGCGCGGCGATTCGAGTCATGGTGAACCTCAACGCCGAGATGGCTGAGCTTTGGGCGTCCCTCGGGGCGCCTGCGGCTGGTCGTGCGCGCACCATTCAGATTGTTTCGGCGCGGCGGGGCGAGGGCGCCTCGACGGTGGCGCGGGAGTTGGCCTTCTTCGCCGCCCGCCGGGCCGGCCGCTCGGTCTGGCTTGTCGACCTGGACCTGATGGCCTCGCCACAGCATGCGGCGGTGGCCGCCGAGAGCGACCGATATGGCCTACTGGGCCAGGCCGCGGCGGCCAGTCCGGACGGCTCGATCTTCTTCTCCATCCAGCCGCCGGCCCAGGGACCGGATGGCAAGCCCTGGGCGGACGCCCGCTACCTGGCCGCCCACCGGGTGGGGGCGGCTCGCTGGTGGGTCACCCGGTTCCGCCGGGAGGCCCTGCGGGGTCGCCAGAGCGTCCACATTGTGGGGGAGGGCGATTATTGGAGCGCCCTGCGCCGTTTCGCCGACCTGATCATTGTGGATTGCCCCTCTGCCGATCGCTCCCAGGCGGCCATGACGGTGGCGCCGTTCATGGATCAGACCCTGATGGTGGTGGCCGCAGATGAGACCGATGTGCGCGCTCCGGCCCTGACACGGGACGCCCTGGTCAGCGCCGGCGCCGATGTGGTCGGTCTGTTCTTCAACCGGGCGACGGTGGAGCAGCCGCCGTTCGCCCGCGCCTTCCTGCGGTGACCGGTTACGCCTATGCGCCGGCCCTGGCGCCGGCGGCGACGCCGCCCTTGACGGCCTGGCGGCTGTTGCTGGCAGGCGCGTCGGTCTTTCTCCTGCTTGTCTATAGCCAGGCCTGGGTCTTTCCGCTGATGGGGGAGCAGGCTGACACCAGCCAGGGCGGCCTGATCCGGGCCCTCTATCTGCCGGCCTATGCGGCGGGCTTCCTGCTCCTGGCGGTGTCGCCGGGGGCGACCTTCCAGGCCCTGCTGCGGCAACCCTTCCTTGTGGCCCTGATGCTGCTGGTGGCGGCCTCGACCCTGTGGTCGATCGCGCCGGACCAGACCCTGCGCCGGGTGTTCGCCGCCTATTGCTCGGCCCTGGGGGGCGTCGTGCTGGCCTCGCGGCTGAAGTGGTCGGAACTGGCCGAGGTGGCAGGCGCAGCCTTCGCCATCCTGGCGGTGATCTCGTTCGTGACGCCTCTGGTCCTGCCGTCCGTGGGCGTGATGCAGGAAATCTTCCCTGGCGCCTGGCGTGGGGTCTGGTCGGAGAAGAACGCGCTGGGTGGGAACATGGCCCTGGGGTTTGCGATCATGGGCGCCGCGGCCATGCTCAATCCCAGACGACGGCTCATGTGGTGGGGCTTTGCCGCCCTGGCCCTGCTGCTGACCCTGATGTCGACCTCCAAGACCTCGCTCGTGGCGCTTATCCTCGGGCTGGGCGGTCTGGTCTTCGTGGCGATCGTCCGGCGTGGGCCGGCGACGCGGGTGGCTATCCTGTGGCTGGCCATTGTGGGGGCCGGGATGGGGTTCGGGATCGTGCTGTTCGCCGCTGACGTGATCTTCGATCTCCTGGGCAAGGACGCCACCTTGACGGGACGCACCGAGATCTGGGCCGCGGCCATGACGCAGATTCAAAGCCGACCCTGGACGGGGTTCGGTTTCGGCGTGGTGTGGGATGACCTGGGCCCCTGGGCGCCCCTGGCCCAGATGACCAAGGATGCGGGCTTCACCCCGCAGCATGCGCACAATTCCTGGATTGAGCAGTGGCTCGGCATGGGGATTCTAGGACTGGCGGCCTTCGCCCTGTTTTATGCTCAAACGGTGCTGCTGGCCCTGGTCGCCCTGTTCCGGGACAAGGGGGCCTATCTCGCTGCGCCCTTTCTGATCGTCTACAGCCTGATGACCATCACCGAGAGCATCGCGGTGACCTATAATGATTTTCGCTGGGTGCTGTTTCTGGCGATCGCGGTGAAACTGGCCTGGCCGGACCGCGAGATCGAGGCGCGACGGGGGTGAGGCCCTCCCGCGCTCGCCCCTGGCTTGACGCCTCTAAGGACCTGCCCATTTGCTGACCTCCTACGGCTGGACCCAGGCGCTGGAGCGCGATTTCGCCGCCTTTGCGGGCGAAGGTCTGGTCCCGGCGCGGGTGGTCATCCAGCACCGCGCCCGCTTCGTGCTGATGGGAGAGGGGGGGGAGTTCTCCGCCGAGACCGCGGGACGGTTCCTCCACAACGCCTCCACCACGGGTCTGCCGGTGGTGGGTGACTGGGTGGCCGTCGCGCGGCAGGCTGGCGAAGGTGTCTCAACCATTCATGCGGTCCTGCCCAGAACCAGCCAGTTCGTCCGCAAGGCGGCTGGCGTGGTGGACAAGCCCCAGGTGGTGGCGGCCAATTTCGACGTGGTGCTGTTGACCACGGGCCTGGACACCGATTTCAACCTGCGACGGATCGAGCGTTATCTCACCGCGGCTTGGGGCACCGGCGCCCAGCCTGTGGTGGTGCTGACCAAGGCTGACCTCGTTGACGGCGTGGCCGCCATGGTCGCGCAGGTCGAAGCGGTGGCCCTGGGCGCGCCGGTTCTGGCCGTGTCGGCGCCCACAGGGCGGGGGCTGGAAGCCCTGCAGACCTATCTGACGCCCGGGACGACGGCGGTGATGCTGGGCATGTCAGGGGTCGGCAAGTCGACCCTGGTCAACGCCCTGGTTGGTGAGGACCGCCAGGCGGTGGGGGAGGTGCGCGCCACCGACGGCCGGGGCCGCCACACCACCACCCATCGGGAACTGATCCTGCTGCCCGGCGGCGCCCTGATCCTGGACACACCTGGCATGCGGGAACTGGGGCTTTGGGACCCCGGTGAGGCCAACGCCCAGACCTTTGAGGATATCGAGGCCCTGGCCCGCCAGTGCAGGTTCCGCGATTGCGGCCATGCGGCTGAGCCGGGCTGTGCGGTGCAGGCCGCCCTGGCCACCGGCGAGTTGTCGGCTGAGCGGCTGGAGAGCTATCGCAAGCTCGGCCGCGAGGGCGCCTTCATCGAGCGCAAGGAAGATCCTGCCGCGGCGATCGCCCATCGCAAGCTGTGGGCGGGGCGGGCCAAGACTGAACGTCGCCGCCGGCGGGCTGAAGAAGAGGGCTGAGCCCCGATCAGGCGGCGGCCGGGACGACCCCGAGCCGCTGGGCGCCTTCGGCCACGGTGACGATCTCCATCCCACTGGTCTGCGCCCGGTCGATCAGGCGCGCCAGGGCGTCGGGCGTGCAGCCCCAGGGGGAGGGATCTGGTCGCACATCGTGGGTGTACAGGATCAGCCAGGCGTTGCGCGCCTTGACCTTGGCCAGCCAGTGCTCGGCGATGGCCTCGCCGTCAGGGCCCTCGATCCCGACGGCTGGCGCCTGGTTCAGATCCGTCCCGGCCTCGATCACCCCATGGTGCAGGGCGCGCAGCACGCCGTAACGACCGGCCAGAGCCGCCTTGGGCCCTGCGGCGACGTCCCCATAGGGATAGGCGAAGTGACTGACGGGGCCAGCGCCCCAGTCGGCCAGAGCGTTGCGATTTCGCGCGGCGTCATCATCGGCGGCGGGCCCATCGGCCTGCCCGCAATCCAGATGGGAATAGGTGTGGCAGGCGATCTCGTGGCCCGCCTGGGCCAGCCGGGCATAGTCGGCGGCTTCAGCGAAACGGCCCATGGGGCCTTCGCCCCCGGCCAGTCCGGCAGAAACATAGAAGACGCCGCGGGCGCCGCGGGCTTCCAGCAGGCGCGCGCCGGTCTCGACCGCCGTCAGGGGCGCATCATCGAAGGTGAAGGACACCATCGGCGACTGCGGGCCGCGGGCGAGGGGGCGGCGGTGGGCCAGGCGGACGAGCCTTCGGCGCAGCTTGCCCTTCAGGGTGCGGTCGGGCTGGTAGGCTTGCTCAGGCGACATCAGACGGCCTCGGCATAGAGGGCGGCGCGATAGAGCCGCATGGCGAAGGCGCGGCTGGGCAGCGGCGCCAGGTCATTGAGGGCGAAGGCCTTGATCAGCGGCCGCCAGAGGCCGCGCAGGGGAACACGCCGCAGAATCATGGCCGCGCGATAGCTGGGATAGGCGCTGACCACCTCAGGATGGGCGGCCACCACCCGGGCGAAGTTGGCCGCCGACTGCTCATACTTGGCGGCGATCACCTTGGCCGGGTCGAGGCCCAGATGGGTGGCGGTGTTGTCGATGTGAACGATGGGCCAGCGGCGGGCCACCCGCATGCCCCACTCCACGTCCTCCCAGCCCCAGCCGGCGAAGCCTTCATCGAATCCTTCAGCGGCGAACACGTCCCGGCGCACCAGGAGGTTGGAGGTGAAGACGTGTTTTTCGGGTGAGAGGCTGCGCTCGGCTGCGCTGAGGCAGTCGCTGTGGGCGGCCATGGCCCGGTGCAGGGCCTGGTCGCGGCGGGGCTTGACCTGCTGGAGGGAGAAGCCGCCAAAGGCCACAGCCGGATCGTCTTTCGTGATTAAGGCGAGCCAGGCGGCGAGGAAGTCGCCGCGATCGGGCGCCATGTCGCTGTCGAGAAACAGGAAGTGGCCGGCCCGGGCGTGGCTGACCAGCCGGTTGCGGCCCTTGGCGCGGCCTTCATTGACCGCCAGGGTGACGAGGCGGGTGGGCAAGGGCAGATCAGGGATGAGCGCCTGCAGGGCCGCGCTGAGGCTGGCGTCGCCCGTACCATCGTCCAGCAGGACGATCTCGACGGCCACAGGTTCCCGCGCCAGGGCGATGAGCAAGGGGCGGGGATCATCGCCCTTGAAGGGGACGAGCACCGACAGGCGAGGCTGGGCGGTCGCCCAGGGGGCGTTGTCGAACAGGGTCGCGCTCATGCCGGCCTCGCCTTCAGATCCCGCAGCAGGGTCAGGCCGCGACTGCGCAGGGCGCCTGTGTCGAGAACAAAGGTGATCGCCCCGAAGACCAGACCGCCGAGGCTCGCCTTCAGCAGCAGTTCCGCCCAGCCCCCAAGGGCCGGCACGCGGCTGACGGCCAGCGCCATGACAACCGTGGCGCCCAGGGTCTGAACGAGGGGCAGCCAGGGAATGGGCAGGACCAGGCTGCGGGCCCCCAGCGCCATGGAGGCTGCCAGGCCAAGGGCGTAGCTGGCCAGGGTCGCCCAGAGCGCGCCATCCAGGCCAAAGCGCGGAATGAGGATCAGGTTCAGCACCAGATTGGCGATCGCCGGGATCGCCATGGCCGCCAGCAACAACTGGGTGCGCTGGCCCAGGGTGAAGGCCTGATGGAAATAGTAGGTGGTCAGGCCCGCCAGCAGGCCGCTGAGCGCGATCCATGGGGTCACATGGGCCGCCCCGGCCGCCAGATCTGGGCCTACCATCAGCTGGGCGAGCGGCGCGGCCACCAGGGCCAGACCCACCGCAGCGGGCACGCAGAGCAGCAGCATCAGGCTCGCCTGTTCCCGAGCCGCGCGGCCCAGCTCGCCGGGACCGCCGCGCTCAAGGGCGGCGATCAGGGCCGGGCCGCCCGCGGCGCCCAGCCAGATGAACAGGACGTCCAGGGTGCGGTTCGCGAGGCTGTAGCCTGCGTGATAGACGCCCACCGACGCCTCATCCAGGAAGGCGGCCAGCAGGAATCTATCGGTGGTCGACAGCACCAGGGCCAGGATCAGCGACAGGGCGACGGGCAGGCCATAGCCGAGATAGGTGCGCGCCCGCGGCGCCTCGAATCGGCCCTCCCGGGCGAATTTGAACTCAGACGGCAGGGTCCAGACCATGCACACAGCGGCCGCCACGCCGAAGCCGATCACGGGCGCTGCGCCGCCAAACCCGCGCCAGGCCAGGAAGGCGCCGACGGCAAACGCCCCCAGCGTCTGGATCATGTCGATGGAGGCGGCGCCGGCCACCTCGCCCGCCGCCCGGCGCCGTTCCTGGGCGAGCTTGGCGAAGGTGCGTGGCAGGACGGCCAGGACGCCGCAGATGACCGCCAGCTTCAGCCCCGGCGACAGGGGCAGCAGCACAGCGATGATCAGCGCCACCGGCAGCACCACCAGCAGGGCCAGCCAGGTGCGATAGATGGTGGCTGAGTGATCGCCGCCGCGGCCCTTGTCGGCCTCGCCGACCCAGAACCTGGCCATGGCGGCCTCGTTCCAGGTGAAGATGGCGGTGTGCAGCAGGCTCATGGCCGAAAAGCCCAGGGCGTAGTCGCCGAACTGGGCGGGCGTCAGCAGTCGGGTGAAGGTGACGATGGTCGCCAGCCCCACCAGGCCCTGAATGATGTTGACCGGCAGATAGCCGACCACGCCGCGCCAGAACATGTCCCGCCGCCTAGCGCACGGCCTGCCGATCCCCGAGCAGGCAGGGGATGGTCATGGCGATGATGTAGAGGTCGAGCCACACCGACTGTCGCTCGATATATTCGATGTCGAGCTCGACCCGGCGGCGGACATCCTCAGGGGTGTCCACCGGCCCGCGGGACCCATGGATGGCTGCCCAGCCGGTCATGCCGGGCTTCATGCGATGGCGGTGGGCGTACTCGGCCACCAGGCGCGCCGACTCCACATCCCCGGTCATCATGCCGATGGCGTGGGGCCGGGGGCCTACCAGGGACATCTCGCCGCTCAGCACATTGAAGATCTGCGGCAGTTCATCGAGGCTGGTGCTGCGGATGATCCGGCCAACCCGGGTGACCCGGTTGTCGCCCGCCTGCACCTGACGGCGGGCGTTGGCGTCGGCGACCTCGTGGCGCATGGAGCGGAACTTCCAGACCACGATCTCCTCGTTGTTGAAGCCCTGGCGGCGCTGGGTGAACAGGATGGGGCCTGGGCTGTCGAGGCGGATGGCCAGCGCCACCAGGGCCATGATGGGCAGGGCGACCACGAGGGCGAGGCTGCCAATCACCAGGTCGACGGTCCGCTTGACGATGGCGCGGCCGAGATGCCGGGGAACCCCAGACACCCGCGCCAGCGGCAGATCGCTGATCGGCGCAGTATGGTGAGGCGAGATGGCGCCGGCCGGGACCAGTTCGTCCTCCAGCAACAGGCTGATTTCGTTGGGCAGGGGACGCAGGGCGGCGATCACCTGGCGCACGCGCTCTTGGGCGCCGGTGGGCACGGCCACAATCACGCGGTCCACATAGGGCATGATCCGGTGGTTCAGCAGGGCCTGGGTGTCGCCCAGCACGGGCACCCCGCGCAGGGCGTCCGGCGCCCGGGCCAGCCGATCGTCGAACACACCGAGGATGTTCACTTCGCCAGACTTCATCGCCTGGCTGATCAGTCGCTCTGCAGCCTTGGTGGCGCCGACAATGACCACATTGGGGGTCAGGCGGCCTTCTCCGCGCCAACGGCGCACCCGCAGCCACCACAGGGCGTGCAGGGTGTAGAGACCCAGGAATGCCGCCATCATCCAGACGGTGAGTTCAGTGACCACCAGGGTGAGCGGGAGAAAGACCGCCAGCATGAGCACAGCGGCCGCGACGCCCACGGTCACGGCCACCGACGTCTTGGCCAGATGGTAGGCGAGACCCTGACGGCTGCGGAAGGCGTAGAGGTCAAAGAGGCTGAGCGTCACCATCACCGCCAGGGCCGGCGCGACGTAAACGCCAGCCTGGGCGCCGCCCATGATGAAGGCCCCCAGGGCGCAGGCGCCCAGCCACAGGCCATCGATCCCTTGAAAGGCCCAGGCGAAGGCCTGGCCGTCCAGCCGGCGGCGGGTGGGGCTGAGCCGTTCGGGCCGCATGGGGCCGCGGCGGTCCTGGGCCGGCTCAGTCTCCGCCGGGGGCAGGGCGTCGTCATGGGCCCAGGCGAAGCTGGGATCGTCCTGGACCGGTGTCCACGCCTCCGGCGCCGGGGTGGGCTGGGACCCGTCATCACGTCGAGAAAGGCGAACGAGGTTAGACATTCTGCGCAAAGGACCCTTCAGGTTCCCGCCCATTATGGGCTGCGCCTCTGATCGACAGGTTAACCGCAGCCTTGAGCCTGTTTGCCATGCCCACGATTTTGAGCCGTTGCCCCGGGGCCAGGGTTTCGGCTATGCAGTCCCTCCTTCGAGACCGCCCGGGGATTCACCTTCCCGACCGGCCGCGAGGGGCGGGAGACAACCCGGCTCTAAACAATGGTGACGTGGCCGAGTGGCTGAAGGCAACGGTTTGCTAAATCGTCATACCTGAAAGGGTATCGAGGGTTCGAATCCCTCCGTCACCGCCACCTTCCCGCAACTTCGACAGCGTTCGCGGCAGGCCCCTAGTAAGGGTCTGCCCCCGGGATCCGGGCGCTGAGGGCTGCGAAGCGGCGATCGAGGTCGGCCTGTTCGGCGCTGGTCAGGCCGCCCTGGCTGTACTGGCCTTCCAGCCGTGCGATCTCATTGAACTCGGCCCGAAGGCGGGCGGCGTTCCAACTATTCAGCGTGCGATTGCGCAGACCGGCGTCGATGCGCGCCTCGAATTGTGGGCCACGCTGGCTGATGCTGGTCCAGCCGTAGCCGCCGTACTGGTCATTTTGCCCATACTGTCCCTGGCTCGGAATGCGGGCGCTGAGGACGGCGAAGCGGCGATCAAGCTCGTTCTGCTCGGCGGCGTTCAGTCCGCCCTGCCGATACTGGACCTCCAGTCGGACGATCTCCTGGAACTCCGCGCGCAGTTGGGCGGCGTCGCGCACGGTCAGGGCGCGATCGCGCAGGGCGGTGTCGATGCGGGCGTCCACCTCGGCCTGCTGCTGGCTCATGTCGCGCCAGCCATATTGGTCTGTCTGACCCGGGATGCGCGCCCGCAGCGCTTCGAGGCGCCGGTCGAGGTCGGCCTGCTCGGCGCGGCTGATCCCATTGGCGCGGTATTGGGATTCCAGACGCACGATCTGCTGGAATTCAGCCCGCAGACGGGCAGCGTCCCGGGTGGTGAGGCTGCGGGCGCGAAGGGCGCCGTCAATCTGCGCCCCAATCTCGGCTTGCCGGGCGCTGACGCCGCCCCAGCCATACGAACCGTCCTGGGCATGGGCGGGCAGGCGGGCGCTCAGGGCGTTGAAACGGCGATCGAGATCGGCCTGCTCTGAGCTGGTCAGGCCGCCGCGGCGGTATTGGGCCTCGAGCCGGGCGATCGCCTGGAATTCTGACCGGAGGCGGGCGGCCTCCTGGTTGTTCAGCCGACGGTCACGCTGACCCGCGTCGAGGCGGGTCTCCAGCCAGGTCTGGCGGCTGGCGATCGGGACCCACCGTCCATTGTTTCCATAGCCCCAATCCGGGGTTCCATAGGACGGGCCCGAGGCCGGATCGCCATAGCCAGGCTGCCCCCAGACCGGGTTTGTGTCGGCGGGATCGGTCTCGCCCCCGAGCAGGGCCTGGGCGATCGCCCCGATGACGCTGGCGGCCGTGGAGCCCTGGGTGGTGGGCTGATCGACATATCCGCCCGCATTCCCCGTCACGCCCTGGCAGGCGAGCACCCCGTTGCGGTTGGTGAGGTCGCTGCGGCACTGGGGGGCATAGATGCTGCTCCAGCGATAGCGCCCCTGATCGTCGCGGCATTCGGCGGTGACATAGCCGGTCTGCAGGGTCTGGACGTTCTGACATGACCCGCCGAGGCTGGCGGTGGACGAGCGATACTGTGCATGGGCGGATGGAGCCGAGGCGGCGAACAGACCGGCTGTCAGGGCGGCCAGGGTGAGCAAACGGGTCATGGCGGTCTCTCGTGCGAGGGCGGGTTGGCGCCTGGGCCCACCAGAGCGACGTGGGGCGGCTCCGGCTTGGCAGAGCGCCCAAGCTTCGCCCTGCGGTGTCAGAAACGCGTCCTCGGCCTGTTTGTTGCGGTCTGGGCTCCGATGAGCCTGTAGCTGGCGCTTGCTCGGAGCCAGCTGGATGACAACCAAGGCAGTCGGTGACCCGCGACCCTTACCGCCCCTGCGTCACCTTTCGGCGCCGCAGATCCCATTCCAGCTAGGGTTTGCGCGGTCTGCGCGCCCCTGACATGCTCAGAAAAAAAGCACGGGGAAACGGCATGGGGTTCGATGCGATCGTTGTCGGCTCAGGGATCAGCGGCGGCTGGGCGGCCAAGGAGCTTTGCGAGCGGGGCTTGAAGGTCCTCATGCTGGAGCGCGGGCCGCATATCGAGCATGGGGCCGACTACAGCCATGACCTGGCCGCTCAACTGCGCCGCAGCGAGGATCAGGTCCCGGTGGATGAGCGGGAGCTGCATCATCCGTATTATCCCGGGGTGAGCTACGCCCTGTTCAACTCCAACCGGAAGTTCTGGGCCAGCGACCACGACCATCCTTATGAGACCATCCCCGGCAAGCCCTATCGGTGGATCCGCGGCTATCACCTGGGCGGGCGTTCGATCACCTGGTGGCGGCAGTCCTACCGGCTGGCGCCGCAGGACTTCGAGTCCAACCTCAAGGACGGGCATGGGGTGGACTGGCCGATCCGATATGACGACCTGGCCCCTTGGTATGATCATGTGGAGGCCTTCGCCGGGGTCTCGGGCGACTACGACGAGATCGAGCAGTTGCCCGACGGGGACTTCTTGCCGCCCTATCCGATGAATGTGGTGGAGGAGGCGGCCAAGGCGGCCATCGAGCAGGCCTTTCCCGGCCGTCGGATGATCATCGGACGGGCCGCGCAGTTGTCGCGGGTGACCAAGGTCCACCAGGACCTGGGCCGCGGCCGCTGCGAGCAGCGGATGCGCTGCGTCCATGGCTGCCCGCTCGGGGGCTATTTCTCGACGCTGGCGGCCACCCTGCCGGCGGCGCGCAAGACCGGCAATCTGACGGTGATGACTGACACCATCGTCACGGGCGTGGAGTACGATCCCGCTACTGGCCGCGCCACCGGCGTGCGCACCGTCGACCGGTTGACCAAGGCCGGTCAGGTCTTCGAGGCCAAGATCATCTTCCTCAACGCCTCGACCATCGCCACAGCAACGATCCTGCTCAATTCGCGCTCCGACGCCCATCCCCGGGGGCTGGCCAATGGCAGCGACCAGGTCGGCCGCAACCTGATGGACCATGTGAGCTGCGAGAGCATCACCGGCCGCTATCCCGGCTTCAACGACGTGCACGACCCGGCCGACCGGCCGACGGGAATCTACATCCCGCGCTACGCCCAGATCACTGAGGGCGAGAAGCCCTATCTGCGGGGCTTTGGTATGCAGGGCGGGGCAGGGCGCACCCGGCGGATCGAGGCCCGCGCCATGGGCGGCGCCGAGCGAGAGGAGGCCGGCGGCGGCAAGCCCTGGTCCATGGCGCTGACGCCCTTTGGCGAGGTGCTGCCCTATGCCGAGAACCGAGTCACCCTGTCGACGACGCGCACCGACCAGTGGGGGGCGCCGGTGCCGGTGATCGACGCGGCCCACGGGCGCAATGAGCAGGTGATGATGCGCGAGGCCGCCCGGGACGCCTATGAGATGCTCAAGGCCGCCGGCTGCGTGGACATCACCCCCTGGGAGGCGGCGGGCGAGAAGATCACCCCGCCGGGCGACCGCATCCACGAGATGGGGACCGCCCGCATGGGCCGAGACCCGAAGACCTCGGTGCTCAACGGCTGGAGCCAGGCCCACGAGGTCTCCAACCTGTTCATCACCGATGGGGCGGCCATGACCTCCTCGGCCTCAATGAACCCCTCGCTCACCTATATGGCGCTCAGCGCCCGGGCGGCGAACCACGCCGCTGACCTCCTGCGCGACGGAGCGCTCTGACCATGCAGATCGGCCTTCAGCTCTACACCCTGCGCCGGGCCTTCCGGGACGATCCACTGGACACCCTCGAGAAGGTGCGGGCGCTCGGCTATGACGAGGTGGAGCTGGCCGCGCCGCTGGACATGGACTTCTCCGCCCTGCGGGCGCGGATGGACGCCATCGGCCTGGCCTGTCCTTCCGCCCATGTGGGTCTGGATGATCTGCGCCAGCGGCCGGCCGAGGTGCTGAAGATGGGTGAGCTGATGGGGTGCCGCTACCTGGTGCTGCCCTATCTGACACCGGAGCAGCGGCAGTGGGATGAGGTGATCCCGGCCCTGAATGATCTGGCCCGCACGGTGGTCGAGGGGGGCTTCGGCTTCGCCTATCACAACCACGATTTCGAGTTCGAGGGGGCGGTGGGCCAGCGGCCCTATGACCGCATCCTGGCCGAAACCGATCCCGATCTCGTGGGGCTCGAGCTCGATCTCTACTGGACCCGCAAGGCCGGCGAGGATCCGCTGGCCATGCTCGATCGGCTGAAGGGCCGGGTGAAGCTGGTTCACCTCAAGGACATGGCGCAGGAGGGCGACATGGCCGATGTGGGCTCTGGGATCATGGACTACGGCGCCCTACTGGCGGCGGCCAAGGCGGCCGGCGCCGAGCACTTCATCGTCGAGCATGACCGGCCAGCCGAGCCGTGGGACAGCGTGGCCGCAAGCCTTGGTCACCTGCGGAAACTGACCGAAGCGGCCTGAACCCCAAAGACCCGGATCAGCCGGGCGAGACCAGAGAGGCGGAAACTCATGAAGACCATCAAGGGACCAGGACTGTTCCTGGCGCAGTTCGCCAGTGACGATGCGCCGTTCAACACCCTGCCCGGAATCGCGCGCTGGGCCGCGGAGATGGGCTTTGTGGCCGTGCAGATTCCCACCTGGGACCGGCGGCTGTTCGACCTGCAGCTGGCGGCGGAAAGCCAGACCTACTGCGACGACGTAAAGGGCATGCTGGCCGACGCTGGCGTGCAGATCAGCGAGTTGTCCACCCACAGCCAGGGTCAGATGGTGGCCGTCCATCCGGCCTATGACCCGCTCTATGACAGCGGCGTTCCCAGGGAGGTGAGGGGGAACCCCGCCGCCCGGCAGGCCTGGGCGGAAAACCAGCTGATGATGGCGGCCAAGGCCTCGCGCCGGCTTGGCCTGAACGCCCATGTGACCTTCTCAGGTTCGCTGGCCTGGCCCTACATCTACCCCTATCCGCAGAGGCCGGCCGGGCTGATCGAGACGGCGTTTGACGAGCTGGCGCGGCGCTGGCGCCCGATCCTCGACGCCTTCGACGAGGCGGGCGTCGACCTCTGCTACGAGATCCATCCGGGCGAGGACCTGTTCGACGGGGCGACGTTCGAGATGTTCCTGGAGCGGGTGGACAACCACCCCCGCTGCAACATCCTCTACGATCCTAGCCACTTCCTGCTGCAACAGCTTGATTATCTTGAGTATATCGACATCTACCACCAGCGGATCAAGATGTTCCACGTCAAGGACGCGGAGTTCAATCCGACCGGGCGTCAGGGGGTCTATAGCGGCTACCAGCCCTGGATTAACCGGGCCGGCCGCTTCCGTTCGGTGGGCGATGGCCAGGTGGATTTCATGGGCATCTTCTCCAAGCTGGCGGCCTACGACTTCGAGGGTTGGGCGGTGCTGGAGTGGGAGTGCTGCCTGAAACACTGGGAGGATGGCGCCCGGGAAGGCGCGGCCTTCATCGCCGATCACATCATCCGCGTCACCGACCGGGCCTTCGACGACTTCGTGGCCACCGACGTGGATCAGGCGGCCAATCGCCGACTGCTGGGCCTCGATCGTTGAGGACCTTACGCTTTGGCATGGTCGGCGGCGGACCTGGCGCCTTCATCGGCGGGGTCCATCGCATGGCCGCGCGGCTGGACGGCCGCTGGGTCCTGACGGCCGGGGCCTTTTCTTCCGATCCGGCGACCTCGGCCGAGTTTGGCCGTTCCCTGGGGCTGTCGCCTGAGCGGGCCTATGGCGACTGGGCGCAAATGGCCAAGGCCGAGGCTGAGCGCCAGGACGGGATCGATGCGGTGGCCGTGGTCACGCCAAACCATCTGCATGCGCCGATCTGCGCGGCCTTCCTGGAGGCGGGCATCTCGGTCATCTGCGACAAGCCGCTGACCACCGACCTGGCGAGCGCCAGGGCGCTGGCGGAGCAGGTGAGGCGAAGCGATCTGCCCTTCATCCTGACCCACAACTATTCCGGCTATCCCATGGTGCGGGAGGCTCGCGCCCTCATGGCGGCCGGACGGCTGGGCGCCTTGCGCGGGGTGCAGGTGGAATACGCGCAGGACTGGCTTGCCCGGGACCTGCCCGGCAACAAGCAGGCCGACTGGCGGGGTGACCCGCAGCGGGCGGGACCTGGCGGCGCCCTGGGGGACATCGCCACCCACGCCTATCACCTGGCGCGGTTCGTCACCGGGACGCCGCTTGAGGCCCTGAGCGCCGATCTCTCGACCTTCGTTCCCGGTCGCCGGGTGGATGACGATGTCCGCGTCCAGCTGCGCTTCGCAGGCGGGGCGCGGGGGCAGCTCTGGGCGAGCCAGGTGGCGGTGGGGGCGACCAATGGCCTGCGCCTGCGGGTGTTCGGCGAGGACGCCGGCCTCGAATGGGCGCAGGAGGAGCCGGACCTGTTGCGGTTTACGCCGCTCGGCGAGGCGCCCCGCATTCTGCGCCGGGGCGGGCCGGGGCTTTCGGCGGACGCCGCCGCCGCCACCCGCCTGCCGGCGGGCCATCCGGAGGGTTATCTGGAGGGCTTCGCCCAGATCTATGCCGACGCCGCCGAGCTGGTCGCCGCCCACCGGGACGGGCGGGCGCCTGAAGCGCTGGCCAGCCTCGTCCCTGGCGTCCAGGACGGGGTGGAGGGGGTGGCCTTCATCGAGGCCGTTGTGAAGAGCCACGCCGCCGACGGCGCCTGGACAGGGATTTCAGCATGAGCGGCTTTCGCCAGTCCTTCGCCTGGTGGTCCTTCACCGCCGGCCGCGAGGTTGATGGGCCCGCCTTCCTGGCGCAGATGGCCGCCGCCGGCGCGCAAGGGGTGGAGATGGCGCCGGAGGCGCTCTGGCCCGCCGCCCGGGATGCAGGGCTCGCCCTTGTGACCCTGACGGGCCATCAACCCCTGGAGGTCGGGTTCAATGATCGCGCCAATCACCTGAAATTGCAGGATAAGGTTCGGACCTCTATCGCGCTGGCCCAGACCCATGGGGTCGAAAAGGTGATCGTCTTTTCTGGCGACCGCAAAGGGCGTTCCGATGCGGAGGGGATCGCCAATACGGTGGAAGGCCTGGCGCCGCTGGCGCAGGAAGCCCAGGACGCCGGCGTCATGCTGCTGCTGGAACTGTTGAACTCCAAGGTCGATCATCCAGACCAGCAGTGCGACCACACCGCCTGGGGCGCGCAGGTGGTCACCCAGGTGAACTCTCCGGCCCTGCGGCTGCTCTATGACGCCTATCATATGCAGCTGATGGAGGGGGACCTGTTGCGGACCATCCGCGCCCACCTGCCCCTGATCGGCCACATCCACACCGGCGGTGCGCCGGGCCGCAGGGACCTGGACGACCGCCAGGAAATCCACTGGCCCGCCGTGGCCGGCCTGCTGCGTCACCTGGGCTATGAGGGCTGGGTGGGCCACGAATTCATACCCCGGGATGATCCCATCGGCGCCCTTCGCCAGGCCATGGATCATTTCGGCGGACCTCGCGCATGACCGCCATTCCCACGCCGAGCTTGGCTGAGACCACGCCTATGCGGCCGCCGCGCCGGGTGAAGTTCGCCTACAGCCTGGGCGGAGCAGGCGACGCCCTGTTCACCACCGCCGCGGGCTTCATCTTCTTCTACTACACCGCCGTGCTGGGCCTCTCAGGCTCGTTGGTGGGGGCGGCCCTGTTCATCGGCCTGTGCGCCGATGCGGGCGTTGATCCCTTCATCGGCTCCTGGTCGGACAATCTGCAGTCGCGGTTCGGGCGGCGCGCGCCCCTGATGTTCATCGGCGCGCCGCTGACGGCCCTGGCGCTCGGCCTGCTGTTCACCCCGCCGAGCGGTCTGTCGCCGACTCTGCTGTTTGTCTGGCTGGCGGTGACATCGGTGGCGGTGCGCGCCTTCATCTCGGTCTTCTGGGTGCCCTATCTCGCCCTGGGCGCAGAGATGGCCGACGGTTATGTGGAGCGATCCTCCATCGTCGCCTGGCGGGTGGTGGTGGGCATTCTCACTAGCATCCTGATTACGGCCCTGGCCTATTCGGTCTTCTTCGCTGGCGAGGGCGGCTTGCAGAGCCCCGACCGCTATCCAGCCTTTGGCTGGTCGGTGGCGGCCCTCGTGCTGGCGGCCATGACCCTGTGCTGCCTCGGCGTCTATCGCTTCGCCGCCAGCCTGCCCAAGGTGGCCTCGGTGGACGTCTCCATGGCCAAGCGGCTGCCGGGGGAGGTGGCTGAGATCCTGCGCAACCGCTCTTTCCGGATCCTCTTCTTCTCCGCCGTGATTTTCTACGCCGCCGTCGGCGCCAACGGCACGTTGAACACCCACAGCCAGCTCTTCGTCTGGAAGCTGCGACCCGAGATGATGCAGTTCGTCGGCTACGCCTATCTGGCCGGCATCCTGGCGGGCATCCCAGTGACGCCCCAACTGACACGGCGGCTGGAGAAGCGCACGGTAGTGCTGGTGGGGCTTGGCCTGGTGCTGGTGTCCTGGGTGGTGCTGCCGCTGGTCTGGGTCAGTGGGCTCTACCGCCCCGAGGGCGCGGCGGCCACCATCGCCCTGGCCGCCAACAGCGCCCTGGCCGGCATCGGTGTCGGCTTCGCCATGATCGCCTATCCCTCCATGATGGCCGACGCCGCTGACGAGCATGAGTTCCTGTTCAATCGCAGGCGGGAGGGGCTCTACTTCGCGGGCCTCGGCTTTGCGGCCAAGGCGGCCTCAGGCGTTGGCGTGCTGGTGGCGGGGCTCGCCCTGGACGCCATGCGTTTCCCCCGTGAGGCGGGGCGCGCGGTGGGCATTGAGCTGCCAGCCGATGTCCTGACCCGTCTGTTGCTCGCCTGGGGGCCGGGGTCCGCCGTGGTGGCGCTGATCGCCATGGTCCTGTTCGCCCCCTATACGGTGGGCCGGATGCGCCATGAGGAGATTTCCGCCGAGATTCGCCGTCGCCGGTCTGAGGCGCCGCCCGACCCGGATTGACCGGAGGCCTCAGGTCCGTCGTCGGCCCCAGCGCCAGGCCATGACAGCCAGCCCAATGATGGCGAGGCTGATGATCACAGGCTCCACCATTCCAGCTGGGAGCAGGGTCAGACCACGGGCGGCCAGGACGCCTGGCGCCAGCATGATGGGAATCCACAGAACCGCACCGACCAGATTGGCGAACTGGAAGCGGGCGCGGCCCATGCGCAGCATTCCGCCCACCAGGGGCACAAAGGAGCGCGCTGGACCCGTGAAGCGTCCTAGAATCATGGCCAGGACGCCGGCGCGATGGCCGAACAGTCGAGCCCTGGCGATGGCGCGTCGGTGCTTGCGGATGGCCGGGGTGCGCAGGGCGGCAGGCCCCATCCACCGACCCAGCTCATAGGAAATGGCGTCGCCGGCCACGGCTCCGACAACGGCGAAGATCAGGACCGGTCCGGGATCGACCACGCCGGTTCCCACCAGGACGCCAATCGCCAGTAGAAGCGCCGTGGAGGGGACGAAAAACCCGACAAAGGCCAGGCTCTCGGCGAACACCAGCAGCCCGATGACCAGGCCAGCCTGTTCTGGATGGCTCTGCAGAATATCGCCGAGCCGCTCGGCCAGCCCCCCCATGGCGGCCTAGGGGTTTTCAGGCGGATCGGGCGTGGGTTCGGCGGGTTCGCCTAGATCAGTTTCTGGCGCCGTATCGCGCCCGAGCTTTTCCACCAGCGCCTTGTGCTCGCGCACCAGGGCGCTGGGCTCGCCGGAGTCCTCCGATCCCAGCCCGTATGCCTGAGCGCCAGGCGTGGTCGTGCCGGGCTGATTCCCCAGACGGGCGCGGGACGAGGCAGGGGGCTTGGGATGGTCGGTCATGGAAGCTCCAGCACGGTTGGCGGGACCGCCTTAACCCCTTTGATGGGGCAGTCGTTCCGTCCTTCGCGTAGCCTGCGCCTAGATTGAGGCGGCGCTGGCGTCGGCGTTCGACGCATCCTCCGTGTCTAGCAGCCGCTGCAGCTTGAGCCTGGCGCGGTTGACGCGGCTCTTGATGGTGCCCACCGCGCAGCCACAGATTTCGGCGGCTTCCTCGTAGCTCATTCCGGCCGCGCCCACGAGGATCAGGGCTTCGCGATGTTCGTCGGGCAAGCGCCCCAGCGCCGCCTGAAGGTCCTGCATGGCCAGGCTCCAGTCCTGGGTCGGTTGGCTGCGCAAGAGCTTGGCGTAGTCCCCGTCCTCATCCCGGACTTCCCGCCGGCGGCGGTTGAGCTGGGTGTAGTAGGTGTTGCGCAGGATGGTGAAGAGCCAGGCTCGCAGGTTGGTCCCTGGCTCAAAGCGCTCCCGGTTGCTCCAGGCCTTGATCAGCGTGTCCTGCACCAGATCGTCGGCGTCGGCCCCATTGTGGCAGAGCGACCAGGCGAAGGCGCGAAGGGCCGGGATCATTGAGATCACTGAATCTCGCCAGTTGTCCGCCCTGGTCATCGCGCCCTCGTTACACGCGCCGAGTAAGCCCTTTGGCCTCGGTCGAACGTGCAACGTGGCGGCGCCTTTTTCCGTTCCGGGTTGCGCCCATGGGCGCCCGGGCCGACTTTAGGAACACGAAGCACAAGCTTGGCGTTCATCTTCGGCTCGCCTCGTGGAGCGCGGGCGACCTTGGCCACGCCCTGGAGCGGTGTGGCTTAGTCAGCAGGGGAGGGGGTGGAATGGCGCCTTCGGACGACGCAACCATGACCCATCGCCCCCTGACCGGAGGGGCGGGTGGCCGGCTCGAACGCTTCTTGGCCTTGCGGGCGCGGACTGAACACCTGGTGCGCGACCTGTCGGCTGAGGACCAGCTGGCCCAATCCATGCCGGACGCCAGCCCCACCAAGTGGCATCTGGCCCACACCACCTGGTTCTTCGAGACCTTTCTGCTGACGCCCCATCTTGCGGGCTATGAGCCCTTCGATCCGCAGTTCGGCTTCCTGTTCAATTCCTACTACGAGGCTCTGGGACCCCGGCAGCCCCGACCGCAGCGGGGTTTGCTCACCCGCCCGTCCCAGGCCCGCGTGATGGCCTATCGCGCCCATGTGGATGAGGCGATGACCCGGTTGCTGGGGTCCGATGACCGCACTTTCGATGATCTTCTGGACCTGGGCGTCGCCCATGAGGAGCAGCATCAGGAACTGATCCTGATGGACATCCTCCACCTCTTCGCCCAGTCGCCCCTGCGACCGGCCTATGGCCGAGGACCGGCGCCTGCGCCCGGGCCTGCGCCGCAGCCGCTCGCCTTTATCGGTCACGAAGGCGGTCTGGTGGAGGTCGGTCATGCGGGACGGGGGTTCGCCTTCGACAACGAGGGCCCACGCCATCAGGTCTTCCTGGCGCCGTTCAGCCTGGCCGACCGACTGGTCACCAATGGCGAGTGGCTCAACTTCATGGCTGAGGGCGGCTATGAGCGCCCCGAGCTCTGGCTCTCCGACGGCTGGGCGAGGGTTCAGGCCGAGGGCTGGCGCGCGCCGCTCTACTGGGAGCGTGGCCCAGACGGGTGGCTGGTGATGGACCTCCACGGTCTCAATCCGGTGGATCCCGCCGCGCCCGTCGCACACCTCAGCTACTACGAGGCCGAGGCCTATGCGGCCTTCGCCGGGGCCCGGCTGCCGACCGAGGCGGAATGGGAACATGCCGCCGCTCAACTGCCGGTCCGGGGTGTGTTTCTGTCCCGGGGAACCCCCGCCCCCTTGCCGGCCCAGGACAGCGTCGACGCGCCTCGGCAGATGTTTGGCGATCTCTGGGAATGGACCCGCAGCGCCTACAGCCCCTATCCGGGTTTCGCCCCAGCCGCAGGGGCGGTGGGCGAGTACAACGGCAAATTCATGAGCGGACAGATGGTGCTGCGCGGGGGCGCCTGCGTGACGCCGCCTGGACATGTCCGCGCCACCTATCGAAATTTCTTCCAGCCCCATCAGCGCTGGATGTTCTCTGGCCTTCGCCTGGCGAGGGACGGCGCGACGCAACCGCCAAAACCGAGCGCCTTCGAAAGCGACGTCCTGGCTGGACTGTCTCGCCGGCAGAAGTCGGTGCCCCCGAAATATTTCTATGATGCGCCGGGCTCGCGGCTGTTTGAGGACATCTGCGAACTGCCGGAATATTATCCCACACGGACAGAGCTCGCCCTGCTGGCGGAAGTGGCCTCAGAGGTCGCCGCCCATGTTCCCGAGGGCGCGGCCCTGGTGGAGTTCGGCAGCGGCGCCAGCCTGAAGACCCGCAAACTGCTGGACCATGCGCCGCAGATTTCGGTCTATACGCCCATCGACATCAGCCCCAGCGCCCTGGACGCTGCGGTCGAAAGCCTGAGCCGCGACTATCAGGGGCTGACCGTCGCGCCGTTGGAGGAAGACTTTACGCGGGCCCTTGTGCTGCCTGAAGCGGCCCAGGGGCGCCCGGCCTTTGGCTTCTTCCCTGGATCGACCATCGGCAATCTGCTGCCGGAAGAGGCCGTGGAATTCCTGACCAACGCCCGACGGCTGTTGGGCGCAGGCGCCCGTTTCCTGGTGGGGGCCGACCTCGTGAAGGCTGAATCCGTGCTGGTGGCGGCCTATGACGACGCCCAGGGCGTCACGGCGGCGTTCAATCTCAACCTGCTGACCCGCATGAACCGTGAACTGGGCGCTGATTTCGACCCGGACGCCTTCGCCCATCGAGCGGTCTGGAACAGCACGGCGTCCCGGATGGAGATGCATCTGGAGGCCCTGCGCGATCAGTCAGTGCAAGTGGCCGGTCGACCTTTCGAATTCCGGGCAGGGGAGACTATTCACACCGAGAATTCGCACAAGTTCACCCCGGAGGGGTTCGCCAGGCTCGCCGCCCAGGCGGGGTGGCGACTCGAAGGGCAATGGGTGAGCCCTGAACCGGCCTTTGGGCTCTTCCTGCTCGCCAGCTGAGGGTGGCGGTCGTCGTCTGAAGCGAGGTCTGATCCTGACGGACCAAACCTCGCCTGGACCTTGCTTAGGACTCCGGGGTCTCTTCGCCCTCGCGGCGACCGCCCCCGCGGGAGGCTTCGCCGCCCTTGCGGCCAGCGGAGGCTGCCAGATCCCGGTCTTTGGCGAAGCTGCGCTTCTCACCCGGCACGCTGGCCCCGCCCTTGCGCGCAATTTCACGGCGGCGCTCGGGATTCATGGCGGCGAAGCCACGGCGGGCGCGGGGGCGATCTTGGTCGGCAATGCTCATGGGGGTCACTCCTAATAGGCGGCGGCGTCGCCCCTGGGACCCTCCGAACCCGGAGGGCCTGTCAAGGCTTCGCTCTAGCAACCCGCGAGCCGCGCTGGGGGTTGCGTCGCCGAATCTCTGAATTTTCGTCGGCGTTTAGCCCGCGGGCTCTCAAACGCGCCGTAGCCTAGGCTGGCAGCAGGACCCGCGCGGTGAGACCGCCCCCAGCGCGATTGACCATGGTGACATCTCCGCCATGGCTGCGGGCGATCGACCGAACGACGGCAAGTCCCAGGCCAATGCCGCCGGTGCCGCGGCTTCTCGACGGCTCTCTGCGGTAGAAGGGCTCGAAGACGCGCTCCATGTCATCCTCAGGGATTCCGGGACCTTCGTCCTCAATCTCGATCACCACCGCCCGATCTTCGATGATCACCCGGGCCCTGGCCCGATCCCCGAACTTGACGGCGTTCTCCACCAGATTGGTGACCAGCCGCCGAAGGGCGATGGGGTCCCCCTCGACGACCACCTTCTCAGCCCGCTCGACCTCGATGGCGGCGCCGGTCTCGGCCATTTCATCGCAGACGCTCTCCACCAGAGAGGCCAGCTCCAGCCGGGTTCGTTGGCCGGGCTTGGTGGCGTCGCGGACAAAGCCGAGGGTGGCGGCGACCATGGCCTCCATCTGGTCGATGTCGGCGGCCATCTTGGCCCTCTGGTCCTCTGGGGCGTTCTCAATGCGGAACCGCAGGCGGGTGAGGGGGGTGCGCAGGTCGTGGGCGATGGCGCCCACCATCGCGGTGCGGTCCTGAACATACCGTCGCAGCCGCTCCTGCATCTGGTTGAAGGCCCGCACCGCCACGGAGATTTCGGCTGAGCCGGCGATTTCCAGGGGCGGGGCCTCCGGATCACGCCCGAGCCGCTCGGCGGCTTCGGCGAACAACCTGAAAGGCTTGGACAACCGTCTTGCGAACATCCAGGCGATGGGCGCCATCACCAGGGCCGACAGCAGGAACCAGAGCAGCACCCGTTGCTGCCACACGTTCAATCCGAGACTTCGCTCAGGATGCACCACGGCCCAGTCCCCGTCGGGCCGCTTCATGGCGATCTCGAATGGGGCGACCAGAAACCGGTCCTCCTGACCCTCGCCGCCGGCTCGCTCCATGCGGTCGCGTACGATGCGGAAGACGCGGCGGTCTGAGATCGGCAGGCGATAGGTTTTGGCGATCACCAGATCGGTCTTGGCCACGCCCAGATCCTCGGCCAGCTGGTCGCGGGCCCAGATCATGCTGTCGGCGGTGGACTGGCTCTCGGGCGGTGTGCGGCTGAGTTCGAACTCCAGATCCCGTCGCTCGATCAGGTCGCCGGGGCGGCCCTGCAACGCCGCGGTGATCTCAGAGAAGCGATAGAAGTCCGGCACCGGCGGCGGCAGGTTGAACAGCAGGAAGACGCTGATCGCCTGGGCGGTGATCAGGCTGACGCTGACCAGCAGCAGGACCTGAACAAACAGGGAGGCGGTGGCCCGCCGGTCCCGGGCGCGGCTCACGGGCGTTTCACCTTGGGGGTGAACATGTAGCCCTCGTTGCGAATGGTCCGGATCAGGTCGTGACCGCCGCCATCGTCCAACTTGCGGCGCAGGCGGCTGATCTGCACATCGATGGCGCGATCAAAGGCGTCCGAGGAGGGGCCCCTGGCGAAGTCCAGCAACTGGTCGCGGGTCAGAACCCGCTGCGGCCGTTCAACAAAGGCGCGCAGCAGGGAAAATTCACCGCTGGAGAGGTTCACCACCACCCCCTGCGGCGAGCGCAGCTCCCGGCGCACCAGGTCCAGCCGCCAGCCGGCGAACTCACAGGCCGCGCCCAGGTCTTCGCCGCCCCCTTGGCGGGTCTGTTCGGCCCGGCGCAGAATCGCACGGATGCGGGCCAGAAGCTCACGGGGGTTGCAGGGTTTGGATAGGTAGTCGTCGGCGCCCAGCTCCAGCCCGACGATGCGATCTGTGTCCTCGCCCATGGCTGAAAGCATGATGATCGGCGGCGCATCGCCGATGGCCAGCCGGCGGCAGATGGCCAGGCCGTCCTCGCCGGGCAGCATGACGTCGAGGACGATCAGGTCCACGGGATCACGCTCCAGGGCCTGTTCCATCTCGCGGGCGTCGCCGGCGGTGGTCACCGCATAGCCATGCCGCCCCAGAAAGTCTGAAACGACGTCCCGAATGCCGGGATCGTCATCGACCATCAGGATGCGCGCCGTGGGGCCGAGGGCTTCTGTTGGGGGCGTCTGCATGCGGGCCACTTTCTGCCTCCCGGGTAACCGTCAGATTTCACGTCTGAAAAGGCGCATGCGGTCGATCAGCGCGCCAGCACCTGGTCAGCGACGAATGGATTGGTCCGTCGCTCAGCCCCGAAGCTCGACATTGGGCCATGGCCGCACACAAACCGGACGTCGTCCCCCAGCGGCCAGAGGCGTCCGGTGATCGCGTCGATCAGGTCCTGGTGATTGCCCCTGGGGAAGTCCGAGCGCCCGATCGAGCCCTGGAACAGCACATCCCCCACCTGGGCGAACCGGGCCTGGCGATGGAAGAACACCACATGGCCTGGGGTGTGGCCCGGGCAGTGATAGACTTCGAATTCGGTGGCGCCCAGGGTCACCACATCGCCGTCTTCCAGCCAACGGTCGGGGACGAAGGACCTGGCCTCGGGCATGCCCCAGCGGGCGCCGTCGCCGTCCATCTGGTCGATCCAGAAGGCGTCGTCCCGGTGGGGGCCTTCGATAGGCGCACCTGTGGCCGCCTTCAGCGCCGCGGTTCCCCCAGCGTGATCCAGGTGGCCGTGGGTGATCCAGATCTTCTCCAGGGTGAGATCATGATCCTTCAGCGCCTGGAGCAGACGCGGCACCTCCCCACCGGGATCAATGATCGCGGCCTTCTTCGTCTGGACGCACCACACGATGGTGCAGTTCTGCGCCAGGGGGGTGACAGGCGCGATCAGGGCGCGGATCGGCGGGTCTTGCGTCTCAGACATGGCCGAACCTTATCGGGGCCGCGGTTTCCTGCAAGGGCGGGGGCGCGCGGCGGGCGCTTGATTGTTCCTGCGACGCTGGCCAAGGATAGATTTTTGGCGTCGGGGTGACGCCTTTCCCGGGGGCAGAGATTTCATGGTCGCCAGCATTGCTGTTCCGGGTCAGGCCCACTGGTCCTCAAAGGCCGCCTTTGTGCTGGCGGCCGTTGGTTCGGCGGTGGGGCTGGGGAACCTGTGGCGCTTTCCCTCCGAGGCGGGCGCCAATGGCGGCGGCGCCTTTGTGCTGATCTACATCCTCTGTGTCGCCCTGATCGGCGCGCCCCTGCTTCTGGCCGAGACCCTGATCGGTCGCCATGGGCAGCGGTCGACCATCGCCAGCACCAAGTTGCTCGCCCGGCAGTCCAACGCCAGCAGCGCCTGGGCGGCTCTGGCCGTGATCGGTATGGTCGCCAACTATCTGATCCTGACCTTCTACAGTGTCGTCGCCGGCTGGGTGCTCTACTTCATCTGGACCTCGGGGGCGGATGTGGTTCGCATCCTGGCGGCGGGCCAGCCTTTTGCGGGGGCCTATTCGAACCTCACCGTCGATCAGGTGCGCCAGCAGATGCCCGATCTCTTCGCCGATCCGGTGAAGATGGGTATCGCCCACTTCATCTTCGCTGCGGCGACCACCCTGGTGGTGGCCAGGGGGGTGAAAGGCGGCATCGAGGTGGCGGCCACCTGGATGATGCCGGCCTTTTTCGTCCTGCTGCTTGGGATCACAGTCTATGCCGGGATCACCGGCGATTTCGCAGCAGCCGTCGCCTTCCTGTTCACGCCAGATTTCGAACGGGCGCTGCAGCCTCAGGTGCTGAACTCCGCCCTGGGTCAGGCCTTTTTCTCATTGAGCCTCGGGGGCGGGGCCATGGTCGCCTACGGCGCCTATGCGTCGCGGGAGACCAATCTCGGACAGACCTCTGGCCTGATCTCAGCGGCCGACACCTCAGTGGCCATTATCGCGGGCCTGGCCATCTTCCCCATCGTCTTCAGCGTCGGGCTGACCCCCGATGCTGGGCCGACCCTGATGTTCCAGACCTTGCCGGCGGCCTTCCACAGCATGCCGGCCGGCGCCCTGGTCGCGCTCGCCTTTTTCGTCTTGGCCCTGTTCGCCGCCCTGACCTCGTCGGTTTCCCTGCTGGAGATTTCGACCGCCTATCTGGTGGAGCGGTTCAAGATGGCGCGGGCCGTGGCCGCCAGCCTGCTGGGCGGCAGCTTCTTCCTGATCGGCATGGTCTCGGTGCTGTCCTTCAACGTCTGGGCCGATCACCGACCCCTGGCCTTTGTGCCGGGCTTCACCAACGCCAACTGGTTCGACGCCTTCGATGGAGTGACGGGCCGCATTCTTCTGCCCCTTTCGGGTCTGATCACAGCGGTGTTCATCGGATGGATCGCTGACCGCAAGCTGGTGGACGAAGAGACCGGCCTGCAGCGTGGGCCGCTGCTGCCCGTCTGGCGCTTCCTGGTGGCCTGGCTTTGCCCGATCGCCGTGTTCCTCATCCTGCTGTTTGGCCTGTTCCCGCAGCTGATCAGCTAGGGAGCCCAGGCCGTCCCGACACCCGCGACTTCATTGCTGCCGATCCACGATGTGTTGGGGGCGTTGCAGGATGCCCTGACCGATGGGACGAGCGCTGTGCTTGTCGCCCCGCCAGGGGCCGGCAAGACCACTGTGACGCCGCTGGCGCTGCTGGCCGCGCCCTGGCTGGAGGGCGGCCGGATCATTATGCTCGAACCTCGCCGACTGGCCGCCCGCGCGGCGGCTGAGCGCATGGCCGCGACCCTGGGCGAGCCGGTGGGAGAGCGCGTCGGCTTTCGCGTGCGGATGCAGTCCAAGGTCTCGGCCCGCACGCGGATCGAGGTGGTCACCGAGGGGGTCTTCACCCGGATGATCCTGGGTGATCCTGGCCTGACAGGGGTGGCCTGCGTGATCTTCGATGAGTTCCACGAACGCAGTCTCGACGCCGACCTCGGCCTGGCCCTGGCCCTGGATGCCCAGAGCGTGTTGCGGGAAGACCTGCGTCTGCTGGTCATGTCAGCGACCCTGGATGGCGCGGCTGTCGCCCGGCTGATGGGGGATGCGCCGGTCATCGAGAGCCTGGGCCGGGCCTATCCAGTGGAAACCCGCTATCTCGGCCGCAGCGAGCCCCTTCGCCTGGAGGACGCCGTGGTCAGGGCCATCGAGCGGGCTCTGGCGGAAGAAACTGGCGGCGTGCTGGTCTTCCTGCCTGGCCAGGGCGAGATCCTGCGGACGGCTGAGCGCCTCGCTGAGCGTCTTCGCCGCGATGATGTGCTCATCGCGCCCCTCTATGGCGCCCTTGATCCCACGGCCCAGGACCGAGCGGTGGCTGCTCCGCCGCCGGGGGTGCGCAAGGTGGTCCTGGCCACCTCCATCGCCGAGACCAGCCTGACCCTGGAGGATGTCCGAGTGGTGATCGACGCCGGGCAGGCCCGAGTGCCGCGGTTTGATCCGGCCAGTGGTCTGACCCGGCTGGCCACTGTTCGGGTCAGTCGGGCGGCGGCCGACCAGCGGCGGGGACGGGCGGGGCGCACTGCGCCCGGCGTCTGCTACCGCCTGTGGGACGAGGCCGAGACCCGCGCCTTGCCGGCCTTCGCCGATCCGGAAATCCTCGATGCTGACCTCTCCGGCCTCGCCTTGGATATGGCGCGATGGGGGGCTAGGGCGGCCGATGATCTGGCCTTTCTCGACCCGCCGCCAAAGGCCGCCCTGGCCGAAGCCCAGGCCCTGCTGGTTCGTCTGGAGGCGGTCGACGCCGCTGGCGTCCTGACCCCGCACGGGGAGGCCCTGGCCGACATGCCCCTGCCGCCCCGATTGGCGCACATGGTCCTGCGGGCGGCAGACCACGGTCAGGCCGGCCGGGCGGCCAAGATCGCCGCCCTCGTCACTGAGCGGGGCATTGGCGGGCGAGAGGCCCACCTGACCCACCGGCTGGAGGCCTTTGATCGCGACCGCTCTGGCAGGGCCAGGGATGCTCGCGCCCTGGCTGAGCGCTGGGTCCGGGGGATTGCAGAGGGTGGGGCGGCCCCGCTCAGCGACGGTCAGATCCTGGCGCTCGCCTATCCTGAGCGGGTGGCCAAGGCCCGGGGGCCTCAGGGTGAATTCCAGCTCGCCACGGGACGGGGCGCCTTCATCGAGGCTGGCGACGTCCTGGCGCGGGAGCCCTGGCTGGCGGTGGCTGAACTGGGGGGCGGGGATCGCCGGGACCGGATTTTGCTGGCCGCGCCCCTGACGGAGCCCGAGATTCTGGCCACCTTCGCCAACATCCTGGAGATGGAGGATCGGATTGAGGAGAGCCCCGGCGGGCGGGTTCGCATGCGCCGCCTCACCAGGCTTGGCCGTCTTTCGCTGCACGAAAGCCTGGACGACAATCCGCCGGCCGAGCTGGTGGCCCAGGCGCTTGCGGCGCGCTTGCGGCGCGACGGGCTGGGCGCCCTGCGCTGGGGGACGGCCGCCTCAGCCCTGCGTAAACGCGTGGGTTTCCTGCGGCGATACGACCCCGAGACTTGGCCAGACCTTTCGGACGAGGCTCTTGCGGCGCGGCTTGACGACTGGCTCACGCCCTTGCTGCATGGGCTGCGGGGAATGTCCGATCTGACGCCTGACCTGCTGGACGGCGCGCTCCAAACCCTGGCGCCATGGGATATTCAGCGCCGCCTGGAGGCGGAATTGCCGACCCACTGGACCGCCCCCACCGGTAGCCGGGTTCCGATCGACTACGAGGCCGAGGGCGGGCCGCGGGTCGATATCCGGGTGCAGGAGGTGTTCGGGCTGAACGTGCATCCGCAGGTCGCCGGCCGTCCGCTGACGCTCGCCCTGCTGTCGCCAGCTCGCAGGCCGATCCAGATGACTCAGGACCTGCCCGGTTTTTGGAAGGGCTCGTGGAAGGATGTCCGGGCTGAAATGCGCGGGCGCTATCCCAAGCATCCCTGGCCCGAAGATCCCTCGGTCGCCGACCCGACCACCCGGGCCAAGCCCCGCTCCTAGAGCGCGCTCTGATAGGTGGGAACCGGTTATCGGAACGCGCTCAAGACATCGTGCTCGAGGACATTTTCCGATAAGTGTGATGCGGTTATCGGATCGAAAAATGCTCTAACATTATGATTTAGAGCCCTTTTTATCCGATCTGATTGAAGCGATCAGATCGGAAAGGGCTCTAGGCGCCCGCCTTGGCCCAGTTGCGCGGATGCGGGGTGCGCAGGCCGACGGCCAGCCGGTTCCAGGCGTTGATCGTCATGATCAGCATGGTGAGGTCGACGATCCCCTTGTCGCTGAAGTGGGCCTTCAGGGGCTCATAGGCCTCGTCCGGCGCCTTGCTGTCGGCGACGAGGGTCAGCGCCTCGGTCCAGGCAAGCGCCGCCCGCTCCCGTTCAGTGTAGAGGCTCGACTCCCACCAGGCGGCCAGCAGGTGCAGCCGCTCTTCGGTCTCGCCGCCGGCGCGCGCGTCGGCGGTGTGCATGTGCAGGCAAAAGGCGCAGCCGTTGATCTGGGAGGCGCGGGTCTTCACCAGCTCGATCAGGGTGTGGCCAAGGTCGGACTTCGCCAGGTGCTCCTCCAGCGCCATCATCGGCTGAAGGGCCTCGGGGTGAACGGCGAAGGCGTTGATGCGAGGGCTCATGGTCGTCTCCTTGAGGCGGGTTTCGCGACAAGGACGTCCGAGCGGCCCGATCTGTGACGTCAGGTGGCCGCGTAGATCATGATGCCGGTGGCCACCGACAGGTTCAGGCTGTCGGCCCGGCCGCGCATGGGGATCTTCACATTCACATCGCACAGGGCGGCCATCTCCGGCGGCAGGCCCTGTTGTTCGTTGCCCATCAGGATCAGGCTTGGCCGGACATAGTCGGCCTGGCGATGGTCGACCTCGGCCGAGAGCAGGGTGCCGACCACCGAGCCTGGCCAGTCCCGACGCCAGGCGGCGAACTCCGCCTCGCTGGCCTTGGCGAGCGGCACGGCGAAGACCGAACCCATGGTGGCTCGCACGGCCTCCACCGAATAGGGGTCGCAGCACTCGCCCACCAGGATGACCGCCCCGCAGCCAGCCGCATCGGCGGTGCGGATGATGGTCCCGAGGTTGCCGGGGTCGCGCACCCGGTGCAGCGCCACCCAGCAGGGCGCGGTGGCCGCCTGAAACGTGGTGAGCGGGACGAAGCGTTGCTTGAAGACGCCGACCACCGCCTGCGGGTTATCGCGCCGGGAGACCTTGGCGAGGATGTCCTGGGTGACCTCGATCACCTGACCGCCGGCCTCCTCGGTCGCCCGCACGGCGGCCTTCAGCAGCGGATGAGCGGTCGCCTCCTTGCCGAACATCAGGATCTGTGGGGCGATCCCCTGTTCGACACCCTCGGTGACATTCTTCAGCCCCTCGGCCACAAAGAGGCCGCTCTCGTCGCGGGCCTTGCGCAGGTGCAGGGCGCGGACGGCCTTGACCGTCGGATTGGTCAGGGATGTGACGACCCGGCCGCTCAAGAGGCCCATCGCGCATAGAAGGAGAGGCCGATCTCTCGTTCGCCAGATTCCTCCGATAGGGCGAGTTCGCCCCACTCAATCGTCCCGCCCCGATCGGCCAGACGGTCGGCGAGGAGGCCGGCCAGGGCCGCGCCAGAGATGCGGGCGGCGTAGGCGTTGAGAATCAAGAACGACGCATTTTCCGAAAGAAGTTCGGCGCATAGGGCCGATAGTTCAGGCAAATCCTCAAACAGGCGCCAGACTTCTCCCGTGGGACCACGGCCGTATTTCGGCGGATCGAGGATGATCCCCTCATACCGCGATCCGCGACGCACCTCCCGCTGCACATAGCGCCGGGCATCCTCACAGATCCAGCGGATGGGACGGTCGGCGAGGTTCGACAGCTCTGCGTTCTCCCGGGCCATGGCGATGGCCTTCTTCGAGGCGTCCACATGGGTCACCGCCGCGCCGGCCGCGGCGCAGACCAGGCTGGCCACGCCGGTATATCCAAAGAGGTTCAAAACCCGCGGGGGCTCGGCCTTGGTTTCGATCTGGTTGCGGATGCGCGCCTCAAGCCATTCCCAGTTTGCCGCCTGCTCGGGAAAAAAGGCCAGGTGGCGAAAGGCCGTGAAGCGGGCGTTGAACCGCGCTTGCCCCCAGCCCATGGCCCAGGCTTCCAGGGGCTTGCCCTGGAAGCGCCAACGTCCGGCGTCCTCCTCGTCGCTGGGATCGAAGATGGCATCGGCGCCTTCCCAGGCGGCGGCGTCCAGCCGCGGGGCCCAGAGACACTGCGGTTCGGGGCGCACGACCGTGTAGGGGCCGTAGCGTTCCAGCTTCCGGCCGTCGCCTGAGTCCAGCAGGGCGTAGTCGTCCCAGCCGGTCGTGCGCATGACGCCGGGGCTCGGCGCGACAATGGGGCGTCTCGAGGTCATGGGGTCTCGATTACGAAAAACCGCTCGCCCACGCCAGGGGATGAAAATCTATAGGATGCGGTATGGTCCGTTGCGGCTGAAAAGCCTGGATAATTGGACCTGGGGTTGTCACTCGGACGAAATTGGTTTCCGTTGTTGCGCTGTTCGAGGGGGAGTTTGAGTTGGTGAGCGTCAGCACCACACGGGGCCGGTCGGCCCGAAAGGCCAAGGGCGACGGCCATCTGAGGCGGGCGGAGATCCTGCAGGCCGCCGAGCGCATCTTTGTGGCTGACGGCTATGAAGGCGCGACGATTCGGCGGATCGCCGAGGAGGTTGGGGTCTCCTCCACCGCCCTCTACATGCACTTCCCCGACAAGGCCTGCATACTTCTGGAGATCTGTCAGGGGGTGATGCAGGAGCTGCTGGACCGCAACAGCCAGATCGCCGAGCGGCCCCTGGACGCGGTCAATCGCACCCGGATGATGTTGGACGCCTATATGCGATGGGGCTTCGCCCATCCCAACGCCTATCAACTGGTCTTCTCTGGAACCCGACCGTTCCCTCAAGGGGCTGACGGGACCGACGCGACCGGGGAGCTTGCGGCGGCCTGCTATGACAAGTTCAGCGGCGTGGTCCGCGAGATCGCCGCCGAGGGTCGACTGCGGCTCGGCGATGGCGACAGCGCGGCCCAGGCCCTGTGGGCGGCCTGTCACGGGGTGGTGGCCCTGCGGCTGTCGCGACCCAACTTCCCCTGGCAGCCCGAAGATGAGCTGATCCAGGTGACCATTGAAGGCCTGCTCAACGGCCTGACCGTCGACTGAGATCGATTACTGTCCGGACGCCCCGCTGGGGCGTGCATAGCTGTATCCGCCCTTGGCCAGATCCTGGGAGATGGTGATCTTCGCCGTGCCGTCGTTCAGGCGGGCCCGATAGACCTGCGCGCCCTCCATGACCCGCATCACGTAGTTGCGGGTTTCGGAGAACGGAATGCATTCCACAAAGTCGATCGGGTCTGTGCCCGCGCCCCGGGGGTCCCCGCAGAAGCCGACCCACTGGGCCGGTCGTCCGGGGCCGGCGTTGTAGGCGGCGATCGCCAGGGGGTAGGACCCGTCGAACTGGTCCAGCATCTGCGAGATGTAGGTCTGGCCCAGCCGCATATTGTAATCGGGATCATCCAACATGCCGACGGAATAGGAGGCGCCGATCTGGCGCGCGACGATCCGCGCAGTGGCCGGCATCACCTGCATCATGCCCCGGGCGCCGACCGGCGAGCGGATCAGCGGGTCGAAGCCGCTTTCCTGACGGGTGATGGACAGGGTGAGCGCCAGTTCCGGCGCATTGGACACGGGCGGTGGGGTTCGGTGGGGATAGCCGCGCAGGGGCAGGACGTGGCCCAGGGTGGCGGCGCCGCGGACCACCAGCATCGAGCCTGTCTGATCCCCGTAGCCCCGGGCCATGTCGACGATCAGCGCCTGTTCGGCGCTGTTAGGCACTGTGTCCTTCAGATGCAGGGCGAAGGTGCGGAACAGGCCTGACTCGCCGATCTCATTCAGGCGGCGGGCCGCACGGACCACGTCGCGGCCTTCGAATCTGGCGCGGTCGAACTCGGTGATCTCCGGCTCCGGCGGCAGGGTCATGGTCCCGTCGCCCACCTTCTCCCCGGCCAGCTGGCCATAGAAGGTCGTGTTGTGCTCGGCGGCGGCGGCGTAGAAACGCTGGGCGCCAGGGGCGTCGCCCATGGCCTCATGCGCCCGACCCCGCCAATAGAGCGCCCGGCCCC
>Ga0209347_1000603_pt1 | contig 84007 bp, 79 predicted proteins | sample AutmiccommuBRH23_FD_187382 | JGI IMG/M metagenome (GOLD analysis project Ga0209347, IMG submission 187382) | Deep subsurface microbial communities from Mt. Terri, Switzerland - Autotrophic microbial communities BRH/23 (SPAdes) (version 2) | ecosystem: Environmental > Aquatic > Deep subsurface >...
AGCCGGAGGCCGGCATGGGCTCCAAGGGCGTCGTCGCGTCCTCGGCCGCGCTCGGCGTGCTGCTGCAGGACGGCATCGGCGACACCATCCGCGTGTCGCTGACGCCCGAGCCCGGCGGCGACCGCTCGCTCGAAGTGCGCGTCGCGCAGGAAATTCTGCAGACCATGGGCTTTCGCACCTTCGTGCCGCTCGTCGCGGCCTGCCCCGGGTGCGGGCGCACCACGTCGACGGTGTTCCAGGAGCTGGCGCGCGACATCCAGGCGCATATCCGCGAGCGCATGGCCGTCTGGCGCGCGCACTATCCCGGCGTCGAGACGCTCAATGTCGCGGTGATGGGCTGTATCGTGAACGGGCCGGGCGAGTCGAAACACGCCGACATCGGCATTTCGCTTCCGGGCACCGGCGAAACGCCGTCGGCGCCGGTCTTCATCGACGGCAAGAAGGCGATGACGCTGCGCGGCGAAGGCATCGCCGAGGAATTCACCCGCATCGTCGACGATTACGTGCTGCGCCGCTTCGGCGGCGGCGAAAAGGGCGAAGCGGCGGAGTAGGCGCGCGCGGCCGTCGTCTCGCGGGCGTCATGGCCGGGCTTGTCCCGGCCATCCACGCAAAGCAGCGCGATGACGACGTGGATGCCCGCGACAAGCGCGAGCATGACGCGCGAAATGTCAAAGCTGCGCGCCGTTTGACGCCGATTCCAGCGCCTCCGCGGCTCGTCGCAGATCGCGCCAGGCGGCGGGCTTCAGCGCCGCGCTTTTCAGCATCGCCGCAAGACTCGAAAACACGAAGGCGCGGGCGGCATGCGCGCCGCAGCGCGCCTCATAGGTCTTGCCGCGCAGCTTGCCGAAAGGCTCGTTGGTCGCGAGCATGATCCGCGCCGGCGCTTCGCCGAAGAGCAGCAGAATTTCGGGCCGCGCCAGTTCGACCCGGCGGCGTGCGAAGGGCGCGAAGACCCCCATGTCATGTGGCGTCAGCGCCCGGTCGCCAGGCGGACGCCAGGGCGCGACATAGGCGAGCGAAGCGCTGGAGCGATCCAAGCCGATCGCGGCAAGCATATTGTCGAGGAGTTTCGCGGAAAGCCCGCTAAACGCCTCGCCGCTTGCCTCTTCGGTCGCACCGGGGGCGGCGTCGAAAGCAAGCACGCGCGCGCCGGGGGCGCCGGCGCCGAACAGAAAATGCTGCGCCATGTCGCGAAACGGCGCATGCGGAAAATCGGCCAGACGCGCGGCGAGGTCGTCAAGATCGCGCGCGCTGGACGCCGCTTTCTCCGCGGCGCGAACCGCTTCGTCGGGCGCAACGATCGGCGGCGCGGCGCGGCGCGGGCGTTCATCGGCTGGCGGCTGCGGTGAAGTCGAGAGCGTCGCCGCAGGCTCCAACGGCTCAGGAAGCGACGGGACGCCGCCACGCGCGCTGTCGGCGTAGCGGTCGTGCGGCGCCTCGTCGAGCGCGAGATCGACGCCGCTCTCGACATACCAGTCGAGAAGCGCGCGGAGCGCGGCGTGGGTTTCAGGCGTGGAAGACATGAGGCAAGTTATCTCACCCTCCCCTTGAGGGGGAGGGTCGAACTGCGAAGCAGTTCGGGGATAGTTTAAGCGATTTGTATATCCCCCCTCCGGGTCCCTGCGGGGACGAGGTGGGCGTCCGCTTCACCGCAGGATCAGCAGCAGCGAAAGGCGCGTTCGCCATTGCCGCCGAAACGCGCGCTTTCGCGCGCGCGGAAAAATTCCTCGCGCGTCATGATCGGCGTTCCGTCGTGGCGCGCGCGAACATGCGCGACATAGGCGTCATAATCTCCCTGCCCCACCATGAGCCGCGCGCCGTCGCGCAGCTTGCGGGAGAGCTTTGAAAGATCAAGCCCGGGCAGGCCGCAGATCGTGCAATTCATCCTCGGTCTCCCGCGTGGTGACATGCTGGGCGGCGCGCGCCTCGCGAATGGCGTTTATCGCGAAGGCGAAAATCGCGAGCACCAGCGTTGCGTAAATCGCGCACAATGAGGCGTCGACATAATCGTTGAAGATCACGCGCCGCATCTCGGCGAGCGTCTTCGCCGGCGCGAGCAATTGCTCTTTCTCCGCCGCTTCGGCGAATTTTCTGGCGTGCGCCAAAAAGCCGATGCGCGGGTCCTCGTGAAAAATCTTCTCGAACGCGGCCGTCAGCGTGCAGAGATAGAGCCAGGCCGTCGGCACGATGGCGACGAAGGCGTAGCGCTCGCGCTTCATGCGATAGAGCACGACGACGCAGAGCGTCAGCGCGATCGCCGCCAGCATCTGATTGGCGATGCCAAAGAGCGGCCACAGCGTATTGATTCCGCCCAGCGGATCGATCACGCCCTGAAAGAGAAAATAGCCCCAGCCGGTCACGACGAGGCCCGTCGCGATAAGATTTGGTCCCCAGGCGCGCGTATCGGCGAGCGCCGGGATGAAGGCGCCGGCGAGGTCCTGGACCATGAATCGCGCGACGCGCGTGCCCGCGTCGAGCGTGGTGAGGATGAAGAGCGCCTCGAAGAGGATCGCGAAATGATACCAGAACGACATGGCCCCGGCGCCGCCGATCACGGTAGACAGAATTTGCGCCATGCCGACGGCGAGCGTCGGCGCGCCGCCGGCGCGCGACAGAATGGACTTCTCGCCGACCTGCTGGGCGACGCCCGAGAGCGTTTCCGGCGTGACGGCGAAGCCCCATGAGGAGATCGTCGCCGCAGCGGCGTCGGGCGTCGCGCCGATGACCGCCGGCGCGGCGTTCATCGCGAAATAGACGCCGGGCTCCAGCACGCTCGCGGCGATCATCGCCATGATGGCGACGAATGACTCCATCAGCATGGCGCCATAGCCGATAAAGCGCGTCTGCGTCTCGTCGCCGATCATCTTCGGCGTCGTGCCGGAAGAGACGAGCGCGTGAAAGCCCGACACCGCGCCGCAGGCGATGGTGATGAAGAGGAAGGGGAAGACGCTGCCCGCGAAGACCGGGCCGGTTCCGTCGATGAAGCGGCTCACCGCCGGCATTTGGAGATCGGGCCGGACGATGAAGATGCCCGCCGCGAGAGAGAAGATCGTGCCGATCTTGAGGAACGTCGAAAGATAATCGCGCGGCGCGAGCAGGAACCAGATCGGCAAAACGGAGGCGATGAAGCCGTAACCGATCAGCATGAAGGCGAGCGTCTCTGCCTGATAGGTGAAGAACGGCGCGAGCGTCGCGCTATCCGACACGGCGCTGCCGAGCCAGATGCTGGCGATGAGCAGCACGAAGCCGAGCAATGACATTTCCAGGATGCGGCCCGGCCGCAGATAGCGGCCATAAACGCCCATGAGAATGGCGATCGGCAGCGTCGCCATGACCGTGAAGGAGCCCCAGGGGCTATTGGCGAGCGCCTTGACGACGACGAGCCCGAGCACCGCGAGCAGAATGATCATGATGCTCAATATGCCGACCATGGCGACGAGGCCGGCGACAGGTCCCATCTCGGTCTTGATGAGATCGCCGAGCGAACGCCCGTCGCGCCGAGTCGAAATGACGAGCACCATGAAGTCCTGCACGGCGCCGGCGAAAATCACGCCGGCGAGGAGCCACAGCGTGCCCGGCAGATAGCCCATCTGCGCCGCGAGCACGGGACCAACGAGCGGTCCCGGCCCCGCGATCGCCGCGAAATGGTGGCCGAACAGCACCCATTTGTCGGTCGGCACATAGTCGAGCCCGTCGTTGCGGCGAAGCGCGGGCGTGCGTCGTCGCGCATCGAGCTCCAGCACCCGATCGGCGATGAAACGCGAATAGAAACGATAGCCGATGGCGTAGGTTCCGATCGCCGCCGTCACCATCCACATGGCGTTGACCGGCTCGCCGCGCGAAAGCGCCAGCGTATAAAGCGAGAACAGCACGAGGGCGAACACGAGCGCCCAGGGAAGCAGCCTTAACGTCCGATGATTGTGGGCGATTTTGACGATCGACATATAGACCCCAAGTAGCGACGCTCTCTGCGCGTCGTTTTCAACGAAACTTATTATTTCGCAAGGGTCAAGGGATCGCGGCGGTCAGCGAAAATTTACGCTGCGCCGGAGCAAAGACGTCTCTTCAGGCGGCGCGCCGCGAACATCGTCAGCGACGAACGAGACTTCAGATCGTCGGGATGGCCGAAGATCTCATGCGCGCTGCGGCTTTGGACGCTGTCGACGAGTCCGCCGCAGGGCTTGAGCCGCGCGCCCAATATCGCGCGAAGCGCGGCGCGCTCAGCCATGGCGCACGCGCCGAGGCCTTCATCCATCCGGTGAACGGGCGGCGGCGTCACAATAGCGATATGGCCAAACGTCCATAGTGCCGGCGCCAACGAGGAGCGACGCACATGGAACAGAGCGTCTCGAATTCGAACGCTGAACGAAGCGCGCGCGCAACTACAGTCCAGGGCTATATCGACGAACGACCGCTTTGGGCCGATGGGACCATCGCTCCCCCTTCGTTTTTGACGCAGATGCAGCAGCGCATCTGGTGGCTGTCGGTCGCCGGCAAGTTTTTCGAGGGGCTGGTCGTGTTCATGACCGGCGTTGCATTGCCCTTGATCGTCAAGGAATTCGGCCTCGGCGCCGCCGAGCATGGCGCAGTCGGCGCGGCGACGTTGTTTGGCATTCTGGTCGGCGCAAGCGCGTTGGGCGGACTGTCCGATCATTTCGGCCGCAAACCGCTCTTCATTTTCGAGATGATATTGTTCACCTTTTTTCTGGTGTTGATCGTTTTCACGCCAAACTTCCCGTGGCTGGTCGTGTGCTTGTTCGGCATGGGGCTCGCGCTCGGATGCGACTATCCAACCGCCCACCTCGTCATCTCCGAGAGCACGCCGACCCACAGCCGCGGCGCCCTGGTGCTCGCGGCGTTCGGATTCCAGGCGGCGGGCGCGCTGATCGGCACCGCCGTCGGCTATTTCATCCTGTCCACTTATCCTGATCTGGAATCCTGGCGTTGGATGTACGCCACCGCCATTATCCCGGCGGCGCTCGTCGTCCTGGGACGATTGTTCATCACCGAAAGCCCGCACTGGCTCTTCGTTCGCGGACGCCGGCGCGAGGCCGAAGCAGCGCTCGGCCGGTTGTTACAGCGCAAGCCTCGCTATCCGAACGAGGTCCGGCTCACCGCGACTGCCGACACAGCCCAACCCCGGCATTCGAGCGGCTACGCCGCGCTTTTCCACGCCAAGAATCTGCGCGCGACGGTGCTCGCATCCGTTCCCTGGTTCTTGCAGGATCTTGGAACCTACGGCATCGGCATTTTCACGCCGACCATTCTCGCCGCCGCCGTCGGACATAAGCGCGCGCATGCGCAAAGCGTGGCCGATCTCGTTTCCAACGATCTGATCGCTGCAAAAGGGGCGGCGTTCATCGACATCCTGTTGTTGGTCGGCATTCTGGCGGCCGTGCTGCTCGCCGACCGTCTCGGCCGCATTCGGCTGCAGATCGGGGGCTTTATTGGCTGCGCAATCGGCCTGTTCATTGCGGCCCAATCGGTCGGCTTTGAGGGCGGCGCGCGGATGACGTTCATCTTCGTTGGCTTCATGCTGTTCAATTTCATGACCAATCTCGGCCCGAACGCGCAGACCTACCTGATTGCCGGCGAGGTCTTTCCGACCGCCATTCGCGGCAAGGGCGCGGGCTTCGCCGCGTCCTTCGCGAAGATCGGCGCCTGTTTGACCGCGTTCCTATTCCCCATCCTGCTCGCTGATCTCGGCACGTCGACGCTTCTTTACATCCTGGTCGGGACGTCGCTCCTGGGCGCGCTCATCACCTGGCTGTTCCGCATTGAGACGGCCGGCGTCAGTCTGGAAGCGGTGGGCGCGGAAGCCGTCCAACAAGAGTCCGCCGCAGCGCCCCCACATCCGGCGGAGCCGGTCACAGGTCGGGCGTAAAGCAAAGCGGCGACGGGATTCCCGAGGCTATAGTTTCGCGAGGGTCAAGGGATCGCGGCGGTCAGCGAAAAATTTGCGCAGCGCCCCGGCGAAGAGCGGCTCTTGCGGCGCAGCCGCCGCAAACAGCGTCAGCGACGAATGAAACTTCAAATCGTCAGGATGGCCGAATATCTCACGCGCGCCGCGGCCTTCGACGCCGTTGACAAGTCCGACGCATTGGTTGAGCCGCGCGCCCAAGACAGGATGAGCGAGATAGGCCGCGGCCTCCGCAAGCGAGCGGATGGCGTAGCGATGCGCCATGGCGCTCGAGCCAAGGCCCTCAAGCTGCGGAAAGATGAACCACATCCAATGACTGCGTTTATGCCCGGCGGCGAGCTCCTCGACCGCCTTTGCATAGATCGGCTCCTGCGCATCAACGAAGCGGGCGAGATCATAAGGATCGTCCAAGGCGCCGGTCATGACCAAATCCGTCGATCAACTCCGCTGTCATTCCCGACGCGCGCAACGCGCGCGATCGGGAATCCAGAGCAAGACATACATTCTTGAATCGGCTCTGGATTCCCGGCGCGATCTTTGATCCGCCGGGAATGACAGGCCAATCGATTCGATATCACTCCGCCGCCACCGCGGCGACGGGCTCGTAATTCAGGATCGGCGCGAGCCAGCGTTCCGCGTCGCGCACGTCGATGCCTTTACGGCGGGCGTAATCTTCGACCTGATCGCGCTCGATCTTGGCGACGCCAAAATAATGCGCGCTCGGATGGGCGAGATAGATGCCGCTGACGGTCGCCGCCGGCGTCATGGCGAAACTTTCGGTCAGCGTCACGCCCGTGCGCTTCTCGGCGTTCAGCAGTTCGAACAGCGTCGCCTTTTCGGTATGGTCGGGTTGGGCCGGATAGCCGGGCGCCGGACGGATGCCGGCATAGGGCTCGGCCGGCAGCGCCTCGGGCGCAAAATTTTCCTGATGCGCGTAGCCCCAAAATTCCTTGCGCACGCGTTCATGCATGCGCTCGGCGAAGGCCTCGGCGATACGGTCGGCCAGCGCCTTCACCATGATCGAGCCATAGTCGTCATTGGCGCGGGCGTAACGCGCGGCGATCTTTTCTTCTTCGGCGCCCGCGGTGACGACGAAGGCGCCGATATAATCGGCCGCGCCGCTCTCCTTGGGCGCAATGAAGTCGGCGAGCGCGAGATTGGCCTTGCCATCGCGTTTGGGCAATTGCTGGCGCAGCGTATGCAGCGTCGCGATGGTTTCGTTGCGCGACTCGCCATTATAGAGCGCGATGTCATCGCCGACGGCGTTGGCGGGCCAGAAGCCGATCACGGCTTTCGGCGTAAACCAGCGCTCCTCGACGATGCGCTTCAGCATGGCGCGGGCGTCTTCGTACAGCGTGCGCGCCGCTTCGCCGCGCTCGGGATCGTCCAACAGGGCCGGATAGCGGCCTTTGAATTCCCAGGTCTGGAAGAACGGCGTCCAGTCGATGTAGGGGACGAGTTCGCCGACGTCGTAGCTGGCGAACGCCCGCGCGCCGGTGAAGGACGGACGCGGCGGCTCATAGCTCGCCCAGTCGATCTTATAGGCATTGGCGCGCGCTTGGGCGAGCGGCACGCGCAGCTTGTCGACCTGCGCGCGCGCATGGGCGTCGGCGACGCGCGCATATTCGGCGCGGGTCTGCGCGACATAATCTGGACGCGTCTTCTCGGAGACGAGCGCCTGCGCGACGCCCACCGCGCGGCTTGCGTCGGTGACATAGACCGCCTGGCCGCGCCGGTAGTTCGGGCTGATCTTGACGGCCGTGTGCACGCGGCTCGTCGTCGCCCCGCCAATCAGAAGCGGCGTGTCGAGGCCTTCACGCTCCAGCTCCGAGGCGACGTAGCACATTTCATCAAGCGACGGCGTGATGAGCCCGGACAGGCCGATGAGATCGACCTTCTCCTTCTTGGCGATTTCGAGAATCTTCGCGCAGGGCGTCATGACGCCAAGGTCGATCACCTCGAAATTGTTGCAGCCGAGAACGACGCCGACGATATTCTTGCCGATGTCGTGAACGTCGCCCTTCACCGTCGCCAGCAGGATCTTGCCGGCGGTGGAGCGCTCGCTCTTGTCGGCCTCCATGAAGGGCATGAGATAGGCCACCGCCTGTTTCATCACCCGGGCGGATTTGACGACCTGCGGCAGGAACATCTTGCCCGCGCCGAAGAGATCGCCGACGACGTTCATCCCGGTCATCAGCGGCCCTTCGATAACGTCGAGCGGCCGCGTCGACTTGGCGCGCGCTTCCTCGACATCGACTTCAATATAGTCGGTGACGCCGTTGACCAGCGCATATTCGAGACGCTTGTCGACCGTCGCCTCGCGCCATGCGGCGTCCTTCGCCTGCATTTTGGCGCCGGCGCCTTTGAACTTCTCGGCGAGTTCGACAAGACGCTCGGTGGACTCCTTGCGGCGATTGAGCACCACGTCCTCGCACAATTCGCGCAGTTCGGGGTCGATTTCGGCATAGACCGCGAGCTGGCCGGCGTTGACGATGCCCATGTCCATGCCCGCCTGGATGGCGTGATAGAGGAAGACCGAATGCATCGCCTCGCGCACGGGCTCATTGCCGCGGAAGGAGAAGGAGAGGTTCGACACGCCGCCCGACACATGCGCGTGCGGCAGGTCGCGCTTGATGATCCGCGTCGCCTCGATGAAGTCGACGCCGTAGTTCTCATGCTCCTCGATGCCGGTCGCGACGGCGAAAATATTGGGATCGAAGATGATGTCCTGGGGCGGAAAGCCGACCTCCTCGGTGAGAAGCTTATAGGCGCGGGCGCAGATCTCAGTCTTGCGCGCAAGCGTATCCGCCTGTCCCTTCTCGTCGAAGGCCATCACGACGACGGCGGCGCCATAGCGGCGAACCTTGCGCGCGTCGGCGATGAATTTCTCTTCGCCTTCCTTCATCGAGATCGAATTGACGACGCCTTTGCCCTGCAGGCATTTCAGGCCGGCTTCGATCACATGGAATTTTGAGGAATCGACCATTACCGGCACGCGCGCGATGTCGGGTTCGGCGGCGAGCAGATTCAGGAATTCGACCATCGCGGCCTCGGAATCGAGCAGGCCTTCGTCCATATTGACGTCGATGACCTGCGCGCCGTTGGCCACCTGATCGCGCGCGACGTCGAGCGCCGCGGCATAGTCGCCATTGGTGATGAGCTTGCGGAACTTCGCCGAACCGGTGACGTTGGTGCGCTCGCCGATATTGACGAAGGGGATATCCTTGGTCAGCGCGAAGGGCTCCAGGCCCGAGAGGCGCAGCATCGGCTCGATCGCCGGAATTTCGCGCGGCGCGACGCCCCGCACGGCTTGTGCGATCGCGGCGATGTGATCCGGCGTCGTGCCGCAACACCCGCCAAGAACATTGACGAGGCCGGCGGTCGCGAATTCGCCGACGAGCTCAGCCATATATTCGGGACTTTCATCGTAAAGACCGAACTCGTTCGGCAGGCCGGCGTTGGGGAAGGCGCAGACGCGCGTGTCGGCGACGCGGCCGATCTCGGCGACATGCTGGCGCATTTCACGCGCGCCGAGCGCGCAGTTGAAGCCGATGGAAAATGGCTTGGCGTGGGCGACCGAATTCCAGAAGGCGACCGCCGTCTGGCCGGAAAGCGTGCGGCCGGAGAGATCGGTGATCGTCCCCGAGATCATGATCGGAAAACGCGTGCCGACCTCGTCGAAGGCGTCTTCGAGCGCGTAGAGCGCCGCCTTGGCGTTCAGCGTGTCGAAAACCGTTTCGACCAGCAGAATGTCGGCGCCGCCTTCGATAAGGCCGAGCGCGGCTTCCTTGTAGGCCGCGCCAAGGTCGTCGAAAGTGACGGCGCGGAAACCCGGATTCGACACGTCGGGCGAGATCGACGCGGTTCGATTGGTCGGGCCAAGCGAGCCGGCGACGAAGCGGCGCACGCCGGTCTTCGCCGCGACTTCGTCGGCCGCCGCCCGCGCCAGGCGCGCGCCTTCGCGATTGAGTTCGAACGCGAGATGTTCGAGGCCGTAATCCGCCTGAGCGATCGTCGTCGACGAAAACGTATTGGTCTCGATGATGTCGGCGCCGGCTTCGAGATAGGCGACATGGATGGCCTTGATCGCGTCGGGTTGCGTGAGCGTCAACAGATCATTGTTGCCGCGCAGATCCTTCGGGTGATCCTTAAAGCGCGCGCCGCGGAAGTCCGGCTCCTCGAATTTGTGGCGCTGGATCATGGTGCCCATGGCGCCGTCGAGAATGAGGATGCGGCGCGATGCCGCCTCGTCGAGAGCCTTCAAAATCTTCGGGCCGTGAGATGTCTCGAAGCTCATGCAAGCGCCTTTTCACGCAGGGGACGGACGCCGAGGAGATGGCAAATGGCGAAGACCAGATCGGCGCGATTATTGGTGTAGAAGTGGAACTCATCGACCCCGGCGCGGGCCAGGCTCATCACCTGCTCGACGGCGGTCGTCGCGGCGATCAGCGCGCGGGTTTCGGGATCGTCGTCCAGCCCGTCGAAGCGCTCGGCGAGCCAGCGCGGCACGCTCGCCCCCGCTTTCTGCGCAAAGCCGGCGACCTGTTTGAAATTGCGGATCGGCATAATGCCGGGGACGATCGGAATTGTGATGCCCCGCCCGCGCGCCTTGTCGAGAAATTTGAAGTAGACGTCATTGTCAAAGAAGAACTGGGTGATGGCGCGCGTCGCGCCGGCGTCGACCTTGGCCTCAAGCGCGTCGAGATCCTGTTCGATCGAAGCGCTTTCCGGATGGCCCTCGGGATAGGTGGAGACCGAAATCTCGAAATCGCCGATCCGGCGGATGCCGCTGACGAGATCGGTCGAATTGGCGTAGCCCTTGGGATGCGACTCGAATTTCGTGCCGATGCCGGTGGGCGGGTCGCCGCGCAGCGCGACAATATGGCGAACGCCAGCGTCCCAATAGTCCTGCAGGATCGCGTCGACCTCCTCGCGCGCGGCCGACACGCAGGTGAGATGCGCGGCCGGCTTGATGTCGGTTTCGCGCACGATGCGCGCGACGATCGAATGCGTGCGCTCGCGCGTGGTGCCGCCGGCGCCATAGGTGACGGAGACGAAATGCGGCTTCAGCGCCGCAAGCCGACCGATCGTCTGCCAGAGCTGAATCTCCATCTCCGGCGTCTTCGGCGGAAAGAATTCATAGGAGATCGCAAAGTGATTTGAGGAGGCTGTGGGATGGAGCGCGTTAAACATCAGGCTGTCTCATAAGAAGCTGTTGGAATGGGATCGGCGATGACGCGCGGATCGCGCGCCAGCCACAAGGAGACGGTGAGCTTGGCGCCCTCGTCGGCGTCGGGCGCCAATTCCCGGCGTTGAACGACCTCGAGGCCCGCCTGGGCGAGCAGGCCGGAGATTTCGGCGTCGGAAAAGCCGAGCCGGCGATGCGCATGCTTGTCGCGCAGCGCCTCTTCATGATGGGGCGCGAAGTCGACGACGAGCAGCCGGCCGCCGGGGGCCAGCACCCGCGCCGCTTCGCGCAGCGCGCGTCCCGGATCGTCGAGAAAATGCAGAACCTGATGCATGATCGCAAGGTCAATGGAGTTGCGCTCGATCGGCAACGCATAGATGTCGCCCTGACGCAGCTGCACATTGTCGAAGCCGGTCTCTTCGAGACGGCCGCGCGCGACGCCGAGCATGGCGGAGGACAGATCGACGCCGACGGCCCGCTGGGCCAGCGGCGCGAACAGCTCCAACATCCGGCCGGCGCCGGCGCCAAGATCGAGCAGATTGCGCACCGGCCTGTCGCCCACGACGGCGCGCATCGCCTCCTCGACCCGCTCCTCCGGCACATGCAGCGCGCGGATGCGGTCCCACTCGTCGGCATGCGCCGCGAAATAGCGGGCGGCGTTTTCGGCGCGCGCCTGGCGCACCTGCGCCAACCTCGAACGGTCGCCGGCCAGCAGCGCGTCGTCCGCCTCCAACCAGCCGACGAGGGCGCGCGCGAGCGCGCCCGCCGGTCCCGCCGGCGACAGACGGAAGAAAGCCCAGGCGCCTTCGCGGCGGCGCTCGACCAGGCCCGCCTCGACAAGGAGCCTGAGATGACGGGAGACTCGCGGCTGGGACTGGCCCAGGATCGCCATAACCTCGCTAACCGTGAGCTCCGACTGGGCGAGCAACGCCAGAAGCCGCAGACGGGTCTCCTCGCCGGCGGCGTTCAGCGCCGCGAGAGTCGGTTCAAGGGACAATTTGGCGATGGCGGGCATTAGCTCTCCATTAGATATAAAGATATCTATATACGTGAAATGCACGAGGCGCAACCGCGTTGCGATTTTTTTAAGGAGGGAACGCTCTTGACCAAATACGAAACCGGGTTCATCCTTTTGTCGTATCGCACCTGTCGATCGGACAGCTTGATTGACAGGCTCGCTCGGGCGGGACCTCGAGGCGAAAGCGATCTCAGGGTAGGCTGGCGCCTTTGGCGCTGGGCCGAACCGGGCAACTTTGTTGCGAGAGGAGCATGACGCCACCTGGTCAGATCATTTGACCGGCGTTCGTTCCGGTCACTGGGCGGTCTAAGTCAGCTGCTTGATCCGTCCATTCTCTGAAGACCAATCGATCTCCTTAAAGGGCGGCCGAGCGCGAAGGCCAAGCGTCCGGCCCCCGACCCAGACTGGATCATCCAGGCGTGCTTCCGCGTGAGAAGCAAACGGCCCCGTGAGCTTCGCGCCACGGGGCCTGATTTTTTCCGGCATGCTGACAGAGACGGCGGCGGCGAAGGCCGAACGCGTCGTCCGGCGGTCCGCCGATGGAAGACGCTCAGCCGCCCCGCTTACGCCGGCGTCTTTTCTTCTTCCTTGCCGACGACTTCGAGGAAGGTCTCCGCGGCCTCGCGACGCTCGAAGACATGCGGCTGCAGACCGCGCTTGGAGAGCGCCTCCTTCATCTTGAGGCGGGCGAAAGCGCTCGTCGCATAGCGGGTCGTCGTCAGATAATAGTGCTGGCTCATATCGTCGATCATTTCGGCGTAATCGTCGTAAAGCGCCTCGTTGATCTTCCAGCCGTCGTGATTGACCACCGAGTTGACGCGCTTGCCGACCTTCTCGGACGCTTCGATCAGCGTCTTGCGCAGATCGTCGATGTCCTTCTTGGTGCGGGCGTGCCAGCCTTCGAGATTGACGAACAGGATGTTGCGGTCGGCGTCGTAAGTGACGCGGTCGGACATGTTGAGATTGATGAGGTCGTTCAGCAGCCCCATCGGCTCGTCGATAAAGATGCGCTTATCCATCAGCTCGGGATGTTCGACGATAGGCTTGAAGTCCATATGCGCGAGGATGTCCTTGTCGATATCGATTCCCGGCGCGACCTCGATCAGCTCAAGCCCCTTGTCGACCAGTCTGAACACGCAGCGCTCGGTCACATAATAGACCGGCTGCTTGCGCTTCAGCGCAAACTTGCCGGAGAAGGTGATCTGCTCGACGGCGTTCAGGAACTTTTTGTTTCTGCCTTCCTGCAGAATGTTCACCTTGCCGTCGGCGATTTCCACGCGCAGTCCGCCATTGGTGAAGGTGCCAGCGTAAACGACGAGGCGGGCGTTCTGGCTGATGTTGATGAAGCCGCCGCAGCCGTTGAGGCGTCCGCCGAATTTCGAGGTGTTGACGTTGCCCTGCAGGTCGCACTCGGCCATGCCGAGGCAGGTCATGTCGAGACCGCCGCCGTCATAGAAATCGAACTGCTGGTTCTGCTGGATGATGGCGTCGGCATTGGTCGCGGCGCCGAAGCTCGACCCGGACGCGAGCACGCCGCCGATGGCGCCGGCTTCCGTGGTCAGCGTGATATAGGGCGTCATCTTCTCTTCATTGGCGACGGCGGCGATGCCTTCCGGCGCGCCGACGCCAAGATTGACGACGCCGTTCGGCGGCAGCTCGAAGCTGGCGCGGCGGGCGATGACCTTGCGCTCGTCCAGCGGCATTTTAGCGAATTTCTCGACCGGCACGCGGACTTCGCCGGAAAGCGCCGGATTGTGGATCACGCCGTAATTCATCCGGTGCATTTCCGGCGGATCGGCGACGACCACGGCCGAGACCAGAATGCCCGGCACATGCACGTCCTTCGGCTTGATCGAGCCCTGTTCGACGATGCGTTCGACCTGCGCGATCACAAGCCCGCCATTGTTATGGGCGGCCATCGCCTGAGCGAGATTGTCGAGCACCAGCGCCTCTCGCTCCATCGAGATATTCCCGGAAGGGTCAGCCGAGGTGCCGCGAATGAAGGCGACGTCGATCTTGGTGGCGATATAGAACAGCCACTCCTCGCCCATGATGTTGTGATATTTGACCATGTCCTCCTTGGTGCGGTCGTTCACCTTGCCGCCACCAAAGCGCGGATCGACATAGGTATAAAGACCGACTTTGGAGAAGAGTCCCGGCTGGCCCGAGGCGCAGGCGCGGTAGAGCTGCGAGATGACGCCCTGCGGGAGATTGTAGCCGCAGATCTTGTTGTCCTGCGCCGCCTGGGCGACCTTGGGCATGCGGCCGAAATTGGCGGCGATCACCCGGCGCAGCAGTCCTTCGTGATGGAAGCGGCCGGTGCCGAGGCCCTTCGAATCGCCGGCGCCCGCGGTCATGATCAGCGTGAGGTCGCGCGGACGCTGCGTCTCGACGAAGCGCTTTTCCAAAGCGGCGTGCAAGGCTTCCGGGATGCAGCTTTGGACGAAGCCCGTGGTGGTTACGACGTCATTGTCGCGAATGAGCGCTATCGCCTCGTCGGCGGTAATGACCTTATTGTTCGCCATGTCCTCAGGGTTCCCTCGCTCCCCACTCTTTCTTGATTGCGGACATTGATGCCGCCGCGTCGGTGGGCGTTTTGCTCAAAATGAGCGCGCAAGCGTAGAGACCGCGCCGCCCTTGCGCAATAGCGGCGATGCGCCGCAGTGCGGCCGCAACCCCGCCAACGCGCGGGAGATTGGCCGTCAGTCGCCCCGATAGACGCAGCCCTCGAAACAGCTGTCGCGAAAGACGCCGACTTCGGCAAGACCCGGCAATGTCGGCGAGAGGTCGCGCCAGATGAAGATGCAGAGATTTTCGAGCGTCGGCTTTCCCAGGCCCTCGAGGTCGTTGAGAAAGGAATGGTCGAGACGTTCGCGCAGCTCAGCGAGCCTGCGGCCAAGCTTGCCGAGGTCCATCACCCACTGCTCTTCGACGCTGGGCTCTCCACGCAGGGTGACGCGCACGCGAAAGGAATGGCCGTGCAGATTGCGGTATTTGCCGCCCTCCGGCGCCTCGGGGTCGTAAAGCGCGTGCGCCGCCTCGAAATAGAATTCGCGAAAGACCTCGAACGTCGACACGTCTTACTTCACCCCGATCGCCTTGTGGGTTTGCAGGGACAGACGCCAGCGCGGATGCGCCAGGCAGTAGCTGACCGCGGCATCGGTATTGCGCGAAACATCCGGTCCGTCCATGGGCTGCAGCAGAAAATGCTCAAAGTCGAAGCGCTCATAGGCGGCCGGGTCGACCCCCTGCTGGGGAAAGACCAGCTTCAACTCCGCGCCGCGCGTTTGCGCCAGCGGCGCGCCCGCCTTGGGCGACACGCAGATCCAGTCGATCCCAAAAATGACGGGCAGCGTGCCGTTGGTCTCGATGGCGATCTCGAACCCCTGCCCGTGCAGCGCCGCGATCAGCGCCGCGTCGATCTGCAGCATCGGCTCGCCGCCGGTCAGCACGGCGAAGCGCCGCTCGCGGGCCTCGCCCCACAGCCCCGCCAGATGCTGGGCAAGCGCGGTCGCGTCGGCGAACTTGCCGCCGCCTTCGCCTTCGAAGCCGACGAAGTCGGTATCGCAAAACTGGCATTGCGCGGCGGCGCGATCCTCTTCGCGCCCGCTCCACAGATTGCAGCCAGTGAAGCGGCAAAAGACCGCGGCGCGGCCCGCGTTAACGCCCTCGCCTTGCAGGGTTTTGAAGGCTTCCTTGACGATGTAGGCCATTGCCCGCTCTAGATCACGCTGCATTTGGGCGAAATCGCTCAAATGCAGTAACGTGATCGATCTCAAAGTTCTAGAGCGCGCTCTACGCGAAAAACCGGCATCCACTTTTTCGCGAGCCGCGCTCTAGCGCGGACGCCGGCGCCCCGTAAAAAGCGAGACCGGCCGTCATCCGTTCTTGGGAAGCTCCTTATCCTTGCCGTCGGGCTCGGCCGGCGGCTGCGGGCGCGGGTCGAGGCTGCGGATATAGGAGACGATGTCCTCGATCTCCCGGCGCGAAAGGTCCATATCCGGCATCGGCGGATGCGGATCCATCAGGAAATTGCCAAGCTTCTTCCGGTCGGTTCGGCGGCGAGCGATATCAAAGAAGGACGGCGCGTCCGCGGAGGCGCTGGTCTGATCCGACGCCACCACATGACATGACGCGCACCAACGCTTCGCGATGATCGATCCGCGCTGCGCGTCGCCCGCGGCGAGCGCGAAGGGTGCGAATGCGGCGCTGCCGCCAATGAGCGCCGTGGCGAGCGTTAGGCGTCGAAGTCGCATGGGGGTTCCTCCAGAACGAAGCGGGGTTGGCGCGCATGAAAGCACAAGCGCGAGCGGCTGGATATTGGCCCCGCGGGCGCAAGCTTGCGACAGGAGGACGCGCGCCGTCTGAAGGCCGCGTTGCGGCATTTCTGCAACAGCTATGTGTTCTGATTGCAACAGTTCAACAGATAAGCGCATTGCCCACGATTGGCGCCGCACAAGCCCCTTTTCAGACACAAACGCTACGCTAAGGTGGCGGCGTCACAAGCTCATTCGAGATGCGGAGACAGGCGCCGGGAGATTCACGCTCTCGGCCGCAGGTTCCTTCTATCCCTCTCGCTGATCAGCGGTGACGGCTGGCGTATGGCCTCGAGCGTCGGGCGTCTTGTAGGGAAGTCGGAACATTATGATCGCAAGTGTTCATATCGGCTTGAAATCGCGCTCAAGGCGCAGCAAGCGCGCGGCGCTGCCGATCTGCCTTTTCGCAACGAGCCTCGGCATGCTCGTGATCGCCTTTGTCGCGCCGGCGCCCGCGCTCGACACGCCTCACGCGGCCGCTAAGGGCGAATCGCACAATCTGCCGATCTTCAAGGATCCGCGCGCCGCGTTGCGCGCCGGACTCGAAAGCTATCATGCCGGCGACGCGGCGACGTCGGTCGCGGCGCTGCGCTATGCCGCGGAGGGCGGCGAGCCGCTGGCGCAGTGGAAGCTTGCGCGGATGTATGCCGAAGGCGACGGCGTCTCTCGCGACGACGCCAAGGCCTATGAATATTTCGCGCGAATCGTGGACCACTACGCCGACGACGAACCAGATCCGCGCGAGCGATCAATGGCGGCGAGCGCCTTCGTCGCCGTTGGCGTCTATCTGCGCGACGGGCTGCCAAGCGCCAGGATCAAGCCCGATCCCATTCGCGCCTTCGATCTGTTTCGTTACGCCGCGACTTATTTCGGCCACGCCGACGCCCAGTACAATCTGGCGCGGATGTATCTCGAGGGCGAAGGCGTGAAGAAGAGCGTGCGCCAGGGCGTGATTTGGCTCGAGCTCGCGGCGCGCAAATGGCATCCGCAGGCGCAGGCGATGCTCGGCCGCCTGATGTTCACAGGCGAGGCCGGCGGAGCGCCCGAACGCGCGCGCGGACTGATGTATCTGACGCTGGCCCGCGAAGCTGCGGGCGGCGCGGCGCGCGATCAATGGATCGTCGATTCGCACGCCGAAGCGCTCAACGCCGCAAGCGAAGCCGACCGCAAGGCTGCAGTCGCCATGCTCGAAGGCTATCTGCGCGAACGCAACTGAGTTCCGAGCTTTAGCCGGCGCGGGCCGCGGCGCCTTTGAACTTCACCGGAATGCTCAAGAAGCGCGCGCCGTCCGCGCGCGGCGGCGGAAACTTGCCGGCGCGAATGTTCACCTGGATCGAGGGCAGCAGCAGCCTGGGCGCGGCAAGCTCCTTGTCCCGCTTCTGTCGCCGGGCCACGAAGTCTTCCTCGCTGACCCCGTCCTTGATCTGCACGTTCTTGGCGCGCTGCTCGGCGACCGTCGTCTCCCACGCGTAGACGTCTCTTCCCGGCGCTTTATAGTCGTGGCACATGAACAGCCGGGTCTGCGGCGGCAGCGAAAGAATGCGGCGGATCGATTGGTAAAGCGCATGCGCGTCGCCGCCGGGAAAATCGGCGCGCGCCGTCCCGTAGTCGGGCATGAACAGCGTGTCGCCGACGAACACCGCGTCGCCGATCCTGTAGGCGACGTCGGCCGGCGTGTGGCCCGGCGTATAGATCGCTTCGCTTTCGATCTCGCCGATCTTGAACCGTTCGCCGTCTTTGAAGAGGTGATCGAAGCAGCCGCCGTCCGCCTTGACGTCGTCCGCCCCGAAGACGGGTTTGAAAAGCCGCTGAACTTTATCGATGTGTTCGCCGATGCCGATCTTCGCCCCCGTCGCGGCCTTGACGATCTGGGCGGCCGAAAGATGGTCGGCATGCGCATGAGTCTCGAGAACCCACTCGATCGTTAGACCCTCCTGCGCCGCCTGCGCGAGGATCGCGTCGATCGAACGCGAATCCGCGACGCCGCTCGCCGGGTCATAATCGAGCACGGGATCGACGATCGCCGCGCGCTTCGTGGCCGGATCGCTGACAATATAGGTGATCGTATTGGTGGGCTCGTCGAAGAAGGCCCTTACGGACGGCGCCTGTGGCATCGTTCTCTCCTTCACTTTGCAGCGCTCAAGCGCCACGACTTTTGGCGCTTGCGTCGTCAGATATATGCGCTATAGCTAAATAAGCAATACATAATATTATATGCGCGAAGGAGCGACATGCTCACGATTCCGCCCCTGGACGTCGTGCTGGGCCTCGTGTCCGGCGGACTCGTCGGCTTTACGCTGGGCCTCGTCGGCGGCGGCGGCTCGGTGCTGGCCGTGCCGTTGCTCGTCTATCTTGTCGGCGTGCCTAATCCACATATCGCGATCGGCTCAAGCGCCGCGGCCGTCGCCGTCAACGCGCTGATGAGTCTCGTCAATCATGCGCGGGCGGGAACCATCAAGTGGCGCTGCGCCTCCGTCTTCGCGCTGTTCGGGATCGCCGGCGCATTGGCCGGATCGACCCTCGGCAAGATCATCGACGGCGAGAAGCTGCTTGCGCTGTTCGCGCTGTTGATGATCCTCGTATCCTATCTGGTGCTTCGCCAACGGGACGCGTTAGGCTATCCCGGCGTGAGGCTCAACCGCGAGAATTTCCCGCGGCTCGCCGCAGCCGGGCTGACGGCAGGGGCGCTTTCGGGCTTCTTCGGCATCGGCGGCGGCTTCCTCGTGGTGCCGGGGCTGATGTTCGCTTCCGACATGCCGATATTGAACGCCATCGGCTCGTCGCTCGTCGCGGTCGCCGCCTTCGCGGTGACGACCGCCGCAAACTACGCCTATTCGGATCTCGTGGACTGGGAGCTCGCCGGAACGCTGGTGCTTGGCGGCGCGCTCGGCGGACTGATCGGCGCCGCCGCGGCGCGACATCTGTCGAAGATGCGCGGCGCGCTGAGCGCCGTCTTCGCTGCGGTCATCTTCGCGGTGGCGCTTTATGTGCTCTGGCGCAGCGGCGGCGCGCTCGGTCTACTCGATCACGCGGCGAAGTCGGCGTAGATCGCGACGTGATCGGAAGGCTTGTCCCCGGCCCGCATCGCCTTGACGATCTCCACGCGCGCCAGCCGGTCGGCGGCGGGCGGGGAGAGCAGCAGGTGATCGATGCGAAGGCCTTTGTTCTTCTGCCAGGCGCCGGCCTGATAATCCCAGAAAGTATACAGCCCGCCTTCGTCCGACGTCGCGCGCAGCGCGTCGGCATAGCCGAGATTGAGGAGGCGCTGATAGGCGGCGCGGGTCTGCGGCAGGAATAATGCGTCGCCGATCCAGGCGGACGCCTCATAGACGTCGCGCGGCTCCGGGATGACATTGTAGTCGCCCGCGAGCACCGTCGGCTCTTCGAGGCGCAGCAGCGCCTCGGCGTGGCGCGTCAGCGCCTCCATGAAGGCGAGCTTATAAGAATATTTCTGCGTATCCGGCGGATTGCCGTTCGGCGCATAGATGGAGGCGACGCGCATGACGCCGCCGGCGCCGTCGGCGATAACGGCTTCAATGTAGCGCGACTGCGCCTCGCCGTCGAAGCCGGGAAGACCGAGAGTCACGTCCTGAAGCGGCGATTTGGAGAGGATGGCGACGCCGTTGAATCCCTTCTGTCCGTGGACGGCGACGTTATATCCGGCGTCCTCGATTTCGAGTCGCGGAAAAACGTGATCCTCGCATTTCGTTTCCTGCAGGCAGAGCGCGTCGGGCGCGGCCTCGCGCAAAAGGGCGAGAAGCGGCGACAGACGCTGCCTGACCGAATTGACGTTCCACGTGGCGATGCGCACCGTCGGCTCCCAGATCACGCTGGATTCGGGCGAATTCGCACAAATCCTAATGACGTGATCGTTCACATACATTTAGAGCGCGCTTCGCGCGAAAAACCGTCTTCGCAAGCGCGCTCTAGCGCCGCACGCGCGCTAATCGAGGCGATATGTGGCGTGACAGGCGTTGCAGGCTTGCACGACTTGCGACAGTTCGGCAAGCGCGGGGCGCATGTCGCCGCCAGGCTCGATCTTTGAGGCCTCCTGCGCGAATTTGCTCGCCTGCTCATGCATCGTCAGACCCAGCGCGCGCATTTCGTCCGGCATGTGACGCGCCATCATCGCTGGCATATCGCCGAGTTCGCCGCTCTTGGCGTTCGGCTTGCAGGCCGCCGCGCCGGGAGACGCCATGCTGAGACGCGCGTCGGCGATTTTTGCGGCCGCCGCGCCGTCGCCCTTGCCCAGGGCCGCCAGGATCTCGGCCAGCGCCTCGGCATGCCCGCGCATATTGGCGAGCATATGCGCGCGCATCGGCGCCGGAAGGTCGACCTCCTGGCGCGTGTCGCGCATCTTCGGCGACATTTTCATGTGCTCCATATGCGCATCGTCGTCATCGTCGCCGGCAATGGCCGCGGCGGCGAACAACGACAGTCCGCATGCCGCGGCGAAGAGAAATCTTCCCATTCTGGCCTCCCCCATCATTTGATTGCGGCGAGCGTAGCGCGCGACGGCGCGCGGCGCACGAGACGAATCGTCACGGCTGCGCGCCGGCGGGAAGATTGATGGTTTGTCCTGGGCGCAACTTCTTCGGCTTGAGCCCCTCATTGGCGGTCGCGATGTCGCGCCAGCGCCTTTCGTCCCCATAGAGCCGCTTGGCGATCGCGCCCAGCGTATCGCCGCTTCGCACCGTATAGGTCTGCTCGGCGGCTGGCGCTGAAGCGTCTGCCGCCTCAGGAGGCGCGGCCGGCGCCGCAGGAGGCGCGGCCTGAACGTCGGATGCGGCGGGCGTGGTTTGCTGAGCCGCCGCCGGCTGCGCGTCGACCACGACGAACTCCCCGCGCAACATGCCCATCCAGCAACTCCAGGGAATGACCCCCGCCTTTTCGGGCGTGAATTCGATCGTCTGCAGTCCCGGCTTGATGTCGAATTCGAGCTTCAGGGAAGGCACGACGATACGATGGTTGCAGTTCGTCACTTCCGTCGCGTTGATCACCCATTTGACCGGCGCGCCGCGCAGCAGCGTAAAGCGGCTCGGCGTGAAGCCCAGCCCATTGGCCTCCATCTCGATCGTCTGCGTCTTATGCGCGCCCGGCGAATTCTGAGATGACGTCGGTTCTAAGGGCGCCGGGCTTCGCCAGCTCGTCATCAGCGATGCGAGATCGGCGCCCGAGCCGGTGAGGATCAACCCCCGATTGATCATCACCGCGCCGAGCGCGACGACGATGACGCCCGAGGCGGTCAACAGGCGATGCGTCACCGCGCCCGAGAGCACTGTCGTCAGCGCGCCGAAGGCGAGCATCACCGGCAGGGTTCCCAGGCCGAAGACGAAGAGCGTTTTCGCGCCTTCCACCGGGCTGCCAGTCCCCGCCGCCATCACATACATCGCCTGCAACGGCCCGCAGGCGATCATCAGCCCGTTGAGAAGGCCGATCACGAATGGACGATGACGTCCGCTCGCTTCGCGATTCACCCAGTTCTGAAGCGGCCGCGGCAGGCCGAGCCGAAAGCGGCGCAGCGGCGCGAACAGGCCGAGCATATTGAGTCCGAAGATGAGCAGGAAAGCGCCCGCCGCGACGCCGGCGACGCCGCGCAGCATGGGCGTGAAGGCGATGAAGGCGCCAAGCCAGCCGAAGGCGGCGCCGATCGTCGTGTAAGACAGCGTCTTTCCCGCGCCATAGGCGAGGTGCGAGAGGAAGGACGAGCGGCCGGCGCGCGCATCGGCCGCCGTATAGCTGACGACGAAGCCGCCGCACATGCCGACGCAGTGAAATCCGGTGAGCAGCCCCAAGAGAAAGAGCAGGCCGAGACTCATATGCTGGGCGATGTCAGGCTCGCCCTCGGCGCTGATCCAACGGGTATCGAAATGAATTAAGGCGGCCAGTCCGGCGAGCGCGGCGATGATGATCGCCAGTCTCACGAGAGGCGAACGCCGGCGCCGCGCCTCCTCGGTCAGGACGACGCGATAGCCGTTCTGCTCGACGCGCTCGCGGATCTCGCGGAAATCCGTCGCGTCGGCGTCATAGTCGACAACGACCGTTTCGGTCGGATAGCTCGCCGAGACGCTGCGCACGCCGGCGAGCTTTCGGATCGCCGCTTCGATGACATGCTCGCAGCCATGGCAATGCATGCCGCGGGCGTGAAAGGTGATCGCCGTTTGGTTCATTTCAGCTTCAACGCGCCGCATAGCGTCGAAATGCCGTCGGCGGCGCCAGGCGTCGGCGGCATTGGGGCATTCCTCTCCTGCGCCGTGGCCTGCGCGCGAGGCGACTTACTTGCCGAGCGTATCCATGCCCAGCAGCTTATAGGCGGGGCAGAAGTTGATGAAGGCCGTGGCCAGCGGGACGAGGCCGACCAGTCCCCACAAGGTCTGCGGACCGATGAAGACGAGGCTGAGCAACAAGAGCCCGGCAATGATGCGGATGATCCGATCGGTCTTTCCGATATTGGCTTCCATGCCTGTCTCCCTTTCCTGCGGCGATTCGCGATGCGAGGCTACCGCTTCCGCGCGATGTCGGTCTGAGACAAAGTCTCGTCAGGACGCGGCCGCTTATTTTTTTCTTTCGTCGTCGTCGAGCTCGAGCCACATGGCGTTGAGGATGGCGAAGGCGCAGGCGAGCCCCAGCCCCAATATCCAGGAAAAATACCACATAACGCGTCTTCTCCCGCTCAATAGTAATAGTCGTCGCCGCGACGTATCGCCGCCTCGCTGACGGCGCCGCGCAGCACGTAGTAGACCCAGCTGGTGTAAGCAAGAACGATCGGCAGAAAGACGATCACAGCGACGAGCATGAGCGAGAGCGTCGCTCTACTCGACGAGGCGTCCCAAACCGTCAGGCTTTGACTCGGGTGAGTCGACGATGGCAGCAGGAACGGGAACATGCTGAAGCCCGCCATGGCGGCGACGCCGGCCACCGAAAGGCTGCTGGCGAGAAGCGCGATCCTCTTCGCCGCGAGGGCGAAGGCGAGCGCCGCGACAAGGGCGCCCGCGTAAGCGGCGACAGGCGCCGCGATCATCCAGGGGTAGGCGCGATAATTATCGAGCCAAGCGCCCGTTTCTCGGGTCACCGTCTTCGCCAGCGGATTGGACGGCCCCGCATGTTCGATGACGCCGCCGATCCGATATCCTTCGACGCCGAGCATCGTCCACAGTCCCGCCACGGAGATGAGCAGAACAAGCACGATCGCCGCCAGCGCGCCATACCGGCGCGCGCGGACCGCGACCTCGCCCTCGCTCTTCACGCTGAGCCAGCCCGCGCCCTGCATGGAGAGCATGACGACGCTCACGAGGCCGCACAGCAAAGCGAAGGGATTGAGAAGGCCGAGGAGGCCCCCCTCATAGGTCACCCGTAGCGTCTGATCGAAATGAAAGGGAACGCCCTGCAGAAGATTGCCGAAAGCGACGCCGAAGATCAGCGCGGGCACAAAGCCCGAAACGAAGAAAAGCCAGTCCCAGGCCGACCGCCAGCCGCGCCCATCCCTTTTGCCGCGAAACACGATGGCGACCGGCCGCAGAATGAAGCCGATCAGCACGAGCAGCATCGCGAGATAAAAGCCGGAGAAGGACGCCGCATAGAGCGGCGGCCAGGCCGCGAAGACGGCCCCGCCGCCAAGAATGAACCAGACCTGATTGCCCTCCCACACGGGCCCAATCGTATTCAGGGTCACGCGTCGCTGCCCGTCGTTGCGGGCGACGAAGGGATGCAGCATGGCGACGCCAATGTCGAAGCCGTCGAGGATCGCGAAGCCCGCAAGCAGGACGCCCAGCAGCGCCCACCAGATGAGGCGAAGCGTCATATAGTCGAACAACATCGCTTTCGCCTTTCCTATCGCGTTTGCGCCGGCGCCGGCGCTGGAAGCACAGGCCCGCCGGCGCTCTGAGGCTCGGCCTCCGGCTGCGGTCCGATGCGGACATATTTCACGATCAGCGCGACGTCGATGACCGCGAGCGCGCTGTAGAACAGCACGAAGGCCGCAAGGCTCGCCGCCACATTCGACGCGGGAACGTTGGAGACGCCGAGGAAGGTCGGCATCACGCCGTCGATGATCCATGGCTGACGCCCATATTCGGCGACGATCCAGCCGAGTTCGGCGGCGATCCATGGCAGCGGCAGGCTATACATGGTCATGCGCAGGAACCAGGGCTTCCCGCAGCGTCGCCGGCTCGACAGATAGAAGGCGACGGCGAAGAGCGCGATGAAATAGAACCCCAGCGCCACCATGATGCGGAACGACCAGAACAGCACCGGCACGTCGGGAATCGTCGACAGCGCCGCTTCGTGGATCTGCGCGTCGGTGGCGTTTTCAATATCCGGCCGAATGCGCTTGACGAGCAGCGCATGGCCGACGTCGCGCATCGAGGCTTCGAGCTCCGGCGGAACCGAAGCGTTGGGACGGCCGCCTTCCTTCGCCAGCCACTGATAGCCCGCCATGCCATTGTGGATGCGCTCTTCCGCACGCTCGACCAGCGCTTTCACGCCCTCGACGGGCTGATCGAGCGAACGCGTCGCGATCAGGCCGAGCAGATAGGGTATTTTGATTTCGTAGCTCGTCGTCTCATTCTTGAGATCCGGGAAGCCGAAGAGCGTGAAGGACGCGGGCGGCGGCTCCGTCTCCCACATCGCCTCGATCGCGGCGATTTTCATCTTCTGGTTTTCGCCCGCCGTATAGCCGCTCTCATCGCCAAGCACGACGACCGAAAGCGCCGAAGCGAGTCCGAAGCTCGCGGCGACCGTCAGCGAGCGACGGGCGATTTCTATGTGGCGACGGTTCAAAACGTAATAGGCGCCGATCGACATCACGAACATCGCGCCGGTGACATAGCCGGCGCTGACCGTGTGCACGAATTTCGACTGCGCGACGGGATTGAACAACACCTCCGTGAAGGATGTGAGCTCCATGCGCATCGTCTGCGGATTGAACACGGCGCCAACGGGATTCTGCATCCAGGCGTTGGCGACGAGAATCCACAGCGCCGAAAAATTCGCGCCGAGCGCGACAAGCCAGGTGACGACGAGATGCTGCACCTTGCTTAAGCGATTCCAGCCGAAGAAGAACAGCCCGACGAAGGTCGCCTCGAGAAAGAAGGCCATCAGCCCTTCAATCGCGAGCGGCGCGCCGAAAATGTCGCCCACATAATGCGAGTAATAGGCCCAGTTGGTTCCGAACTGGAATTCCATGGTGACGCCCGTCGCAACCCCCATGGCGAAGTTGATGCCAAACAGCGTGCCCCAGAATTTCGTCGCCTCTCGCCAGACGACGCGCCCGGTCATCACATAGACGCTTTCCATGATCGCCAGCAGCAGCGCGAGGCCCAGCGTCAGCGGCACGAAGAGGAAGTGATACATCGCCGTCAGCGCGAATTGCAGGCGCGAGAGCGTGACGACGTCAAGTTCGAACATTTTGAGCTCCTGATCGGCGTCAGCGCGGCGCAACGGCGGAAAGCGCGTCCGCCATTTGCGCCGGCGTCACCTTGATGCGATGCGCGGGACCAAAAAACATGACGTAGAGCGCGACGAGCGCCAACGCCTTGAAAGCGAGCGCTATGACGATCTCGCGTCGCAACGGCGACATCCGCATCAACTCTCTCCTAAATGGCATGTCCGCGACGCGCCGCTATGACAGCGCGCGACGCAGTCGTTCGATGCCGAGAAGCTTCATAATGTAACGCTCATACACAGGCTCGCTCTGCCCGTTACGGACCTTGCGCAGGAAGTATTTCTCATAGGCGATCTTCGCGAGATGCACCCAGCGTCCTTCGCTGGACCAATTGACGTTACGCGGCGGAATCTGCGGCTTTGCGACAAAGGCGACGCCCTTGTCGCCGAAATCCGCGAGGCAAACCGCGTTCCAGGTGCCTTCTTCCTTTGCTTCGCGCCCGGCGATCAACGCGGCGATGTTGTGGGCCGTCGCCGTCACCATCGACTCGATCATATAGCCGGTCTTCGGCGTGCCGGTGGGCACCGGGGTCGCCTCGACGGGCGGTATGGCGACGCAGACGCCGACGCCGAAGACATTTTGATATTTCGGATTGCGCTGATTCTTGTCGATGATGACGAAGCCGCGCGGATTGACCAGTCCGTCGACGCCGATCAGCGCGTCGACGCCCTTGAAGGCCGGCATCATCATGGCGAATTTGAAGGGCACTTGATGCTCTTTCTTGACCTGGCCCTGCTCGTCGAGCTCGGCGCATTTGAGAAGTCCAGGTTCGATCGCGGTCGTCTTGGCGTTGACGATCCATTTGATGTCGCGGTCGCGGAACGCCGATTCGAGCATGCCTTTGGTGTCGCCGACGCCGCCCAAACCCAGATGGCCGACATAGGGCTCCGACGTGACATAGGTCATCGGCACCTTGTCGCGGATGCCGCGCCGACGCAGATCAGTGGAAAGGATCATGGCGTATTCATACGCCGGCCCGAAACAGGAGACGCCGGGCGCCGCGCCAACGATGATCGGGCCAGGATCCTTGCAGAACTCCTCGTAAGCCTTCGACGCGGTTTCGGCATGCTGCAGCGTGCAAATCGAATGCGTATGCCCGCCGTGCGGCCCGAGCCCCGGCACTTCCTCGAAGGCGAGCTTGGGGCCCGTCGCAATGACGAGATAGTCGTAGGCGACGCTCTCGCCATTCTCCAGTTCGAGGCGATTTTCGTCAGGCAGCACCCGCTTCGCGCCGACGGGAATGAAGTCGATCTTCTTCTTCTTGAAGACCGGCGCGAGCGGAACCTTGAGCTGCTCCGGCTTGCGCCATTGCACGGCGAGCCAGGGATTGGACGGCGTGAACTGAAAGTTCTCCAGATCCGAGACGACCGTGACCCGATGTTGTTTTGCAAGCCCCTCGCGGACTTCGATCGCGGCGGCGACGCCGCCGATCCCCGCGCCCATGACGACGATATGAGCCATTTACATCCTCCCATGCGCTTTGCGCGCACAATGTTTCGCGCTGACGGTTGCGCGCCTTGGCGACGACATGCCCGCTTGGCGCGCGCATGTCCGCGACTTAGTCACGCTGCGCGTCGCAGAGCGAACGCAATGCGGCTGGATTGACGATCTCGGCGCCGCCGCGTGACAATTTCACCCAACCTGAGCGCTCGAACGCTTTCAGCGTGCGGCCGACGACTTCCCGCGCCGTGCCGAGATCCGCGGCGAGCGCCTGCTGCGTGGCGGCGATCTTGTCGCCGGCGTCGCGCAGCGCGAGAAGCCGTTCAGCCAGACGAACATTGATGCGCGTGCAGACGATTTCCTCGATGCGCGACATCAGCGTGGCGAGACGCTTGCCATAGCCGTCGAACACCAACGCGCGAAAGCCTTCAGAAGCATTCATCAGCGCGTTGAAGCGATCGGCCGGCACCACATAGGCGAGAACGTCGGTCTCGGCAATTCCTTCCGCGGCGTAGGCGTCATCCGAAAGCAGCGAGGCCGTGGTCAAAATGCATGTTTCATTTGCGCCGACCCGATAGAGCACAATTTCCCGCCCCGATTCGGTGACGCGCTGCACGCGTACGGAACCCGAGACAACCAGCGGAAATTGCGCGCATCGATCGCCGGGCCGGAACAACACGGCCCCGCGCGGGATTTGCTTGCGCACGGCGGACCCGCGCAGGAGCCTTTTCGTCGCGGCGTCGAGGCTGCGCAAGGAAGGCGTTTCGTCGACCCAATCGGACGGCATCGTCTCCCCTTCGTCGCTAACGAACCAAACTCCCGCTCTAACGCGCCGCCAACCCGTGGCGCGCAGGCACAATGCCGGCGACGCCTAAAAGGCCGCGCCCGATTTGGCGCCGAGCCGCTTCGCCACAATCGCCAGCGGACAAAAGCCGGTAAACGCCGCCTGCAAAAGACTGACGCCAACGAAGGCCGCGAGCAAGAGCCACCACGGACTCGCGAGTTGCGCCAAGAGCAGGCTCACAAGGATCATGGCGCCGGCGAAAGCCATCACAATTCGATCAATGCTCATCGCGAAAGACTCATGGCGTCAGTCCCCTCTGCTTTGGCGGCGTGCGGGTTTTGGCCGGCTTGCCGCACTGATCGGCGCAGAACATCTCATAGAGCAGTCCGATGATCCGTGAGACGTTGCCGTCGGCCAAGGAATAGTAAATCGTCTGCGATTCGCGGCGGGTCTTGACCAGCTTGTCCTCGCGCAGCCGCGCAAGATGCTGCGACAGCGACGACTGGCTGAGGCCGATCGACTCCTGCAGCTTGGTCACCGACACTTCGCCTCCATGGAGCTGGCACAGCACCATCAGCCGATGGCGATTGGCCAGCGCCTTGAGAAAGCTCTCGGCCTCCGCCGCTTTCGGCGCGAGCTCAAGCAGATTTACATTCATGATCGCTAAATTACGATTACCGAATATAATTGTCAAGCGACGCCGCATGTCGACGCCAAGAGCGAATGACGAGCGATATGTCGCATTCATGCACGAACGCGCCTTCGCTATATTACCTAAAACTAATTTACTCGGATCGCCCTGGTCGGGCGACTAGAAGCGGGAGGCGGAGATGATTGAGTTTCGCGCGCCGACGCGGCGTTCATTGCTGGCGATGCTGGGCGCGGCCGCCGCAGGTCTTGGCGCCGCAACCGCCGCGCAAGCGAAATCGAGCAAAGCCGCCGCCGCCTATCGGGGCGCGCCAAACGGGCGCCAAAGCTGCGCCAATTGCTCCTGGTTCAACCCGCCTTCGGGCTGCGGCGTGGTGAGCGGGCCCGTCAGCGCGCGCGGCTGGTGCAATCTTTGGGGCTGACGCCATCGAGTTCTCCCAAAAGTCAGGGACGTCGCGCCGCACCTTTCTTAACAGAAAGCCGACATTAAATGCGCTATTGCTAATTTACATTTACCGCATATAACTAAGCGAATGAGACAAATGGCCCGCTTTCATCTCAGGTCGACGGCGCTCGTCGCCGCTCTCGCATTTGGCTGGAGCGCGAATGGCGGCGAGTTCACGATACGCGTCGCCCCGGTCGACGACCTCAAGGCGGTCGTCGCTTCGGTCGAGCCGGCGCATCAATTGACGGCGCGGGCGCGCATCGGCGGCACCGTGACCGCGCTGAAGATCAAAGAGGGCGATGACGTCGCCGGCGGCGCCGAGATCGCCTCCGTCGTCGACCAAAAGCTTTTCCTGCAGATGGAGGCGCTCGACCAGCGCATCCGCTCGCAGCAGGCGCAGCGCGACAAGGCGCAGACCGACTTCGATCGGGCGCGGGAGCTTTTCCGGCGTGGAGTCTATACGAAGGCGCTGTTCGATCACGCCAAGACCGCGCTCGACGTCGCCGACCGCAATCTCGCCGCGCTGCGCTCCGATCGCTCCGTGATCGAACAGCAGGCGGCGGAAGGCTCGGTGCGCGCGCCTGGACCGGGACGCATCCTCACCATTCCGGTTTCCGTCGGCCGCGTCGTGATGCCTGGCGAAACCATCGCGACGCTCGCCGAGGACAAATATATCCTGCGCCTGCAATTGCCCGAACGGCACGCGCGCTTCATGCGCGCCGGCGACAAGGTCGAGATCGGCGCGCGCGGCTTGCATGAAGAGGCGGGCGGCGAACGCAAAGAAGGACGCGTGCGCATCGTCTATCCCGAAATTCGCGGCGGCCGCGTCATCGCCGACGTCGACGTTGAGGGGCTTGGCGATTATTTTGTCGGCGAACGCGCGCGCGTTTACGTCACGACAGGCAAGCGCGACACGATCATCATCCCGCGCGGCGCCGTCTATCGTCGCGCAGGCGTCGACTTCGTCCGACTGGCTTCCGGGGAAGAGATCGTCGTGCAGCTTGGCGAAACGCGCCGTGACGGCGTCGAGATTCTTTCCGGCCTGCACGACGGCGACGTGGTGTCGGCGCCATGAGCGCAGAGTTTCGTCCGGGCATTTCGGGAACGCTGACCCGCGTCTTCATCAATTCGCCGTTGACGCCGCTGCTGTTGATCGCCTCGATCCTCGTCGGCTTGATCGCGCTGCGCTCGCTGCCGCGCGAAGAGGAGCCGCAGATCTCGGTGCCGATGGTCGACATCATGGTGTCGGCCAATGGCTATAAGGCGCAGGACGCGATCGAACTCATCACGCGCCCGCTGGAAGACATCATCAAAGGCGTCAGCGGCGTCGAGCATGTCTATTCGCAGACGCGCGACGACAATGTGGTCGTCACGGCGCGCTTCTTTGTCGGCACGCCGCAGGACAACGCGGTGCTGCGCATCCACGACAAGATACGCGCCAACATCGGCGATCTGCCGAAAGGCATTCCCGAGCCGCTGATCGTCGGCCGCGGCATCGACGACGTGGCGATCGTCGTGCTGACGCTGTCGGCGAAGCCGGAGCGCGCGGATCGATGGACGGACAATGGCCTCTATCAGGTCGCCGAGGAATTGCAGCACGACCTCACCAAGGTCAATGACGTCGGCCTAAGCTACATCGTCGGCGGCAGCCCCAATCAGATCCGCGTCGAACCTGATCCCGAACGCCTGTCGCAATATGGGGTGACGCTCAACCAGCTCATCGACAAGCTGACCAACGCCAATCGCTCTTTCCTCGTCGGCGCGTTTCGCGAGGGCAATCACGACGTGCCGGTGGTCGCAGGCCAGACTCTCCAGGGCGTTCCTGACATCGGCCTGCTGCTGCTCACTACAAGAGACGGCAGGCCGGTCTATGTGAAGGACGTCGCCGAGGTGCGCGTCGGCGCCGCCGAGCCCGAACGGCGCAGCTGGACGATGACGCGCAACGCCGCCGGCGGACTGGACAAGCGCCCCGCCGTCAGCATCGCCCTCGCCAAGCGCAAGGGCGCAAACGCCGTGATCGTCGCCGACGAAATCATGCATCGGCTCGAGGCCGTCAAGGGCCGCATCGTGCCTGACGATATCGAGATCGCGGTCACGCGCGACTATGGGGAGACGGCCACCGAAAAGGCGAATGAGCTGCTCTTCCATCTGGCGCTTGCGACCGTCTCCATCGTCGCGCTCATCGTGGTGATGGTGGGCTGGCGCGAGGGCGTCGTCGTGTTCGTCATCATCCCGACGACCATTCTGCTCACGCTCTTCGCCTCATGGCTGATGGGATACACGATCAATCGCGTCAGCCTGTTCGCGCTCATCTTCTCGATCGGCATTCTGGTCGACGACGCCATCGTCGTCGTCGAAAACATCGTGCGCCACTGGCATATGCGCGGCTCCCGCAGCCTGATCGACACCGCCGTCGAGGCTGTCGCGGAAGTCGGCAATCCCACCATCGTCGCGACGCTCACCATTGTCGTCGCGCTTCTGCCGATGATGTTCGTCTCGGGTCTGATGGGGCCCTACATGAGCCCCATTCCCGCGAATGCGTCGCTCGCGATGATCTTTTCCTTTTTTGTCGCCATGACCATCACGCCCTGGCTTCTGCTCAAGGTCGCCGGCAGGCGTTTCGAGCAGGAGCGCGGCGACGGCGCCGATCACGGGCATGAACGCGGCCCCATGGGCAATTTCTATGTGCGCGTGGCGACGCCCTTGCTGAAGGGCCGAAAGCGGTCGCAATGGTTTCTTACGGCCGTCGGCCTCGCGACGCTCCTTTCCATGGGGCTCTTCGTGACGAAGACCGTGCGCGTGAAGCTTCTGCCTTTCGACAACAAGTCGGAGATCGCCGTCGTCGTCGATCTGCCGCGCGGCGCTTCGCTCGAGGAGACGGATCGGGTGCTGACGGCGGCGGCCGAGCGCCTGAAGGACATTCCCGAACTGACCTCGATTCAGTCCTATGCAGGCGCGGCCGCGCCCTTCAACTTCAACGGTCTCGTGCGGCATTATTACATGCGCAAGGCGCCCGAGATGGGCGATCTCGCCATCAATCTGCTGCCGAAGGACGAGCGCAGCCGCGCGAGCCATGCGATCGCGCTCGACATTCGCAAGAGGCTCGAAGGCCTGCCCGCGCCCGCGCATACAGCGATCAAGGTCGTCGAGGTGCCGCCGGGCCCGCCCGTGCTGTCGACGCTGCTCGCCGAAGTCTATGGTCCGGACGCGCAATCCCGCCGCGATCTTGCGGCGAAAGTGCGCAAGGCTTTTGATTCTGTCGATTTCGTCGTCGATACGGACGACAGCTTCGGCCAGCGCGCCGAGCGCCTGCGCTTCGAGATCGACCAGGAAGCGCTGGAATATCATGGCGTCGAGGAACGCGCCGTCTACGACACGATCGGCGCTCTGGTCGGCGGCGTGAAGATCGGCTTTTCGCAAAAGGGCGGCGGCGCGAAGCCGATCGATATTTCGGTGGCGTTGCCGCGCGGCGCGATGACGCCGAGCGAACGCATATTGTCGACGCCGTTGCCTGCCGGCGGCACTGTACGCCAGGGCGACAATGTCGAGCTCGGCGATGTCGTCAAGGCGACCCGCGAACAGGGCTCCTATCCGATTTTCCGCCATAACGGCCGCTTCGCCGAAATGGTCAGCGCCGAGGTCGCCGGACGTTTCGAAGCGCCGATCTATGGCATGCTCGCGGTCGAAGACGCGATCAACAACATCGACTGGGGCGCCTCAGGCCCGCCGACGATCAAATATCACGGCCAGCCGCTCGACGATTCGCAGCCGACGCTGCTTTGGGACGGCGAGTGGGAGGTGACCTATGTCACCTTCCGCGACATGGGCGCGGCCTTCATGGTGGCGCTGCTCGGCATCTATCTGCTCGTCGTCGCGCAGTTCGGCTCGTTCAAACTGCCGCTCGTCATCCTGGCCCCGGTGCCATTGACGCTCGTCGGCATCGTCATCGGCCATATCTTGTTCAACGCCGCCTTCACCGCCACCTCGATGATCGGCTTCATCGCGCTGGCCGGCATCGTCGTGCGCAATTCGATCCTGCTCGTCGATTTCATCCGGCATTTGCGCGCCGGCGGCATGAGCTTGCGCGCGGCGCTGATCGAGGCCGGCGCCGTCCGCTTCAAGCCGATCTTTCTTACCGCCGCCGCGGCGATCATCGGCGCGGCCTTCATCCTCACCGATCCGATCTTTCAGGGCCTCGCCATCTCGCTCGTCTTTGGCCTCGCTTCGTCAACGGCGTTGACCCTGCTTGTCATCCCCGCGATCTATGTCGTCTTGCGCGACGATGAAGCTACAAGGAGGGTCTGATGACTGAAGACTGGGCGGCGCTCGCTAAGAAGCTCGCCGCCGACATAAGGGAATTGCGCGTGGGCGCGCCGGAGACGATGAAAGCCTTTTCGGCGATGGCGATGTCGGCGGGCGCGCAAGGCGCGCTCGACGCCAAGACCAAGGAACTGATCGCGCTTGCGGTCAGCGTCGCGGTGCGCTGCGACGATTGCATCGCTTTCCACGCCAAGGCCGCGTCGCAGCGCGGCGCAACCCGCGAGGAGGTGATGGAGGCGCTCGCCATGAGCATCTACATGGGCGCCGGACCCTCGGTGATGTATGCGAGCCATGCGCTTGCCGCTTTCACCCAGTTCGACGCGGAAAAGCAAGCCTGAGAAGAAAGGAACGAAGACATGACTCTCGGCTCTTTGTTGTCCAAACTCACGGGCGGCGGCGGCAGCGGCGCGCCGACGATCGCGCATGACGATTTCTGCCGCGTCGTCGCCGATAAATCCAGCGCCATCGTCGATGTGCGCGAGCCGCACGAATATGGCGCCGGCCATGTGCCGGGCGCCAAGAACATGCCGCTCTCCAGCTTCGATCCGGCGAATCTGCCAGAGGGCGAGGTTGTTCTGATTTGCCAAGCGGGCGGCCGCTCGGCCAAGGCGCTGGCCAAGGCTCAGGAGGCGGGACGCACGAATGTCCGCCACTATGCGCCGGGCACCGGCGGCTGGCGCGCCAGCGGCGGCGCTGTCGAATAAAGGCGCGGCCGGAGGCGTTGCGATACGCGTTCTGTCATCCCCGACACGCAAAGCGCGATCGGGGATGACAGGACAAAACCAATTGCGGTAGTCGCGCCTCTCCCGAATGAAGCTCGGGAATGACTCCGACGCGCGTTACGCCGCCTTGCCGACCTTGGTCGCTTCCGCGACCTCGTTAATCTTGCCGGTCTTCACGTCATAGATATAGCCGTAGATCGGGACATTCTTCGGCACCAGCGGATGCGAACGGATGCGCGCAACGTCCTGCGCGACGCTTTCCTCCTGATTCTTGATCGTGTGCCATTTGATGAAATGGCCGGCGGCGCAGCCGCCGCCATGTTGCGGGTTCGACCAGTTCTCGCCGTCGAAACTAGCGGTCGCGAGATTGTCGTCCAGCAAGTCGCTCATGATCTCGTCGCAGAAGAGCTCCATGCCGCAATTGGTGTGGTGAATGACGAACCACTCCTTGGTGCCGAGCAGCTTGTGCGAAATGACCAGCGAGCGGATGGCGTCATCGGACGCGCGGCCGCCGGCGTTGCGCACGACATGCGCGTCGCCTTCCGAGAGGCCGGCGTATTTGGCGGGATCGAGGCGCGCGTCCATGCAGGTCAGAATCGCGAAGCCGCGCGCCGGCGGCAGCCCGAGCTCGCTCTTGTTGCCGAAATTGGCGGCGTAGGCGGTATTGGCCGCGACGACCTCGTCAACGATCTTGCTTGCCATGTGTCTCTCCCTTGCTGCGTGTTGTTTCGGATTTTTGTGGTTCCGCAACACTGAAGCGGTTCAGCTTTCTTTTCAAGCAGGCAAGGCCCGCGATCTTCGTGACATAATCGCTTGACGATCGGCGATGTTATATGTCGTGAGCGGCGGCGCTGATACGGTATAACGTTTGCGCAAACGCCCGTGCTAAGGGAGATGGTTGTCGCGAATGTCTGATTCCGCAGATTTTTTTCCCGGTTTCGCCTCGCATTGGATCGATGCGCCGGCTGGAAAGATATTCGCCCGCGTGCATGGCGCGGGCCCGCCCATCGTGCTGTTGCATGGGTTCGGCGAGACGCATGTCGCCTGGCGCAAGATCGCGCCGGGACTCGCCAGGCGATTCACCGTCGTCGCGATGGATCTGCGCGGCTATGGCTGGTCGGCGGTTCCGGCGAGCGAAAAGGGAGAGAATTATGCGAAGCGGGAAATGGCCGCCGATGTCGTCGCGGTCATGGAGGCGCTCGGCCATGTGCGCTTTGCGCTCATCGGTCACGACAGGGGCGCGCGCGTCGGCCAGCGCCTCGCGCTCGATCAACCGGGCCGACTGGAGCGGATGGCGCTCATCAATATCGCGCCGCTCGACGATGATTTCGGCGACGCCGATCTGCAGCGCGTCGGACGCGCGCGTTTCCTCGCCGCGGAGGCCCCCAGGCCCGAAGAGCTGATTGGCCTCGATCCGATCGGCTTTCTCGACGATGCGCTGAAGAACGCCACGAAATCGAAGTCGCTGGAGACGTTCGGTTCGGCGCTCGCGGCCTATCGCCAGGCCTTCAACGACCCGGCGCGCATTCACGCTTTCTGCGAAGATTTCCGCGCCGGCGCGACCATCGATCGCGAGCGCCTTGCCGCCGATAAAGCGGAAGGCAAGAAACTCGCGCCGCCTACGCTCATCGTCGCGGGGAACGCGACCTTCCCGGCGAACGGCCCCTCGCCCATCGCCGCCTGGCGCGAATGGGGCGACGACATCGCCGAGACGCGCGTTGAGTCAGGGCTTTATCCGATGGAGGAGGCGCCGGCGGAGACGCTTGCCGCCTTGGAGAATTTCCTGTGAGCCTTTATCGCGGCAAGACCGTCGCGCTCGCGCTGGGCGGCGGCGGCGCGCGCGGGCTTGCCCATATCTGCGTGCTCGAAGCGCTGGACGAACTGGGCGTGCGGCCCGTCGCCATCGCCGGCGCTTCGATCGGCGCCATTATCGGCGCGGCCTATGCGGCAGGCTTCTCTGGCGCGGAGCTGCGCGATCATGCCCAGGCCGTTCTCAAGAACCGCATCGGACTCGCGCGCCGTCTGCTGCATGCCCGGGCGCGCGGACGCAAACGGCTTTTATCCCGCGTCGCGCATCCGCTGCTGTTCGACGGCGAGCGCTTTCTCCAAGCTTTTTGGCCGGCAGGCATGCCGGAGCGCTTCGAAGATTTGCGCATTCCGCTGCAGGTCGTCGCCACGGACTTTCGCCGCCGCGTCGAAGCGGTGTTCGTCACGGGCCAGCTGCGACCCGCCGTCGCCGGGTCAATGGCGATCCCGGGCATCGTGCGCGCCGCAGCGAACGACCATGGCTATTTCGTCGATGGCGGACTGGTCAATCCGCTGCCCTACGATCATCTTTGGGGCCTTGCCGACATCGTCATCGCCGTCGACGTCTCCGGCAATTTCGGCGTCGAGACCGGCAAGGGGCCGCCGTCCGCCTTCGAGACGATGATCGTCGCGAGCCAGATCATGATGAACGCGATCAGCTCGCGCATGATCGCGGAGCGGCCGCCCGACGTGCTGATCCGGCCCGAGGTGCATCAATATCTCGCGCTCGATCTGTTCAAAGCGTCGCGCATTTTCGCCGCCGGCGACGCCTGCCGCGACACGCTGCGCCACGGTCTGGCGCAGGCGGCGCTGCGGCTCGAGGCTCACCGCCGGGCCTGAAAAAATTCGCGCAGCAGCTGCGCCGCCTCGCTTTCGCGAATGCCGCCATAGACTTCGGGCCGATGATGGCAGGTCGGCTGCGCGAAAAACCGCGCCCCGTGCTCTACCGCGCCGCCCTTGGGATCGCTCGCCGCATAATAGAGCCGCCTGATGCGGGCGAAGGCGATCGCCGCCGCGCACATCGCGCAGGGCTCGAGCGTCACATAGAGATCGCAGTCGACGAGGCGCTCCGAGCCGATCGCGGCGCAGGCTTGGCGAATGACGAGCATCTCCGCATGCGCCGTCGGATCGCGATCGCGCAGCGTGCGGTTGCCGGCGGCGGCGATGACCTCGCCACGGCGCACGAGCGCCGCGCCGACCGGGACTTCCCCCGCTTGCGCGGCGGCGCGCGCCTCATCGAATGCGGCGGCGAAAGGATCGTAGGCGTTCATTTGCCGATCTCAAGCGATCGCGCTTCAAAGCGCGCTTGCCGCCTGCTATCAGAACCCATGACAGAAAAGAAACGAAATACCCGCACCGGCTCCGCCGGCGGCGATCGGCCCTTGCGCCGGCCCGCTAAGAAGGCGCCGGCCGCACATCCCGCGCGCGAAGACACGAGGCCAGCAAAGCCACGCTTCGACAAGCCTCGCCTTGAGAAACCTCGCTTCGACAAAGCGCGCCTGGACAAGCCCGCCGCGCGCGGCTCCGAAAGCGCGCGCGCCAAATATACGGGCAAGACGCGCGTCGCCGCGCCCGCGCCAGCGACGCCCCGCGAAAAAGCCTTCGAAGGCGATCGCATCGCCAAGGTCATGGCGCGCGCCGGCGCCTGTTCGCGCCGCGACGCCGAGCGCTGGATCGCGGAGGGCCGCGTCGCCGTCAACGGCCGCACGCTGGCCAGTCCCGCCGTCAATGTGCGCGACAGCGACGCGATCACGGTCGACGGCGCGCCGATGCAGGCGCGCGAGCGCACGCGACTGTTTCTGTTCCACAAGCCCACGGGCTATGTGACCACGGCGCGGGACGAAGAAGGCCGGGCCACGGTGTTCTCTTATCTTGAGGAACGCCATCCGGACTTGCCGCGCCTCGTCAGCGTCGGCAGACTCGACATTAATACCGAAGGGCTGCTGCTGCTCACCAATGACGGCGGCCTGGCGCGCACGCTCGAATTGCCGGCGACCGGTTGGACGCGGCGCTACCGTGTGCGGGCGCATGGCGCGATCGATCAGGCGCAGCTCGATTCATTAGCCGATGGCGTGACGATCGAGGGCGTCAATTATGCGCCGATCGAGGCGCGGCTCGAACGCCAGCAAGGCGCCAACGCCTGGATCGCGATGAGCCTCACCGAAGGCAAGAACCGCGAGATCAAGCGCGTCATGGCGCATCTCGGGCTCGACGTGACGCGGCTCATTCGCGTGTCATACGGGCCCTTCCAGCTTGGCGATCTCGTAGAAGGCGCCGTCGAAGAAGTGCGATTGAAAACGCTGCGCGAACAATTGGGCAAGTCGCTCGCCGAACTTGCCGGCGTCGATTTCGCCGCGCCGCTGCGCGAGAAGGAGCCGGCGGAGCAGCAGGAGATTCGTGCGCGCGCCGAGAAGCGGCCGCGCAAACATGTTTCCACGCTACGCAAAGAGCAGGACGAGCGACGCGACGCCGGACCCCGGGCGCGCGTGACGCGCGGCGCGGTCGCCGATCGCAAGGGCCGCGCCGTCGCGGTCGAGCGCGTAACGCCGACGCGCCGGCGCGACGAGACGGCGGCGCCTTCGCGCAACGCCCGGCGCTTCGAGGCGATGCGCGCCGATGGCGCGCCGCAACAGCCGACTGCGCGATCCGAACGCCCGTCGCGCGACAGCAAGCCGCCGCGCGGCGAGCGTTTCCCGCGCGAAGATGGGCGCCGCCGCGACCAGCGGGCCGCGCCCGAACAGCGCCATGCGCCGCGCTTCGACGATCAGCGCGGGGCGCGTCCGCCGACGCGAGCGCCGCGCGAGCGGGGCTCCGAGGGCCGTGACGAGCGTCCGCGCGACACGCAGCGGTTCGAGAAGCGGCCGGACGACCGCGCCAGCGGTCAGAGGAATTATCGCGCGGCCAATCGCGATGACGCGCGGTTCGACAAGCGTCCCCCGCGCCGCGACGGCGACGAGGCCCGACGCGATACGCGCGGCGCCAGCGCGACGCGCCAGGAACGGCCGCGGACATTCGACAAGCGCCCGCCCCGCAGCGGCGAGCGCGACTTTTCGGCTGGCGACCGCGCCCCCCGCGAGCGCAGATTCGATCCGCCCCGCTCGGGCGGAGACGCGCGGCCCTCGCGCAGCGGCGGACCGTTCCGAGGCCCGCACAAAGGTCCACGCAGCGGACCGGGCAAAGGCCCCGCGGGCGGCCGAGGAGCGCCGCGCAAAGGACCGCCGAAAGGCCCGCGCAAGCCGCGCGGCGCATAGACCATGCGCATCGTCGGCGGCGCGTTGCGCGGTCGGGCGCTTTCGGCGCCACGTTCGCAGACGATTCGACCAACATCCGAACGGCTGCGCGAATCCGTCTTCGATATTCTCGCGCATCGCTTCGGCGATCCGGCGTCAGACGCCAATGTCGTCGATCTCTTTGCCGGAGCCGGCGCGCTCGGGCTCGAGGCGCTCTCGCGCGGCGCGGCGCGGGCGCTGTTCGTCGATGACGGCGCCGAGGCGCGCGCGCTGCTGCGCGCCAATATCGAAGCGCTGGGGCTTGGCGGCGTCACCCGCATCTTGCGCCGCGACGCGACGAAGCTCGGCGCCGCGCCGCCGGGCGAACAATTTTCGCTCGTCTTCCTCGATCCGCCCTATGGCAAAAATCTCGTGACGCCAGCGCTTGTCGCGCTCGTCGATGGCGGCTGGCTCGCGCCGGGGGCGATCGTCGTCATCGAGGAAAGCGCCAAGGCGCAGATTGATTTGCCGCCGGTCTTGACCCGCGAAGACGCACGCCGCTACGGCGAGACGCAATTCGTCTTCGCGCGCTATATGCGTTAGCGCGCAAAGGAGGCGTTACGCGCTCATATGGACTCGGGCTGATCCGTCGCTTGGAGCTTGTCATTCCCGGCAGGCCTGACCGGGAATCCAGGGCCAGTCCAAGAATGCTGGTCGTGCTCTGCATTCCCGATCACGCGCTTCGCGCGTCGGGAATGACAGCCGTTCCGTTCAAACGGATTTTTGAGTCACTCGAAGGCGACCTGGACTCTCGTCACCGCGCGATCGAACAGGCCTGTCGGCAGATAGCACAGCGGATTGGTGGCGAGCGGCGCTTCCTTGCAGTGCTCGTGAGCGGTGGTCCAGGCATAGCCCGACCGCGCCATGCAGCCCGTAATGTATTTGCGAATCAGGTGATCGGGATCCAAGCGACGATTTTCGGGATACGCCGACTCGCCGCCCAATTCGCAGGCCGAGGTCTGGATCTGTTGCGCCTTGTAAAAGGACGAACTGGAGCCGATCAGTCCGGCTTCAGCGCCGACGACCATCGCCAATCCGCCGAGGAAGGCCATGACCGCCGTCACCTTGTTGACCCGAAACTGTACGTCGAGCAATGAGAGCACGCCGCCTGTCGCCAAGGCGACGCCGACGAAGATTAGCACGAGGATCATGACCCGTTCTCCATTGTCAGAGTAGTTTGGCGGCGCCGTCGGATGAGAGACGGACATGCTTAGCGAAGGCCGCGGCGGCGCCGGCGTATAGCCCCGATCCTTGCGCCTTCATTCGACATCGCTTGGAGTCGACGGAAGAACCCAACGAGGCTCGATGGATGTGAGTGTGTGCGCCAAACGGGCCGCGGTCTGCGACTTAGTCACGAGCCTTTAAGCTTGGCTTCAAACTACAGAACACGCCGTCAAAGTTTTTTCTTCAATTCATAGAGCGCGGCGAGCGCTTCGCGCGGCGTCATCTGATCGGGATCGAGCGCGCTAAGCGCGTCGCGCAACTCATCCTTCGTCGCCGGCGCCTCCCCGAGGCGGGCAAACAGCGGCAGATCGTCGATCAAGGTTTCGACCGGCGCGCGACGATCAGCCGCCTCCAGCTCCGCGAGAATCGCGTGGGCGCGCGCGACGACGCGCGCCGGCAGGCCCGCGAGCTGCGCGACATGCACGCCATAGGAACGGTCGGCGGCGCCTTTGATCACCTCATGCAGAAACACCACCTCGCCAGCATGATCCGTGACCTTCATCGTCAGATTGACGAGGCGCGGCAGCCGCTTGGCGAGCTGCGTTAATTCATGAAAATGCGTGGCGAAGAGCGCGCGCGAACGATTCACTTCGTGCAGATGTTCGATCGTCGCCCAGGCGATGGAGAGCCCATCGAATGTCGCGGTTCCACGACCGATTTCATCGAGAATGACGAGCGAACGCGGCGTTGCGCAATTCAAGATCGCCGCGGTTTCGACCATCTCGACCATGAAGGTCGAGCGCCCGCGGGCGAGATCGTCGGAGGCGCCGACACGCGAGAACAGTCTGTCGATCACGCCGATGCGGGCGAACTGCGCGGGGACATAGGAGCCCGTCTGCGCCAAGAGCGCAATGAGCGCATTTTGGCGCAGATAGGTCGATTTGCCGGCCATGTTCGGTCCGGTGACGACGGCGATTTGGCCGCCGTCGCCTGCGCCGAGATCGCAGTCGTTGGCGGCGAAAGCCTTGCCCTGCGCCTGCAGCGAGGCTTCGACGACGGGATGGCGGCCGCCGACAATGTCAAAATCGAGCGAATCGTCGATCACCGGCCGCGTCCAGCCGCGCGTCTCCGCCACTTCGGCGAGCGCGCCGTAGAGATCGAGCCGCGCGAACGCCTCGGCGATGCGCCGCAAGTCTTCAGCGCGCGCGCAAACGTCAGCGACCAGCGCGTCGAAAATCGCCAATTCGCGCGCCAGCGCATGATCGGCGGCAGAGGCTATTTTTGCTTCGAGCTCAACGAGCTCGCGCGTTGAAAAGCGCATCGCGTCGGCCATGGTCTGGCGATGGGTGAAGGTCGCGTCGAACGGCGGCCGCAGCAGCTTTTCGCCATGCGCCAGCGAGACTTCGAGAAAGAACCCCAGAAAGTTGTTGTGCTTGATCCTGAGCTTGGTTTCGGTGAGCTGCGCGTAGCGTCCCTGCAGCTCGGCGATCACCTTGCGGCTTGCGTCGCGAAGGCGTCGCACCTCGTCCAGCTCGGAGTCCCGACCCTCGCGAATGAAATCGCCGTTGCGCCTGTCGAGCGGCAGGCTGTCCTTCAAGCTTGCGGCGATTTCGCCGGCAAGCGCGACGTCCGCTTCAGAAAGCTGATGCGTCGTCGCCGCGATCTCCGATGGCGGATCGAGCGGCGCGAAAAGCAGCGCGATATCCTTTGCGGCGGCGAGCGCGACGCCGACGCCTGCAAGATCGCGCGGCCCGCCGCGCTGCAGCGAAAGCCGCGACAGGGCGCGAGAGAGATCCGGCGCGCGCGCGAGCTTCGCGCGAAGCGCGGCGCGCAGATCCGGCTTGTCGAGAAAGAAGGCGACAGCGTCGAGACGCGTTGCGACTGTTCGCGCGTCGGTCAAGGGCGCCGCGACCCGCTCGGCCAGAAGTCTGGCGCCGGCAGGCGTGACGGTGAAGTCGACGACCGAAAGCAGCGAACCCTCGCGCGCGCCTGACAGCGTGCGCGTCAGTTCGAGATTGGCGCGCGTCGCCGCGTCGATTTCAAGCGTCGTCAGTTCGCGTAGGCTGGTCGGGCGCGACAGCGCCGGGCGCTGGCCTTTTTGCGTGCGCTCGACATAGAGGATCGCGGTCGCCGCGGCGGCCAGCTCACAGTCGCTCAAGGCGCCAAAGCCGTCGAGCGTCGCGACGCCGTAGAAATCCAGGAGGCGCCGCGCCGCGTCGACGCCATCGCCAATCTCCCGGCCGATCGGCGCGACGGGCGCCTGGGCCGCCTCGAAGATGGCTGAAACTGACGGATCGCGGCACAGCGCGTCGACAGCGACGATTTCGCGGGGCTCCAGCCGGGCGATCTCGGCGCCAAGCGCGTTCTCTTCGCGCGCGAAGACCGTAAAGGCGCCCGTCGAAATATCGACGCTTGCCAGGCCGTATCGCCAGCCGCCGTCCCCTTCGCGCACCCGCGCAAGCGCCAAAAAGGCGTTATGTCTCGCAGGATCGAGCAGCGCGTCTTCGGTGATCGTGCCGGGGGTGACGAGCCGCACGACGTCGCGCCGCACCACCGATTTGGCGCCGCGCTTTTTGGCTTCGGCCGGGTCTTCGATCTGCTCGCAGACGGCGACGCGATGTCCGAGCGCGATGAGCTTTTGCAGATAGTCGTTGGCGCGCTCGACCGGCACGCCGCACATCGGAATGTCTTCGCCAAGATGTTTGCCGCGCTTCGTCAGCATGATGCCGAGCGCCCGCGACGCGGTCTGCGCGTCTTCAAAAAACAGCTCGTAGAAATCGCCCATGCGGTAGAACAGCAGGCTGTCCGCGTTCGCCGCCTTGATTTCGATATATTGGGCGATCATCGGCGTCGCGCGCGCCGGCGCCTTGTCATCTAGGTTTGGAGAGCGAGGGGGCGCGGCGTGTTTCATCCGCGCAGTGTAATGGCCTCGCCGCGCCAGCGCCACGCGGCTGCGCCGTTTGGTGTGGACGACGCTGGACCGCAAGCATATATTTTCGAGATAAGAATATTTCTACGATTATTGTGGGAGTAATTTGATGATTGCGCTTCTCCTTCACCGCATCATTGTCGTCGGCGCGATCACCGGCGGCCTGTTTACCTCGGCTTTCGCCGCTGAGCCTTTGCCGCCGGAATCGACGACGCCTTGGAAGGTCGACAACAGTCCTTTCACCGGGAAAAAGGAGAAGAAGGCGTTCAGCGGACTTGCCTGCGCTCACACCGGCATATGCGTGCTCGCGGTCGATGAGGGCCGCCACGGCGCGGTCGTCAGAATCCAGGGCAAGCGGCTTGTCTTTGTTGGCGAGCCCTTCAAATTCACAGGCGTTGAACAGGAGCTCGACGCCGAAGCCGTCGCCGTCGATGAGGTCTATTTTTACGTCACTGGGTCTCACGCTGCGAAACGTGATTCAGGTTGCGACAATCCTGACAGCCGAAGAGTTTACCGGCTCACCGTCGACGAGAGCGGTGATCTTCGAACAATCGAGCCCAGCACACGTTTGTGGGAAGCGATGCGCGGCTTGTCGAAACTTGCCCCTTACGCTGTCACAGGCCAATGCCACTGCAAGATGGATCGAGTCGACATAGAAGGCATGGCGGCGGCGAATGGGCGGCTGTTTTTCGCGCTTCGCGCGCCGAATGTCGGAGGAAACAGCTACGTCGTCGGCGTCGACGCAAAGGCCCTTTTTGATGGTGGCGACCTTAAACCCTCTCTTTACGAGATTTCTTTGGGCGCCAACAAGGGGTTTCGCGATCTTATGATCGCGGATGGCGAAGCGCTCGCTCTCGTTGGACCTAGCGACAATAGATCGCTGACGGACTATTCGATCGTGGAATTGCGGGGACTAACGACGGGCCCTTCGGTTCATCCCAAGGAGCTTGTAACGCTCGATCTCAAGGACGCCCCGCTAAGCAAGAAAGGCAAGCCAATCAAACCGGAAGCGATTACGCTGCTCGATATCAACGCCGAGCGCTATCGCTTGCTCGTGCTTTCGGATGGAGGAAAGAACGGCGCGCCGCTGGTCTTTGACGTGACCCGTAAGCCTTAACGAGAAAGCCCCGGAAGAGCGTCTTCCGGGGCTTCTTTGCGTTGCGCGTTAGTTCCACAGCGCCAGCAGAATGATGATCGGTATCGGAATCCCGAGCATCCACAGCAAGACAGACCGGAACATTTGCACCTCCAGTTAGAAACGCGAGAGCGAAGCGACGCCGACATTTTCATCACGATGTCGCCCGCCGAGCGTTGCCCCCCACCAAGCCGCCGCCCCGCCAATAAGCATGGTCGCCGCGGAAAGGAACGCGAGAACGATGCCCGTCTTGCGCGCAGCCTCAGCCGCCTCCTTGGCTTTAGCGTTATCGTCCCGCAGCCGCTGCTCGGTGAGTTCGACGCGCCTTGACGCCTCTTGCGGCGCGAGGCCGGAGCGCGACGCGAGCACGTTGACGAGATAAAGGCGATCTTCCTCGTTGATCTCGCCGTTGACCAGACCCCGGGCCACGACGCGCGTCACCACCGCGCGTGGATATTCGGTCGGCATCGTCACGCCCCGCGCGTTAACGTCGCCGTCGCCCCGCATCAAGAAATCGACCCGCTCGTCCAACGGATTCGCCACCGGCGTCAGCAATGAGGCTTCGGATTTTGCAGTGTCCGACGCCGCCGCGGCGATGACGCCCGTCTTGGTGATTTGGAACAGGGACGCGCCGGCGATGAGCGCAAACACCACCAGACAGGTGGCCCAAAGCACCAGCCCGTGCACGCCGTCGCGGACTTCCACCTCTTCGACCGTCGTATCGGCTGCGCGCCGCCGCAAGCGGCCGGTAACGTAACCGCCAACCGCGAAGCTCGATATGGTCACCCAGAGCACCCAAAGCGCCAGCGCGATCAAATGCACGATTTTGAACTCGCCCTCATAAGGCGAGGTCAACGACAGGCCGATCGCCGAACCGAAGGCGCCCATCAGGAACGATATCGCTCCGGCGACCGCCCCGCCCGCGAGGATCGCGGGCCAATCGGTATTTGTGGAACGACCCGACACGTCGCGAGCTGCGCTCACGACGGCCGTTTCGCCGCGGGCCGAACGCACGTCTAGCCCAGTCTGTACGAAATCCGTCATTTCCTACCTCCTCAGCGCAGGCCAAGAAACGATAAAATCGCCATGATGACGACGATCAGTCCGACGAGATAGATGATACCGCCCATTGAAACCTCCGGCTCAAACGCTCTAGCGATGCAACCATGACGTTGATGCGGCTACGACGGCCGCGTATGCCCTCAACTCGGGGTATTCGAGATTGTTCCGCGCGCCGCAGCGCAGCGCGGCCAAGGCCAAGACGCTTGTGATCGCGGCCACGCTCCGGTTATGGTCGCTTTGCTGCATTGCAACAGACAGAGGGCGGAATGGCCGACGAGATGGGAGAGAACGGGGAGCACCGCGTTAGAATTTCGGACAAGGAGGCGCTGCTGTTCCATTCGCGCGGCCGCCCCGGCAAGCTCGCCGTGGTCGCCTCGAAGCCGATGGCGACTCAGCGCGACCTCTCGCTCGCCTATTCGCCGGGCGTCGCCGCGCCGGTGCTCGCCATCGCCAAGGATCCGTCGGCGGCGTTCGATTATACGACCCGCGGCAACATGGTCGCGGTCATCACCAACGGCACCGCCATCCTCGGACTTGGCGATCTCGGCGCGCTTGCGGCCAAGCCCGTGATGGAAGGCAAGGCCGCGCTCTTCAAGCGCTTCGCTGACGTCGATTCAATCGATCTTGAGATCGACGCCAAAGAGGTCGACGATTTCGTCAACGCCGTGCGTTATCTCGGACCTTCCTTTGGCGGCATCAATCTCGAAGACATCAAGGCCCCAGAGTGTTTCCTGATCGAGGAGCGTTTGCGCGACCTCATGGACATTCCGGTCTTTCACGACGATCAGCACGGCACGGCGATCATTTCGGCCGCAGGCATGCTCAACGCGCTGCTGCTGACCGGCCGCGATATCGGATCGGCGAAACTCGTCTGCAACGGCGCCGGCGCCGCCGGCATCGCCTGTCTCGACCTGGCCAAAGCGATGGGGTTCGATTCGCGCAACATCATCCTGTGCGACACCAAGGGCGTCGTCTATCGCGGCCGTCAGGAAGGGATGAATCAGTGGAAGAGCGCGCACGCCGTCGACACCAAGGCGCGCACGCTCGCCGAAGCGCTGGAGGGCGCGGACATCTTCTACGGACTTTCCGTGAAGGGCGCGCTGACCCCCAAAATGCTTCTCGGCATGGCGGACAGTCCCATCGTCTTCGCCATGGCCAATCCCGACCCTGAGATTACCCCTGAAGAGGCGCGGGCGACGCGCCCCGACGTGATCATCGCCACCGGCCGCTCCGACTATCCCAACCAGATCAACAACGTTCTCGGCTTTCCCTATATTTTCCGGGGCGCGCTGGACGTGCGCGCCATGACGATCAACATGGAGATGAAGATCGCCGCGGCGAAGGCGCTCGCCGATCTCGCGCGCGAGGACGTGCCGGACGAAGTCGCCAACGCCTATCAGGGCGCGCGGCCGCGTTTTGGCCGCGACTACATCATTCCCGCGCCTTTCGACCCGCGCCTCATCTCGGTCGTGCCGCCCGCCGTCGCGATGGCCGCCATGGATACGGGAGTCGCGCGGCGGCCCATCGTCGATATGGCCGCCTATCGCGGCGAACTCTCGGCGCGGCGCGATCCGATCGCGGGACTGATGCAGACGATACACGAGCGCGTGCGGCGCGATCCCAAACGCGTCGTCTTCGCGGAGGGCGAAGAGGAACAGGTGATCCGCGCCGCGCTCGCTTTCGTTCATCAGGGTTTCGGCCGCGCCGTGCTCGTTGGCCGCGAGGATCGCGTCAAGGAGACGGCGGCGAACGCCGGATTGGAGCTTCCGCCGGACGTCGAAATCCACAACGCCAAGCTCTCCCGCCGCAACGCGGTCTATGCGCAATTCCTGTTCGAGCGCCTGCAGCGCAAGGGTCTTCTGATGCGCGACTGCCAGCGCCTGATCAATCAGGACCGCAATCATTTCGCCGCTGCGATGGTCGCGCAAGGCGACGCCGACGCCATGGTCACGGGCGCGACCCGTCATTTCTCGCATGCGCTCGAAGACGTGCGCCGCGTCGTCGACCAAAAGCCCGGACATCGGGTCATCGGCGCGTCGCTCATTCTCGCCCATGGCCGCATCGTCGTCGTCGCCGACACGGCGATCACCGAAATGCCGGACGCCGAGGAGCTCGCCGACATCGCCATCGAGGCGGCGGGCGTCGCGCGCCGGATCGGGCTCGAGCCGCGCGTCGCCATGCTCGCCTTCTCGACCTTCGGCTATCCGCCCGGCGAGCGCACCGAGCGGGTGCACCGGGCCGTCGGCGTGCTCGATCAGCGCCGAGTCGACTTCGAATATGAGGGCGAGATGGGCGCGGACATCGCGCTCAATAAGGAGTTGATGAGCGCCTATCCTTTTTCACGCCTGACCGACACCGCCAATGTGCTTGTCATGCCGGCGTTTCATTCGGCGGCTATTTCGACAAAAATGTTACAGGAACTGGGCGGCGCGACCGTTCTCGGTCCGCTGATCGTCGGACTCGACAAACCGATCCAAATCGTCCAACTCGGCGCGACGGATGCGGAGATCGTCAATATGGCGGCGCTCGCCGCCTTTGGCGTTGGAGGATAACGCGCCCTCCCCTTGACGGACGGGTCGCGCCGTAGGCGCGCGGTGTGGCGAACCGCGCATCGCGCACCCTGCTCACCCCCACCCGCGCGGCGTCGCCGGGCGACCTCCCCCTCCAGGGGGAGGTGAACGCACATCAAGCGAGAGACTGTCACTGATGAATATTACGATGATTGGTTCGGGCTATGTGGGTTTGGTCTCGGGCGCCTGTTTCGCCGACTTCGGCCATAACGTCATTTGCGTCGACGCCGACGCGACCAAGATCGAGCGCCTGAAGCGCGGCGAGATTCCGATCTTTGAGCCCGGCCTCGATGAACTCGTCGCCAATAACGTTGAACAGAACCGCCTTTCCTTCACCACTGAACTCGCGCCGTCGGTCAAGGGCGCGGACGCGGTGTTCATCGCCGTCGGCACGCCCTCGCGGCGCGGCGACGGCCATGCCGATCTGTCCTTCGTCTACGCCGCGGCGCAGACCATCGCCAAGGCGCTCGAAGGATTCACCGTCGTCGTCAACAAATCGACCGTCCCCGTCGGCACCGGCGACGAGGTCGAGCGGATCATTCGCGAGGTCAATCCGGCCGCCGATTTCACCGTCGTCTCCAATCCTGAATTCTTGCGCGAAGGCGCGGCGATCGAGGATTTCAAACGCCCCGACCGGGTCGTCATCGGCATCGAGGATCCGCGTGCGCGCGAGGTGATGGAGGAAATCTATCGGCCGCTGTCGCTCAACGCGCCGCCGCTGGTCTTCGTCGGGCGCCGCACGTCGGAGCTCACCAAATATGCGGCCAACGCCTTTCTCGCGACCAAGATCACCTTCATCAACGAGATCGCCGATCTGTGCGAAAAGGTCGGCGCCGACGTGCAGGAGGTCGCGCGCGGCATCGGCCTCGACAAGCGCATCGGCGCGAAGTTCCTGCACGCCGGCCCCGGCTATGGCGGCTCCTGCTTTCCGAAGGACACGCTGGCGCTGATCAAGACCGGTCAGGATGAGGGCGCGGCGCTGCGCATCGTCGAAACGGTGGTCGCCGTCAATGACGCGCGCAAGCGGGCGATGGCGCGCAAGGTCATCCATGCGCTCGGCGGCTCGGTGCGCGGCAAGAAGATCGCGCTCCTGGGATTGGCCTTCAAGCCCAACACCGACGACATGCGCGACGCGCCCTCGCTCGCCATCGTCGCCTCGCTCGCCGGCGACGGCGCGCAGGTGCACGCCTATGACCCGGAGAGCATGGCGCAGGCGCGTCCGCTGATGCCGGAGGTCACCTTCCACGACAACGCCTATTCGGCGCTGGAAGGCGCCGACGCGCTCGCCATCGTCACCGAATGGGACGCCTTCCGCGCGCTCGATCTCGATCGGGTCCGAAGCCTGTTGAAGCAGCCGATCATCGTCGATCTGCGCAACGTCTATCGCCCGGGCGACGTGCGCAAGCGCGGCTTCACCTATGTGAGCGTCGGGAGGGTGTGAGAGGAATCACGCGGAGCGTTGCGGAATGACGGACGACGAAAAAGCCATTCGCGCGCTGGTCGAAGCCTGGATGGTCTGCACCAAAGCTGGGGACGTGTCGGCGGTGCTCGATTTGATGACGGATGACGTGATCTTTATGACGCCGGGCGGAAAGCCTTTCGGAAAGGAAGCCTTCGCGGCGGCGTAAAAAAGCATGAAGAACGTCGCCATCGACGGGCGCAGCGAAATCCATGAGCTCTGCGTTTTTGGCGACTGGGCGTATCTGCGCAATTACGTCGACATGACGGCGACGCCCCTAGACGGCGGCGCGCCTGTGCGCCGGACCGGATACACCCTGACCATTTTGCGTAAGGAAGCCGATGGACGATGGCGGCTGGCCAGAGACGCAAATCTCTTGGCGCCGGAAAAGCCCTGAACCGAAGAGATTTGCGGCCGCTTCCCCGCTACTGCGCGGCGAGCTTGATCTCGGGATAGGCGCACTTCTCTACGCTCTTCTCCTCGACATGGAGATGCGAGGGCGGCTCGACGAAGGGAATGCCCAAAGTCTGCCAGACGTCGACCAGCGACTCGACGAGACTTGCGATATGCGCATGCGTGTGGCGGGGCGTCGGCGTGACGCGCAGCCGCTCGCCGCCCTTCGCCACCGTCGGATAGTTGATCGGCTGGATGTAGATCGAATGGCGATCGAGCAGCATGTCGCTCGCGGCCTTGCACAGTTCGGCGTCGCGCACCATCACCGGCACGATATGCGAGCCATTTTCGAGCACAGGCAGGCCGGCGGCGGCGAGCGCGTGCTTGGTGATGTGGGTGGCGCGCTGATGCGCCGCGCGCAAGTCGGGGCGCTGCTTGAGCAGACGCACGGCGGCGCAGGCGGCCGCGGCGACCGCCGGGGGCAGCGCCGTCGTGAAGATGAAGGAGGCGGCGTAGGAGCGGATCGCGTCGATGATAATGGCGTCGCCGGCGATATAGCCGCCCATCGTGCCGAAGCCCTTGGCGAGCGTGCCCTCGATCACATTGACGCGGTCCATCACGCCTTCGCGCTCGCAGACGCCGCCGCCGCGCGCGCCATACATGCCGACCGCATGCACCTCGTCGACATAGGTCATCGCGCCATAGCGCTCGGCGAGCGCGACGATGTCGGCGACGGGCGCGATATTGCCGTTCATCGAATAGAGGCTCTCGAAGACGACGAGCTTGGGCCGATCGCCCGCTTCGATCAGCAGCTCTTCAAGATGCGCAAGATCGTTGTGGCGGAAGATCTTCTTCTCGGCGCGCGAACGCTTCACGCCCTCGATCATCGAATTATGATTGGAGGCGTCGGAGAGAATGACGCAATTGGGCAGAAGATCGGCGATGGTCGAGATCGCCGCGAGATTGGAAATCCAGCCCGAGGTGAAGACCAGCGCGGCTTCCTTGCCGTGCAGATCGGCGAGTTCGCGCTCAAGCTCGACGATCGCGTGGCTGGTGCCGGAAATATTGCGGGTGCCGCCGGCGCCCGCGCCGACCCTGCCCGCCGTGTCGACCATCGCGGCGATCACGTCCGGGTGCTGACCCATGCCGAGATAGTCGTTGGAGCACCAGATCGTCACCGGCTCGACCGAGCCGTCCTCGCGATGCCAGTTCGCCAACGGGAAAGCTTCGACGTCGCGCTCCAGATGCGCAAAGACCCGGTAGCGGCGCTCGTCCTTCAGACGGGAGACGGCGGCCTCGAAGTAACGCCGATAGACCATGCTCGAACCCTTTGAATTTTTGTTTGTCCTGGAGTCCGCCGGCATGGCCCCGTCCTGCCCGCCGTCTAGTTTGGACGTTTTCTTACATAGCCGATCCGCGCCTGGAAGGCGAGTGGCCGAATGACGCGGTCGGGCGTGTTTTTGCGCACGGCGCCGGACCACTGGCGGCGCGAGGAATGGCGCCAGAAGGAGGAACGCGGCCATGCTGATCGAGGGACAGGTATTTGACGCCAAGACCGGCCCGCCGCAAAGCTGGAGCGAGACGATTTTTCTCTACTCCACGCTGCGCGGGCTCGAAATCGAGGGCGCCGGGATCGACGGCGCGCTGCTCTATTGCGAGCTGGAAAAGATCGACTGGTATTGGGGCCTGTTCAACGCCGCGCTCATCGCGCAAACGCGGCTTGTCGATTGCGTTTTTCGCGGCTGCTCCTTCCGAAGCGTCGATTTCGTCGAATGTAGATTCGAGCGTTGCCGCTTCATCAAAGACAATCTCGGCGGCGCCTGCGTTTTCGACGATTGCCGGCTTGTCGAATGCGTCTTTGACGATTGCGAAATCGCGCCTGACACGCGCGAGGGCCGCGCGCCGGCGTTTACCCGTTCGCGCTTCTATGGCTGCGCGACATCGGGCGGCCGGGGGTTCGAGAATGTGGTTATCGCATAAGATTTTTGAACGCCCGTCGCGGCCCCTTGCGCGCGCGCGTTCCGAAAATATTGACAGACGTTTTCCGTCAGAACTTACTGAGGCTTATTGATTGGAGCGCTTTCTATCGGTCGAACGATTCCGTCCGAGCGAGAAGCGCCAATGTGGCCAAGAGAGAATGAGATGACGGCGATCAAGCTCTATACCAAGAAGGGCGACCGCGGAGAGACGAGTCTCTTCTCGGGCCGGCGGGCGGCGAAATTCGATCCGCGCGTCGCGGCCGTCGGCGATCTCGACGAATTGTCGGCGAGCCTGGGCCTCGCGCGCGTGGCGTTCCCCGATGCGAGCGCTCTTTTGTGCGACGCACAAAAGGCGCTCTATAAAATCAGCGCCATCGTCAGCGCCGAAGGCCGCAAGATCGACCTCGCCTTCGACGACGCCGAAGTCGCGGCGCTCGAAGCTGAGATCGACCGCGCCAGCGACGCGCTGCCGCCGCTGCGCGATTTCATCTATCCGGGAGAGGCCGAGGCGAGCGCGCATCTGCATATGGCGCGCGCCGTCGCGCGGCGCGCCGAGCGCGCCATCGCCGCGCTCGACGAGCCGCCGCCGCCCGACAATGTTCTCGCCTATCTCAATCGCCTGAGCGATTTGCTATTCGCGCTGGCGCGGCTCGCCGACCAGCAAAGCGGCCACATGGACCGGATGCTGGGCGGGTGAGACTTGTTCGCGCGGCGCCTCCTTCGCGCCAGGTCTCGCGTCTCAGCCTTCCTGCGAGCTTCACATGCGCGCGGCCCAGCCAAGCCCCATTATCCGTGGAAGATTGGAAACGCCTGAGGCTGGATCAGGATCAAGAGGCCGTAGACGAAGATGGCGATCCCCATGGCCTGCGCCGCGGCGGGCCCCCACGGCAAGGTCTTCTCGGCGAAAACGATCGCCGTCACGCTCGCAAGCGCGGCGACGTTCATCATGCCGAGCGGAAACATGATCGCGCAAAGCAGCCAGCAGCAGCCAAGGCACCAGGCGCCGTGGTGCGCGCCCATCTGCAACGCGCCGAGCGTTCCCTCGCGCCAGGAGGTCATGATGAAGCTGATCGGCGTGCGGCACTTGGTCAGGCAGAGCTCTTTCAGCGGCGTCAGCTGGTAGAGCCCGGCGGCGATGAGGATCAGCCCGCCGACGCGCCCCTGGGCCGGCGCCGAAAGCTCCAGACGCGCGGCGCCAGCCTCCGCGGCGAGCGCGCCGAAATAAGCGAGGAGGCCGGACGCCATCCAGACGAGCAGATAGCCGGCGAGGAAGGCCCATGTTCCGACGAAGGCCTGTCCCCGTTTACGGCGCGCGGCCTGCGTCTTGTGGAAGGTGAGCGCCATCGGCGCCAATGTCGGAAACATCATCGCAATCGTCATCGCCAGCCAGACGGCGATGAACAGCGGCGCGCCGAGGCCCATGGACGGCGAGGCCATGCTTCCATGGGCGTCATAAGCCGCGCCTTGCCAGATCAGAAGCGCCCACGCCGCGACCGACAAGGCGATCAGCAAGGCCAGGATCGCGTTACGCTGAAGCGCGATCAGATCCAAACGCGTCTGTTCCATGCCGGCGGCGCCATCCGTCAATTCGACCATTCGATCGGCGCGTAATGTCCGTTCTGGCCCGAATTGTTCCAGTCCATGCCGTGGTCGCTGAAATGATTGCCCGCGCGGCCGACGCCGAAAGCGATTTTCTCCGGCGCGAGCGGATGCCCGGTCATGCCCCAGATTTCGCCGCTCGGATGCATGCTCGCCAGCGGATCGACGGCGACGGCGAGAACGCCCGGAATTTCGACGAAGCGTGATTTGCCCTCGATCGTGTAATGGATCGAGGTCTTCTTGACGCCGAGATGCGTTCCCACCAAGGGCGCGAAGGCCGCCATCGGTCCGCCTTCCTCGCCGCCGAAAATGGCGCCCAGAGCGGCGGTCTGTTCGTCGGTGGCGCGCGCGTCGAGATAGGCGGCGAGCGTCCAGTCGCCCTCCGCCATGGGACCCGGCGCATGCGCCGCAAGCACGACATTCAGCCCATCCAGCGCGACGTCGCCGTAATGGCCCTTGTCGATGTGGAACGCCAAGACATTGTCGCAGCACCCTTGCGTCGGCGTCGCCATCATCGCCTTGGTCGAGACCAGGCAGGGACAGACGATGTCGCAATTGCAGTTTTCGAGATAGTCGCCGACAAAGCGCCACTTCGTTCGCGTCGCCATTTTCTGCTTTCTCCGCGGCCGTAATGTGCGGACCCTAGAAAGGCTCCTTGAAGGGCCGAAGGTCCATTTCATGAGTCCAGGCGCTGCGCTTTTGACAGTGCAGCGCCCAATAGGCGTCGGCGATGTCGTCGACGGCAAGGACGCCGTCCGCGCCTTTGGAGCGCGCGTAGTCGGCGAAATTGGTCGCCGCATATTCGCCCGCGATCACGCCGTCGATGACGATATGGGCGACATGAACGCCCTTCGCGCCGAACTCGCGCGCAAGGCCTTGGGCGACGGCGCGCAAGGCGGCCTTGGCGGCGGCGAAGGCGAGAAAGGGCGGACGCGCCCGCAAGGACGCCGTCGCGCCGGTGAACAGGATCGTGCCCTGCCCGCGCTGCGAGAAGCGCCGGGCCGCCTCCCGCCCGACGACGAAGCCGCCGAGAGCGTTTTGTCGCCAAAGGCGCTCGAAGAGTTCGGGCGTCGTGTCCTGCGCGGAAGCCGCGACATTGTTCCCAACATTATAGGCGACAAGCGCCAGGGCGCCGTCGCGGTCCGCTTCGTCGAAGAGGGCGGCGACATCGGCTTCGCTGGTGGCGTCGGCGGCCTTTATCGCGACAGCGCCGCCCGTGGCGGCGATTTGCTCGGCGACGATTTGCAGCCGCTCCGGCGTGCGGCTCGCGATCACGACGCGGAGCCCTTCGCGCGCGAACCGCCGCGCCAGCGCGGCGCCGAGGCCTGACCCGGCGCCAACGCCAATCACCAGCGCGACTCCCTTACTCGCCATCGCCCGTTCTGTCATGGCGCCTCATTTCTCTTGGGCGGCGCGCGCCTCATGCGCGCCCAAAGAGAAGAATGAAGTTGTTCGCCGGCATGTCCATGATTTTCTTCAGCGCGATTTTGTGCGCGTTGGCGGCGCGCTCGAGATCGCGCACGTCTTTAAGGCCCCATTCGGCGATGTTGGGCGCGAGGATCTCCTGATCGAAAACGGCGTTCGACTCGGTCGTATAATTGCCGTCGACCTTGAAAGGTCCGTAGATCGCGACAAAGCCGTCCTTGGTCAACACGCGGTCGGCGACTTGAGCGATGCCGTCGCAGATCGCGACGGGCGCGACCTGGAAGAGGTTCACGACGAAAATGGCGTCGTAGAGCCGATCGCTGGCGCTGGGAAATGTCTTGGGCTCGGTCAGATCGATTTTGACGGGATCGAAGATATTCTTGCTGCCCGCTTCGTCGCGCTTCTTCTTGATCGACTCGAACACGTCGACGTCATAGTCCGATGGCTGAAACGACAGATTCGGGAAATGCGGCGCGAAATAGTTGATGTGGTTGCCGGCGCCGCTGGCAAGCTCCAGCACATTGCCGCTGCTGGGAAAAATCTCTCTGAACGTGTTCAGAATGGGATCACGGTTTCGATTCCCCGCCCATGCGACATAGGGGCTGAGCGGATGCGGATCGATCGGCGGACGGTCTTCAGGCGCATTGATGAACATGGTGGTCCTCCTTGGCTTTCCTCGACGCTTGCGCCGCTTCGCCAAGCGGCGCGGAAGCGTCGCTCGAACGCTTCGCGGCCTTTCTTTTTTGGATCTTGTGCCGAGCCCAGCAGTCGAAAGCTTTATCGATTGTCGCCGACGCGGTAAAATTCGAAAATCTTATGCGCTCATTCAGGGAACTAAACCCCTAGACGTGCTGCCGTCGACGCGCTCGGCGCAGCAGATCCATTCGAAGAGGCGGCGACAGGATGGTCAACCTCAAGTCTTTCGACCTCAATCTGTTGCTGGCGCTGAAGGCGCTTCTCGAAGAGAAGAATGTGTCGCGCGCCGCAGAAAAGCTATGCCTGAGCCAGCCCGCCATGAGCCATATTCTGCGCAGGCTGCGCAACCAGCTCGACGATCCGATACTGGTGAAGTCCGCATCGGGCATGGTCCCGACGGCGCGCTCGCTTGCGCTGCTGGAGCCAACGGCCGCCGTGCTTCGGGAGATCGAAAGGATTGTCGAGCCCCCGCCGGAATTTGATCCCGCGACCAGCCGCCGGCGCTTCGTGATCTCCACAAGCGACTATGTCGGCTTCGCCCTGTTGCCGACGCTTGCCGAGTCGATGATTCGCATCGCCCCTCATATTGAGATGCATATTCGGCAGCCGATAACCGGGCCGCCCCACATCGTGCTCGAGAAGGACAATATCGATTTGGCGATCGGCTTCGACGCAATCTTCGGCAGCACGCCGCATGTCTGCTCGCAGATGTTGATGGCCGAGAGCATTGTTTGCCTCACAAGAAAATCCAACGCGGAAGTTCCGGGCAATCACATCAGTCTGGCGCAATTTCTGGAATGCAAGCATGTGCTGATCAGCTGGCGGGAAGCAGGGACGGGCCTGATCGACGACAGCCTCGCAAAGCTGGGGCTACGTAGAAACGTATTTCTCGTCCTGCCGAACTTCTTGACGACGCCCTGGATTCTCGAGAAGACCGACCTCATGCTCTGTCTGCCGCAGAGGATGGCCGAGCAGTTCGTAAAGCTGGCGCCGCTCAAAATCCTGCCGATCCCGATCGACCTGCCGCGCTATGAGTTGATGATGCTCTGGCATCCGCGCCACGAAAAAGACCACGCGCATATGTGGCTGCGCGAGCGTGTGTGGATGGCCTGCCGCCGCGACAGCGGCGACGATGCGAACGTCCGCCCTGGGGCCAAGGCGCATATTCACTAAAACCGAATTTTTGCGCGGCGCAAGTCAGCGCGATCCAAGTCGCCTTGGAAGGCGCCGACTTGCTGCGTCGCGCCTAGGCCGGACGCGAGGCGAACGCCTTCGACAGATCGCGGTTCGCGACCGCGGCGCCCGCGGCCTTCAACATCATGAGCGCGGCGAAGGCGCCAAGATTAATGAGAAAGATCCGCGTCACGACCGGCGCGGTGAAATGATCGACGCCGGGGCCGGTCACTGCGGTGACCGCCATAACCAAACTCTCATAGACGACGAAGGCCGCCAGGAAAGCCGCGAGTCCGCCGGTAAAGCCGGGAAAACGACGCGCGAGCAGGCCGGCGCTTTCACAAGAGAGCAAAGCGATGACGCCGAGCGCGCCGCCCCAAAAGAGCGTCATCGCATCCGCCGGATAATGCAGGAAGAGAAAGCCGACCGCCTGATTGGCGAACCAGACGGCGCCGGTCAGCAGCAGAGCCTCGCGACGCGCAGCGGTGAGCGCCGCGACGGCGGCGAAACCCGCGAGCGGCAAAGCGCAGGCCCAACCGAAGCTGAGAATGACGCTCGCGGCGACGACGATCGCCGCCCAGACGGCGCGGCGATTCGCCGCCGGAAGAGTTGAAAGCGTAAGCGACATGATTGTTCTCCTTTCAAGAAAACACGGGGGAATCGAACTCAAACGCGTGACGCGTCAGCCGCCGCGCGACCGGCTTGCTGAACGATCGGCGGGATCGGGGGCGTGCAGGCCGAACCAGCGCGCGCGCAGCTTGTCCCACAGCGCGAGGCGCGACCAATCCGGCTCTTTGAGAACCTTGTCGGTCGCCGGATCGAGAAAGGGATTGGGCAGCAGCACGGTGATCTGCTGTTCGCCGGCGCCGTTGAACAATTGCAGTCCCCACGACATCGGCACGCAGCTCGTGTTTCGCCGGCGGTAGAGTTCGGCGCGCGACGTGCGCCTGAGCTTTGCAAGTTCGGGAGAGGTCGGCCGAGCGCGCGATCCCTTGTTCTCGCCGATGCAGACGTGAAAATGCGTGACGCCGAAAGCGACCGTCAGATAGCCGTCGAGCAGGCCAATGCGGCTTGGCGGGCGATCGGCGTGGATCTCCCACGCCGCGCCCTGAATGATCGGCCCGAAGACGATCTCGCGCCAGTGATTTTCAAAAAGGTCGCGAAACAGCTCTTCGAGATTCGCTGAATCCGTCGGCAGAGAGAAGACATCGAGCGCCGCGCCGTCCGGGTCGATGACGCGCCTTGGCGTTATGCTTGGCGCTACGTCGGTAATCGTTTCCATGTCCATCTCCCTGCCGTTTGATCGTCACCAGGCGTATTTCACGCCGCCATAGAAGGCGCGCGCCGTCGTCGAATAATTGTAGACCTCCTCGTAGAGCGTGTTGTTGAGATTCTCGATCCGCCCATGCAGCGTTAGCTGGTCGGTGAGCTTGTAATTGGCGAAGAGATCGAGCCGCACATAGGGCGCGAGCATCACGCGCTCGTTGAAGATGAAGTCCACATCATGCGCGGGGCCGACGATATTGGCGCGCGCTTCGACTTCAAGTCCCGGCAGGCCTGTATAGACGAGCGACCACATCCCTTTGTTGCGCGGGCGGCGCAGAAGCGTGCGGCCGGCATAAATGCTGTTGAGGTCATAATCGAGATTGCGGGCGGAGAGGAACGTATAGCTCCCCCGCAAAAGCAGGGCGCCCGGCACGAGAGAAGCTTCGCCCGAAAATTCGACGCCGCGCGTATCGGCGCGCCCCACGTTGAAGTAACAGCCGAAGATCTGAGTCGCCGCGCAGCTCTCGGCCTTCCCGAATTGGACGAGATTTTCGTAGCGATTGGTGAAGACCGAGACTGACGCCGTGGCGAGTCCGCCGAAAAAGCTCTGATCTATCCCTAAGTCGAGGCCGAGCACGCGTTCGGGCGCAAGCGTCGGATCGCCATATTGGCTGAATCGCTGATAGAGCGACGCGGTCTTGGCGCCCGTGGCGGCGGAGCCGCGCACACGCATGCCGATCTCGTCGATGCGGAAATTCGCCATTGTCCGCCAGGTCAGAAATGTGCGGTTCCTGCTGACGGCGTCGACCCGGCCGCCAAAGGAGAGATCAAGCCGATCGAAGAGCGTGATCTGATGCTGCGCATAGCCTGACCATGTCGTCTGCACGGCAAAGGTCGGCGTGTAAGAAGGATCGACGATCCAGGCTTCGCGCGAGCTTTGCGCGGTCTCGGTTTCGACGCGCGAGCCGATGGTCGCGAGACCGAAGGCGCCGAGCGCGATATCGCTCTGATATTCGACGCCTCGCCGGCCGCCGAGATAGCCGAAGCGGCAGTTCTGCGACAGGAAGGTCAGCGTGTCGAAACAGGCTTCCGTCGACCAGGCGTTGCGATTGCCGCGATTGGCGTAGAGCGTCAGCCGGTTGCGCAGACTCTTGTCGAACATGTCGGCGCCGAGCCGCGCATAGCCCTGCATGAAGGTCGCGTGCTGATGATTGAACGGATCGAACACGCTCCAGGGATTGAAGGCGTAAGGATTGTCATAGCGAATGGCGCTGTCGTAGCCGGCGAAGCCCGCCTCGATCCGCGCGTCTTCGGTGAATTCATAGCCGATGCGGCCGGTGGCGCCGACATTGTTGGTTGGATCGTCGGCCGGAAGCGGCGGCAGCGGCGTCGTCTGATCGCCGATCACGATGGGACGCTGTTGACGATAGCCGTAACGCGGGAAGCCGTCGGCATGCAGGCCGGAGATCGACAGCGCGTAGGAGCCTTGCCCATCGGCGCCCGAGATCGAGGCGCGCGAGGACGACGTTCCATAAGAGCCGCCCTCCGACATGAGCCAGCCTTGCGGCGCTCCCTTGCCGCGGCGCGTGATGATATTGATCACGCCGCCCATGGCGTCCGAACCATAGAGGGCTGACTGCGGGCCGCGCAGCACTTCGATGCGCTCTATGTCGGTCGGAAGCAGCCGGCCGAAATCGACCGAACCATCCGTGCTCGTCGGATCGCCGATGCGAATGCCGTCGATCAGCACGAGCGTTTGGCCAGGAGTCGAGCCGCGCAAAGCGACGGAAGTCTGGGTTCCAGGCCCGCCGTTCGAAAAGACGTCCAGACCGGGAACGCCGCGCAAAACGTCGTTGAAGCCGAGCGAACCGCGCTTTTGAATGTCACGCGCATGAATGACGCTGACAGAGGCGCCGGTGCTCGACACCGGCTGCGCGACGCGCGTCGGCGTCACGACGGTTTGGTCCTCAACGTCGGCGGCGGGCGAGCCCGGCTGCGCCGGCCCCACCGGGCCGACCTCGATGACGGGCAGGGATTGCTGGGCGAATGCGGCGGAAGCGGGGAGGGATAAGGACAGCAGAAACGCGCCGCGCAAGGCGGTCGTAGAAATGTGGGAAGGCATAGCTGGACTCGCAGCGAACGTGGGCCGTCACTGCGAAGGTCTTTGCCCGCACGCCGGTAAGGCGAGGGACATCGGCCGCATCGGTGCACCCCGCCCGACGCTTTCGCGCGTGACCACGAAGCGACGGCAGGTCTCCTGGCTCGCGGGTTGTCGCCTTCAGACCGCCTTCCCAGAGCTTTGCGCTCCAGTGGCTTAGTGGTCGTCGGCTCGCCGCTTACAGTTGCGGGGGCAGCCGCGGAATTACGCGCAAAGCGCGCTCACCGCATTCCCTTTTGATCCCGTTAGGAACCGTCTGCGCAAAATAGACGGCCGATCGCACGGCGTGTCAAGGGCGACGCGACGATTGTCGTTGCGATTGAGCGAAGGGCCTTGGTCGTGAACGCGCATCCTGAAACGCCGCAGTCCTCGTGCTTCGAGACAGCGGCTTCGCCGCTTCCTCAGCATGAGGACTGCTTCTTGTAAATTCACACGCGTGACTTGAGGCCCCTCATCCTGAGGAGCCGCGGAGCGGCGTCTCGAAGGAGAGGGGCCGACTTCAATGCAATCAATTTCCAACTCACGGCGCCGCGAGCGCGTGCAACACCCGCGCCCAAGAGCGCGTTCCCTTGTGAAACGAGGTGTAAGAATATTTCTCGTTGGGCGAATGGATGCGGTCGTCGTCATGCGCGAAGCCGATCATCAGCGAGTCCATATTGAGATCGCGTTTGAAGGCGCCGACGATCGGGATCGAGCCGCCGCAGCCGGCGAGCACGGGCTCCTTGCCCCACTCTTCCGCAAGCGCGCGGCGCGCGCGATTGAGCGCCTCCGAGCCGAAGGGGAGTTGCAGCGCGTTCGAGGCGCCCTGCGAAAGGAATTCGGCCTTGGCGTCCGCCGGCAGGCGTTCGCGCACGAAGGCGTGGAAGCTTTCGAGGACCGCTTTGGCGTCCTGCTTGCCGACGAGGCGAAAGGAAAATTTCGCCGACGCCTGCGCCGGCAACACCGTCTTCGAGCCCGCGCCGGTATAGCCGCCGATGATTCCGTTCACGTCGCAGGTCGGGCGCGCCCAGATTTGCTCCATGATTCCGCGACCCGTTTCGCCGCCGACGCGCGTCAGGCCGATGTCCGAAAGCCATTTGCCCTCATTGAAGTCGATCGCGCGCCACTGCGCGGCGATGTCTTCGGGAATCTCCGGCACGCCGGCGTAGAAGCCCGGCAGCGTCACCTTTCCCTCGCCGTCATGCAGATCGGCGATGATCTTCGCCAGCACATGAATCGGATTCAGCACCGGCCCGCCGAACATGCCCGAATGCAGATCGTGGCTCGGGCCCTTGATGATCACCTCTTCGAGCGCGAGCCCGCGCAGCATCACTGTGATCGCCGGCGTCGACGCGTTCCACATGCTGGTGTCGCAGACGAGGGCGAGATCGGCCGCCGCGAGTTCGTCCTTGTTCGCGGCCAGAAAATCGGGAAGCGAGGGCGACCCAGTCTCCTCTTCGCCCTCGAATAGAAAGGTGACGTTGCAGGGCAGTCCGCCATTCGTCTCGAAGGCGCGGCAGGCTTCGAGGAAGGTCATCAGCTGACCCTTGTCGTCTGAGGCGCCGCGGGCGACGATGTCCTTGCCGTCATGGCCGTCGGCAAGCCGCGGCGCAAAGGGTTCGGTTTCCCAAAGATCCAGCGGATCGGGCGGCTGCACGTCATAGTGCCCGTAAAACAGCACATGCGGCGCGTCCTTGCGCTTCGCCTTGGCGTGGCCGACGACGATCGGATGACCGGGCGTCTCGCGCACTTGCGCTTCATAGCCGAGCCCGCTGAGCTGATCCTTGAGCCAATTCGCCGCGCGCAGACATTGCGCCGCATAGGCCGGATCGGTCGAAACGGAGGGAATGCGCAAGAGATCGAACAGGCGCTCTCTCGAGGCGTCGAGAGTGGTGTCTATCGTGTTGAGGACGGCGTCGATCGCAGCCATGATTCAGCTCCTCGGTGAGGCGCCGAACCTAGTGCGTAAGCGCGGCAAGGGGAAGACGCAGCGCGCCATCGCTGTCATGGCCGGCCTTGAGCCGGCCATCCACGCCGATCCGTCGCGCTGCGTGTCGTGGATGGCCGGGACAAGCCCGGCCATGACGCGCAGTCTGTTCACTCGCTGGGGGCGAGCATATTCTCGGGCCGCACGATGTCGTCGAATTCTGCGTCTGTCACAGCGCCCGACGCCAGCGCCTCTTCCTTCAGGCTGGTGCCGTTTTTGTGGGCGGCGCGGGCGATCTTCGAGGCTGCGTCATAGCCGATCTTCGGCGCCAGCGCGGTGACGAGCATCAGCGAGCGATCGAGGTAGCGCGTGATATTGGCCTCGTCGGCTTCGATGCCGTCGACGCAGCGCGCGACGAAACTGTCGATGCCGTCGGCGAGCAGGATCGTCGATTCGAGCAGCGCGAAGCCGACGACCGGCTTCAGCACATTGAGTTCGAGATGGCCCTGCGACGCGGCGAAAGTGATCGTCGAATTGTTGCCGAAAACGCGCGCGCACACCATGCTCAGCGACTCGACCTGGGTCGGATTGACCTTGCCCGGCATGATCGACGAGCCGGGCTCATTCTCCGGAAGCTTCAATTCGGCAAATCCGGCGCGCGGGCCGGAGCCGAGCAGGCGAATGTCGCTCGCGATCTTGTAAAGACCCGACGCCAGCGCATTGAGCGCGCCATGGGCGAAGACGATCGCATCGTGAGTGGCGAGCGCCTCGAATTTGTTGGGCGCCGAGACGAAAGGCAGTCCTGTCTGCTCCGCGATATCGGCAGCGACCTCTTCGCCAAAGCCTTTGAAGGTGTTGACGCCGGTGCCGACCGCCGTGCCGCCCTGAGCGAGTTGCAGAAGATCGGCGAGGGTCGTTCTGATGCGCCGTTCCGCATAATCGGCCTGCGCCGCATAGCCGGAAAACTCCTGGCCCAGCGTCACAGGCGTCGCATCCTGCAAATGGGTGCGGCCGATCTTGATGATATCGGCGAATTTCACTGCTTTGGCGTTGAGCGAAATGTGCAGCCGCCCGACCGCGGGCAGCAACCGACCGGAAATCGTCGTCGCGCCGGCGATGTGCATGGCGGTGGGGAAACTGTCGTTCGACGACTGGCCGAGGTTGACCTGATCGTTGGGGTGAACCGGCGATTTCGAGCCGCGCGGCGCGCCGAGCATTTCATTGGCGCGATTGGCGATGACCTCATTGACGTTCATGTTCGTCTGGGTGCCGGAGCCGGTCTGCCAGACGACGAGCGGAAAATGCGCGTCGAGCGCGCCCGCGATGACTTCCTGCGCGGCGGCCGCGATCGCATCGGCGATCTTAGGCTCTAGCAGGCCTTTCCTGGCGTTGACCCTCGCGGCCGCCAGCTTGATGCGCGCCAGCGCATGCACGATCTCGATCGGCATGCGATCGCCGCCGATCGGAAAATTCTCGCGCGAACGTTCGGTCTGGGCGCCCCAATAGGCCCAAGACGGCACAGCGATGTCGCCAAAGGAGTCGCGTTCAATTCTCTGATCGTCGGTCATCGGCTCGCTCGCAAGGAAAGGCGCAATTGGCGCGTTTTCCTATGCGGCATTTCGAAGTCGCGTTCAATCGCGAGAGGCTTCCGTCAATTGTTCGGCCGAGGACCATTCGCGCCGCTCGGCGGCCGGCGGCGCCGACATCAGCTCCGAGAGCCGATTACGGGCGCGGTTCACCCGGCTCTTCATCGTGCCGGGGGCACAGCCGCAGATTTCCGCAGCCTCCTCATAGGACATGCCGGACGCGGCGACGAGGATCAGCGCTTCGCGCTGATCGAGCGGCAGCTTCTGCAGCGCATCTCGAAAGTCGAGAAAATCCATGTGGGCGTGCTGCGATTCCGGCGCGACCAGCCGCGCCGCCATCGCGCCGTCGGGATCCGGCGCCTCGCGTCGGCGCTTGCGAAATTCGCTGTAGTAGATGTTGCGCAGAATCGTGAACAGCCAGGCGGTGAGATTGGTGCCTTCGGAAAAACTCGCAAGACTGCCCCAGGCCTTGACTAGCGTTTCCTGGACAAGGTCGTCGGCGCGATCGGAATTTCCGCAAATCGACACCGCGAAGGCGCGCAAGCTTGGGATGGCTGAGATCAACTCAGTCTTCAGTCCCTGTCCCGCCGTATGCGCCCCGCTTGCCGTCACTCACTCTTCCTCGTCCCGCATGTTGTCGCGGGCGAGGATAGCACATTCGTTTCGAGTTGGTTCAAAAGTTTCAGAAATCGATCGGGAACGGGTTGGGCCACGACGTCGTCGTAAAGGTGACGCAGCTCCTTCCCGATCGAGTCTTTGAATTCCACCGATCGCTGCCGCTGCGCCGGCTTTGCGCCGCAGCGGGCCTCTCCTCCTCGGCGGCGTTCGCCAAATTCGTCACCCGTCATTACCCATCCTGCAACCGCCTCCAGCCTGCGAGGGCCAGGTCTCGGAGAATATGGCCTTTCGCCCGCGAAAGCCTCTTCGTCTGCTTTCGGGCGCGCCATTATATTCTCCGGATTCTTATTCCCCATGGAGCCCTCTATTTTAATATGCATGATTTCCGTAGCCGCCGCGTTATAGTGCGCCGCAAGGACGGTAGGCAAAACGCGCCGCTGAAGGATTGGTTCCCTAAAAGGCCGAGCAGTTTTGACGTATTGTCCAAGTTTTGAATCCGCTTAGCCCGCATTCGTCTCCTCGGGAGGATCGATGCTGGTGGAGTTGTAAGACATGTCCGCATCAAAGGAAATTACGGCGCATATTCCCTATTTGAGACGCTTTGCCCGCGCATTGGTCGGCGACCGGGAGGGCGGCGACGCCTATGTGCTGGCGACGCTCGAAACTGTCGTCGCCGAACCCGGCCGCCTCGCCAATTCAGACGATTTGCGCGTCGCTGTTTATGGTCTGTTCCTTGACGTTTGGGCGGCGTCGCCGATCAACGCCCATACCGATCGGTCCGGCGGATTCTCTGACAGCGGCCGCCGCAATCTGGACGCCATATCGCTAAAGCCGCGAATCGCCTTTTTGCTGCAGGCGCTCGAAGGCTTCGATCTTGACCAGATTGGTCAGACGTTGCGGATCTCGGAGCGCGAGGCCGCCGAACTGATCGAGGCCGCAAATGGCGAGATCGCCGACCAGATCGCCACCGACGTGTTGATCATCGAGGATGAACCGCTGATCGCCCACGACCTCCGAAGCATCGTCGAGGAGCTGGGACATCAAGTGGTCGGCATGCCGCGCAGCCACGCCGAGGCGATCGCCGCCATTAAAGAGAATAATCCCGGGCTGATCCTCGCGGACATTCAGCTTGCGGACGGCAGTTCGGGGCTGGACGCGGTCAATGAAATTCTCGGCTCGATGTCCATTCCGGTGATTTTCGTCACCGCCTATCCGGAGCGATTTTTGACCGGCGAGCCTCCCGAACCGGCATTTCTCATCGCCAAACCGTTCAATGTCGAGAGCCTTAAGGCAGTGATCAGCCAGGCGCTGTTTTTCGATCGACGCGCCGGGCGCCGGGAAAGAACGACGCCGTGGATCGGCGGCGTGTGAGTGATCGAAGCTTTTGCTGGGTCTGTTGATTGACGCCGGCCTCCCGCCCGGACGCTTTCTACCGCGCAGAATATTCGTGGCGGAGCCGAAACAATGGCCGCCGCGGCGCGTTATACCCGAAGGCAATGGGGGAACTTGAGAGGCGGCCATGGAGCAGATGAAAAAATCCAGTCGCGGCTTTGCGTCTATGGATCCCGAGAAACAACGGGCCATAGCGCGAAAAGGCGGCCAAAGCGTTCCTGACGAAAAGCGTAGTTTTTCGCAGAACCCGGACCTTGCGGCGCGCGCCGGGCGCAAGGGCGGTCAAAGCGTCAATCCCGCGAAGCGGAGCTTTTCGCGCGATCATACGCTGGCGTCGGAAGCCGGCCGGAAAGGCGGACACGCCTCGCATGGGGGCGGCGCCCAGAAACGCAGCGCGCCGCTCTAAGGAGCGGCGCGTTTTTAGGCCGCGAACGGCTTGGAGCGTTGCACGATGAGTGAATAAAGCGCGTCATCGTCGCGCGTCGACCGGAGCGTCGCAACGAGTCCCGGGTCTCTCAGCATCCGCGCGGCGCAAGCCAGCGCCTTGAGATGATCGGCGCCCGAAGTTTCGGGCGTGAGGATCATGAAGACAAGGTCGACCGGCGCGCCGTCAAGAGCGCCGAAGTCGATCGGCCGGTCAAGACGGCCGAAGACGCCGCAAATTCCCTTCAGCTTTGACAGTTTCCCGTGCGGAATGGCGATGCCTTCGCCGATTCCGGTCGAGCCAAGCCGCTCCCGGTGCAAGAGCGCATCGAAGATCTCGCGCGCCGGGAGCGCGCAAACCGACGCCGCCTTCTCGCTGATTTCCTGGAGAAGATGCTTTTTCGTCGTCGCCCTCAGCGAGGCGCAGACCGAATCCGGCGAAACCAAGTCCGTTGGCCGCATGCGAGGACCATCCTGCTTCTCAATGGAGGGTAGAGCCGCACGCGGCTCCGACCATCCTTAAAATTTCAACGTCTCGCTATTTTCGCCAGAACCCGACGGGACATGGGAAAAGGGCAAGATACATGCCGAGCAGGCCGTTATTGTGGCCACCCCATGACGTTTTTCCCTCAGCGCGCGTCGCTCTCCGGCGCGGGGGTGTCGATCCAACCGATATTCTCGTCGCCGCGCCGATAGACGACATTCACGCGTCCGGTGTTGGCGTGCCGGAAGACCACGACGGGCGCGCCAGTGAGATCAAGATCGAGCACCGCCGCGGAAACCGACAGTCGGCGCAATTGGGTGGTGGATTCGGCGATGATCGCCGGGCTGAACTCCGTGGGGGCGTCGCTCTCCTGATCGGGGGCCGCAAGGACGTGATAGGCGACGACCTCCATCTGAGCGCCGTTCCCCGCGCCATGGCCATGCTCATGATGGCTCTTGAGCCGGCTCTTGTAGCGGCGCAGGCGCTTCTCGATGCGCTCCGCCGCCTGGTCGAAACAGGCGTACGGCTCCTGCGCGCGGCCGTCCGCCTGCAACACGATCCCCGAGGCGAGATGCAGGCTGCAGTCGGCGCGATAGCCGGAGCCTTCCGGCGAAATGGTGACGTGGCCGTCGACGCGGCCATCGAAATATTTGGCCGCCGCCGTCTCCAGCCTCTGCGTGACATGGACGCGAAGGGCTTCGCCAATGCTGATGTTCTTGCCGGACACCCTGAGAGACATTTTCCCATCCGAGCTTTGCGTCGTGAGCGAAGTTTCGGCCGCGGAAACGGGCGGCCGCGCCATCTCCGCGTCGGTCAGACCACCCACACGACTCCCCCATCCGCCCCCGCAGCTCCCCTGAGGCGTCGGCGAATCGCAGACTGTCTCGCTAAAGAGCGGAAATTCGGCGAAGCGTTAGAAGCCTCGGCGCTCGAAGTCAATGGAGTCTCCTTCACGGCGAAGCTTCCAGACCTGCGGCTAACCTATGACAATTGATGGGCCGTCACGCGCGCGTGGGCAAGCTTGGCGCGGCGGCGATCGACCGACGACGGGATGCGCAAACTGTCGCGGTATTTCGCCACCGTGCGCCGGGCAATGTCAATGTCGTTCGCCTTTAGCCGCTCGACGATCGCGTCGTCGGACAAAATGTCGTCAGGCGCCTCGCGATCAATCATCTGCTTGATGCGGAAACGCACCGCCTCGGCCGAATGCGCCGCGCCGCCGCTGGTCGTCGCGATCGAGGCGGAAAAGAAATATTTGAGTTCGAAAACGCCGCGCGGCGTCATCATGTATTTGTTCGACGTCACCCGCGACACCGTCGATTCGTGCATGCCGATCGCGTCGGCGACGGTGCGCAGGTTAAGCGGACGCAGATGTTCGACGCCATGCGCCAGAAAGGCGTCCTGCAGCCGCACGATCTCGGAAGCCACGCGCAGAATGGTGCGAGCCCTCTGCTCGAGGCTCTTGGTCAGCCAGTTGGCGTTCTGCAGACAATTGGAAATGAAGCTTTTGTCGGCCGCCCCTGCCGCGGCGGCGCTCACCTGCGCCGCATAACTATGGTTGACCAGAACCCGCGGCAATGCGTCCGCGTTGAGTTCGACATGCCAGCCGCCATCCGCCGCCGCGCGTACGATCACATCGGCGACGAGCGGCTGTATCGGCGCGCCGCCGAAGGCGCGGCCCGGCTTAGGCTCCAATCGGCGCAGCTCCGCCGCCATGTCGGCGATATCTTCGTCGTCGACGCCGCAAATCTTGGCGAGCTGCGCAAAATCCCGGCGTGCGACCAGCGCGAGATTGGCGACGAAGGCCTGCATCGCCGGATCATAGCGGTCGCGCTCCTTGAGCTGGATGGCAAGACACTCGGCAAGATCGCGCGCGCCGATCCCTGAAGGGTCAAAGGTTTGGATCGTCGCCAGGACGCGCTCGGCCTCCGCCCCGTCCGCGTCGAGCCGGGCGGCGATCTCGCCGACGTCTTCGCGCAGATAGCCGCTGTCGTCGATTCCGTCGATGATCGCCTGGCCGATGAAGCGCTGGCGGGGATCTTGACAGGCGAGCGCCAATTGTTGCGCGAGATGCTCGTGGAGATTGAGCCGGTCGGCGACATAGGCCTCGAGATTGGGCGCTTCTCCGTCGGCTGCGCCGCCCCCGGCGGCGCCCGTCCAGGAGGTCGCCGAGAGGCCGGCTCCGTCGGACGCGTCGCCACGCGCGGGCTCCCCGATCGTGGGGCCTTCGGCCTCAAAAGCGTTGCTCATGTCGGCGCCGAGATCGGCGGAGAGCGTCGCGGAATTGACGGCGAGGTCTTGGCGCGCCCAGTCGCCTTCCTGCGGCCCCTCGGAGCCCTCTGGAACGCTCGCCTGGTCGCCCTGGGAGATATCGGGCGCCGCGACGGGCCCCTCGCTCTCCTGGGCTTCGAGCAGCGGATTGCGCTCGAGTTCCTCGTGCAAAAAGGCGGAAAGCTCCAAATTCGAAAACTGCAGCAGCTTGATCGCCTGAAGCAACTGCGGCGTCATCACCAGGGCCTGGCCCTGCCGCATCATCAATTTGGTGGAAATCGCCATTTTCGCCCGACCCACTCGAACGCCGACTGACCGCCGCTGTGCGGCCCGGTTTTTGCTTATATCACTTCGTCATCTTCCGCCTAGGGCTAAAAAAACAGCGCGCCCGCGAACAAAACGCCCAACTGTTGGTCATCCGTTTCGGGGACTTGCCCTTGGTCCCTCAAAGCGCCAAGATGGTTTCCCGTCGCCACCGCGCTTTCGATGACCCTTCCGATAGGTTTTGAGATCAGAACGGCGACGTCCGAGGATTTTCTCGAAGACGGCTATCTTTCGGTCAATCCGGACGTCAGGGTCGCCGTCGCGCGGCGCAAGATCGGCTCGGGACGCCAGCATTTCGATCGTCACGGCCGCGACGAAGGCCGTCCGCAGCGCGTGCCGCTCGGCCCGCTGCGGGAATTGCGCAAGGCCAAGATCGAGCGGCTCACGCCGTTTTTGCGAGACGACATGCCGGTGCGGCGGCGCGACGGCAAGCTCGACTTTCTGACGCCGGAGCTTCGGAACGCCGCGGGCCTCGCGGAGGTCGAAAACGTCTCAAGCCATAACTACGACGACGTCGCGCGCGGCATCATCGACAGGCATGCGGACGGGCTGGTGCTGGATTGCGGCGCCGGCCGCCGGGACTGGTATTTCCCCAACGTCGTGAATTTCGAGATTGTCGATTACGACAGCACCGACGTGCTGGGCGTCGGCGAAGAACTTCCCTTCGTCGACGGCGCCTTCGACGCCGTCATTTCGGTCGCCGTTCTGGAACATGTGCGCGATCCGTTTCGCTGCGCGAAAGAATTGGCGCGCGTGCTAAAGCCTTCGGGAGAGCTGTTTTGTTGCATGCCCCTGCTGCAGCCGGTCCATGCCTATCCGCACCACTATTTCAACGCCACGCCGCAAGGATTGCGTCGTCTGTTCGAAGCCGAGATCGCTGTCGAAGACGGGTCGCTGACCCCCATTCATCCGCTTTGGGCCATCTCCTGGGTGCTGGGGAGCTGGTCGCAAGCCCTGCCCGAAACGACGCGCGCCAAATTTCTTGAAATGCCGGTTGGGGCGCTCACCGCGCCTCCGATGGCGCTTCTCAACGAGCCTTTCGCCGCGGAGCTGTCGCGCGAAAAGCAGCTTGAGCTCGCTTGCGCGACCGTGCTCGTCGCAAAAAAACGCGCCCTTGCCGCCGCGCCGTCAAAGCCCGCCGCGCCTTCCCTGATGGAGCGGCTCCTGTGGCGCTACATGCGGAAATCTTCGCCAAGATAGATGCGCCGCACGTCCGGATTGGCGACGATCTCTTCGGGCGTCCCCTCCGTCAACACGTGGCCGTTGTAGATGATGTAGGCGCGGTCGGTGAGGCCGAGCGTCTCGCGAACGCTGTGATCGGTGATGAGCACGCCGATGCCGCGCGCTTTCAAATGCCGCACGAGGTCCTGAATGCCGCCGACCGCGATCGGGTCGATGCCGGCGAAAGGCTCGTCGAGCAGCATGAAGGACGGATGGCCGGCCAGCGCCCGGGCGATCTCGCATCGCCGCCGTTCGCCGCCGGAAAGCGCCACGGCGGGCGTATGACGCATCCGGGTGAGGCGGAACTCTTCCAGAAGCGCTTCAAGCTCCTCCTCGCGCGCCTTGGCGTCGGGTTGGGTGATCTCGAGCACCGCCCGGATGTTGTCCTCGACCGAGAGGCCCCGGAATACCGACGCCTCCTGCGGCAGATAGCCGATCCCGAGCCGCGCCCGCCGGTACATGGGCAGCGGCGTCACATCGTAGCCGTTGAGCGAAATCATGCCCTTGTCGGGCTTCACCAGCCCGGTGATCATATAAAAAACAGTGGTCTTGCCTGCGCCGTTGGGGCCCAGCAGGCCCACCGCCTCGCCGCGCGCGACATGGAGGCTCACGTCTTCCACGACGCGGCGGGCTTTGTATGATTTCGCCAGATTATGGATCGACAGGAGGCCTTCGCCGTCAAATCCCGCCGGCTCCCGATAGGCGGCGCGCGGTTCAAAGCCGGCCGCCTCCGCCGGCTCCACCGCCGGGGCGGGTCCCCAGAAGCTTTTGTCGCGGGCGGCCTCCTCGACGTCCCCGCCTAAATTTTGGGCGCCAGCGCCGAGCCACTGGCTCTCGGCGATCTCGTCGGACTTGCGCGAACGCCTGCTCCCCGGCGCGAGTTGCGCCAGCGACTGACCAGCGGCGCGCAATCGCGTCGAAAGGGCGGAAAGAAAGGTCAAACGCGCCTTGTCCGTCGCAATGGGAGTCCAGGATTTCGAAGCCATGCCCCCCGCCGAGGAGCCGTTCGCCGCCGCGTGAGGGGCGCTTTCTCCCTTAAGCGCCGCTTCGAGAATATAGGTTCGGCGCCGCGCTGCGCCAAAACGCGGTCACGCCCAAGGGCGATTGACCGCAGCCTGCTTTTCATAATCGCCAATCTTGTCGGCCTTTTGGAGGGTGAGCGCGATGTCGTCGAGCCCGTTCAGCAAGCAGTGCTTGCGAAACGGGTCGATGTCGAATTTGATCGCCCCGCCGTCGGGGCCACGGATTTCCTGCGCGGCCAGGTCAATGGTCAGCGTGGCGTTCGCGCCGCGCTTGGCGTCGTCCATCAGCCTGTCGAGCTCGGCCTGGCTGACCGTGATCGGCAGAATGCCGTTCTTAAAGCAATTATTGTAGAAGATATCGGCGAAGCTTGTCGAAATGACGCAACGGACTCCGAAATCCAGCAGCGCCCAGGGGGCGTGTTCGCGCGACGAGCCGCAGCCGAAATTGTCGCCGGCGACGAGGATGCTGGCGTTGCGGTACGCCGGCTGATTGAGGACGAAGTCCGGGTTTTCCGAGCCGTCGTCGAGATAGCGCATTTCCGAGAAAAGACCCGTCCCGAGGCCGGTGCGTTGAATGGTTTTGAGAAACTGCTTGGGAATGATCATGTCGGTATCGACATTCATGATCGGCAACGGCGCGGCGACGCCCGTCAGCGTGGTGAATTTTTCCATGGTCCTCGTTTTTCCTCGGCCTGGGCGAAAAGCGGCTAAGGCGCTTTACCAAATCGCTTGGTCGGCGCAAAGAGCGCGAGCCAGCGGCGCGCCGCGGGCTCCGGACCGCCCGACGCGGGCGTCCGTTGCTCTAGCGCGAGCGCAGGGCCTAACATGTCAAAAACATATGCCAAGCTGACCCCAATATGATCCTGCAATATCTGATTCCGCAGAATTACAATTGGCCCGTCGAAGCGGTCGGCTACCTCGCCGCCGCGGCGAGCGTGTTCGTCTATGTCTCGAACACCATGATCCCCTTGCGCATCGGGGCGATCCTCGCCAATGCGCTCTTCGCCTTTTACTTCTTTCTCAAAGGCCTCTATCCGCTCTTCGCGCTCAACGCCTTCCTGGTCCCGGTCAACGTGCTGCGGCTGCGGCAGATGCAGCGCCTCGTCTCCGACATTCGCGCCGCCGCCTCCGAGGATTTCGATTTCGAATGGCTGCGCCCCTATATGAAACCTCTAAAGCTTTCCGAAGGCTTCATCCTGCATCGCAAGGGCGATCTGTCGGAGGAAGCCTATTTGCTGGTGCGCGGCGAAATCCATCTGCGCGAGCCCGACGTCACGCTAAGGCCCGGCGCGCTTTTTGGCGAGATGGGGATGTTCACCACTGAAAACCGTCGCACCGCCACCGCCGTCGCCGCCACCGACGTCGAACTTCTCTGCGTGCGCTATGACGATCTCCTGCAGCTCGCGGCGCAGAATCCGCAATTCGGCTTCTATTTGATGCGGCTTATGGTTCAGCGCATGCAACACAATGTGGAGATCGCCCGCGCGGGCAAAGGATGAGCGCCGTCATTCTGTGCCGGTAAGCGTCCCCTTTCCGCGTCATGCCCGCGCTTGTCGCGGGCATGACGCCGAGACACTGCGCCATGTTCTCCCGATCTGCGTCGCCATAAAGTCGTGGATGGCCGGGACAAGCCCGGCCATGACGGGCAGGCGTTTACGGAATGCGTCGATGGAGACACGAATGTCGCAAAAACTCTACCCCGTCCCGCCCGACTGGAAAAAGAACGCGCGCGTCGACGAGGAGAGCTACCGCCGGCTTTATGATCGTTCGATCAAGGATCCGGACGGCTTCTGGGCGGAGCAGGCGCAGCGCATCGACTGGATATCGCCCTTTTCGAAAGTGAAGCATACGAGCTTCGATACGCATAACGTCTCGATTCGCTGGTTCGAGGACGGCACGACCAATGTCGCGATGAATTGCATCGACCGGCATTTGCCGGCGCGCGCGCATCAGACCGCGATCATCTGGGAAGGCGACGATCCTTCCGTCTCGCGTCACATCAGCTATGAAGAGTTGCATGAGGAAGTCTGCCGCTTCGCCAATGTGCTCAAGAGGCACGGCGTCAAGAAGGGCGACCGCGTCACCATCTACCTGCCGATGATTCCGGAAGCCGCTTTCGCCATGCTCGCCTGCGCGCGCATCGGCGCGATCCATTCGGTGGTGTTCGGCGGCTTCTCGCCCGACTCGCTCGCGGGACGCATCGCCGACGCGGAGTCGGACGTTATCGTCACCGCCGACGAAGGCGTGCGCGGCGGCAAGAAAATTCCGCTCAAAGCCAATGTCGACGCGGCGCTCGACAAGGTATCCGCCAAGGCGGTCATCGTCGTCACGCGCACCGGCGCCGATGTCGACATGCAGTCCGGCCGCGACTTCCGCTACGAGGAAGAAGCCGCGCGCGTGCACGCCGACTGTCCCTACGCAGAGATGGACGCGGAAGATCCGCTGTTCATCCTTTACACGTCCGGCTCGACCGGCAAGCCGAAGGGCGCGCTGCATACGACCGGCGGCTATCTCGTCTACGCCGCGCTCACCCACGAACTGGTCTTCGACTATCGCGAGGGCGACGTCTATTGGTGCACGGCCGATGTCGGCTGGGTGACGGGCCACAGCTATATCGTCTACGGCCCGCTCGCCAATGGCGCGACGACGCTGATGTTCGAAGGCGTGCCGAACTATCCGAGCGTCTCGCGCTTCTGGGAAATCGTCGACAAGCACAAGGTCGATATTTTCTACACGGCGCCGACCGCCATTCGCGCGCTGATGGCGGCGGGCGAGGCGCCCGTGAAAAAGACCAGCCGCAAGTCGCTGCGCTTGCTCGGCTCCGTCGGCGAGCCGATCAATCCGGAAGCCTGGGAATGGTATCACCGCGTTGTCGGCGAGGGCCGCTGTCCGATCGTCGACACATGGTGGCAGACGGAGACCGGCGGCGTGCTGATTTCACCATTGCCCGGCGCGATTGATCTGAAGCCCGGCTCCGCGACGCGGCCCTTCTTCGGCGTCGCGCCGGAGATCGTCGATTCGCTCGGCAATGTTCTTCAAGGCCAATGCGAAGGGCTGCTGGTCCTTGCCGATTCATGGCCGGGGCAGATGCGCACCGTCTATGGCGATCACGAACGTTTCGCGCAGACTTACTTCTCCGCCTATCCTGGCAAATATTTCACCGGCGACGGCGCCAGGCGCGACGCCGACGGCGATTACTGGATCACGGGACGCGTCGACGACGTCATCAATGTCTCTGGCCATCGGCTCGGCACGGCGGAAGTCGAGAGCGCGCTCGTCGCGCATGAGAAAGTGTCGGAAGCGGCCGTCGTCGGCTATCCGCACGACATCAAGGGGCAGGGCATCTACGCCTTCGTGACGCTCAATCAGGGCGTCGCGGCGAGCGAACATCTGCGCAAGGAGCTGGTGCATTGGGTGCGCCATGAGATCGGTCCGATCGCGACGCCCGACATCGTGCAATTCGCGCCGGGACTGCCGAAGACGCGCTCAGGCAAGATCATGCGGCGCATTTTGCGCAAGATCGCCGAAGGGGAATTTGGCGCGCTCGGGGATGTCTCGACGCTCGCCGATCCGGGGGTGGTTGAGGAGCTGGTGAGGGGGAAGTCAGGGAGATAGCGCGGGGAGAAAGGTAAGCTGGAGACCGTTGCTTTAACGCCAATAACGGACGTCCTGCGCGCTAAGCTTCGAGCAATCCGGTGACCATCTGCGTCTTGAAGGGAATTACTTAGATAGGTTGCCCACGGGAACTTTCATCGTAACGATCAAGCCTTCAGGCTCCCATTTGTAGCCAAGCTCGCCTTCGAACTGGTTGATGATGGTCGACTGGGCCAAGCGTGTGCCGAAGCCCCTGTTTTCCGGCGCGCGAGCGATTTTCGGCCCCCCACGCTCCGACCAACAAAGGATGAGTTGCTCCCCTTCCGCTCGCCAACAAAGCTCCACGACGCCGTATTCCGACTTGAACGCGCCATACTTCGCGGCATTGGTCGCGAGTTCATGAAGCACCAGCGCAAGACCGTTGGTTGCACGCTCTCCTATCGAGATCGGGGGACCGTTCGCGACGAAGTGGCTTCGCGTGTCGGGCGGCGCATGCGGGCGCATGATCTTGGCCACCAGTTGCGCGAGTTCGACTCTTTCGACCGCCGCCTTATCGGCGAAATTGCGGCGCACCAGGGCGTTGGCCTCCGCCAACGCTTCGAGACGGCCGGAAAGGAGCTTTGACATCTCGGCCGGAGTCTTCGCCGCCTTCTCGCTGACTCGCACGATGCCGGCGGTGAGCGCGAAAAGGTTGGTCACGCGGTGGCTCATTTCCCTGGTGAGGGTTTCCTGCTGCTCCAAAGCGTCCATAAGTTGACGCTCGGTGTTCTGCATGCGCAGCGCGATCCCCACAAACCCTGCAAGCTCGGTCATCACGCGCGCATGGCCGCTGTCGAAATGACCTTCTTTGTCGGCGACAATCCATAATGTTCCAACCGGCTCCTTGCCGCCAAGATAAAGCGGGACCAGCAGCACTTCGGGCACGACAATGCCGGCATCCGAAATCCAGTCGTACACACGCTCGGGATGCGACGATAACACCGGTCTGTTGAGATCAAGGGTAATTCCACAGGGGCTGAATTTCCGCGGCGTCGTGGCGTTTTCGAAGGGCGCCAGCAGCCCGCGCAGATAGCGCCATCTGAATACGCCCGGGGCGGGGTTTTCCTCGTAAAGGCTAAGGCCGGCCGATACGCCGCCTGTCAGTTCCATCGCCAGGTCGACGAAGCGTGGCAAGACCTCCGCCGGATGGTCGGCCATGCGTCCGGCGAGATCTTGAAGCGCCAGCTTTTCCCGCAGCGAGTCAGTCTGCTTCGGCGCGCGGCGATCCAACTCCTCGGTGATGTAGACGTCCGAGATCGCCCAATCTTGCTGCCGTTCCAATTTCATCGCGAGCCCCGACGACGCGCTAGTCTACAGCCGGCCTAGCGGTCGCAAATCTAAATGCGGGAAGAGCGCCAATCAATCTCCCAGTAGTGGGGCGGCGACCGCCATCGCAAGGCGTTCCGTTTGGCGAAAATTATGCCGAAGCCACAAGCGTTGAGCGTCGTGGCGAAAAACCGCGCCTCATTGGCGCCCTTCCGCCTGTTCCGCCGCCCTGCCGCGCCTCATCTTACCCTTTCACGACAGAGGACCAGGAGATGCGGCGATTGCTTGTCATCCTCGCCGGACTAATCGCGGTCGCCCCCGCACGCGCGGATTCCGACGTGGAGCATGCGCGATATTCGGTGGTCGCCTCGGCAGGGGCCATCGAAATCCGCGACTACGCGCCGCGGATCGTCGCGGAGACGACGGTCGCCGGCGCGCGCGGCGCGGCCATCAGCGAAGGCTTTCGACGCCTCGCCGGTTATATTTTCGGCGACAATTCCCCGCAGCGGAAGATCGCCATGACCGCCCCGGTCGGTCAGGAGCGGGAGAACGGCGACTGGAAGGTGCGCTTCACCATGCCCGCCGAATACAGCATGGCGAGCCTGCCCAAGCCCAACAGCGCGGACGTCAGACTCGCCGCGGCGCCTCCCAAGCGCATGGCGGCGATCCGCTTCTCCGGACTCGCCGGCGACGACGCCCTCGCCGAAAACCAGGCGAAGCTGTTAGACTATCTGAAGCGCCAAGGACTCTCGCCCAAGGGCGCGCCGCAATACGCCTTCTACGACCCGCCCTGGACGCTGCCCTGGAACCGGCGCAACGAAGTCCTGATCGAGATCGGCCCGAAGTGACGCGCCTCGCGAGACTGAGGTGAGAACCTTGCGTTGCTGAATTTCGATTTGGCGAAAATCCGCGCTGCATTGGCGAGCTTGCAGCTATTTTGAACGCAGCTTCCGGTTTTTCATCCTTCCAGCCTCGTTACGAAGTTAGAAATGCGGCTCGCTTCGTCCGTCGTTCGCCTTGGCGCGGCCGCCCCCGTCCGCGCCCATCGCGAGCCGCCAAAGACGTCGGTGTCGGCGACGCTCCTCCCGCGACGTCACCCGTGTCGCGCGCCGCAAATCATCGTCGTGACGACGGCCGCCGGCGAGCGCGGCGCAGATCCAAGCACGCGTCGCCTCGTCGGCAAATAATCACAGGTCCGAGATCAGGCCGCATTCTGGCGGAACCGCCCGACGCAGATAGCCGATCGACCCCAAAAGTCATGGAGCGCGCTTTGAGGCGAAAGGTGCGATTCCATTGTCCTCGAGCCGCGCTCGAACGCGCGCGGAAAAGGCGTCTACTTCTTATCGAACAGCGCCAGCGCTTCCTGGGCGAGCACGCCGCCGGTGATCTCGACCGTGAGGAACGGCGCGGCTGTCGCCACAGCTTCGCTCGTCATCATGATCTGCCCCAGCCGCTTCGACAATTGCTCGATCGAGGCGCCGTAGACGACGCGCCCGAGTCCGCACCAGACGATCGCGCCCATGCACATCGGGCAAGGCTCGCCCGACGTATAGAGCGTCGCGCCCTTGAGCGCCTTCGCCGGATTTTCGGCGACGAAGCGGCGGATCGCCACCATCTCGCCATGCGCCGTCGGATCATTGTTCGTCAGGCCCATATTGCGTCCAGTGGAGACGACCTTGCCCTCGCGCACGATGACGGCGCCAAAGGCGAAATCGCCCTTGGCCGCCTCGGCGATCGCGAGCCGCATGAATTTTTCGTCCCCCGGGCGGACCGGCGTTGCCTTCGATTTAGCGTACGCGGACGCCCCGCCCATCGCGGAGACGAGACCGGCGCCCACCGTCGCCAGCGCGGCGCGTCGATGCACAGGCGCGCCGCCCCGGCCGCGCATTTTTTGGGTCATCTCCCGCTCCGGCGCGCTTGTGCCAACCCGTCGCCAACTTGACACAGCGAAGCGGGCAATGCCACTCGCGACGGCGAGAACAAGAATAGAGCAAGGGCGGTTACGCATGGCGAGAGCTTTCATTTTTCCGGGTCAGGGGTCTCAGGCGGTCGGCATGGGCAAGGCGCTGTTCGACGCGCTTGCGCCGGCGCGAGCGGTTTTCGCCGAAGTCGACGACGCGCTGTCGCAGCCGCTCTCGAAACTCATGTTCGAGGGCCCTGAATCGGAGCTGACGCTGACCGCCAACGCCCAGCCGGCGCTGATGGCGGTCTCTCTCGCCGCCATTCGGGCGCTGGAGGCCGAATGCGGACTCGACCTGGCGCGCGAGGCGGCCTTCGTCGCCGGACATTCGCTGGGGGAATATTCGGCGCTGGCGAGCGCCGGCGCGCTGACCGTTTCCGACACCGCGCGGTTGCTGCGCATTCGCGGCGACGCCATGCAGAAGGCGGTTCCTGTCGGCGAGGGCGCCATGGCGGCGCTGCTGGGCGCAGATCTCGATCAGGCGCGCGCCGTTGCGCAAGAGGCGGCGACCGCCGCGCAGGGCGTCTGTCAGGTCGCCAATGACAATGGCGGCGGCCAGGTGGTGATTTCGGGCGCCAAGGCGGCGGTGGAACAGGCGATCAACATCGCCAGGGAGAAGGGGATCAAACGCGCGGTGCTGCTGCCGGTCTCCGCGCCCTTCCATTGCGCGCTGATGCAACCGGCCGCCGACGCCATGCGCGACGCGCTTGCGGACGCGGCGATCAGCCCCCCCTGCGTGCCGGTCATCGCCAATGTCACGGCGGCGCCGACGCAGGATCCCGAGGCTATTCGCCGCCTGCTCGTCGAACAGGTCACCGGCGCCGTTCGGTGGCGCGAATGCGTGGCCCATATGGCCGCGCAGGGGGTGACGAAATTCATCGAATGCGGGTCGGGCAAGGTTCTCGCCGGCCTGTTGAAGCGGATCGCGCCGCAGGCCGCCGGCATGTCGGTGGGGGCGCCCGCCGATTTCGAGGCCTATCGCGCCTTCGTGTAAGACGCAGCCAAAAAACAAAAGAAAAGGCCCGGTCGCGAGACCGGGCCCCCTCTCTCGGCCGTGAGGCCGATCTGTCGGATCAATACTTGGCCAACACCGGCGCCGGAGAGCCGAAGTGGAAGTGGTAGTTGATGCCGGCGCGGATCGTGTGGAACCGCGTGCGGTTGTTCACATTGTTGAGGCCAATGCCAGGGTTGAACGCAAACAACCAGTTGTTGTTGCTGTTGGAGCCGCTGAGCTGCGTATACAGATACTCAACCTTGGCGGACCAGTTCGGGAAGAACATCCACTCGGCGCCGCCGCCAGCCGTCCAGCCCGTCTGCACCGCGCTGTTCTGGTTCAGCCAGCCGTTGCGCTGCACTTCGCCATAGGCGAAGCCGCCCGTGCCGTAGACCAGAAACTGCGGGCTCAGCAGGGTGATGCCGAGACGGCCGCGAACGGTGCCGAACCAGTTGAGACGCGCGGTCGTCACGTTGTTGAAACCGCCGCCGAACAGCCATGCGTTGTTGTTGTTCCCGTTGCCAGAGCCGATGCTCGTGCCCTGGAAGTCGGTCTCCACGCCCACGACGAACATCGGCGTGACCTGGAAGTTGTAGCCGATCTGGCCGCCGCCAACGACGCCGCCGCTGCCGCCGCCGCCAGTATTGCCCCAGCCAAAACCGGTGTTCGACGAGTTGCTCGCATAAAAGCCACCGCCGAGGTTAAGACCGGCGTAGAACCCGGTCCAGGTCATGATCGGCGGCGGGGGAATGTAAGGCGGTGGAGCCTTGTGGGAGGGTAGGTCGGCGGCGCTCGCGGCGCCGGCGAAAAGCGCCGTCGCCAGAGCCAGGGCCGAGATCGCTGTCTTCATCTCTCTATCCTTCAGTTCGAGCCAACTCAAATTATTAGGTGCGCGCCAGTCCCGTGACTCTTTCGGACGTTCAAGGACGCTGACCCCCAAGCACGGCGGAGAGTGATCGAATTTGTGGCGGGAAACAACAAACAGAAGGTAAATTCGGGCCTCAAAGACCCAAAAGATTTCTACTGTTGCAGATGGGTCACAATGGAATTTCAGGCAGATTCCAATGCGCCCGCTCGTCAATTCAGTCTCGAATCCGTCGCTTGCGAAACGAAGTCGAGTTGAGGCCCACTTTCCCGCAACATTCCGATCCGGCGATGCCGGCGTCCGCCGTTCTTGGAGTTTTCTCTCTGACGTTGAACGACGGCTGAAAAAAGGCCACTGCGAACTGCGCTATAAGGCTCACGCCATCGGCGGAACGAGGGAGAGAGGGAAAGATGTTCGATCTAAACGGCAAGACTGCGCTGGTCACGGGCGCGAGCGGCGGCATCGGCGCGGCGATCGCGCGCGCGCTGCACGCGGCCGGCGCGACCGTGGCGCTTTCCGGCACGAGGAAAGACGCGCTCGAGGCGCTTGCCGGCGCATTGGGCGGACGCACGCATGTTCTGCCCTGCGACCTTTCGCAAAAGGACCAGACCGAAAAGCTCGCGCCGGCCGCGGAGACGGCGATGGGCGGCCTCGACATTCTCGTCAACAACGCCGGCATCACCCGCGACATGCTGTTCATGCGGCTCAAGGACGAGGACTGGGACGCCGTCATCAACGTCAATCTGACCTCCGCCTTCCGTCTCTCGCGCGCCGTGCTGCGGGGCATGATGAAAAAGCGCTTTGGCCGCATCATCCAGATCACGTCGGTGGTCGGCGTGACCGGCAATCCCGGTCAAGGCAATTACGCCGCCGCCAAGGCGGGCCTGATCGGCATGTCGAAGTCGCTCGCCGCCGAGGTCGCTTCGCGCGGCGTGACGGTCAATTGCGTCGCGCCAGGCTTCATCGAGAGCCCGATGACCGACGCGCTGACCGACGCCCAGAAGGAAGCGATCCTGCGCATGGTCCCGGCCGGCAGGCTCGGAACCGGCGCCGACGTCGCGGCGGCCTGCGTTTATCTGGCCAGCGAAGAGGCGGCCTACGTCACTGGACAGACCCTGCACGTCAATGGCGGCATGGCGATGATCTAGTCAAGGCGAGCGCTGCGCGAATGCGTCTTGGCGGACCTTTGGCCGCGTCCACGGCAAGGCGGCGCCCCCTCTCGCCATGGTCTGGGAAGTATGCTACCAGACCACGCCGCTGAGGGGCGGCGTCGCCGCGATTTCAACCCGGGGAGCAAGCCGCAAGCGTCTTGCGCACATCAGGGCAGTCGGCGCGCGATCGCAAGTTAAAAGGGAAGAATGGCGATTGAGGAGCACGCCAAACGGCCTGCTCAAAACCGTCATGATGGTGCGAGCACCAAACGCAGACAGGGATCAAAGAAGATGAGCGATGTCGCCGAGCGCGTAAAAAAGATTGTTGTCGAGCATCTCGGCGTTGAAGCCGACAAAGTCGTCGACAAAGCCAATTTCATCGATGATCTCGGAGCGGATTCGCTCGATACCGTCGAACTCGTCATGGCGTTCGAAGAAGAGTTCGGAGTCGAAATTCCCGACGACGCCGCCGAGACGATTCTGACCGTGGGCGATGCGGTAAAGTTCCTGGAAAAGGCCAAAGCCGCCTGAGGAATCGACTCTGCAAGCGCGGGGGCGCCTCTTAAGGAGGCGTCGCCGTCCTCGCCCGTTCGACAACGAGAAAAAGTTCGAGAGTTTCAGCCATGCGCAGGGTGGTCGTCACCGGTCTTGGCGTCGTATCTCCTTTGGGCTGCGGCGTGGAGACGAACTGGCGCCGTCTCGTCGCCGGAGAATGCGGCTTCAAGCGGATCGACACATTCGAGGTCTCGGACCTCGCCTGTCAGATCGCTGCGGTCGTGCCGCGCGGCGAGACGAAGGACGGCGCCTTCAATCCCGACGACTGGTTCGATCCCAAAGAACAGCGCAAGGTCGATGATTTCATCATCTTTGGCGCGAGCGCGGCGACGCAGGCGTTGAATGACGCCGGCTGGGTCGCCGACACGCCGGAGAAGCAGGAAACGACCGGCGTTCTGATCGGCTCCGGCATCGGCGGCCTTGGCGGCATCTACGAAACGTCGGTCACCTTGAGGGAGAAGGGGCCGCGCCGCGTCTCGCCGTTCTTCGTCTCGGGCAGAATCATCAATCTCGCCGCGGGCTATGTCTCGATCATGCATGGCCTGAAGGGCCCCAATCATGCGGTGGTGACAGCCTGCGCCACGGGCACCCACGCCATCGGCGACGCGGCGCGCATCATTGCGATGGGCGACGCCGAGGTGATGGTGGCGGGCGGCGCCGAATCGCCGGTCAACCGCATCGGCGTCGCCGGCTTCGCCGCCTGCCGCGCGCTTTCGACCGCCTTCAACGACCGGCCGGAAGCCGCCTCCCGGCCCTATGACAAGGACCGCGACGGCTTCGTGCTCGGCGAGGGCGCGGGCTGCGTCGTGCTCGAAGAATATGAACACGCCAAGGCGCGCGGCGCGAAAATCTACGCCGAACTCATCGGCTATGGCATGTCTGGCGACGCCTATCACATCACCGCGCCGGCTCCCGACGGCGACGGCGCTTTTCGCTGCATGAAGGCGGCGTTAAAGCGCGCCGGCGTTTCGGTCGAAGACATCGACTATGTCAACGCTCATGGCACGTCGACGCCGCTCGGCGACGAGATCGAACTCAAGGCCGTCGAGCGTCTCCTCGGCAATGTCGAATCCAAGCTCGCCATGTCGTCGACGAAATCGGCGATCGGGCATCTACTCGGCGCCGCGGGCGCGGTCGAGGCGATCTATTCGATCCTGGCGATGCAGGCGAATGTCGCGCCGCCGACCCGCAATCTCGACAATCCGTCGGTCGAAACGGCGATCGACCTCGTGCCGCACACAGCGCGCGAGAAGGACATCAATATCGCGCTGTCGAATTCCTTCGGCTTTGGCGGCACCAATGCGTCGCTGCTGTTTCGACGCGCGTCCTAAGCGTCCGCGTCAGCCAGCGCGCGCAGCGAGGTCGCCGCGCGACCGCGCCGTTACGCGGATCGCGGCGCGTTCCTGAATTCGCCACATTGAGGCATAGTGTAAGTCCTCGGCGATAAATCGGCTGCTCGAGATCCTCGACTTTTGATGGGCGTATGGCGATGAGCGAAGCGGACGACAAAGACGCGCCCGAAAAGCGAACTGACGCTGCAGCGTCCCCGCCGGCGGAGGCGAGACCGGCAAAGGCGGACGCGGCCACGCCGCCGCCCGACCCGGTGAGGGTCGCCTCCACGTCGCCCACACCAGCGACGGACGCCGGCGCGACGCAGCGCGACGCAGCGCATCCTGCCGCGACGGCTGTCGAACCCGTTCGGGTTACGCCTGCGCCAATTCCGCCGGCTGCGTCGCCGAGCCCGCCGCCAAGCGCAGCGAAGGTTGATCCGACGCCGCCCGTGAGTCCTCGCGCGCCAGCCGCAGACATCGCAGCGCCTCCCCCGGCCCCGTCCGTCGCGCCCCGCGCGGCTCCGCCGACGCCAACGCCGCCGAGCCCGCCGGCGAACTCGGAAAAGGCTGACGCGCAGCCCGCCGAAGCTCCCCCGGCGCCCGCCGCCGGACTCGCCTGGCCCGCCCCGGCGCCATCCGTCACTTCCGTCGCAGCTTCAGCGCCGCCGAACCCGCCTTC